>Ga0302185_10000231_pt1 | contig 44198 bp, 41 predicted proteins | sample II_Bog_E1_1_FD_200231 | JGI IMG/M metagenome (GOLD analysis project Ga0302185, IMG submission 200231) | Peat permafrost microbial communities from Stordalen Mire near Abisko, Sweden - II_Bog_E1_2 | ecosystem: Environmental > Terrestrial > Soil > Wetlands > Peat | place: Sweden: Abisko... | reverse complement strand
TGTTATTTATTTTCTATATTTTAGTACGAATTATAGTTAATGAATTATAGAGTTTGAGCCATTAAAATCATGATTATTGTGTAAGTTTAATTTTTTTGTATTGTCCAGCAACCGTTTTATGCCCTGGATTTTGCTTTTTCAGCAAATCCCTTGTTTATATCGGTTATCGATGGTGCATTGCGACCATTTTGCGACTTTTTTCATTTAAAATTGGTTTAAATGTAAAGCCATCCAACTCTTTGCTTTTATTCAAATTAAATTTCTCCTAATTTTAGGTCATTTTCCTTTGCTTCCATCTCACCATTTCATCAAAGTATTATTAGTAGCTTCTAACGGTGTCTGGCCTTTTCACATGCCTATTGTATTCCTAAATATATTCTTGTTCTTCTTTTTCAAGCTGCTTTTTTCTTATTTCTTAGAATTCTTTTAATTTTGTGCTTTTTTATTCGATAACGAGCTACAATCTTTCGAATATTGGTTTATGGCCTATTTATTTCGCAATTTTTTATGAATTTTTATTGATTGTAGGCTTTTATTTGATTTCTTTCTTTCTAAATTACGAACATATTACTGTTGCTACTCAATGAGAGTAATATCTCTCTTCTTTTTCTCTGAGTCATTTTCAAAAAGATTGATAATACTATGTCCTGCTGTCTTATTCATGACATTTTTTGAGCTGGAAATTTTATGCAAAGCTCCTTCTAACTTCAATGTTAAGGATTCATATCCCTTTAAGCAGTTCCCCTTATCTTCAATTTGATCAGATTGTTGATTATTTGCTTTTATGTTTTTCTTATGGATATCTATTTTTGAAGATGTAGGTTATTTTTTTGATGAATATTGATTCTGGTTTGCAGACTTCTCCTATTTCTTTTTTGGGCTATTGATTGAACCTATAATATATGGGGAATTTTCATTTGAGTCATTCACAATTTTATTTTTATTCTTGGAATTATGGTCAATTAAAAGCTTTGATAGGTTTAGTTCGGGGTTAGCTTGCTTATTCGATGGTGAAACAAGGCAAGTGGGTTCGATACTGACCATTAGCGACGAATCCGAGTTCATTATTTAGCACCTCTAGATTATAAAATAAAACTATCAAAGTCCTTTACGCTTTAAATTAGAACGTAATTTTGTAAATAATTGATTCAGAAAGAACAACACTCTTATAGAATGTCCTCTTTACTAAAATATCATTGATTAAGTTTTCCTTCATTATTTTGATTTTAAAGATAATCAATTTAAATTTATTGTATTGCAAGAATATATATGCTGTTGATGGACAATCATTTAGGCATTTTTTAGACCAGTTTCTTTATAAAAAATCTTTGGATTTTTATAATTTATCGATCTGATAAGACTTTATAATCTGCAATTGGAATTAAATCCGATAAATTTTCTTAATAGGGAAGGATATTTATTGGATTAATATTCATCTCCTGCAGCATTTTTGAGAGTTTCATATAGGCTTCACTGATGTAAATATCGAACACTTTTTAAGGTTTATCAACTTTTTCAATTTTTTCAACAACTTCAATTTCTTTCTCAAGATCACAAGTTATTTCTTAATCTTGATACTAGATAGGCTTCTTGTCTTCCATCAACTACTCAGTATTGATCCCGCTTTCAACTGTTTCCTTTTTGTTCGAGGCTTGACATATTTATTTATAATACTAATTGCTTTTCTTCAGTGTTTTTATCTTTTAACTTATTTTTATTTTTTACTCCCTCAACATTTTCAGAACTTAATTGAGCTATTTACTACATAAATTCAAAAGTACTCAATAGTTTTGTAAGGGTAGGCTTGCTTTATCTTTCCAATCTTCATATAACTTCGAGAAAACAGTTATTCGTAATCCTTCGAATCTGGAGATAACTTTTGATTTGTCTATTAATTTTAGATCGATGAATTGCAGTGGATCTCATCGATTGAACGAGTAGTTGCGCACAGGTTGTATTTATCTGTAGATCTCTTTATGCTGCTATGCATTTGAAGGCCCAGTGTTTTAGTAGATGCCTTTGTGCTAAAGTTAACTCCTGCCAAAGTCTTAACTTTTTTCGGACTGAGATTAGCGCTTGGAATATTTTTTTTACCTTTTACTCCAGAGTTGAGAAACGAATAGTTTTTCATTGCTGCAAGTAAAATCAATAATATTAAATTTATATTATTTGATGATATCACTCCAATAATACAATTTATGCACCCACCTAATTGATTAATTACAGTTTTACATTCTATATCTCCAGTTTTAACTTTTTAAGGATAAATCACCAAGAAAACGATATATCTAATCTAATTTATATGGATCTTCAATCATTTTTAATTCACCAGTAACATTTAAATTGCAAATGGTAGATTATCAATTATAGGCATATAGTCTATCAGCAGACAAAAAATTATACGATTTATGATAACTTCTTTTTGCATTAACAGCATTAATCTCCTTGCTTAGTTTGGCAATCTCGACAGACGTTCATATGATGGCACTATTTACTGAGCATGCAACTCATATTCTTTTTGCAAAATGTGCACACTCTTGATTTCAAGAATATTTTGTTTACCTTTTCAAAGAAGTCGTTACTCTTAGCTTTATATTTCTTCATTAATTTCCAAGTCTATTTGAGAATGATGATAATTGCAAATCCAGCTCCTATTGCCAGCAAAATATTAATTAATTTGTTACTGATGAGGTCTTATTGAATAACAGCTATCATTCTATCCTTGCTTGGAGCGACTAAAAGAGGTTGATAGCAACTTACACCAGAAGATTAGGCGACATATTGACCCAATATTGCACAATCCGAACCTTCGGGAAGAATTAATTATTTAAGATGTTATCCTCCAAATAATGAATAGCCAAAATTATTGACGAAAGGTTCCTTTATTTTGCTAAAAAATCCTTTTCGTTTATTTAATACAATGTCCTTGGGCTTCAGAGACAGCATTCTTGTGGGAATAACTATTGTATTATGTGTTTCGAAAACACTAATATTGTGCAATTCGTCTGATATCTTCAAAAAGCTAGGCTATTTTATCCTTAATACTTTTTGGGAGAAGCGAGGACCGATTACTGTATCAATGAGTTTAGAATACACAATTTTATGATTCGAATCAAGTAAAGCTGTACATGTTTATCCAGCAGAGATCTTTCCTTTACATATTTAAAGAGTAAGATTGTTGCCTGCCATTTTCAATTTTTCAATAATATCGGACGGTTTTGTCGGAATGAGCTCTAGTATTTGATGAAGTAATTTCAATTTGCGAGTTGTTCTGATGCTATTGTGATACAGCAGATAGAAATCGACGAGAATAGCTGCTGAGAATGCTAATAATCGATAAGCCGACATTATATTAAAAATAAACTCTTCAATCAGATGAGAATATGATTTCTTTAACTTTTTATCAATAAATAAAAATCATATTCTAAAGATATGTTCGTTCTCAATTGAATACTTCCGGTAACAAGCATCTTCGTGAAAGAAGATTCTTTCATCGTCCATCTCATACAATTTAGAAGGCATTATCCCCTCGTCAATTTTGAAGTAAATCAACTCCCGACTATTGCTGAAGAGTTAGTTGTCCACCGATTCATTAGAATTCCCATCGAAATAATCTAAATGTTTAAGGTCTCTTTCTTAGAGATATTTGATTTGACAGCTTTCAGAAGATACCTAATATTTGAGTTCAGATGTTCCTTCCATTTAGTTTGTAGTATTTTTGCCAGAATTTATTGGATCTTCTTCTGATTTTATTTCAGCTAAATGTTTCTTCTGCTTTTATAACATTTTGGTCAACTTATGAATTAAAATCATCTACACCTATTCTAATGATTTTCTTCCCTTATATTTTTTGTTTAAGATGGAAGTCAATGATTTGTAACGATTCTTTACCATGTGCTCAGTTCTTGTTTCGTTTAATTACTTCACTGCCCTTGACCATTTTTTTCCATGCTTGCTGATGCAGGTAAGAAGAGTTAGGTCCTCAGATTAGGTCCATTTAGAATGAAGCTTAGCAGGATCAAGATGGTTTTTCCATTTCTAACGACACTGTTTGGGATTTCGTAAATAAATTTTATTAGATCGAAAGTACAAATCCCTGGCGATGGAGTTCCATTGGTTTTGGTAATTTTTCTATCTAATTGAAGGAATATATACTAAATTATTGACTTTAGCAGTTTCGTTTCTTCGAGAGTCCATGAGGAAGGTTTGCCATTATTTTTGATCAAAAGCATGGCCTGAAACTCGAAGAATATAGTGCTTTTATAATTAAAGATAATAGAAAAATAAGTCCAGTCTTATTCATTCTAAATAATTGTAAATTCTACTAATTCAGTAATATTTTTTTAGAAGACGTGGAGGTAAGCAAACAACAACCAAATAAAAATGCGAAGTTCGTTTTCATACCAGAATTCTTAATTGGAGGATGTCCGATGTAAATAGAATCTTAGTAAATTAAAAAAGTACTTCTGTTGTAAGATCATGAACATTTATATTATAGTCTCAGTCTTCAGTTCAGAAATCTTGAAAATTTTAACCAAATATGCTTTGTTTATTTCCGAAAGAACAGATTCGAAATTTCCCTTTAGTTTGACCTGAGTTATCAGTTTTCTAAAGTTTATATTCTCCATTGTATTTTATATATTAATTATTGATTGCAAAGTAGTGCTACTGGCATTTTCACTGGTATTTTTTTCAGCGGGAATTTTTTTCATGAAATTAATTTTTTCCTGCTCTTGAGATTGAATTGCTGGTTCATCATAGAGCTTTTGGCCTGATTGATATTTTTATCAAATAAACAACATTGGATTAATCGAAGGATAAGTGTCTTAAGTTCAACTATGGCTTTTTTGTTAATCAATTTAACTTATTTCCTGAAAGAAATAGATAAAATTTGCTCGCAATCTGAGTGAATTCTCGTTTTATTTGTACTTAAATGGCAAGAAATATTTTTTAACTATATCACCAGTTGAATCATGAATCTGACTGATTTTAATTTTTTTCATTAATTACCAGTATCATAAATTGACGTCTGTTGTGTTTATTAAGTTTTCAAAAAAATAGTCAGTGCGTTCTGTTGATTAATTTGAGGCAATTGGCAAATAAAAATAATAATCAGCATCGAAAATGCCTACAGAACAAAAGATCAAAAAAATAGGACCTTTCTGATAAATTTAACACGTATTTCTATTAATTTTAACTTTGGAAGAAAGTTGATTTTTGCAATAAATCGGTCTAAAAAGGATTGCTTAATAAAACGATGAAGGTAAATGTTAATAATACTACTAATACTAATGATAATTCAAAATATGTGGTTTAAAATCAAAAATTATTTAATTACGATATCATGAACTTCCACAACCTTTAATATAATAAAATATTTGTAAGTATAATCTGAAATAATAAATTCCTTTTTACTAAAGAATAGTAATCTAAACAATTAAAACTATTATTCAATTTCTTCTCCATTATTTTCGACATATTTATATTATCTTTATCCATCTTAAGAATCAAATGTTGATATTGGTGAGTGTTAAGAGATAAAACTGCTAGACATCATAGAGTTATGTTTGGAAAATTAATTTATCAGATATATCTGCGGCTTCCTGTTCCCGTAGTGGAGCTTTGATTAACGCTTGGAGTATATTGCGAAGAAGTTGGCTCCTTTTTCATGAAATTTTAAAGCTTCTCTTGATTTTTTACCATCATTCCTTGAAAGGTTTGCATATTGGCCAACAAATTTTTCCTATTTAACTAAATTTATACCGCCTATTATTAAGTCCATTTCCCATGCCTGATTTTTTGATATTTGGAGAATATTCACTGCATGTTAAACGAGTTAAATTGTCCGCTTACGAGTTATTTCCATGAGGCTGTTGACTAGAAGTTCTATTTGTCGTTGAGGAATTGTATAGGTTAGACGATTTATTTGTCATCATCAGATAGAAATCTATTTGAGAATAATCAATGGGATCTGACGAAAGTATCCCGCTCAAAAACTTCCATTAATTGATGACGGAATGATCTTCAGGAAAGAAGGGAGCCACGCCTTTTTCCATAAAAGCCTTAAAGGCATCCACGAGTTTTCTTTAGTTATTCATTTATGTATATAATTAATGAAATATGCCCAAATATAATGAACGCAATTGATAGTTTCTGTCAAGACGATTATTAATTTTTATCATTTAAAAGTGCATCTATCCTATTTAAAAAATAATGCGAACTCAAAATTAATTCAGAATGAATCCGCAATTTTTCGAGGAAATCGAAAGAATTCCTGCTGAATTATAATTATTATGCTTAAGGTAAGGCATTTGCAATAATAAGAACAACTATATATAAGACAAAGTGTTGATCATTTTTTCTGAATTATTAAACCAGACTTATTTAATTCTTTCAATCGTTTGTATTCCCCCTTGTACTTTTCGCACATTTTAGTTAGTTTTTAATTTTAATTTGTCAGGAAGGTATTCTGATCCCTCAAAATCTAATTTTGCTATTGATTGTAGTCATCCATTTCCATACTCAGGTGTTGACTTCGGTTTAGAACATCGTTATTCTTTCTACTTAGATTTACTTATTCGCTCAAATCTATAATTTTCTTTTACAGTCTAATCTTGATTTTATCATGCTATTATTTCTATTTTTTTAGTTATGCTGATAAAAACTCAGCTTTGTTCCTCCAAATTTATTTTGTACGCTATAATTAACTTATTATCCCTTTTAGTCTATTAATTTCCTTGCTTGCTTCATCTTTGAACTCAGGATTTTCACGGGCTTTTTAAACAAGTAAAGAATCTTCTTTCTTACTCATTTTCTATTTTTAATGTTATTGAGGTTCAGAATTTGAGTTTTCCTTACGTATCAATGCAGTTTTTAATTTACTATTCTCTTATTTGAGTTTAGAATATTTTCGTTAGAGATGAGCCTTTTCTTGAATGACTTTATTCGCTGAAATTTCCAATGCAGATACATTGTTTCGATTAGACACATTGCTGCGATTGAGTTAGTTTCCACCCGCGAAGGCTGATTGATTAAGTCTTTCATATTTTTCGATCTGTTCTTCCAATCGTTCTATCTTCATCAGTGACTTATTTAATTTTACTTAAAGTCTTTCATTTTATTCAATAAGCCCATGATTGTCCTTTTAATCAATTAGAATTTATTAATTCCCTGAAAGATTATGAAGGATGTTTTCCAAGTGTTACGTTTATAGTTGAGCGAAAGGCTACTTTTTTTTGAGGAATGCATTCTGGTTGGTTTGCCCATTATGGGCTTCTAGTGATTTCATCATGTTGATATCTTTGAAGTCTCCATCCAATTTTTATCTGATATAATCCTTCAGCCTCTGATTTTCTTCCTCAATTTTTTGATACCGATGGGAAATTGCTTGGTCTTTCCTATTCTAGAAATCAATAAAACTAGACTAAAATTCCTCTTTATTCCTAAATTTCCCCTCGATCAGTTTAGTATACGAACTGATGATATCCTCAATTTCCTGTTCCAATTTGCAACTTTCCTCATAATACACTCTTTTTTAATCCCTTTGACGAACATTAATTCCATACAACCTTTGAAGGTCCTTCCTCAGTGATTATATTTCTATTAAATAATTGATGTTATTATTGTCAATTTCCATTTTCTCTATCTTATTGATGATGGTTGAGTTTTTCAATTCCTTTTTAGCATTGAAACCTTTCATTATGAAAATAAATTCATCTTTACTCTTTTTATTCAGAAAAATTATATTTAAAAGCAGTTATTTATTAGAATTTTATTATTTCGATAGGGTTACATCCTTGTAGAGTTACATTAAAAATCGGAGAGTTTAAACTTAAAATTTTTGGCTAAAAATTATATTTATCTTTGTAGGATCTTTCGGAAATGTATTAAAGATTGGTTAACCGAGAGAGTAGTAAAATGTATAGTTAGCATTTGAGTTGCAATGTGATAATTTAATGAAATCATCAGTGACATGCAGCATGCATTGCTTAGTAATATCCTAATGATAGATATCCACGTTAAATTTGGCCTATCCAGTTGATAGAGCTTGCTAAATAGTCTATTTCAGTAAAATATCCATTTAAACTGGGCCAAACTTTAGATAAGCTGTACCTGAATATACTTGGTCTGTGCTCTAAATAATTAATGATATACAGTCACCTCGACTTGAATGATACATCCAACATCTGAAGGCTCGCATATGAATGAGTTTCCTCTGAACTCGTCTGCTTCAGAAACAATACCGTTTTTAATTCTAAACCATCGATATAGACAGGGCACTAATGCCTATTCTTCTCGCGATGTAAAGGTAGTCAGAGAAAGCAGTGTTGAGGAATCAATGTGCTCAGGAGTATGTTTAACGTAAAATTTATACTTATTAAAGTTATCAGCAAGTTTTCCTGCTTGTTTGCTGATCCAATCAACAACTTGCATGATTTATAAGGATATTAATGTAGTATTGTACGATTCAAATTTCATATGTCATCTCAAACAATTTAAATGAAGCCGAATACTTACATCTCCTTAATTATTCTGAAATTCTATCATTGCGAATATATTTATTTCGATCTTTTATTTAAGAATATTATATCTCAAGATCGATGATATTTTTCGATCAAATTTCATTAAAATTGATAAATTATTGAGGGATACTAAGGAATCATTTTTCCTCCAATTAAATGAGGATCCTGGTTATAAATATATTATTTAATCGAAAATGCGTAAGTATAAAGAACCAATATAAAATTCAATCAGTAAAAAGGATACCTCTTTGCTTAAGAAAACTACTCAGGTAATCATAAAACCTTTTGATAAAATGCACTTTCTGACACCCTAACTCCAAACATTTAGCGTGACCCAGCGCAGTATATTCAATAACACAATAGTTTTCCGGCCTAGGATTTTTGATGTGTTTTTTAATTCCATCTCCAATGCACGCGTATTTCACAGTTTTGATAGTTTCGATAGGAATTACTCGCCTATCATCTAAATTTTAGCTATTTGCGCAAATGAGTACTTCTTATTCGCTGTTGATGAATATCTTTTTATTGTGAGGCTTATATCCATCTTTAGCATATTTGACCAAGAAAAAACCTTATTTGAGGTCATGAATTTATTTTTAAAATTTATTAATTGGATCTATTTTTGTATCTTTCTCGCCAATCTTTGACTCTTATGGCTTTTTCTAGTGAACAAAAGTAGGATAAAATTATAATGATTCAAAGTTCATATCTCCACTATTAAACTTACTTGTATCCGGTCTTGATTCATTAATATTGTTGTTTTACATTCCTTCACCAAACACCGTAAAATCTTTAATCTATTTTTCACGTTTTGACTCCACACTTACAAAACTTGAATTATTCAAATTTGAAATGTGCTGCTCGAAACCCTCGGGAGAGTGCCCATTAAGAGTATATTAAAGATGAACGATAGATTTTAAATCTTCAGATTTTTTTCTTGAAGAAGCGAAGGACGCGTTAGATCTTTCAACAAACTTATCAGTTAATCGAAAACTTCCTTTTAGTTTGGAATCATCCTTCTGATTTTAATTTTGACTGTTAACCTCGCTCAGTTTCAACGACGATTTTGATTTTGATTTGACTGAATTATCGGGTTCTTTCTCTTCAATAAACAAGCTTTTATCCAGATCCTTGCTGGTAATAATTTTGGAGTTAATATAAAAGGCATGATCCCATTAATTCCTTTGTTCGTTTTTGTTGAATTATAAAAATATGGACACAATTTCTTCGGATTTAAATTATAATCTCATGCACTTATCACCTATGTACTTTATATCTTGCAGATTAGCCATCTTGAATTATTTTTTAACAAGTCGGCTGCTTTATACTACGAAGATATCGTTCACTAATTTTACTCTGTGACTTTCATAGTCTATCTTATCAAAATCGTACTATTTTATTGATAGTTTTGTTATGAATATACCAACTGTGGCCTCTTTCTTCACGAAAGGCAAATTCTATTTCCATGATTACTCCTCCTTTGCTTCCTATATTTTTTTTAGGTCCGATATTTATTTATCTACATTTGCTAACCGATTTTAGAGCTATTCATTAAGCTGTTTAAATCTATCAATTTAACTATCCACGTCTTTGGACGGAATTGAAGCATTTGAAGAATTATTTGAGTGCCAAGTGGCTTTCTCAATTTTGTTCTGAGGATTAGAAATTGGAAGCATTATCGAACTATTTGGTGAGTAACTCAGAGATAAATTTGAGGCTTGATTAGTGGAGCTTAATTTGTAGGGTGCAAAGGTGTTTTATATTGAGTTTATTTTTTGACTGTTAGGTAAGGATGAATTGTATTTAAAATTATTGGGTAAGACATTAGAAAGTATATCGACAATAGTGTCGGCGTCAATGCGTGGCTGCTAATAGACTTTTGACTTGAGCTCGATTGAGGCTTTCTTCAATTCACTTAAACGATGTCTCATCGCCTATTCCTCCATTTATATAATTTTAATAAATATAATGCCAAAATAACTTAGACCTTTTAATGAACTAATACTGGAGATCTACAAGTAATCACCTTTTTTAAGTAATATCCTCAAAAATCACGTGGAAAATTATATCAGCTATTATGCTATCAATTTTTATTAAAAATGTTACAAATGGAGGCAATTCTATCAATTCGCTTCATCTTCTTGCTCCAGGCCTGCTTCAAATTATCGTTATTTCTTATTCTTTAGAGTAGTTTCCATGTTGGCAATGAGTCCGTCAACTTCAGAATCATCGATCTCCTCATCAGCCATTTCCATTGAATCCTGAATCATTTCATTCATAATTTGCATTCTCTCCTTTTCGGTTGAATAAGTCTTCATTGTATTTTGGAACTGTTAGATATTGATTTTGTTTTTGGCACTACCCATGATCTTGGCCATCCCGCTCATTACATTAGACATCTGATCCATCGTCACCATTGACTGTAATCTGCATAACGATAATTGTACTAAAACATTGTGTTTTGCAACTGAGCATCAAGATTTTTATATTTCACGATGAATTTCTGATTTTTGAGGATGTTTTGTGCCAACGTCTTTTTGTTAACCTAGTTCCCAGTAAAGATACCATAGGATTATTGCCATTCAACAGTTTCTTTAGATCTTTCTGCATCTTCTTATCATTCATTTAAAGTTTCATGCACTCGCGCTGAAACTATCGCCTCATCTTTCCAATCTCCTTCGTGTACTCTTGAACTTGCTCTTAATAGAAACTTTAATACATTTAAGAGTCTTTTCTGGTTCTTTGGGTTTAGGGGGTTATGATCCCATTATAATTAATTTTGTCGTAAAAAACCGATGGAATAGTTATTAAGCTCTAAATATTTGATTCTGATAGGAATTTAAAAATATCAATAAATAATTAGAAAGACTTGCTTAAAATAATAATAATAATAATAAAGTAAAAATAGTATTCTTGGCTAGTAGGAGATCAAACGTTGGTTTAAATAAGACTAAAGGCATTGATAAAATAAATCCTCATAATATTGAACTGACTAATTAGACTCATTAGGAGAATTTAATTGATGATTTTAAATAAAGCCAATTCATAATCACTGAGCTTTTGTTATAATCTCTTATAAGTTGAATTAAAATGCAATCATATTTTAACAAAAATAGGAAACAAGATACATTTATTTCACACTCTCATAAGGTGCTGCAAAAGCGCAATTAAATTATACAAACAATACAAAAACATACACAAATTCACGAACCTACAACAATTCAAGACAATTTCAAGAAAATACAAGCACGAAAGGAAGCAAGAAAATAATCAGCAAATCTGGACCAGTCTACTCTCACCAAATCATCAGTATCAGCTGTACATGAAGCAGTTACTTCCAAAATTGATTACATCCGGAAAAATATAATAGGCTTCAATACAAACTACATTTCTCCCCTTAACTTAGAGCTTGAAGCCGTTTATATAGATCACACTGCAACCAGCCGAGCATACTAGCCTATTGAAGAAATGGTTGCTAACGCTAAGCGTTTCTGTGCCAATCCTCATACGGAGTTCAACCACTTTGGAAGTAAGCTATATAGTATTAAGAGTTTTGCACGAAAATGATGTACTTTTCTCAAAGTAGTATTCTTCGCTCATTTAGTGCTAATCCTTTCGATTTTTTAGCACTACCTACTGGAAGTGGGTGTACAGGCGCGATTGAGAAGGCTATTCGAATCCTTCAAAATCAATTAAAACCCGAGAGTATAGCTATTTATATCAGCCCCTATGAGCATCACTCCAATATTTTACCGTGGATGCAGTTCTTCGGCAATGTCAATGTTTTGGCTTGTGATGACTAGGGCACTCTACTGATGGATGACATCTAGAAACAACTTTCAACCAGTTGTGCCTAAACAGTGATTGTAAGCTGCTCTTCAGCTTCTAATGTTACCTCAAAGCTTACTGATCTGGGCCAACTCAATAAAGTTATTGGTATAAATTTAATTATTTAGCTAAGGCTCGTAAAACAAAAAATATTATCTTTGCAATAGACTGTGCTGCTTTTTCCTGTCACCATGAGCTTAGTTTATAAAAATTGGATCAAATTGATTTTGTTTACTTAAGTCCGCATAAAAATTTGGGAGGAGCTTAGGCTTGTGGAGTTTTGATCGTCAGAAAAAGTATAGTAAAGAAAAATAATAAACCCACTTTTCCTGGAGGAGGTACAGTGGTATTTGTAAAAGGGTATACCCCAGATGATGTTCTATTTGATACAAATCTCTTCATTCGAGAGATTGCAGGTACTCCACCTTTCTTTGGCTTCTATCGTGCAGCTCTTTCCTTTTAGCTTCTTAAAGATATTATTGGATACAATTTTATCCACGAACGCGAGAAAGCTAATACTAATCTGTTTATTAAAATGATTTAAGATGCCAATCAACGATTTAAATAACAGAATGTTGGACATAGGATTGCCATTTATGGAGACACTGATTTTGAGAAAAGAGCAAATGTTGTTACTCTTAATATGGTCAATCGGGGATTTGTAGTGCAGCATAGCTTTGCTAGCCTCGTTCTTTCTGATATCTTTGGGATACAGCTTCGTTCCGGCTGTTTTTGTGCAGGACCCTTCGGTATGAAGCTCCTGCATATTGATAATCTAACAGCCGAATACCATAAGAATCTGGTTAGCAATGGTTACTTTGATCTCAAACCTGGATACCTGCGCCTTGATCTTACCTTTTACCTTGAACCTTACTAAATTGAATACGTGGCTAAAGCAATTATAGCTGCAGCCTAGCACATCAGCAAAATGAAAATTATTTACTATGTTTGTAAAGATGGTCAGGTCATTAGACGTGGTTAGTTTATTGATCGAGAGGATTGTGTTTTCTCGTTGCAAAGCGTGTGTATAGCCAAAGAGAATCTCAAAAAAGACAGAGAATCCAAACTCTTTCGTCTAGCGAATCGTAAAATGCGTTTGGAGGAGCAATTGAAAATAGGAATAAGCGTGATAGCTAACCCAGCCCAATTCATCCTATCACAGCAATGATTATTATAACAATAATTTTGATGTTCGATCTTTATTATCAGTAAGTAAATAATTATAATTGGCCTAACGACCCAATTAAATGTATATCTTATTGAAATCAAAGTGAAATTGATCTCATTCTTTTATGCATAAATTTGATGGTGTGGATATATCCTTGCATGTTCTCTTAAAGCGATGAGGATATAAGGATGATTATAAAATGAGTCAATTCTATTTTAATTAAAATATAGCAATCTCTTCCTTAATTATAACAATACTTTAATCTCCATTTCTGATCTGTATAAGTCAATAATTTTTGTCTATCAGGCTACTTCTTGTTTCAACTGATTTTTATGTGATATGTTTAATTAAATTTATTCAATGAAGATCAAAGTGGAATTGATACGTATTATTGTGCTGTTTTTATGTATCTATGATTGCCCATGTCCCTAACTTTGGTAAATTTTTATTCCACGTTCCGTACTCGATCGATGTCGTCCACATACTGGTTGAATTAGTCCTACTCATCCATCAGCACTTTTATTTTCAATATTTTATCCTTATTTGCAGCGAGTGATTGTTTCAATTTCTCTATATCGATAAATTCAATCTAAATTGCATTGATTAGTTGTGCTGCATTTGTATTTTATTGTATCATTTTGTCTAAAGAGCCCATTAGCTATCGTTAGCCCTGAATATTTTGTTGATCCAAAATATCAATTTCCTTGTCCGTTATTTAATTTTCCGCCACATAAAGATCCCGAATAGTTGTTAAATCTTTTGAAGTTAAAAAACCTGATGATTATTGACAAAGCTTACCAAATTCACTACAAAGAAATCCTGTAAACAGCTGTATCTGCGGATAATATGATCGTATGATTGAATAAATCAATCCATAGTTGACCATGCACCTCATTACATTTTAAAAGTTATCATTATAATTCAAGGCAACGTTATGCTAAGCTCCGTACGTTTTGAAATAAGAATAGTCTAAGTCTATTAGTCCTCGTAAAATAGTGAAAAGGCTCATAGCTTTGCATTATATTTCAGTCAAATCTATTAAAGGCACAATCCACTTTTATTCATTAAATTTATTTTGGAATCTTTCTTGGCAAGGTTTATGTTAAACCTTATTTTGATATCCTTTTGCTAATGTTTAAAGTTGTATCCAATAGCAGCACCCAAGGATATCAGTGTTTTTCAAAGTTTTAAAATCAACATACTCATCCAAAATGTTAAATATCTTTTCTTCTTAAGCTCTTTTATAGCCTCCAATAGCCCAATTTTTAATCGCAACAAGAATTTTGACTGCAAGAATATGAAAATTATTTTTTAATTTGCTTTTGTCACTACGTTCTTGATTCTTTCTCAATTCATACAAATCATTGAGTTTTTGATTGATGTTCGGATGTTATTCCTTAAACTTATTCTTAAATCTCTCCAAAGTTTCCTCAATTTCTTCTATTTATTTTTATTCGATTAATTCGAGGGTAATTTTTGGAATTTGCACCATATTCTTAATCTTGAAATTATTAATCTGAGATTTAGTAACGGATAGTATTGTTGAAATGCTTGAGAGCATCTTATCAATTTATTAATCAGCACTATTGAATATCTAACTTGTTCGAGAGCTGATCTGCTCAATCTTATCTTTAATTGGATTGTCTTGACTAATTTTGCCAACACATTCATCAAGATAGTAAATGTTGGTGTTTTTGGATTCGAAATGAGTGGGAGTGGATGGTGCTTGATATATTTTTCTTTTCTCAGCCCTCGATGAAATTGTTCTTTCACTTCTTTTTGATGTATTTTGTGATTTTGCACCTGATGATGAAGTAGGAGTCTTCTTGGGAGCTATATATGAAGACTTTGATTGACTTATTGATGATGGATTTGGTGATTTGGCGCTTGACGATTGTGAATGATAAATAGTATTGGGGGCGATAAATGAATAATTTGCTTCTTTTGAATGAGAGCCAGTTGAACCAAATGAATAGCTGGAGGAAGTGGAAGAATGATTAAATCCATATGTTGAAGAACTACCATTGTTAGATGGTGTGGGAGAAGGATGTATATATGTTGAAGGGCGGTAATTGTAATTTTCATAATTGAATTTCACGTTCCGAAAAGTGCCATTAGCAATGATATTTGTCTGGTAAGCAACACTTGGCCCATAATGATGATAAGATTTATATCCATTAGTCCAACCATAATAGACATCGTTTCTGCGCTAAATGGGAGAAATAAGTCTATTCATTGATCTACATTGAGAGTGAATATGCTATGTTTGAGTAGATCTTAGAATTGGCTTTTAGATAATTTACGGTGGGGAAATGAAGACGACTTCATCTAGGAAATTTACTTCGAAGAAGAAGTCAAGCTACTATAGATCTGATTCCAAGATTGTGACATACCCCTACCAAATTAATTGATTAGCTTTACTTCTAATCATTCTCACTTTTCCGAACACACTGGAAACCACATACACTTCAAATATCCTTTCCGCATCATTTTTAATATCCTCAGTAACGGTATAAACAAACAGCTTTTTGATGCGGGTATCTTCCTAATCTTTTAAAGAGGAGAGAAGAACTTTATCAACATTGTCTTTAGTGATTTTGATTTTAACATCGAAGCCTTCGGCCGAAAGTTTTTATAAAACTTCCGCAGGAGTTCCAGGAATTTGTTTTCCATCAATGTACATCCTCCAAAACCGTCTCATTCTTTTATAGTAGTAGGATTAGAGAATGCCAAATGCGATTCTCCCTAATCTGGCTTAAATTTAGCTAACTTTAAATACGAATTAACCTGTCCACAAATCCCTTCTACCTTTTCTTCTTTGACGGCTCAATCTAAGCAAACGTAGAAAATCATCTCCACTGATATCATCTACATTTTCATTGAGATCAAAAGCATAAATGGCACGACCTTAAGGCACATCATCTTCGTTTGACTTTCTAAAAGTACCACAGATATCGATAACGATGATTTGATCAATCTCATTGATTTAGGGAACTCTATCTTTTTTATGGCAAAAATCATTGAGAATAGTGTATCTATTAATATATATCTCCCTTTTGAAGGTTTGGATCATCTCAGTATCTTGCTGATGCCAATTCACTTTATGATCGATTAATTGGTAATTATCTGTCACTGCGACGAAATAACTGTAAGAAATAATCTAGTTAGGTTTAGCATTAGACATGAAGGGCAGTTCAACTGTCCAAGCATGGTCGTGATCCATCTCAATGCACTCCATTTGGACAGGCAGCCGATGCTCGGCACAATTGGAAAGGCGAAGGAAGACTGACTGTCCCTCATATACCTTATAATGAAGCATAAACTTGATGGTGTGGATATATCTTTGAGTGTTCTCCAAGGAAGTCATGAAGATATGATGATTACTAAAAAGGATTATAAAATTAGTCAATTCTAGTCCAATTAAAATATAGATAGATAGTAAAAATATATTATAAATAATCCTACTTCAGCCCCCTACCTCCACTCCATTTTTCAGCTTTCTTGAGGGGCGGTTAGTCAATCCTGGCGGTCTAATCCTAATTAATGTGGCGCCCATCAGTCTCGACCCTGCCCTCGGTTTCCATCTGGGTCAGATGTCTCGGTCAACAACCTCAAACTCAATATCCCCCTCCGGTCACATACCCTTCAGGCCCTGGTGGGCTAAGTTAGTAGTGGGTGGAGGAAATGACTAGCCGAAGCCAGCCTGATAGATAGTAAAAATATATCATTCTTGGTCATTGACCAAGAATATATCCAATTAAAATATAACAATGTCTTCAATAATTATAACAATAATTCATCCCGTATTTTTAATATCTGTAAGTAAATAATTATCATCTGTCAAGCTACGTGCCGAGGAGTCAGCTTGCGACTGATAAAGCTCAACCCCCTATAATTATTGCCTGTCACTTTGGTTCGAATAAATGTTATTGATTCATCCAGGTGATATTTCTCTGGCAGCATCGGTTGCCGAACAGCAGGTCTACTTGTAAAATTTTTTAGTTTGAAAGAAGGAGCTTTTTGTAGTTATTTAATTCTAACAAGTTAGCTAATGTTAATTTTCAATTTTTAGCGTAGTCCCTTTTTTAATTCTTTGGGCTCATCTAAAGTAAACTAACTCACCTCAATCTACTTTGATTGTTTCTTATCGCCTTTGCTGAGCGAACGGATTTGGATGTTGAATTTCAACTTAGAGCTGCTGATGGTGAGGCAAGGGGTAGCATTGGAAGAGGCAGCCGTTTAAGGCACCATCTTTTGTGATTACTTACGAGCCGTGCTATTGAGTAGCATTTCTTTTTTCTCTTTGAGCAGAGCGATATTGCTTCTATCGGCATGGTCAATATTTGCTCTGCCCATCTGTCTCATTAATTTCTTGATGGCTGGCTTGTTTGTGGCCCTTTTCTTAACATTGGTTTCCATCCACCCGTTAATATCACAATCAACGATGGCTTTTGTTGAGCTCTCGTCAAATTGCATCAAATTGGTTTTAAATGGTGACTCGAAGTTCATATTAATTCTTAACGTTATAACAACTACTGAGATAGTAATATATACAAAGAGATAGGAGGAAATTCACTCTTGAGGGATTTTTTCAAATATTACCAAATATAGCGCCATATTTCTCAAGTCCACCCATTCTAGAAAGAGAATCTTATCATCGCTGATAGTTTAAGCCAATTACAGTGCTGAGACTTTTCAAGTCTCTTACTTTCGTTATTTATCAATTAAATGAGTAAATAAAGACAATTGCTAAGGCTATCTTCACAATCATATGCATCAATGCTGTGCTGCTCCAATTTTTCCTGCAATATTTGCTGCTTTGCTTGTCATATCCTCGATTTTTCTAAGTAGAAAAATAAGTACTTGGAGCTAATGCTATCATTCTTTCTCGCGCTTCCCATCTCTTGCCTTTTCCCTTTATCCAATCCCTCAAAATACTGTACAGCGAACTCAACGATGTCCTTCGGTTGCGCCCTGAGCACTTCCCTTGTGAAATCCGCGAGCACCTCCTGGAACCCTTCCGGTACTGGAAATTTCTGTAGATATTTGCTGGCCATCAGTTATATTAACTCTCGAAACAACTATTGAATATCAAATAATCGATAACTCATTAAATCAGCCTGACAAAAAGTATGCCTTCATGATCTTCTCTGAAAAGCCAGATTCTAAAAACTCGTTTTTGCGCAGAGATAGATGATCGATTGAACGGATAGACGCTCCAATGGAACAGCCGATCCACGCGACTTCGCTTGGATTAAAGCTCCAAGAGACGAATCCTCAATAATATTAAATATACCCAGCTTTTATTTGATCTGCATGCTAGTCAGCTTGCTGAATTTGCCAATCAACTCGCCTATCCTCTTTTTGAATAGCTTTTGCATTCCTCTAATACGCCAGAATCCACCGGCCAGCACCACATTTCTGGCCACGGCTTATATGCACTCAGTTGGGAGTGAAGCCAGCATAGACAAAAAGGCAAAAGCTATGTTCGGATCTTCATTGTCAGGATTACCATAAAATAGGGAGTAGTTAATTTTATCGGGAATGAACTTGAGCCTCATTTTGCGAATAACGACCGGTACTGGCAAATTTGAGGCGGGTATCCCTCCATTTGAGTTGCGAATGTCGGTAATCTCCTCTTCAGTAATTTGCCTCAGCGTTTATAAGCTGATTTCTTTGTTGAGGAGGGCAAGATCGTCTCTTATGAATTTGTTGAGATTGCGGGTGCCGATATTCAGATACTGATAGCTTTTGAAAATAGGATAGCCCTCAAATACTGGCATAATTTCAATACAACTGTTACCTGCCGATATGACTGCTCCCGTATAACGGCCTGTTAGATACAATGGACTTACACAGCTGAGTGCAAGCTCAATTTTCTCAATCTTAAGTTTACGAAACATGATTTTGGCCATTATTTATAGGATCCTCCTATCAGTAAATACCTTCTCGAGTATAACTACTGTTTTGCCAGTACAAGAGCAGTTGATATAAGAGAAAAAAATATTGTACAGGAGCTCCTCAAGTAAATTCTAGCATTTCTCGTGCTCAGCAGAGGAGTATTTGAGATAGTTGCCAGTCTTAACAGTTTTGCGGGGCACACGATCTCCTACAAGTCCCATTCGAATGAACTCGTTGCCCAATTAGATTATGATATCCTCTTTTCTTGAGTTCTATCTTTCCATATTATTATATTACGAGTTGATGTAAAGTAAACACCACTGCTCACATTATGAACGCAATTGTACTTGCTTAATCATTTTAGGCCACATAGAGGCGCCGTGTTGTGGAGTCTATTTTTCTTGCAAAATCTGTCATGACGAGCAGTTTTAGTTTAAAAAGGGTTGTCAAGTCGATCGCATGCTGTTTGAGCAAGTTAAGCATGTGAAATGTCTCAGTTGTTAAAAGATACAGTAACCAGCTATAAATTGCATCGAATGTGGCATTGAATTCGGAAAATACTGCTGCCTTCTCTGCAGGCTTTACGAAAATAACCCTTAAAAAGTGGAAGACATTTTTCATTGTGTAAGGATAAAATAATATAGGATGAATGCAAGATGTGCAGACGGGGCAGCAAGGAAACAGTAACTCACTGCTCAACCTGCGGTTATTGCGTACCTAACGAGAGTGAGAATCATAAATGCATCGCTAATAAAGCCTAATCAAATTGTCCTGTGTGTCTTTAAGTATTGATTTACTCCATAAGAGGCTATATTAGCTTGAAGTGTGGACATTTAATTCATGCATAATGCTGGGAAGAGATGAATGAAGTTAATTGCCCAACTTGTGGGATGGCCAATTTTAAAATGCCCAAAAAGATGGTAAAACGTATCTAGAAACAAATAAAAACTACCAAAATACGCCTGCCTTCCGAACTAAAATCTAAAAAAGTGAATATTCTATGCAACTAATGTCTTCACAAGACAATGTAGGCTCCCTTTCATTTTTTCGGAATAAAATGTTCGGCCTGCGGTACTTACAATACCAAGCTAATCTGATAATGATTCATTATAACTGAGCGTTAAAAGCCTAGTTAATGTTTTTAATCATTCTCCAATTAACTTTATCAACTTAATGTTCAAATAAGACAGTTACAATGCGCTGAGTTTTATATTGTATTCTCTTATATACTCTTCACAAGACAATAAACATATCATAATATTAATGGCAGATTTATCACAAAAAATCAATAAGGTAAATTTTATGATAGTCAGATTGATGAAAAAATTAACGGTTTGTACAAGCAAATTGAAGCTCTGGAACTCGAAGCTAAAAACAATCTTAAAAAATCACAGGAGTCAAAGGGATCAGTTAAGGAAATGTATAAGCAAAGATGTCTGATGGCTCTCAAGAAAAAGAAAGCACTTGAGACGCAGGTCAAGAATTACAATTCACATCAGAATGCTTTAAATCAGGTCGCTTTTACTGCTGAGACCATCAATGGTCACAAGGAAATGGTAAATCTAGTATAATACAGTACGAAGGGCTTAAAAATGCAGTTTAAGCACAGAAGGAAGCTATGAAGTCCATAGACATAGACAAAATGGATGATTTGCACGATGAAATGCTCGATATGAAAATGCAAAGCGATATGATGAACGAGATGCTCGCCCGAAACTACGATATGGACTACGATTAGGACGAATTTGAGGACGACTTTAAATAATTTTAGAAGGAGGTGGCGGTTGAAAAAAAGAAAAATATCGCACAGGGCATCAAACAACCCGCTTATGGTAACAATAATATGGATATCAACTCTTTCCTCAAATGATTGTTTCATTCGTATTGGATGCATAAGTTTGTACATAATTAAATTTACAGTCAGTATGCTTGAGTCCTCTTAACTTTTTGATATAGAACGTTCGTTTGGTGTTTGCCTCGTTGAATTTGCTTGAGGATTCTTGATAGTTGTTTGGTCCTTTCTAATTTCAAAGTTGCTGAGAAATCCATGTCGTAGTTTCTTATTTCGGTCTTTGCTATATTCTAGTTTTGCTTCACTTTTATTTCTTTCTATATTTGCTATTTGATCAGCTAATTTCTGATGCACTATCTCTAAAAGGCAAGCTATCTTTATCGGTTTTGATTTTTAGCAGCAAGATACCTCTAAATCTCAATTTTCTTGCTATTTTTCATATTTCTTTTTTGAGAAAAGCTTTATTATCTTGAGAAAAAGTCTTCAGACAGTTCGTGCAAGTCGGTTTCTCCTACTTATAAGTCGAATTTAGTGATTTACTTCCAATTATAACGTTAAGCAAGCAAAGAGATTGTTTTTGATCTATTGGTTCTCTTAAAAGTCCTCTCATTAAGATCAATGTTTTAATCTTTTCTTACTTTACCCTGCTATCTCATAAAATTTTTGACCCTTGCTATTTAGTCTTCAATAAATTGCGAATCTTAGGATAGTGCTGATTTCTGACTGGTCTTCATTGATTAACTTACGCTTTCTCTCGGAGTATTTTCGCCCTCCTCAGATGAACTCCCAAAGATTTCATCTAAAACCTTTTTCTTAGCAATTTAGGCATTTAGTTCTTGATCTAAGTCTTCGAGACGGCCTTTCCCCTGCACAATAAGCGTCTCTAGTTCTTCAATATAATCACTTTTCATATTGCAAAATTATCATCAATAATAACTGTCTGCACCCAGATATATATTAAATAGGGACTTATTAAAATTATTCCTCTATTATGCTCATGGAATCAAAAAGATAGCCCGAGCGAGAGCTATAACTAGTTCATCTCAAAGATAACCCCAACAGCCCGCTGAGAAAAACCTACTTTCGGCTTCGCGAAATGAAACAACAAAATATATCGCCAATCAAGTTGATTCAGAAGTCATCGCCCAAGAATTACAGCGATTTTTATACTCATCAGCAAGTTACTCTGGAAAGGATTAAGGTAAGAGAAAGCAAACTCAGTAGCACCGCTAATAACTTTTTCAATAATTTAACTAAGGGACAAAAGATGGACTCCATTTAGTCCAAGGAAATCAGTCCCATGCGCAAGACTCTATATAGCAATTCCAAAAACGATAAGAGTCTTTTGAGGCCACCAACATCCTCATAATCAGCGATATTGAGGAGGACAAGTCTCAATCTTCGCAGTCAAAACATGTTCAAGGATGAGAACAACGATAACTATCTTAATAAATATCAGATTATTAAATAATTGGGAAAGGGGAGCTTCAGCACTGTATTTTTGGCTAAGAAAAGACAGCAAACAAGAAGGTTTAGTCTGCAAAAACAGTCTCAAGTTCAGTAGATGCCTCAAATATTGTCATTAATCGATAAATCACCAGAAAAGAAATAAAATTCTAGTGAGTTCAACTTGGGACCTCCGAAAGTGGAAGAATCTTAGAAACTGCCTTCCTGTGAGTAGTTGATGGTCCATTCTCCTGTCAAAGATAAAAATAACGATGAGTAGCAATTGTCAATAGACCCGAAGTAAGAGAGTGCGGCTGAGTTGGTGGCAATAAAAGTGTATTAGAAATTTAAGATGAACAAGGACCCCCACAAATTTAAAAATATCCGTAAGGAAGTTAATATTATGCAGAATTTAGATCATGAGGGAGTTCTTAAACTATACGAGAATGTGTAAACTTTAACCAAAATTAATCTTGTTGTATAGTATGGAGGTGATCAATCTCTATTAGAGTATGTCAAACGCAACTATCCCTTGTCTTTCGAAAAGGTAAAAGATATCAGTCTTCAACTCATCAAAGCAATCGCTTACATACACGATAAGAATATTGTTCACCGTGATATCAAACTCCAAAATGTGCTTATTCACCATGATCGCATCAAGCTGATAGACTTCGGATTTAGCTGTTTAAGTAACTTATCGCCAATTTAGCTCATAAAAATCAAAAACTTACCGTTATTTGCGGAACACCCAATTATATGGCTCCTGAAGTCATCAGTAGAAAGGAGTATATCGGATAGCAAGCGGATATATGGTCTTACGGAGTTGTTGTTTATGCACTCGCTGAGGGCCGACATCCTTTTAAGGCTGAAACTTATGGATAACTCGAGAAATTAATTGCTCGGGGCAAGTTTTAATTCAAGAAAACCAATGATCAACCATTTTCAGATTTTGTCAAAAGAATACTTAAGTTAAAGGGTTCAGAAAGGCCAACAGCCAAGGAAATCATGGAGTCAAAATGGTTTAAAGGTTCATCCAATTTAATCTGATTTTTTGAGAAGTCATTAAGTTTCATATTTAATTATGGATATAATTAAGTCATACATTTCTCCTGCAAAGCCCTCGAGCCAACAAAAATAGCCCAAAGCGAGTAAATCATTTTTGCCACTGCTGGTGACATTAGATTATTGCAATAGATACAAGCCTTTATTTGATAAGGGTACATTGGAGGAGGATATAAGTAATACCTAAGAAGAGATAATTGAGTATTTACCAAAATAAATCAAGGCACAGTTTAAAAGATATCGATTGATGACCAAGATGATATCAACTGCATTTTTAGTTGGTTCTTTTGGGTTTGCCTTTTTTTGTCATAAAATCGGAATAATTAACAGGATGTTAGGCGAAAAGACTTGGAAAATGTTTAGTCTAAAATTTACATCCATATTGGTTCCCGTCTATTTATGGCAATAGTTTTTACCACTGGCCGAGGAGGAAGAACTAACTCTTCTTTACAATAGCATTGCTCGTCAATACAGAAATTATAAATTCACTGGAGACATTCTGCATCTAAACAGCACCATAATTATGGAGGGATAAGGATTATTCAGCAGCGACAACGCTAACAGGCTCGAAAATTAAAATGAATAGAATATTAATTAAAGAAGATAAAATAAAATTGAATGATGTAGAAGTGAAGATAGTTATTTCAATTCTTTTATAATTTACCTCTCATTCGATATTTTATAACTTTTCCGCTGCAGCAAATTATGTTTATCAAGACTAATTTTGTTTTTATTCCATTGAATCCTTATTCTAAATAAACGATAAAATAGCACAATTAGGTGCTGCTTTTAATATAGACCTATAAGTAACAAATCTAATCATCAATTTCAATCAGTTTTATATTAATTAACTTCGGTAATAATTACAACATCGTAAAGAAGAAATGGGTAATTAATTAGACATTTAGCTTGTTGTCTATCCTGTTGCAAATACGTCGCCTTCTTCGGTATTCTTTTCTACGTAAGGCTCTACACATTTAGATATCAATGGGTTTTATTATTCTCCTTCAAGTTCAATACGTTAAATTCGCGCCTTAAAATCAGACCGATTCAGTCATAGCTTGCTTTTTAACCGCAATTATTGAGCTAGGCATTTTTTTAGGTATTATTTATTATGAGCATAAGTAAAACAAGGCCTCTATTCAAAAGCCTGACTATCTAAATTTGAAAGAAGAAAACGATGGACGACCACGAGAATCTTCAATGAAGGGAATCGGCCTCGTTGATTTATCACATCTAAGGCACGATAAATAATAAGAGAAAGAGCAATGATTGTACAGATTGTTATTAAACTTTAAAAATATTACTATTTCGTAACAATAAGCTAAAAATCACGTTTTTCCTGTGAGTTCTCAAATCAAAAAGTAAATGAAAAACAAATAAATTTATAGAATCAGTGAATAATTAATATTATTTCAAAAAATAAAAAATGAATCACTTTGCTGTGACAGCCCAACAAATATTAAGGTCAGCTACTTTCAACTTTGCTTTAATTTGCCTCTGAAATCATCTTTAAAGAGGCCAATTTGCCCTGCCAACTTACACTTTCCTCAATGCCCTTTTTCAGCACCTTAATGTCTAAATTATCCATCAAGTTTTTATTACTTTTGGCCATTTTCTCAATTTGGGCATACGAAACTTTTTACTGTATCTTTTTCATATTTTTTATCTCTGTCTTATCTTTATGCAATCGGCAGATAGTTTTCAAGACATTGATCTGATTTTTTTTCAAAGAAGTACTGGCAGCAATAGGGATCTTCTCTCCGTTGTAATCAAAGCTAAATTGCTCACTTTATCTAGCATTGAGATTCTTAAACCTTCCAGCTGTTTGCATGAGCTGTGGAACTTCATCCGATATTTTAGATGTCTCCATAATAAATTTATCGCGATACATCAATTCAATTTGAGTCAGCCGCAAATCCTTTTCGCTGTCTACAAATGAGAGAGGAATCAGCCCTTGAGAACTTCTTTTAGTTGAACTCTTATGAATCATTTTGCTGAGCCTAAAATTTTATTTAGAAGATCGAACATTTTTTATGCGATATTGAAAGGACGTTTATTTTACGGGAGAAGTAGGTGTAGTCGCAGAGGCGTGGTTTCTCTCCAGCTTTTTTTACATTAAACGCTAACTTCCGCAAACAGGATCAGGAAAAGACGTTTAAGGTTATTCATCTGGCAAATTACTGGCTTGCTTCTATTAAACTTTGGGAATCCAGGAGCTTTCTATCGAAAGTATGATTCTTTCTATTTGCCTTTTCAGCATAAGGCAAAATTTATGCTATTCGATTTGTTCGATACCAAGTTCAGTACTAGTCATAATGAAGTCTATTGCATTTTCTATGACACATGGAGCAAGCATATGATCTTGATGATTGAATATGAGTTTTGGTTTAAAAACCAAGAACTCTGATGGTTTATAGAATGCACTGGGACTCATCTTCCTCGAATGATTCGATTTTTTGGCTGGAAATATCATTTCAGAAGCACGTTTCATGACTATTTACGAGTAGAGAATAGAAATTATAATATTTCCCTAATTCTTCGAATATTTATATTAAACATTTTTCACTTTTCATTTTGAAAACACGTTCAGACAATGCGGATGTTTTGTATTAGAAATCAATCATAAGATAAAATCATTATAGCAAATAAGGTTTTAAGTTGATATTAATTGCCAATCATAAACGAGTACGAATATAGTACGAATATGCAAGTTCAGTTTACTCCATATAAATTGAATGAAGCAAAGCACTTATTTGATTTCAACGCATAAAATTTAAAAATCTAAATTTAGTTCCTTAAATCTTTAATATCTTATGATGGTATAAGCGTGATAATTAATGTAGCTGCAGTGATATCACTTGTCAAACGTTTTATCGTTGATTTGCATTAACATGATGTCCAATTTGGAATTGCGTTGCATTTGCCTTTGCGCAAATCGATCATACTCTCGTAAAAGTTACTCTTAGCTGTAATTAGCGTCTGGGGGAAGTTTTAGTTTGTATTACAGGTAGGCTTTCATGAAGAATGCCTCTCTCACTCGTTCATCTTCCACTTCTTCATGCACATTAATTGAATTCTGATAGAAGTTGTACTTAGCATAGAAATAAGCCCAGACTGCAAAAGTGAAAACAATGGTCTTCTCGATCCAGTTAATGAAACTATGTCTCACGTTTCTTGTCTTGATGTAGGTATGCAATCCGAAGAAACTGCCTAAAGTTATTCCCCATTTGATCGAGGAAAACGTATAAGGGTACCGAAACACATACTTTCCTTGCAAATAGTCCAGTTTCTTAATGGTGAGTCCATCATCTTCAGAGCCGTCCTGCATCAATTGTTTGAATCTAATTACTATATCATCAATTCTAACTTAATGATCACCATTATCCCTATTGTATTTTTACCATCAATCGAATAGCAATTACTCTGCAATCGAAGAGATAAAGGATAAACTACAATTTTATTATTGAGCAATATTTCTTATTCATAATTTTTATTTAAACCATCTTTAAATTCCATGTACCAGCATCCACAGCAAATGATAAATGGACCAATAATACAACCCGCACGATATCCTACTAATCCCACTATAGTAACACAACAACCTGTCTATCAGGGGTATATGCAACCTCCCATCATCAACAATCAGAAGCTAGCACAACAGGGTGGATATCCTCAGCAAACTATTGTGGGACATTACTCAGTGCCGAATGAAATGGTGAATCCTAGTGTGCAACAAAGAACAACTAATTCTCAAATTCATGCTCAGAGTAAAGGAATTAACTATGTACAACAGCAGCCACAGCAACAGTCTTTCAACACTAAACCTGCCCCACTAATACAACCTCCTTCTCTCAACTCAAACATGGATTAACATCACCCCCAATCCTAATTCTTCCAACAACGTGCTCCCATGACCCAAAGCAACAATGACGAGTATGATAACTTTCACCAGCAGGAAGAAGAGCAGATGTGGACCAATGAAGCACAAATTGCATCAATGTTCTGGGAACAGCGTTGCATGACCATGCTATAAAGATTTGAGTGGTTCTACGAGCGGTTCTAGATTTTAAGAAATTAGTACAGTACACTCAGTTAGGAAATGCAAAAGATGGACTCAGAGGAGGAGTGGCATCGATTCCAAACGCATCACGATGAATTCCATTAAAAGTATTGTCTGCTATATTCAGAATATAGGAAATGGAGCAAGAATTATCCGCTGTTTTGGGAGAAAACTAGCAACTTGTACAGCAGAAACAGACTCAGTAAAACGAAAATGTATGGGAACAACGATATCAGGAGCTGCTTGGCAAGTAGATTTAGTTATATTTAGTTTTAAATCTCTGCAGGAGGAAATGGCTCATATGGAGGGCGGCAGTGGTGGCAAGACGGGAGAGGTTCCTCATGAGCAGTATCAGCAATTGGAGGAGCATTGCAATTAGTTATAATACCAGTATGGCCAAGTCCTAGACCAGCTTCAAAAGTACAGACAGACTGAAGAACCGGATACAAGCCATCTATAAGAGCAAATTCATCATTATATGCAAGAACTAGAATAGAACAAAAATAAACTAAATACGCTGCATAATGAAAATCAGGAGTTGCAAAACATGTATGCAGAGGTGGAAGAGCAAAACTAACGACTCAAGCAAGAGAGGACTAAATCCATTGGAGTCGATAAGAAGAAATATTAAGATTTAGTCAAACAGGTTTAATTGAAGGAGGAATAAATTAAAAAACTGCAAGAGGAATTCAAAGCCAAAGGTACTTTAATGGAAAATTTGAATCAGGCTGAGGCCACTTTGGCTCAAAAGAATAGAGAGCTCGAACAAATCAGAAGAGATTTTTAACAGAAAAACAGGGAGGCTGAGCAAAGGAGTAGAGAAGTTTAACAAAGGAGTAGAGAGGCTGAGCAAAGAAAGAGAGAGATTGACGAGAAAAACAAGGAGTTTGATCAGAAAAACAGAGAAGTCGATCAGAGGAACAGATAGATCGAAGACTTAAAGAGACAGCTCAAGGATAAAGAAGGACAGATGACCGTGCAAATCAATTAGAGCAGAATACAACTGATGGGAGTCGAAGAATCAGTTAGAATTAAAATAAAAGAGGAGCATTAAGCCGAAAAGCGTTCCCGTGATAAGAAAATCGGATAATTATAACGGCATGTGGAATAGTTGCACACTGATGTGCGAAGGAACAGCTAGCACTCATTCAAGGCTTAGAACTTATAGAAGAAGTTAAATTACGTAAACCAATAAAATAGCAATCTAACTTAAACTCTAAAAAAGAAGAACCAATAGCTAGTTGAGCTTCGCAGTCTCGCTTACGAGTTAGAAAAACTCAAAGAGATACAAGTAGAGTACTATAAGATCGTGGAATAGAGAGATAGTCTTCGTGAATCCATCAAGAAAAAAAATCAATAGATTTAGAACCTGCATCAAGAGAATGATAAGCTGAGTTTGAAGATACAGGAAGTCACCAATAAAAGGATTTAGTATAACATTCGAAATTTAACTGCAGAAATAGAGGACTTGAACGAACAACTTAGTAAAAAATAGGGGGAAATTAATAAGCTGAAGAGTTTGAGTGAGGTGAAAGAGGAGTATTTGCAAAAGATGGAGGAGGAATATAGGCAAGCAAAATCTAAGATTATTATCCTAGAGCAGTCTTTGGAGAACGAGAGGGAATTCAATCGTGAAAAAGAGATTCAGACCAGTTCCAAGAGCAACGACTATGATAAGAGAATCAAAAATTTGGATTATGAGTTTAACATTCAGTTGAAAGATACATTGGAGAAGGAAGTGACTGTCCTCAGAAAGCAAAACGTTTAGAAACATGAACAGATTAGGAGGCTCGAAGAAAACGAAATGCTACTGACTTCCAAACTGGCCATTTTCGAAAAGCAAAAGGATAACTTTGATCAAGATGTGGCATTCCTTAAGAAGAAAGAAAAAGAGCTTCAACTGCTCAATGAGGACCAATCCAGAAAATATAAGGAGTTAGAAAGAACTTGTAAAGCCAAGGATTTGGACTTGGAAGGATTGAAGCAAAGCGAAACTGCTCTCAATACTTACATCAACAACTTAAAGCTACAAATCGAGTAGCATAATAATCTAATCAAGTCAAAGAACCGTACAATCGAAGACCTGCAAACCAACATCAGTACTCGTTTATTAAAATGCGAGTAAGCTGATAAGTTAAATGGATAAAATAACAAGCTCAAGGCAACTTTAAACAGCGCCTATCAATAGATATAGAATCTAAAGTTTAACGATCAGCAGTTGAGTAGGAGCAAGGCTCTGTCGACCAGTAATTTGCACAGCAGCAAGAGAGAGTTCTAAAGACAGGAAAGTATTGTGATTAGCAATCTTCACCAATAAAATCAACAGCTCAAGCAAGAAATCGCTAAACTCTTGTAAAAATTTACCGATACGAGTTTCTTCCCACAAAAGGACAGTGGCAAAAAAGTTACTGCCAATCTTAATAAAAGGCTAACAGAATTCAACTCAAAGCTATAATATGCCATCTCATCTAATGATAGTGTTGGTCTTCAGGAGAGTTAATCGCAAAAGGTTTTATTGCTGTGGGAGAAGGAGCGGAGGGAGTTGATTAACACCTATGAATCCGAATTGAAGTCATTGAAGGAACAGCTCACCCAAGTCAAAATTGCTAATTCGCGAATCAGTGAGCGATCCCTCTCTCAGAGCAGTAAAAAGCACTTTTACTAAAACGGGTAAGGAGATAAATAAAAAGATGAATCTTACAGATAAAAATTCAGAGAGCAATAATAGCGTAATACTATGCTGGTCAAAGTGAATGAGGAACTAAAAAGCAAGATTGATTCCATTCTTAAAATAAAGCAATCCAATTCGACCCTTGAGTACTACAAAGAACAATGCCAAAAGACAGAGGGTTAAAACGATAATCTCAAGCAGAAGGTTAAAGCCCTGTCCTTGGAAAATAAGCAATATAAAATTTAATTAGGAGCAAAAAATGCTAAACTAACACAGGAGTTTTAGTTTAAGATAATGGAGCTCGAGATGGTTATTCAATAAAGTTAAAGAAAAATTGCATACTTGCAAACGGAAAAAGCTTCAGCAGATAATTAAAAAGCCAGTCTTATACATGATCTCAACATCGTGAATCTCGACAAATCTGTGTCCAAGGTCAAATCAGTTTCGAAGAAGGAAGAATCTATCTTATTTTAATCAAGATATCCAGAGTCTCCGAAGTACTCTTCTAAATATGGCGGAGTTGAGCAATAGTTCAGCAGTGTGCTGGGAAACATCCCTAGCGCCAGCTACGTCCCTTCATATAAGTAAATTACTGTTAACATAGTTATAATTTTTACGATAATCAAATTTCTTCCAAAAAGTATCTTGACAAGTATAGTGGCGGATACGCGTGGAACAAGGCCGGACGAGTGTGATCATATTGAATATTGATTTTATTTAAAAGGATTAGCTCAAATCAACTAAGATATCATTGTATTACAACTTAAGACCTTCTATTCATCTGGAGAATCTCCAAGAAAAAATTCAGTTATTTTGAGAATAATTGATTAAATGAGTATTTATTGCCCAGGCAATCTGTTTCATTAATATATCAATCAATCTTCAATTGATGATAATGTTCCCAATAATCATATATCTCTTTTTATCATGCATAAAGTTGTTGCAGTGATCTTTGTCCTCCTTCTGACGACTCTCCACGCATCTTATAACCCTTAGCTAATGCTCACCTTAACTTCTGATCTCATTAATAAATAAATATCCACCAACTTGGGTCAGTACATATCGCAGGCCATAAACAGCGCAACCATAAAAGACGTTTCCTTCGAGAAAAAGATGTCTGGTGTAAACGTAAAGTTCAACCTTACTAAAATAAAGCAGCAGGTGGATATTCATTGGAAGGGTAACGCCCTTTCAGTTAAAGATAAGCATAACTTCATCATCAATTCCAAAAATATTAATATCACCCTCGATGGACAGCTTTAACTCAAAGTTGGGCTGTTAAAAAAGCAAAAGGGGCCTCTTAAAGTAGTGATCACACAGCTTGAAGCTGACACAGCGATTAAAGTCGAAGAGAACACCTGTGCCAAAAGTGTTGGATTTAATATCAAGGTAGTAGACATATTTATTGATTTTAAAGCTGTGAGTATTAAGATCGAGGGAAAATCATTCGATAATAAGATTATCGCCTAACTTTAAAAATACATTTTGCCAAGAGTACCTAATTTACTTAATAATATGGTTCAGGAAAAGGTTAATCCTCTCATTCAGAACTATACATGCAGTAGAATTTAAGAAGAGATTCAGATCAAAAAATAACTCTATGTTCTGACAGTTAATACCACCAAACTTCCAGAGTTTGATGAGAATCTTCAGTATTTTGGAGTTCCGATTGATATCACTTTCCAGAATATGAAGACAAATGATACGAACGATGATATGGAGAAAGATAGTCTTCCTGCGAGCACTACTTATCAAAAGACTTCAGATGCCACTCTCTCCCTCTCTTCAAATTTCCTCAACATGATCCTATGGCTGATTGACGATTCTAATTCATTGCAGTTGACTGTTACAAACTCAATGCTTGGTTAAAATCCTCCCATTCTGCTAAACACAACTAATTTATCAATCCTAATGCCTAATCTTAAAAACCATTGGCCAAACAAAGGTATCATAATTTCTATTCAGAAGTTTTTCTTTTAATAGAACCCTCCACCAAATTTGAGCACTTGCTGATTCGCAGTGGAAGGTTAATATCTGTGATCAGTTTATCCATTAAGTTTGTAGTCAATGTCACGGGAAAGATCAGCAACGTTACCCAGTGCCTTGAGGAAAATGAATGTGTGGTGGCCTGCAATTTGAACATGACAATGCCGCTGTCTCTTGTAATGAGCATCACGAGCCTAAAAATGTATAGGGCACTTATACATACTCTCAGCTTCTACGATATCACTGTATGTCTAATTTAATAAAGATTATCGATTCTCTCATTGATATAAACTTGTAAAGTCTCAAGGATATCATTAATGCTATTGTTGGGTCAATGCTTCCATCAATTAACAGTGATCTTCAGGGAGGACAGACGTTACCTGAGTCTGTTATTGAATTAATGTCAAAGGTTGGTGTAACTGACATCAAGAGTAAAATTTTCCAAGATTTTATGGCTGTTGGGCTAAAGATTGATGTGTGATATTCATTAGGATTATAGATTTATTCCTCTTCTATGTATATGTGTTTTTTGCTGTTCGGATTGCAAAAAATCAACGTTACATTTTACCTTCGGAAATAGAACTTATAACATTTATTGATTATAATTGATTAGGCAAAAATTCTAAAATGGGCTGCGTGAGCGATAGATAACAAAAAACATTCCAACCTGAAATTTCCAGAGAGTAGACGAGAAAACTGAAAAGATAAAAGACCATGGCAAAAATTAAACAGAATCAGCAATAAATTGCTTAGAATTTAGCGGAAGGTCATTAGAAAATACCAATGTTCTATAGTCCTCTCTATTTGGGCAAAGATGAATCAAAATAACTTTAAAATTCTTTATGATTAGATCTTCTTTTTTCATACAATTATAGAATGTTATTTAATTACAAATATTTAGCCATAATTTTGCTGTAGAAGAAGACTACAGTATCAAAGCAGTAAAGTTATGCTAAGAGTTAATCGCTCATTGATCCACTCATTCGATCTTAAAAAACAATCGAAATATATTTATATTATAATTTAATTCATTCAAGGTCAATGGATAATCAATAGACTTTAGCCTTTAGTGCCTGGAAAGATCTCTAAACCTTAGGGGGAGCACTTTTTATCACGAACTGCTTTCTTTCTAAAATACTGGGTTGGTATTGCGAAACCCACTCCCATAACTAGCTAAAAGTTAGTCTATCATTGGGGTTTTCAGCAGTTAGATCCAATATAATGGATTTAAATATCTCGGAATAACGAGGAGTTTCAGCCCAAACTCTGCGTTTTTCCTTAAAAGCTTCAATGTTAAATGTTTTGTCTTGATAGTTATAAACCTAAGAGAAATCTCCGAGAATACCAGCACTCAGAATTGTAGCTCCAACTGCAAATACTTCTGACTGTTCATTTGAGTCATTCTGAAGTCCACCTCTTTTAAGTTATGCAATATCCTCTGGCGCAAGGAGTCCATTATAACCCAACTTTTCTTGGTCTAGTGCCTTAGCATAACTTGGTAGCTAGTTAGGCCAAGAGTAGACATTAGCAATCTTGATTGCACCATTCTCATTCACAAAAATATTCTCTGGTTTGATATCTCCTAATTTTTAGCTGCGGTCATGAATGTCATGTTTTGCTGCCACAAGTGCATAGAGAACATACCATAGTTCTGATTCCTTAAAAAGACTCTTCTCAGCCTGACGCTGCTTAATCAACTCTGAGAGTAGGTAAGGGAAGTAAGAATAATCAACCTAAGTAATAATGGCAGTACCGTCAGGGTTCCGGTGTTCCCGCATAGTCCTTGATCGTGTTTGAAGCTGGTCTTTTCAGGGAGGAGAAGGTAGTCAGATGTGAGTTTGGTGCTGCCAGTTTAAAGACTCTTGGTCCAATGATCATATTAACTGTTCTGAATTTTGAAGTGAGCCTGGATACTCCTAGTTTCATTGTCAGAGATGACCTTTGCTTCAGAGAACTTGGGGTGTTCGCTGATAAACTGCTGTTCTTGAACGTTTTTAGACTCTGAGTTACCCATATCTTATCCGATAAAATACAATAAAATAATATGTTGATAGTATAAATTTACAGCAGCTGTATTATCATAATATAACAACCATTATTTTGTACTCATATTAGTAACGCTAATTTATTTACTATTCATTTTAATTGAAAGATAATCACAATTACTTAGATTGAATTATTGCTCTTTTCATATTTACAACTTTAAAATGAAACCGTGTGGGTGAAATGAAGGTGAGTTTAAATAGTTATTCAAGTTATAGTTTAATCGACCATGAATTAATCGGACAACAAGTTTTCTATTTCCAAGGGTTATCGCTGGAAACCGCAGGATTATCTTAGTAACACCTCTTACAAGCGAGGTCGCACTTTTTTTGTTAATCGACTGCAGGAAGATGGAGAGCCCAAGGATCCTTTCCAAAGTACAGACACACATTTTAAAAAGAATCAAATTGGAGAGTTGGTTGCTTCAAAATATATCCATAAAGACGAAGACGATAAGATAAAGCAAAGAGGGGTGAGTGGAAGTTTTAAAAATCGGGTGGTAAGGCTTGAAAAATCTCCCTATTTGTCTAATTCTGTAGAAATATAGAAGATGCTTAGACTACTGGTGCCTGTAAAAGGGCCGAATCAATCACTAAAATTGCAAATAAAGCGTCATAATGACTTGAATCTAAGAAATGCATAACTACAGTAAATTTCTATCAATTTAGCATCATGAAAAAATCATAGAACCTAAAAGATAGAATGAAAGCCTATTCAAATAGAATGGGATTGCCTGAAGATAGCAAGATCTTCATGATGAATAGCAGAGATATTCATATCAGAACTGCTCTCTTGAATCGGGGGTGGGTTGAATCAGTCGATTTGAATTCGAATCTTTTCCATCTTAAGTGGGTGTACAAGGACAACGTCAACGACTATTCATTACTGCAAGGTAAATCTTTAATTACTCAGATGGACAATTCTATAATCATTTTAGGAACAATCAAGAACTCACCAATAAAAACGAGCTGAGAAAAAATATCAAAAATCAGCTGGCTGAATTGAGGCCAAGCTTTCCTCTGTCCTTTGATCTGTAACTCAACGATGATTATCAGACTTTTCAACAGATATATCGTCAATTTTAAGCGTTTAAGTTATTGGATTCGATCGGTAAAATGGTCAGCACATCTTTTCCAAATTTATTTGAAAAGGTGTTAAAAAAAAAGATCTATTTTTAACACTTGAATCGTAAAGTTTTATCTTCTGAAAAAAGAATGGACGTGACTAAATCATTACTCTATACCTAAGAAGTCAACGATCTTAAAGTGAGCAAATAAGGCTAGGATCTGTCAAATGCTTTCTTCGAAGTGATTTGTTATTTCGCAGATATAATAAGCAAAGATAGAAATGTGTTCTATAGTATTTTTAGAATGAAACCCAATCAACACAGATAAGTCAACAAATCAATGAGGATAGTTTAAGAAAAACTGAAATTTAGCGCCAATGAGTTTTTTCAAAAATTGAGCACTTTTTATATAGTCGAAATACTTAAATTATGGACCAATGCCAAAGCAATACTAGCAAGCAACTACGGATTTTAAAATATGTGGATCATCAAGCCTGCAGGCGTGTCAAGAGGGTCAGGGATACAAATAACGAACGATATGGGGAAACTGTTTCAACTTCGTTTTGGTAAAATAGTTCAAAAGTATATTGAGTTTCCACTTCTTCTGGACTGTGGGCGTAAATTTGACATTCGTCAATGGATCTTAGTAAAAAGTTTTAACCCATTAAAGGCATATGCTTATAATAAGTGTTATGCTCGTTTCAGTAGTGTACCTTATACCAATGATAAATATGACAACATGCAGAAACATTTGACCAATTATTCACAGAATAAATAGTCATATTTCAGACAAAAATTACAATTGAAGAGCCCTATCAGTAAGGGAGAGAATCGAGCATCCATATCGGCGATGTCAGAGGTATAATTGGCCGATAAAATCGGATCAAGATGGAAGGGAATTAAGGATAAAATATTTCACGATATTTTGAAAACTTTAAACTGCTGTAAAAGTTAAATTACTCAACGTTAGGGCTGCTTTTAGGTGTTTGGCTTTGATATTATCTTAGACCAAGAATATCGTCCATATATTTTATAGGTGAATATGTCTCCAGCTTGCGAGAGCAGATAATTTCTTGGAGAATATCTAAGATAAATGAGCGAAGGTCTAGTTGATATGCTCTAAGGAGGTTAGCCAACGTGCTGGATGCCTTTAAACATCTAAGAATATGAACAAATATCATTAGAATAATTAAAGCTTTCGGTACGATAAAAATCGGCCATTGTGATTCAAAAATGGTGGAAAAATCGTCGGCATGCGAATCCTATGTTTTTAAACAAAATTTGATGTTAGGGTTAAGTCTTTAATATTTGCACAATCGCTTCAATTTTACAAAACGAATGATACAAAAGTGCTATATATTCTCGAGTTGACCGCAAATTGACCATTAAATTTTATATATGCTAATATTAAAGACCGATCAGGAGGAGGGTAGACTAACCATTTCCTCTGTTCGCAAAAACTATTATCGATAAATACGCAGAAATCAGCTCTTGGCCATCTTTCAAACTCTCAGGAAAAATATATTTTATGCACAATCACAAATAATCATGCCTAACCAACCGAAAGCTATGCCTATTGATGGACAAATGCCCATGAACTGTCAGTAGATATATACAAACTACTTGCAATATTTGTCTTATGTAGCTAGAGCAACGCAACCTCGTTTGCAACTGCCTGCCATTTAAAACAACGAAAGTTACAATAAAAATGAACCGCTCAAAATCATTATGCCCGAAAAAAAGCCAACTATTTATTTTTAGAAGAATGGATTTGTGGTATACAAAAACCTCATCGGAAAAGGCAGTTATTCAAAAGTTTGGTAGGGGGCAAATGCAACGACAGGTGAGAAGGTGGCAGTTAAGGAAGTAAAATAACTTGAGTAAAATGAAGTGAAGTGTTTGAGCTAGTTAACCTCTCCACATATTATAAAAGTGCTCAGCATCTTCAAGAACAAAAGCAAAACGTATATAGTCCTGTAATTCTGCGAAAAGAATTTAAGGGAGGAGCTGGTGGATTGCCAATATGGATTGGATCAGATACTGATCTATTTTGAACAAATAGTGGCTGGAATTGATTTGCTACAATCCAGAAATATTCTCCATCGGGACCTCAAATTTTAAAACATTCTCATCAAAGAAAGATCTATTAAAATTGCAGATTTTGGATTGGCTAAATTTTTAGGCAACTAATTAGAAGTATCGAGTAGAAGATGCGGCACTCCTTATACAATGGCTCCTGAAATATATTTCTCAGATTCATACAAAACCCCCTACACCATAAAGTGCGATATTTGGTCAATTGGGGTAATCTTGCATTAAATGCTATATCAAAAGCATCCTTTCAAAGGTAATAGATAATCATTTAAGAGATAGCAAAGATGTAAGGTTACACGAAAATTTGGAATCTTGGACAAGCTCATTGATGAGTGTTTGGTCTTCAGCCCTGTGTTGAGAATTGATTGGGAGTAGTTTAAGCAAATCTTTTTATAGTATTTAAAAATAAAGAATAATTAGGGCAGAATTGCAGTTGAAAATACGGAAATAATCCAGTAGTTAAAAATGGGTAGAGTTATATAGACATAAAATATAAGAATTGATATTAATAAGTTATAGAATGATATAAAAGGACAAATAATCAATTTCAAAAAGATAAAATAGTAAAAGAATAAAGGAAAAAAGGAGGAAAAAATAATAATGGCTTCTCCTGTGCCCGCCAACCATGAAAAGGTCGATTAAAAAAGAAATAATCAACAATAAATGGATTATATCAAAAGATAAAAAAAGGACAATGCCAATTCACCTCGAAAAGCCAACAAATAAATATAAAAAACAGTTAACAAATTGATAATCAAAAAAGGTCAAACGAAGGGAGAGGATGCGGTTAAATCGGTCTTACCTCCCCTCAGCACCCATTAAAATACCAATTCCCATATCGACCATAAAAAGCAATCAATGCTATAAATGTCAAAATTGAGATTAATAATATAGTTTATCTGTATTACTTCTGTGGTCACCTTTTTTATTTGCATTTTTTGACAAAGACTCGGTTACCCATCAAAGTCTATGATTTCAACTTAGCTTTATTATTTTATATATTATTATACATCAATGGATCCAATCAATTTTAAGCTTCCCGATTACGAAAATATTCCTTAATTGTAGCCAGATTAGCGAGAGCAGTTGATGAAAACAAGGAAACTCGTTCTCTTCTTCAACTTTGTCATTGACTATACAGACTTCGATCATCCTGGATACAATGATACATTGGATGAACACCTCAACAAGGACATTCAATCGATATACCATTCAAAAAATCATTCATTTAACGCCGATCTCGTTTTATGTCATCATATCATTGGAAAGAATCCTCTGGCTCTATTGGAAGACATAGCTAAAGGTAAAACTTACTACAATAAAATCTTAAATTCCTAAATAAATCAAAAACATTAATTATTGATGAAAAAGTTCGACTTTACCATGCCAATCATTTAGCAGATATAAAAATTGACTCCCTAGTAAAAACAATTTTTGACTTAAATACCGAAAGAATTCAAAAACCCTGAAAAGATAAGGTTTAAAGAAACATCATGGCAGTGTTTCATTTTTGAATAGCATTTTTGGATATCCTTCTTTGTATTTTGGTCTTATGTATGCATGCTGATAGCCTGGGTTGTTAGCAACTACGAAAAGAATACAATAATTTAGTCACTCCCTTTTGCTTTCATTGGAGTGATGATGTGGACAATAGTTGAGTATTATTTTCACCGCTTTGTTCTTCACTTTGATGTGCTAAAAGCTAATTAGCTTGGAGGGCATTTGCTGCACCATTCTTTTCCTAATTTAAAAAATAAAGTTGCGATGGACATATTTCAAACATCAATAAAGTTGGCTGTTATTGCATTAGTTCTTCTTTGTTTCTTAGATAGACTGACAGTTGCAATTATTTTTATTGGGCTCATTGGAACTTTAGTCAACTATGATTCCATTCACTACTATTGTCACTTTGGACCTCAAATCAGTATTGGATGGTTAAAAACTCTGAGAATTAATCATTTAAAACATCACTATCGCGATCAAACCAAATATTTTGGAGTTACTAATATATTCTGGGATAGTGTCTTCGGGACAGGTGAAAATAAATTGAAGTCCAAATGATGATTGATTCATTCGAATTAACCTTAATTAGTTACAATTAGCCACTATTATAAAAATTGAATTTATTAAGACCATACTATCTAATATTATTGGACTATAATTTTTGTCAACCAGCCTATAGTCCATTATAATAACCCTATATTTCATTAAAATCAACTTGAAATTATATTTAATCTATTATGGAGATGTAAAATATGGACACATTCCACACCTAAGAGCTCATCCAAGATCCACAGGGAGGGAAAAAGGGATATTATGGCTTTAAAGGACGAGCTTTTCCGCTTTTGGGTTGCATTGTTGGGCTTGGAAGCATCCTGTGGACCTACTACGTAGCCGTCTCAAAAAGTCCACCAGATGTTAAAAAATTTCCATGGACTGACATCACCCATACGGCTATTCATTTTCCATAATATGTTATCTTTAGAATTGGCATGATGGTTTGTCCCGTCCTCCTCGCTATTACTTTTCAAATTCTAAAGTACTTACCCCCTTATCCAGAAACTATCTGTAAATTAAAAGCTTTTAGATAAAGGGCCAGTCATAACTGAGACTTAAGAAATTCGGCAATCTCTCAGTGATATCCTGCTTGATGCTCTGTGTATCAACAGCTACCATATCTGATGGAGGGGATATGCAATGGACTCTTCACACTATCGGTGCAACTGGATTTTTCATAATTGCTCTGTACATGGTTATAGTGGCTTCAAAGATATATCGTGAATTATATGTGATAAAACCTTTTATCTCTTACTGGAGTTATCAGATCAAGAAATACACGAATGTGTTCATAGTCGCCTTTATATCGATCCAACTCTTAATGATGGTAAAAATAATCGACTGGGGATCAATTGTGGAATGGGCAGCTGCTTTCTTCATCATGGGTTATTTTCTTACTCTGTACTGGGATTTCAAGGATATGGATATCATGTTGATCAGGAAGTGATCTCTATCATCATTCATTTTAAATAAGTTTATTCATTATCCTTGATTTGTTTAAATTCATGTACTGCTGATCGCAGACGGCCAATTATGAGTGTTTTTGCTTACTTGCTAAAATAAAATTATAAAGATAGAAAGGCATTACCATGAAATAAGGACTTATATAGGCCAGAGTCACTCTCTTTGGCAATATTTCACAAAAGATAAAAGAGTTTATCCATGACAAATCGGCTCAAAACTAAACTCCATTCTCCAAAGACGAGGATACTACACGGATGAGCAAGGTCCATAAAGCCAAAAGATCTCTCACTGATTGGAGGCAGCTATACTCTTCTACCAAATCAAAGATAATACCTCATACAGTTTATCCTTTTACAGCAGAAGGAGATAAACGGAGATGCTCGGTCACCGGTCATTGCAGTAGAAACAGAAAAGCCTTAACTGATGTGAAGGGACAAAGTTTTCAAGGAGATAGAGGCTATATAACCTCCTAATTTGATAAGAAAAACAAGAGTTAAAGAAAGCGAGCTAGTTTAATTTCTTTTGCGATTGTCCAAAGACACTATTAAAACGAAATATTTCAGGGCGAAAGAGTTCAAACAGCTAAATAAAAGAGGTTTTACTCCAATCTAAAGTATAATAATGGGCAGGGGAACTACTACCATGATAATAATTTCCTGTCAAACATCAGCATGCATCAGTAAGCAGATTTGAATGCGATAAATGCCACCTAAAAGTATATTTCTAACCTCCACAAAGACAGTGAGAACACAAGCTACCTTCCTTTCAATCGTATCAAAATTAAATAAAAATTCAAAATAGACAACACTCGCTTCATGCAACCCCGTAAAGCTATAGTTTCAGACTATGGTCTCCGGTTTTACGAACGTGGTTGATATGTAATATTCTTGTTTTATTATCATCGATGGCTCGCTAATATTAAACTTTGATTCTTTGATTAATTGATTTTGTTGATATAAAAAAGGAAGTAGACAGATATAGAGTTTCATCATTAAGCTTGATTGAGTTAAAGGCATCTTTTCGCTTTATTGATGGTTGAAATAAGGATTACATCTTTTTATGGACCTAGGTCAGTGTCGTCGAAGGTGTATCTTCTTTTTATTTTTACAGAACATTCTCGATTATAATTTGTTAAACTTTCCACACTTTTCATTAGCTTTCTTTTGCTTATTGATTTGTTTTCATTAAAATGTGAATTTGTTCCGTGAACGAAAGCATCTTCTTTACTTCTCAATTCGTCGATTTAATCCTTCTGTTTAGTGGAAGTATCATTGGTATTATCTGGCCTCGATCTCATAGTGACCGTTTTTAATTTTCTAAGATTAATTCTCTCTTGTAGCTTCATCTCATGATCATTGAGGACAGCTGCGATCTTATATTCCATATGCTCCTCTTTTATCAAGTGCTGGGAGTATATCTTGCCAAGGTTTTATCTACTGTGTTCATGAGATTAGAAAGCTAACCTCATTTATATCTACCTCCGCTTCTATTGCAGGCTGTAAGGGTTGATAGAGCTGGCTGAATGAATATGAGGAAGTAGCTCTTCATTACTTCTTTCAGTTTTTATTTTATCTTTTGCTTTAATCTTAATTTTGTCCTCCATTTTGGCCGAAGTCTCTAAGGGCTTCGTCTTTTTAGCCATTGGTGGTTTGTTTAAAGTTTTGACTACATTGCCTCTCATCATCAAAGAAGTAACTTTGTTTTTAAAGTAAGTTTATCTGATGTCAACGAGCGAGTTCATCTTCTCTACTCCTCTCTTTATAATCAAAATCATACCATATACAATTCCAATAGTTTTGCAATGGCCTTTCCAGAGACTGATTCGTTCATTTAAATGGCCATTTCCCACTCCAGCAAATCCCAGGCAAACATCGGCTCGTCAAACATTTTCATTCTGAATAAAACTTGCCTTACAGAGTTGCTCCTCCTCGTTTCGTCATTCCTGATAAATTTTAATTGGTAACAAAAAGAAATCAATAGAGCATGTAGATTAATAATCAACTATAACAAAATTTATTAGACTATTTTAGAACTTTTGCTAGCTCGATTCTCAATGAGTAATCAACCCTATGAAGATATGTGAAAAGGCCATCACTATTATAATAATATGTTTAATGAATAAGACATAGTGATATCTTTTACTCACTCAGTTTTTGCCGATTCCTGTTTGTGGGCGCTTGGCCACCGCGTATTTTTATTTGTACTGAGCGTAGTCCATGGCCTTTTTCTTGCCATCATCCTTCTTCTTCTCGACTGAAGAAGTGACAGGACGATGGTACTTCTCCTCATTCTTCTTCAACATATTTCTATATGCATCTGGCTCTTGTTTTTCCTTTTAAATTTCCACCTTTTCAGGGGAGTCAAAATCTCCAGCCTCAGTAACCCCTAGTTTTTGTAGGTATTTAGCTTGCCATTTTTTACGTTGCTCCTTCTTGCGTTTTACAATATCCCCGTATAGCGATTATCTGTACTACCGAATTGAAAATTTTTTGTTATCGTCCATCGAAATCTCTAAATAATATATAGAGTACTTATGGGCTATTTGCAAACAATTTCCTCAATTTCATCATGAAAATCTTTCACATAACGATGTTTGAGAGCCTCAGCGGCAGTGTAACGAAGATTTGGATTAAAAGCAAGAAGATGCTTAAGGAGATCGATTGCCTCTTCAGAAGCTGTGGGGAACATAGTACCAAAGGATTTCTTTTTGGGAATGTTAGTGCTGGAAATTATATTAGCTGCCAGTGGCGATTCTATGGATTATATATCCTTTGTGGTTGGCCTTCCTATCAGCTATAAGATCTTTTCAATCTGATTCAGAGTCGAGTTTCCAGGGAATAAGGATTTACCGTTTAAAAGTTCACCAAGAATGCAGCCCACTGACCACATATCAACTGCCTTTGAGTATTTAGTCGATCCGAGTAGAATTTAAGGTGCACGATACCAACGGGTTGCCACGTATTAGGTAAGTATTTGTTCAGCTATTTCTTTTGGGCAATTAATAGATCTTGCCAGCCCGAAATCTGCCACTTTAACATGACACTCAGAATTAAGAAGTAAATTGCTCGGTTTAAGATCCCGATGAATCAATTCTCCTGAGTGCATGTACTTTAATGCTTTTAGAAGTTGGTAGACGATAAACTTTTTGTGAATTTCCTCCAGAATATTAGCGCGAATGACTACGTGTAGATCTAAATCACATAATAACTACCAGTCTCCATAAAGTCGAACACTAAGTAAAGATCCTTATTGTTCTCGGCTTTTATTATGTTCAGTAATCGGATGATATTCTCGTGACCTAGGTAAGATATGCTATACCGTTTAACTATTGCAGAAACATCACCTCTCGAAAAGTGCGTTGGGCATCTGTAGCGTTGTGAAAAGCATCGAATACCTAGGTATATATACCCGTACCTTTTTGAGAGCGACTACCTGCTTGAGTTTACGGTCTACTGCCTTCCAGACGATACCGTATGCACCCTTTCCGAGTTTTTATACTATCTCATATTTTTTGAGTATATGGGGTTCGATTTCT
>Ga0302185_10000230_pt1 | contig 44211 bp, 59 predicted proteins | sample II_Bog_E1_1_FD_200231 | JGI IMG/M metagenome (GOLD analysis project Ga0302185, IMG submission 200231) | Peat permafrost microbial communities from Stordalen Mire near Abisko, Sweden - II_Bog_E1_2 | ecosystem: Environmental > Terrestrial > Soil > Wetlands > Peat | place: Sweden: Abisko... | reverse complement strand
CCCAACCCCAACCCCAACCCCATATCTGATATGATAAAATAAAATAATCTTTCTAATACCATCTTCGAGTATTGTTGAGAATATATAATATTGGATGACGGCATGTATCCGATTTTTATATCGAATTCCTTATTTTAATCAGACTTATCAGTATTCATTATTATGAACAACACTTAAAGGAAGTAATCAATCATGATTTGCGCTTCATCACTACTGCGAAAAAACCATCACTGCCGTCTTTCTGTGGCAGGATTCTCATTACTTAGTCATTGTCCACCTATAAATTGTGCAGCTCACTCAAGTACTTAATCTGCTCCTCGTTTTATTGACGCAATAAACTACAAGTTATATACAGTAGGCGACCATCCCGATGCAAATACTTCAATGCTCGACTTATTATTTACCTCTGCAGAAGGACATTGGTTTTTAACCACGCAGAACTAAACTTCAGCTTTATGTCTGGATTGCGACGCAGAGTGCCAGTACCAGTACAGGGTGCGTCAACTACCACCCAGTTCATCTTTCCCAGAGCAATTTTATTGAGACTTTACTCAGTATTATGAAATTGCACGTTTTGAACCCCAGCCCTTGCAAATCTCCGTTTTGCCTTGGCCAACGCTGATTATCGGGGTTAATGCACAAATATTTGCCCTTTTCCTTGGAGCAAATGAGCAAGGGCTAAAGATTTACCCCCGCTCCCTCCACAGTAATCAAGTACAAGATCTCCAGGCCGACACTTAGCCCTTAACGCTGCGAGTTGCGATCCCTCATCCTGAATCTAAAAATACCCGTTCTTAAATTCTTCCGTTTCCATCAGGTTGACGTTCTTAGGCGCAACAATCTTAAACCCAAAAGGTGCATGCTCACACCCCATCAATCGATACTTAATCTGTTTCTATAACTTCTAAACTAACTGTATTGAACTTCAGTTACCTCATGTTTAGTGATCTTCAGACAGTTCACGCGGATGGTGAGTGGAGCCCGACTATTCATAATGGAACTTACGCTGAAGGCGGCATCTTCGTCTCCAAGGTCATCTGACTTGCTAAAATGTTTACATTGTGTGCGTTTATCGACAATCGAGGCGTGATCGAAAGCATACTCGTCCTTCATGAGACTGAGGCTAAGTTCCTTGAAGAGGCTGCGTACCTAAAGAACTACAGTTTGTTTTGCGAGACTCGCAAAAACCTAGAATAGGGTGGGACGATACTTGGGCAGGGAAAGGTTATCGACTGCATTATAGAAGGACGAGCTGAACAGCATTTATATTTTGTAGTCGACTTCCTTCTGCACCTGTTCCGACCATCGGGTTGGTCTTTCCAAATCGAAGGGTTTGCTGCGTATGAGATGCGATAGCAGATAATCATATCTGACTAGATTGTAGACTTTGTCACTGATGGAACCACGCTCAGTGCTGCCAATGTACTTATGAGTTGAGAAGTAGGTGCGAAGAAACTGATCGAGGGGCTTGTTGATGTTGGGTGCGGAATGTTAAACTCTGTTGGTCTATTGCGCAGTAGTGGTGAGATGCGGTCGGTTGAATAGATAGCAGGCGATGATGTTTGCGGATTCGCGGTTTATGATTTTGGATGCCATGTGTCTGACTCAATTATAATTAAGATAGATTCAGACTGTTAAATCAAGCCGGAATATTTAGGTTATCAACAAAACTTAAAGTAATATTATCTTTGAATAAATCTGCCCAAAATGAATCAAGCCCTACAAAAAATGTTAGGACCATGAATAATTTCCTGAGGTCTTCTGTTGTTGTCTTCCCGTATCTCCAACCAAAACTTGTTACCTTTTCGCAAACAAATAATCTGAGAAGACAGAAATCATAAAATAAATTTACTTCCCATCCAAAATCCTTGCGGAGTAATGAATTCCAGCATCATACCTCTGTTACATTAATGATTGTTAATATCAACTATGGTATTATGCTACTATTCATTTCGAATATCTCAATTAATTTATAAAGATAAAACAGTGGATATGTAGGGAAAGGACTTTTCCAAGGAGTTGATTGAAACCGCAAACAAGATCGGAGCCAAGGGTAAAGGTATCCTTGCCGCTGATGAGTCACCCGGATCAATCATCAAGAAGTTCACCCCTCTCGGATTGGAAAACAATGCGGAAAACAGAAGGAGATACAGAGAAATGCTGCTCACCTCTCCCGGCATTGAAGAATACATCTCAGGAGTCATCTTCCAGGAGGAAACTGCCAAACAATCCACCAAGGACGGAGTGCTCTTCATCGAATACGTCAAGGCCAAGGGAGTTGTTCCGGGAATTAAAGTTGATAAAGGACTGGGTTAACTTGCCAATGGAAAGGGGGAAAACTTTACCAAGGGACTTGAGGCCCTACCCGCCATGGCTAGTGAATTTTACAAATTGGGTTGCCGATTCGCTAAGTGGAGAGCTGTGCTTAAAATTGGTGACGGATGCCCCACTGATCTTGCTATTCAGTAGAATGCTGAAGGATTGGCCAAATATGCATCGATCTGCCAGGAAAATGGACTTGTTCCCATTGTCTAACCTGAAATTCTTTCTGACGGCCCTCACTCAGTGGAGGACAGCCAGAGAATTACTGAAAAGGTATTGAACGCCGTCTTCCATGCCCTTTTCAAGCACAAAGTTTTACTTGAGGGCTGCCTGTTGAAGCCTAACATGGTCACCTATGGATCCGAACACCCAAAGAGGAAAGAAAATAACATAGTGGAGGAAGCCATTAGAACAGTGAGAGCTCTCTCAAGAACTGTCCCCCCTGCCCTCGCTGGTATCACTGTATTTTTTAAATTATTTAGTTCCTTTCCGGAGGTCAGACTGAAGAGGAAGCCTCTCAACATTTGAACGAAATGAACAGAGTGACCACCATTCGCCACCCCTGGTTCCTTACTTTCTCTTTCGGAAGAGCTCTTCAGAACAGTGCAATTAAAGCCTGGCACGGAAAAGACTAAAACCTTGAGGCTGGCCAAAAAGCCTTCCTAACCCGCGCTAAAGCCAACTCCTAGGCCCACCAGGGTATTTACGGAGGATCAAGCGACAAAGAAGCCAACACATCCCTCTTCTAGGCATCCTACAAGTATTGATCTGCCATAAAAACTCTATGACCCCACATTTATTATATCTGCCTTCCCTTTAAATATAACTCTCATATTAATATATTATCCGATGAAAGTGATAATTAATCTATAATTTTATCTCGTACTTGTTGTTTATTGGATGAAGATACAGCTACTCTGCATTGGACTATTGCTTGTGATTGCGCAAAGCTACTATATTGATGTGGAAGGCAGCTTCCAAGTTGGGAACTGCACCGATCCCGACTGCGAGAGGTGCACCGTCAATGATACTGTTTGTTAACAGTGCATCCTGAACTACTATGAAGTCATATCTGAAAGCAAATGCAAACTCTGCGGAGATGCTATCACCAATTGCCTAACTTGCGAACAGCTAACCATCAATGTCACCATTGATTGCCTAGAATGTAATACTTCTTTTTACTACCGCACCAACACCTGCATCGATTGTCCGACAGCTATCGATAATTGCTCCACCTGCACCCAAGCAAATATCAGTGCCTCAATCATTTGCAGCCAATGCATTGATACCTATTATGAAACAAACAATGCATGTGCCCTTTGCTCCTCCAACATCACTGAATGCAGCAGTTGCACCAGCGATGGCACTACTGTCACTTGCACCAAATGTGCGGATACCTTCTTTTTTAAAACAAATAAATGCATTGACTGCATAGGTGCAATACCAAGCTGCTTAAACTGCACTCAAGCCACTACTGCTGATAACGTCACCTGCAGTCAATGTGTTACTCCTAACTTCTACAACCCTCTTAACTCCTCATGCGTCCTCTGCGCCGTAGCCTTCCCAGGTTGTTCACAATGCTTTCAGCAAAACTACAGCTCTCTCATTATCTGCACCGCCTGTGATAGCACCTACTACTTAAACAACAGTGCCTGCACTCTCTGCTCCTCCAACATTACTAATTGCAGCACTTGCACAAATGATGGCTCTGTCATATGCACCCAATGCGCTACCGGTTTCGTCGACCAAAACAACGAGTGCAAAGAATGTCCAGCAGCTATAGCAAATTGTAAATCCTGCACCCAAGCTGTCTACACTGATCCAATTATTTGTGATGTTTGCTCCTCCGACGCATTCTACCTCATTAACAACGCTTGCTAATCTTGCGGTGTTGTCATCACAAACTGCAGTTTGTGCACAGCAACCACAGACGGCAGTGTTGTAAATTGCACTACCTGTGATACCTCTTACTATCTCACAAGCGACATGAAGTGTGCCGACTGTGGAATTGCAAGCTGCTTTTATTGCAACCTCAGTAACGTAACCAATGCGACAGTCTGCACCCAATGCGCAGGTAATTTCTACTACGATGGTGCCTCTTGCGTCACTTGTGATGCCGCCATCTTCGATTGTCAAGTCTGTAATCAGGATAGTACCACTAGCCCAATTACATGCACTCAGTGCAAACCCAACTACTATCTGAATGCAGGCACCTGTGAAACCTGCCAATCAAAATTTCCCCATTGCGCAGTCTGCACTAGCAACGGTACAATCAGTTGCTCGTCCTGCTAAGTCTCTTACTACTACGATAATATCACAAATGTTTGCATCACCTGTGGAATCGATAACTGCACGGTCTGCACTCCCATTAACACCACCAATACTTTCTGTAATAACTGTTCTGATACCTACCACTTGGAAAACAATACCTGCCTCTTGTGTGGTATTGATAACTGCGTGGCTTGCACAGTCATCAATAGCACTGCGAATAACTGCACCACCTGTGCCGAATATTACTATTATAGCAGCAATACCTGCATCACCTGCAATTCATCAATTACTAACTGTCTTTTCTGCAACCAAGGAGCAGTTACAAACCCGATCACTTGCTCGCAATGTGTCAACTTCTTCTACCCGAGCAGTGCTACTACATGCATCACCTGCACTCAAGCCGTCCCCAATTGTAAAAAATGCGAAGCCCTCCAGGATCAACCATACTTGATTCTTTGCTTAGATTGTGCTGATTACTTCTACATCAACAACAATACCTGTACCACCTGTGGAATTGCAAACTGCACTGCTTGTGAATACGTCAGCAGCACATACATTATGTGTGGTCGATGTGACGCCTCTTTATATGTCAGCGCCGGCAACACCTGCCTCGCCTGCAGTGATTCCGTCCCAGAGTGCACCAGCTGCCAACAAGATATTGCCTCTCAAGATGTTAAGTGCTTGACCTGTGGCAATGGAAAGGTAGTCTTTACATTGGATATTATACAAATTTGCCTCTTCTGCAACGAAGCCATCTTAGATTGCGTCAGTTGCTTACAGAACCCTATTTCCCTCGCCCTTACTTGCACAGTCTGTGGTAATGGAAAGGTCATAAGTGGTGACAAACAATCATGCCTCTACTGTGCCAATGTTATCACAGACTGCAGCAACTGTCTCCAGGACATTAGCACCTCCGCAATTACTTGCGCAGCCTGCGGTAATGGAAAGGTCATAAGTGGTGATAAACTATCATGCCTCTTATGCGGCGATGTCATCACAGACTGCAGCAACTGTCTGCAGGACATTAGCACCGCCGTAGTTACTTGCTCCTCTTGCGGTAATGGAAAGACAGTCAGCGGCGACCTAAAATCATGCCAAGATTCCAGCAGTTCAAGCACTATCATCATCGTGTCAGCCGTCGTGGGCGGAGTCGTATTGATCGGAGCAGGTACCCATTAGTTTACTCAGGTTTTGCGATTTTCAAATGCATGCAAAAGAAGAAAGGAAAATCCCTCAACGAAGGCGTGTCGTTGCCCTAGAACGAAGACTACTAAAAAGTTTGATTCCCTCCCAATCCAATCTTATATTAAACTAATTTATTTACAGAGCTGAATCTTGAGCTTAGTACCATATCTATCCATACTGTATCTTACAATGCGAGTTATTATTAATATTATCAATCGGGTAAGAAGATGGAGGTTCGATCATTGTGGGCGATAGTATGTGGCCTAATGCTTATAGGCATAGGATTGACGTTTGACGTCTCTCGAGGAGGCGATCGGAGCTATGAAGGGGGTGCGTGCAATATCACCGGATGCAGGATATGCTTCAATCCCTCGCAGAATGAGTGTTTACTCTGCAATTAAGCTGAGCATTTCAATTCAACACTTCAGAATAATACATGCATCTGCCAATCGGGATATTTTTCCAAGGCAGACTCCTGCTTAACATGCAGCGAGACGATCCAAAACTGTGAATCCTGCCAACTGAATGGCAGTGTGGTGACCTGTGTAAAATGTAGCCTAAATTCCTACATTTCTGATCCAACTACTTGTCTTTTATGCAACCGGGCCAATGCTCACTGTTCAACATGTAAGAACGGTTCGGTCTGTACATCTTGTGACCCTACTTTTTTCTTGAACAACAAACTACAATGTGTTTAATGCACTGGTCCCTGCAAGACTTGCGATATTTCAGGCTGCAAAGTCTGTTAGGAAGGGCACTTTATGGATGGTGGAATATGTAAGAGATGCACTCCCTAATGCGCTACATGCCTTGCACGGTCAAATTGTTAGTAATGTTTCAAAGGGTACTACCGTAACATCACGGGAGTCACTGCAGTTACCTGCTAGGTCTGCATGGATAACTGTCTGAGTTGCAATGATGGGAATACATGCAAATAATGCATATCTAACTTTTATTTTGACAGCACCGGATGTGTATCATGCATGAGCATCGAATATTGTGTAACTTGTAACCCCACAACACGCCAATGTACGCAATGCTAAAATGATAAGTATTATCTTTAGGGGGGAAAATGCCTTCCTTGCAATTCCAATAAGAATTGCCTGACATGTTCGGGTGCTGTCAACTGCACGCAATGCTAAGCTCAGTATTTCCTTAAAAATGGCCTTTGCAAGGCTTGCACCGAAATACAACTAGGATGCACTCTTTGTAGTTCTGAAAATAAATGCAGTGCCTGTCTCAATGGCTTTTATCGGGAATAGTCTAACAGTCGTTGCTACAGTTGCTAATATAAATTCGACCTTTGTTCGACCTGCTCGCCTGCAACATGCACAACTTGCATCAGCTCTGCCTATCAAATTGGTTCTTCATGCTTCCTCTGTTCTCTGAAGTAGGATCATTGCTTTTCTTGCTTTTCTTAAAATTAAGTTGTTCTCTGCACAAAGTGTATAGCGGGTTACTGGCTCAATGGCAATACTTGCGAGAGCTGCAATTCTCAGATCGCGAACTGCACTAACTGCATCTCTATTGATGTTTGCACAGACTGCTAAAAGGGTTACTATCTGAAAAATTAACAACTTTGCGAGTTTTGCTCTGATGATTATTGTGCAAATTGCCCTGCTGATTCCTGTACTTAATGCGTTAAGGGGTACTATCTCGACCATAACGAATGCGTATCCTGCACCATATCCAATCCTCATTGCCAAGAATGCAACTCAGCCGGCATATGCACGAAATGCCAAGATGGAGAATACCCAGACTAAGGAGGAAATTGCCTATAATGCCCTACAAATTGTCATATCTGCTAAAATAAAGATTTATGTACAAAATGCATTGACTCTAATGAGATTTATCTGCAGTCATTGACGAGCAAAACGGCTCAATGCGTACCATGTAACAATATCAACGAAGGCTGTGCCACCTGTCAGGGTAATATCAAGCAAACAGTCCAATTTTAATGCCAAACCTGTCTCAATACCTCATATTTTAAGGGAGTATTATACTGCCATCTCTGCCTTATTTTTGACGAATACTGCGAACAATGCGGCCCTGTAGGTGAAATCTGCACTCAATGCGTTTCCTCATACTACGTGGATGATAATACCAAACATTGTCTACTCTGTTCTTAGAGTATGCCAAACTGTGATCTATGCGACAGAAGCGATAAATGCTCTCACTGCGTAAATGAGACCTTTTTTATCGATACAAATTCTAAATGTTCTGAATGTTTGGTGGCTATCAAGCAATGCTCGATTTGCTAGGGTGGATAGGGCGGCCCAAAGTGCAAGACTTGCAAATCAGATTACTTTCTGACAGACATTAACACCTGCGAGGTCTGTCATTATTTCTTTACTCACTGCCAAAAGTGTACTAACTCAACGGTTTGCTAACAATGCGAGGAGAAGTACGTTCTCGTTACAGGCAGCAATTGTTCTCTTTGCTAAACTTTGATATAAAATTGCAAGACCTGCAATAATGCATAAATATGGTAGGCGAGATTGTCATTTGTCTGCACCCAATGCCTCTAGCATTATGGCTTTGAAAGCTAGACTGGAGTGTGCAGAAAATGCGATGAAATTATTACAGACTGCTCTCTCTGCGAGAATTATACCTTTTGCTAGGAGTGCAACTCGACTCAAAAGTATCCTTTGCGGAATGAATGCGTTAACTGTTAGGAAGTGTTCGCATATTGTCAAGAGTGTAGTCCCAGCAAATCCTGCATTAAGTGTATTGACTAGAGAGGTCTCAATGCTAATAATGAGTGCGAAAATTGTACCATTCTTATCCCAAATTGCAAACTCTGTCAAGATTAATCAGCCTGTGATCAGTGCCAATCTCATTACTTCCTCAACAAAGAATATAAATGTCCCAGCTGTTTGTAGATCTCATAATATTGCGATGAGTGCACTCAATAAAATTGTACAGCATGCAGACCAAGTATCACCTTTCCCTAAGGAGGAAAATGCCTTTTGTGCTCCAACTTCAGCCAGGCATGTCTAAACTGCTCAGGTCGAGACAATTGCACTGGTTGCGTCTCAAATAACTATTATTTATAAACTGGATTATGCATTTTGTGCTCCGACTTCAGTTCGGGATGTTTACACTGCTCAGGTCTAAACAACTGCACTGACTGCGTCTCAAATAAGTATTACTTATAAACTGGTTTATGCTTTTTGTGCTCAAGCTTCAGTCTGGGATGTTTAAACTGTTCAGGTCTAGAGAACTGCACTGACTGCGTCTCAGATAAGTATTACTTATAAACTGGCTTATGCTCCCTCTGTAATACCTCTTTGAGCCATTGTCTTACTTGTCAAAGCAAAACTGTCTGCAAGTCATGTATTTAAGAGAGCTACTTCGTCAATACTGAGGGATCATGTGTACTTTGCAGCTCTTAGATCTAAGGGTGCTAGACTTGTGTCAATGCCCAGGTATGTAAGACCTGCTGGGCTAAATTTTACTTCTTAAAAAACCAAAAGTGCTAAAAATGTTCAATAAATCCTCATTGTGTCGAGTGTTAAGGAGATAAGCAATGCACTCTTTGCTAAACCACCTACTATAAATAAGCAGGTTCATGTCTCGCCTGCAATTAATCCATTTTAAACTGTTACTCATGCAACTCTTCTTAAGTATGCGTGCATTGTATCGATGGATATTACATTGATATGTCCACAAAATGCTCTTCCTGCGAAGTGATGTCTGGCTGTACAAGCTGTCTTGATCAGGGTCAATGTCTATCCTGCAAGGAGGGTTTTTATCTAAAATAAGATAAGACTGGATGTGTAAACTGTAGTGTATCTATTTCTACATGTGAACTATGCAACTCCTCATCCCTGTGCGTCAAATGCAGCACTGGAAACGGAGTGACTGCTGCAGGAAAGTGTTCCTCATGCGATTCTTTGATATCTTCCTGCCAAATCTGCTCAAACTATACCCAATGTTAAAAATGTGCGGACGATACTACTCTAAACAGTGACCACAAATGCGACAAGAATTAAAGTTCAAATCTGTTGGTGATTATCCTTTCAAGCGTGGGTGGCTTTTTGGTATTGGCTGGAGCAAGTAAAAATGTTATAATTCAGGCTACTTCTCTTATCGTTACTACATGAAGCGAAAGAAATTGCAATCGACTCTGCTTATATCCGAAGGGTAACATTAAAACATCCTCGCATGATCGAATAGGCGACGGCTCGACTATTGATCGCTGTTTTATTCATTAATCACATCATTATTCGATCATCCGTACAATGGCCTTCGTCTTTATTGTTTTAATCTTATTGAATATCATAAACTGGTCCATTGAATGTAAATCATAATCAGATGTGATTTTCAGTCTTTATCTGCTTTTGAGTGATCACTGCGCTGTTGTCCTTCTCGATGTACTGGTTGTCATCGAACAGATCTTCCGGTCCACTCACGTTATTTACTAATTTCATGAGCAAACCGATCAAGAAACCTGCAGCTGCGGCAATACAGATTGTGATGATCAACCCGATCAGTTGGAATCCACCCTGACCGAAGCGGTTGCGACTTGTATCCATCTGCACATTGTTGCTGGTGTTTTCGGGGCCGTAGGGGGATGTGGTGAAGAGAATAGCCGAGTAGATTGCTCCAATAAATGAAGGAACCAGAAATACGAAAAAAGAACCGAGAGAATCAATGACTCCATTTTCGTTCATACCCCTCTTTTTAGTATTGAGCCAAGTGACTAGTATTCCGCAGGCAAATCCGATGAGGATAGCTGGAAAAGGGTTAGGGAATACATTCGAACTGGATCCATACCCAATTGCTCCCTGAATAATCAATAGCATACCGCAAAACAGCCGAAAGCAACGTCGTGAACGGCAATTTTACCTCGAAGGAAAATTGAGGTAATAAAAGAACCAGAAGCAGAGGCACTTAGCGCATAGAATATATTCAGAGGAGCAACTTGTCTGTAGTCATAGATCGGAGAAGCTGTTGTGACTTGAGCCTGCTCGATAACTGACAGCCAGGGGAGTAAAATCCAGACGAAGATGGATCCAAGTAAAGCTAGGGCTTGATAACTGTACTGACTATAATACTTAGGGTGACTGACTGAGTGTTGCCTTCCAATCACAAGAGAAGCTGCCAGACCAGCGACTGATCCAAAGAGGAATATTCTCATTCCATACCCATTGTCATTGATGCTCAATCTCCAGAAGGATACTTCGTTGAGAGTATAAGCAAAATTGCCGATCAAACAGATGATTAGGGCCTCTCCTGGTCCAACTCTTCCCAAATTGGGAAACATGATAATATACATTGAGATTGCGCAAGCCACTGCTTGACCTAGAGTGAAATATTGCATATCTCCAGCGTTGACACCATTATTAAAGTGAAGAATGCCTGAGAGTCGGATGTTGTAGGGGTTTTGCCCAAGTGTCACTGTGTTGGAGGGGTCTCCGAGATTGATGCAGTACCAGAACTTCTTGACGAGGAAATACCACTGGATGGTGAAGGCGAGCATGATAAAATTAAGGGTCATGCCGCTGATAGAAAACTCTTTGAGGTAGACACTAAGAAGTCCAAAACCTGGGTAACGAAACATCTACCGACGAGAAGGAGCATGATGAGGTAGACTGCAACAAGGAGACCGTTCATGTCGGAGTAGCCGACTTGGGCGGGATAGCCTTCGTGGAAACCGTAGATGATAGCGAAGAAAACTTCCATAACGAGGGCGATCACAGCGAAAGACTTGAGAGATCTGTCCACTGCCATTTGAAATAAGGATTTTATCTAATCAATAAAATCAATTCATTTTTATTTATTAAGCTATGCAGAGTAGCATTATCACAATTAAAATAGCCAGAAAGGCGAGTTTTGTTGAGAATGTAGAAGGAGGGCGAGACAATCCAAACGAAAGGGAGGAAAGGTTCGTGGAAGTCAAACAAATATGTCTCGTTCAGCCACGCAACGATCGAAAGACAAGTTTAATGAGTGAGCGATGCTTTTTCTCTTTTTCTTTGATTTTCATCTGATACCTCTTTTGTACTATCTTGTCTGATGTGAATTGATTTATTTGTGTCCTTGCTGATCTAGCTACAAAATATTAATAGTATATATAAATATTCGATCGATTCGATTCGTAAAACAATGACTTAATTAAACGTTTATTCATCTAATATCAGTTGAATATATCATTATGACGATGCTTCAAATTTATATTATTTGAATAATATTAAAGCCACAGATTTGTCAGGCAAATCTACCCGATTCAGATCATTTATAATACAAATAACTAGCAATGCGCAATGTACTAGCCTTAGCTAAACTGCTTGAGGGGTGCTACGGTGGAGAGAAAGTCGACTAGTTCTAAGATTGTCATGCTCAAATCCGAAAAATAACAACATAAGAAGTATGCGATGTGCCAAAGCCCATCAAAAAACAATGCTTTTGTGCAGTCTCCTTCGATATAGGCAAATTTAAGCCGGAATACTTTACCCACCATCAATGACAGAATTAAATATGGCAGTGATCCCACTAAAAATCTTTTCTTAAGATTAGCATTTACTTCAACCAATCAAACCCAGTCTCCTAAACTTCCCCTTTCAACCATCTCGAATGATATCCTTGTTATTTTGCCGTTTAGAGTTCGTCATTATTATCTGATTTCAATCAGAGCAATATTCAGCAATTTGATACTTTTTATCAAATAGCCCACGAGAATGAGCATCAAACCGGAATCTTTTTGATTACTCCATCTGTAGTTGCAGGAAAAGTATTGATTGTTATATTCATATACTGCGAATATTCTATTTAGAACAGCATGGAAAAGAGTATGATTAACAGCAATGCTGATGCCGATTTAGGCCTCACTGAGGAGCAGATGCGCAGGATTGAGGAGAGGTTCAGGGAGAGGTCACGTAACGAACATAAGCGGTCTATTGACAAGCGAAGTAGTATTAAGATCAAAAGCACGGTCAAGGAGGCAGTGCCCATGACGAGGTAGGAGATTGATCTTGTGTAATCTTGGGCCAATTTGTTAGAAAATGTAGAACAACATGTCGAACTTATTGATGAGTTATGCCAGAAGAAGAAGATTAACTTTCTAAATTAACTCAAAGGCAAGATAAGTACTGAAGAGTATAAAATGTTCCTGTCAGGATTGGAGCTGTACAAACTGCCGGAGGGGGGCAGATTGCAGGAGTAGGGAAAGTACCACAACTATCATTACATAATTATTGAGGGATGCATCGCTGCCTACCGCGAGAAGAAGGCCAAGGAGGAGTAGAAGGAGCTGGTCTAAGCATTTGAGTACGAGATCGGGGAGGTGCTTATTTCCAACACTTTGCAGACTCACAAATCTAACCCCTACACCAATCGAGCTAAAAGATTATCGTTGCTATTGCGATTCAGCGAGGAGACGTTTAACAAACATTTGAAAAGAGTCTGTCAGAAGGAATTCGATGAATTGGCCTCTGTTTTGAGCCATAATCTGCTTTTTAGGGGGATTACAGCACTGGAAATGAAGAAATACCTACCTTATTGTTCCTTCAGCAGATTTAAATACAATGATCTGGTCTATCAGGAGGAGGACAGGATCATTCAACTGTTTATTATCCTCGAGGGATAAGTGGAGATCAGCTACGAAAAAGATGAACGCAGCAATCAGAATGCGAAGAATAGTTTAGCTCCTCCTTTAGGCAGTCCTAACCTCTATAGACTTAGCCATTAATATAAGGAAAAGAAAGAGATAAAGATCGTGAGAGTGGGAAAGGGATAGCTGTTCGGACTATAATCTGCGTAGGTGTACGAGTAAAACTATTACCAACACCACGTTCGGGTTACATCAAACGTCTTGAAGGTGTTGTCGATGAGTCTGTAGTTGCTGTATGAAATTTAAACTTAAAATCCCCTTCTTTCTTAAAATATGCAAGCTTACCTTAAAAAAGTGATGAGTATGCATGCTAGACTGCTGGAAAGACATCACAATGCGACTACACTGGCTCCTATTAAAAAGAAGCCCAAGAAGAACAAGAAGAAGAAAATAAAAAGAAAACCAGAAATATCATTGGAGTGGTGGGGACTGGCTGAGAAGTTGGAAGGGTCCAAGAAGTATCGCATGCCCACTCCTCCCAAGAGCAAGTCTCAGCAGAACCTTATCAGAAAGGAACCACTACTTTTGCAGCAGCGCACTAACAAATTGGACTATTTTAAACGCAGACTTTTCGAGGATTAAATTGAGGGATTAGAGGAGGCAGAATAGAAGGAAAACGGATCACCAACTTACCCCTCAGTGCTAATTCCCAAACTGCAGAAGGTCAAGATCCAGATGATAAACCCCAAACCAAAGGTGATAAATAACGCATAGCGTATCAAGCGTAAACTGGTGGACTATGCCAAAAACGGGTAGGTTTTCTGCGATAAGCTGCAGCTATAATGATAATCGTATTTATTGTCTGTATTCATTCTCATGGATTAGGCTAAATAAACAGGGATAACATCTCTTGTCCAATTTGATTAAAATTATTAAGATAAAATTGGGAAATCATGTTACTCCACTCATCTTGAGTATTGCTTAGCTATGAAGAAGATTCCTGCTGAGACGAGAGCGAGGACTGTTCTCACTCGATGTAAGCGAACCCAACTTTATATCTTTTTTATCACTGGTTACTTTAAAGATTACGGGAGTTCTGACTAGTGAGTTGCCTCCAGGATACTCTCGAGTTCGTTACAAGTGGGTACCATAGTTACAATCGTAAATGGGAGAGGCACAGCTAAAGTAGCGAACCCATAAAGCCACGTGACCTCTTTTGTTTTATAGTAGGCGGCAACTGCGGCTAATCCGCTTATTATAGCCATATATGGCATGGTTGCTCTTGTGAGACGCCAAACTTTGGCCCAGTGTCTGAGCTGCATCTTTGTATTTTAAAGTTGCGCTCTGACGTATGGATCTAACTCACCCATGAACAGTGCCGATCCTGCAAACAGCAGAGCAAAAAAGCTAGGCGCTTCCAAGAGCAGTTCCCTTCCCAAATTTTCGATTTCCCTCGGCATTAAAATAAATTATAACATGAATTCTTGCCAGATAAGTGAACGCTTCCCTTCTTCATCAAGGCCCATCCGCACCTGAATATCTTCGATGAATTATCAAATGGTTGTGTATTAAACTTCATCTGCCTTTGTTTAATAATCCTATTATTATATGGTTATATTTCTGCATGAGAAGAAAATATTCACTAATAGGTCATAAATATTATGGGGAAATTAACCAATTATCATGTCAGTTCGCTGTTTTGGAGTATTGCTTGGCTACGAAGAAGACTCCGACTGAAATTAGGGTTAGGACCGTTCTCACTCGATGCAAACTAACCCAGCTTTAGAGCTTCTTTAGCACGGGTTCTTTTAACGATTCGGGAATTTCTGGTTCGTGGGTTGTCTCCAAGATTCTGTCTAGTTATTTGGTTGTGGGCATGATCATCATCATCGTATAGGGTACAGCCGCAGTTAGGGTTGCAATCCCGTAAAGCCACATGACCTCCTTTGTTTGGTAATAGGCAACCCCTGCGGTTATGCCGCTTAATATAGCTACATATGGCATGGTTGCTCTTGTTAGCCAGTACACCTTAGACCAGTGTCTGAGCTGCATCTTTGTATTTTAAAGTTGTGCTCTAACATGTGGATCTATCTCACCCATGAATAAGGCTGAACCAGCAAATAGCAAGGCGAAGGTGCCAGGTGCTTCAAAAAGCAGTTCCCTTCCCAAATTTTGAATTTCCCTCGGCATGCAATAAAATAGTTAATCTGTTGAAGATAGTGATATGAAATAAGCGAGCTCCCCCCTCCTTCTGAAAAGTTTATGCCCTTTTGTATATCTTCGATGAATTGATCAACTTTCAGATAATTGAATTACATTTGTCATTATACAATCATACTAGCTTTAATTTATTATATTTACTGATATTTTATTGAGAATATACATTTTAAGTTTCAATGCATAAAGGATCGTCAATCATCCATCTATCATGTCAGTTTGAGCTTTTGGAGTATTGTTTGGCGATGAAGAACACTCCTGCTGAGGCGAGAGCTAGGGCTGTCCTCACTCTATGCCGATGAACCCAGCTTTGGATCTTTTTTAGCACTGGTTATTTTTGTGATTCGGGGAGTTCTGGTTCGCGGGTTGCCTCCAAGATATAAGTGATTCCTCCCCTATTCTAAAAAATTAAAGCCAATCTGAATCCATTGAAGGTTTGTTTTATTTTCCCTAAATTAAATTACTTCTTCCATTATATAATCATCCTAGCATTATATCATTATATTTTTTCTGATCGAGAGCTTGGATATTCTTTAAAAACAGGAATATTATTAGCAATTAACAAACTATCATTTGTCAGTTGGGGGATTTGGAGTACTGCTTGGCCACGAAGAAGATTCCAGCTGAGGCCAAAGCGAGGATTGCTCGTACTCGGTGGAGATTCACCCATTTTTTCAGTGATTTTACCACAGTTTATTTTTCAGACTCTGCAATTTAGGGATCATGAGTAGATGCAAGTACTCCCTCAAGGTATTTGTTGGTCGGCATGATGGCAGCAAACGTATAAGGTATAATGGAGAATAGGGTAGCCGCTCCCCAAAGCCAAGCAGTTTATTTGGTCTTAAAGTAGGCTCCCACAGCTGCTCCGGTTCCAATGACTGCGACAATCGGCATGGTTGCCTTTCCCACGCTATACATCTTGGCCCAATGGGTGAGCTGCATCTTCTTATTTTAAAGTTGCGCTCTGACCAATGGGTCTAATTCACTCATATAGAGTGCTGAGCCTGCGAAAAGGCAGGCAAAAGCAGTTGGCACTTCAAAGAGCAGTTCCTGACTGAGATTATTGATTTGTTTTGGCATAGAAAGTATTGTAAATAATAGCCATAATTTTAAAATTTAAAATTTAACAGACTGACCAATTCTAATATCAATCTTCATTATCCTATCTCCAACCCTAGACAAAGGTTTATTAATTTCTATCAATTGATAACTCATGGCTCCCTATTTCTTAGCTAATCTAATCTGTTCAGTTACACTTGCTTAGTGATCTCAATGGTCTCATGATTGATTATCAATTCCCTTTCAGGTCAATAACCCTTACAAAGATTGTGGTTATTTGAATATCAAAAGTTTATGATTGAAATTATTAGGCTTATAAAGAGCGTATAAATAAAAAGGATGATAATCAATAACAATGGCTATCAGCCGCGAACCTTCCCCATAGCCAACTCGCCACCTCCTTTTACACCTATCACCCAAGATCAACTCAGAATTAAGCCCGTCCCTCCGTTTAAAACTTTCGATCAGTACCAAAAGACTAATGTGCCTAAAGTATAAGCGAACCATTCCAATCCCTACACTCGGGCACCCACCAGCCACTCCCTTAACTCGAACACCAAAGCTACTACCATTAAGCAAGCTGGGTTTAATAAACTGGATAGTATGGCAAGAACTACGGTTACATACCTTAAGGAAGATATAGTTAACTAGCCAATGGTAAAAATGAATAGCGTCATCCTTAAAGCAGACCCACTGGCGCAAAGCATGGTGGGGCCGTCTACCCCCTTCAATCGATCCATTTTTGGATTAAATCGAAACCAACAAAAATAGTAAAATGACGAGGACATTTAACCCGCCCCTAAAAAAAGAAGATAATCTGTCGATATGGGTTTAGCTGCTCGAAGCGATCGTCCCCACGAGACTTTACCCTTCCTGCGAAGGACTCAAGATCCTAAGGACTCCAAGGAAAGCAAGGAAGAAAACCCTCAGTAGAAGCCCTAATAAAAGCCTAAATAAAAGCAATCCACCCAAAAAACGTACTCCTAAAATTCTAAACAAAACCTGTTTTAATTCTTAAAAAAGAGGAAGGAAACCCATGCTGCTGATCTTTCCCTCTCAATGATCGTGGCTCCTCAGACTTGTAAGAGTGTTCAGCAATTTGGTAACACGCATTTCGGATACAGAAAGTCTGATTTTAATGGAACTGGTTACAAAACTGCAGGGGAGGTAAAATCTTCTGAGGAAGTACCTGTGTTTGAATCACCCAAGAAACCATCAGCAAATGGAGGCAATTTTAACTTCGAGTTCAAGAAGAAAAAGGGAAACGAAAGTATTGAACAGGCTGTTATTTACTCAAGCTCGACTGTGACAAGTCCTTCCAAGCAGCAGCAACCTATGAGCCGACGCAGGAATAGTATTCCCCAGAGATAGATTAGGTTGAGTGATTTCTAGTTGTTGGATAAACTAGGTAAGGGCGCTTTTGGATAGGTCTTCATGGCTCAAGAGAAGAACATAGGCTTCATCTGCGTCATTAAGAAGATGTCAAAGCAGAGGATACGAGATACTAAAGTCGAGGAACACATTCTGAGGGAGATTAAAATCCAGTCCTATCTCAATCATGGCAATTTAACTGCTCTTTATGGATATTTCCAAGATGAGGAGTATCTATACCTAGTACTGGAGGCACTGCCCGACGGCAGTTTGCAGCAGGTAAAAAAGAAGAGAAAACTTCCAGAAAAAGAGACTGCCGCCATAGTGAAGCAGGTCAGTTAGGGGTTAAAATGCATGCACGAAGAGTATATCATACACAGAGATCTTAAACCTGAGAATCTCTTCGTAAATGAGGTACCATTCCCCTTATTCAGGACTTAATCAAAATAGGAGATTTCGGATGTTCAATCTACAATCACAACCTAGCAATGCGGAACACCGTTGTGGGATGCCTCTAATATTCCTCTCCTGAACAACTCAGTAAGTAGGGATACACCGAAAAAATCGACTCTTGGAGTTTAGGTATTTTGACCTACGAACTGTTATTCGGCAAATCTCCCTTCGAGAGCGATATCATTAAAATAACTAGGAATAAGGAACAAAAAGCTGAGCTTTCAGATCTGGTGTTTCCAGCCAGCACTCCCATCAGCAACGATACCAAAAATTTTATCGAGAATCTGCTGTCCTAGAACCCTGAACAGCGGATGGAGATGGACGAGGTGCTAAGGCACCCCTTTTTGCGCGACTAGATGAGCAAAAAGCCTGTGACCTATGAATTTTTTTGAGTGCTGTTGTGATTTATTTGGAATTTCAGTATATTTGTGGATTTGACGTTTATATGTATGGGTTCATCATCATTTCTTCTCCTCGTTTTTGTTCACCACCTTTCCGGCAGCGTCTCTCTGCACTCGCTGAGGGGGTTGTCTGTTCTTCCTGTCTTCGTTGGACCTGACTTTGACTATTCTGGAGTGGATTCCGCAGCCGATGCAGTACTGCATCTTGATGTACAGTTTGGGGATGATATAAGTCTCGAAAGCTCTGTTTTCTTCGAGATCCTTCTTGGATGAGGCATCGACGATGTCACGAATGGTGAAACGTTTGACTGCCTTATCCTTAGGGCAGAGTCGTCCGCAGTTGACGCAGACGATGGTCTTGACGAATCCGCGGTTGTTTTTATTGCGGCCGTGGTTTCTTCTCTTGACTACCATGTGGCTAATATTTATCTAATTAATATAAACGAATAATAATAATATTACTTAGTCAAGACCAATAATATTCAAAGTAGGCTTAAGATAAAGACAACTTGATAATTAATGACCAGTTCGGATAATTTGACTTATTTGGTGATGCTTATCAATCAATCATCGAATACCTCGCTGTTGCCCTCCTTGAACTGCTCTATCTTCTGCATCTGCTTCAGTTTCTTTGATCCCAGGTTGCCGTTTGAAAAGATGGAGCACATCTCGTTCCAGTTCTCCCCCAACTGCTGATTGTTGACTTTATTCCTTATCGCAAACTCCTTGAAGTTTTAGTTGAACTTCTCCACTTGCTTCCTAAAGTAGTCTGAACTATTATCGAATAGCCGACTCAGGTAGAAAGAGTAGTTTATCTTCGATTTCTACACCTACACAGATTACCGAGGCAGCATTATCCTGAACGCCTCACTCCTCTCGTGGATTGAGGATTTGGGGATAAATGCAATGTCCTTCTTGGGAATTTACCAGCGATTCGGATCGTGCAACAGGAATATCTTCTCCTTCTTGGCATCTAACTCGCTCTTCATGGTCAGGTACGCCTTCTCCACCAACTCCGTCCTTTCAAAAAACTCCTTAAAACCCATGTAGGACTACCGGGCGTATTTGAAGAAAGTGTTGAAGTTGACCTCTAGTAACTCTATCTCACTTTTTATGTTGTTGCCCCACTCAATGGTCAGGTTGTTTAGCTTTATGTAAATCTAGTTTAGATGGGTCATCCCTGGACACTTGGTTATTGTCTATAATTAGCGTCCTGATTCGTAAAGCTCTGCGAATCTATTGCCTGAGTTATGAGGAGGAATACCCATCTCGTAAAGCTGATTGACTTCGTCTATCTTTTGTGCCTGAAACCTCTTGCTGCCACGTGTCACTTCCTTATAGAGAACTTCGCTTTTCTCTACAAATTTCTTTAACTGCGAACAGTACACCACATTCTCATTTGAAAGCGATATCTTCACAAAACCAGATTCCGTCTCGGTGGAGGCGATTGATTCGAACACCACTTTATTATCCGCCTATATCGCCCAATTTTTACTTATCTCTTCAGCGACTATAGCTTATTGTTGTCCTTCAAGCTTAGAAAACCTTCCACGTAGCGAGAGTTGAACATTTACGGAAGTTTGATGAGATCGTTGAGGAAGTAGCTCAATATCTTCATTCTTTTCTCGATGTGGCGAGCACTGCGCTTGGATGCCTTTTTATTAGGAATTGGAGGGACTATCTGAGTAGGGTAGAATTTCTTTAAGGTGTTCCGCAGCCAAATAAAATCGCTGTACCTCCTGCCCACACACCATCCCAGACCTTGTGTTGCGACTTGAAACTCGATGTAGCTGGTGGTGCCGAGTCCAAGTAGTCCTCCTGCATACTTCCTCTCGGGGCTATATGATTTTTGTCTTACTTGCTGACTTCTATCCTAATTTTATTGACCTGTTCGGGAGTGTATCTATTGCTGATTTTGATGCATTTGTTGCTGATTTCAAACTCTTCCTCGACAACAGGGGGACTGTACTCTTTCTTCATAGTTGAATGGATACAAACACGACGGGGGAAGGTTTATCTGAGGCCTTTTGGTGAACGACTGTTTGGGAGAAAGACATATTGACTGGGTTTTCAATGATGTTGCTTTCTTTCTCATCGATGAACATCTTAACAACTTCTTGGAGTTATTCCATTGAACAGCGGTCAATGTCGGAGTCGATGTTCAATTTTTTATTGAGGTAGAGGATGAACTATTCGGGGTCGTAGTTGTTTTCGAGGACGGCTTGACGGAGATAGGTCTGTTTTGATTTAAGGTCCTACTGCTACATTCTAATTTAAATTATAGGCCGATTTATTGTAGATTGGGAAATCTTAACTTAATTTGGCTTTATTGAGAGCGAGAGAGTCAGGCATAATGAGCATGATGCCAGAGCAAAGATGATATAGTAAGCTCCTTTTATTTTAAAATTCGTATAAATTCTTATTATCCATAATCTTACATGAAGAAATTACCCCCCGTAGCCAAGTCCAGCCCCTTTGCTTTCTTAAAGGAAGGGCACGATTTGGAGTTCTAACAAGCAATGAACAGCATTGACACAATGTATACCGACATCTTCCAGAGTGATGACCAACTCAACTCCATCTTCGAGGGTCTAAAAGTGTAAAACAACCCGACTCTCGAGCCCATCGCTCAAATGTTCACCGATGTGTTTGACCCCAAGACCGTGAAAGACAAAAAATAGTTCAAAAAAGTCACCCCTCCCCAATCATCCAAACAGTAGCTAGAAGAGTAGTAGTAGTTGGTGTTCGGCGAGCCAGTCTTCGCCTAACCCTACGGCAACTGGAACAACAGGTTGTGATCATCTGATCCAATGCAATAAAATTACTGCTAATGCTGTTTCATCAATATTCATACCATCAAGGTCAATAAAATGCAGGACTTCCATCAATTAAGTTGATCCATTACCATCATCAGCGAATCTTGCTCTTCTTGAGTCGATCACCACCGCCTGTTTTAGGACGGTAGTTGATCGTTTGGTATATCTTCTCACTAAGATCCATCAATCTGTTCAGCGAGAAGTATGTTTTGAAGTTGATGGCGTTGGGTCTTTTTTGCATCTAATCGTCATCATCAATGCGATGGACTGGAGTCTTTTCTTTCTTGAAGATTTCATCCATCAGTTGCTACTTTTCGTTTTAGAGTTTAGCTATCTTTTCATCACGAACGCACTAGAACAGACTGTGGCTCATCTTCTTACGAATTGGCAATTCACTCTTTTGAGTCATCAGCTTCTTGCGACTGGGTGGAATAGCAGTCATTGGACGCTAGAAATGGATAACTGTAGTTGCTGAGTGGAGATGAGTATCTCTGACTTCCTTAATGATGACAGTGCTCTTGCATTTGGCCATAGCCTTCTGTTTATTAATGGCAGGCTGGGTGACAAATTAAAAGTTGTTCATGAGAGCGAATGGAGCCCCATTGGGCCAGTATTTATATCCGGATCTATTCTGGCGTAGTTGTTTGCTGTGAGTTCTTTTGCGGATGGTGGCGAGTATCTGCGCGTAGTTGACTGTTGTTTTTTTCTAAATCTGTCCGTCAATCATATTTCTATTCTATTCTAAAATTATAGAGGGAGTCGGTTATTGCCAATTTCAATCAAACATCACGATATCTATCATATCTTAATTGTCCTTATCTTTTGATAAAGAAAGACTGACAGTTGAACTATTATCCCAAATAATTTAATTATTATAAATGAATTTCAAAATATTATTCAGCACCATTGTCTGTGTTGTCGCTGTTTACTCACAATCAACACCAAACTAATCGCACGCAATCAATCAGGACGCCCTTTTCGATCAGTTGCATCAGATTTAGACCAAAATTAAGCTTAGATCTCCCAAACACAAAGAACTTAGACTTAGATTTAGCCGACTTCTCGAGACTTCTATGAAGCGAGACGACTCTTAACTAACACTATCGAGCATCACAATCATTCCCAGCTTGAGCATTCCCCACAAGGACAATATTTACTACTCGATGATGATGAACAAAAATTCAGATTACTTCACAATGAGAGGCGATCTGATCTTTTCTTCCCCCAAAACAACGACCCTAACCCACAGCACACGCAACTAGCATACCTACTTCGCTTCGGATCATCATAATGGCTCCCTTGTTATCAACAGAATTAGGATAGCCAACAAAAAGCCACTGATCTAATTCGAAATTACCCTCGATTTGACCAACTACTCAGATATTAACTTCACCTCTTTCACCGTTGCACAAATGCCCAGTGGAAAGTACTATGTCTTCGGCAGTGAGAGGGGGACTATTATTGTATTTGATCGGTTGGGCCACTTTAATAGGGTATTACGATTGGAGGGAGCAATCAAGCAGGTTGATAAGGTTAACAACAATTTGGTCGTTCTGACAACCACCAAATTACTCCATTTCAACTTGAATAAAAATTTTAGTGGAGGATAATGTCTGCTTCCCTTCGGCGAGGTTTACTTCTTTAAATTCGATGAGTATAACTTGAGATACCTCTACCTACGAATGAAAAATGTTATCCTTCAAGTGGAACTTGTGATTGACTGCAGACCCATCAAAATATTTGACGTCTCTCCGGCATCATAGTTCTTTCTTGCAGGGCAGCTCATTCTGATATAGGCTCCTTCGCTTCGCTACGCCATCAATGCAACAGATAGCTAAATCAGTCCTTACTATCTACCGCTCAGCAGTTGCTCGGGAGAGAGCAAACTGCAGGTGAATCGAAGGACCCAATCGACTTATATAATCTCTCAGATCTGTTTGGGCAAGACGGAACTGAATTTCACGCATCTGATGGTTGAGATGGAGGAGGGCAGCTCATAAGTGACTGATTTTTCAAAATTTAGAATTCCTCTGCTGTTCATCTCTTTCGGAATCATCATATACGTTACGGTGAGAAACAAAAACAAAAAAACACCAAAGGAGGAGCAGGACGATAAACTGATGGAGGAGGACTTGCTCAAACAGATTGCAAAAATGAAGGGAATCGCCAACGAGGAGGCTGAAGGGAACAGTTTAGGCATCGCACAGCAACCTCACAGTAAATAGGAGAGCGTATAGGCAAAACCTTCAAGGAAAGCACCTGCCAGCAAACTAAAGCGGAACTGACTGATTTTACTGAGCCACTTCATCTATTAATTTGACCTATAATTTTAGCATATGATGTAGAAAGAGGAGAGCGAGCTGCTGTTCTCGTACCACATCGAGCGCTACCATAACCGCACCACAAAACCGTTGTCCACCAAACGAGGTCAAATGATTCTAGTGCGGAAATTGAGCATCGCTGTCTGCTTCGAGGATGCTCCCGAAGAGGACCAAGACTCTATTGATTACGACAGAATTGCCAAGATATCTTCTTTCTTTAACCAGAAAGAGGCGGCAATTGTCATCGCTATAACTCTCAAGAAAGATAGTAAACCCAACATCTCTTTTCGTGTGGCAACTGATCAAATCAGTCAGCAGATAGTCCGCACCGTCATTGAGAAGGTAAACTAAATCTAAAAACTGCCTGACTATACTGACTTGCTCACAAAGGAGGAAGAGATTATCCAACGCATTCAGGAAACAGAGCCATAGTACAAGGAAATATGGACTTTCTTTCAGAATAAAATTGACAGGAAACTCCTCAATACCTGCCTGTTCTATGACCATGAAAGCGTGGTTGAATTTCAGCGATTGGCCAAGATGAAAGGATATGAAAAGGAAAAGAAGTTTATTCTGGTAGAACTCAAGGAAAGAACCAGTAATCGCATAGATGATGAGGAATATGAGGAGGAAGAACTACCTCTCGAAAAGTATGATGCTCAGAAAAGTTTGGAAGGAATAAGGGTGCAGGATGACGACCGCAAGCTCAAGTATGCGCCTAGTGCTGAGGAGGGTGAAGATGAACTCTTTTTCGATGAGCTGCCTAACATTCGCGAGGACGACATCTGTGACCAATTTAGAGATATTTACGAACAGCCCATGTAAATAGAAAGTGACGACCGAGTCATCAAACTTGAGTCTGACGTGAGAACAGTGGCCCCTCTCTACTTGCCTCGGCCATAGAAGGGGAAATACCGCATCAGTCAATCGAAATAGCTGTTCAGCAATAGTTTTGGCAAGTTCTAAAGAAAGAAATAGTAGGGAGTGGACCTAAACATAAAGCAGGCCAAGAAAATAGTGCTGACTTTAAAACTATTCTACAAGATTATACAGTACAACCCTCTTCTAAGTGAAGTCACAGCTATTGAGGAACAACTCAACAAAATCCTCAACGTCTAATCCCGCCCACCAGCTTATCTATAGAACCCTATCAAAAAGACGATTGCTACTATTTTGAAGTGGAAGCGGTAGCGACATCTATGACTGATTATGCATAATTCCATCACAATAATAAACATATAAGACAGCAGAAGGCGTATTGCAATCAATGGGCCAATTTCCAATCCCGCGAAATGTAGTTGTACGATTCCTGCATGTCAACACCCGTACTGAGAAGTTAATTAATAGTCTTTTTTCGGCCTACATCTCCCTCGATTAGAAACTGATGTAATCGATCATCAGATCGAATTAGGATCGCAGCTCTGCCACCTCCAGTAGCAGAACGATTATGATCAGCACGGGGATGATGTCTTCCATCGAGGATAACTCTGTATTCGAGAGGAAGTACCGTATTTGTGCTGGGAGTAGTCGAAGAAGTGCGTTTTGAGCTGGGTGTACGCCAGTTGACAATACTTGATCTTCTCCCGAGGACTTGACGTGAACACTATCTTCTCGAGCTCGCGACACACCACACTGAAGTATATTTATTGCTTCTAACTAATCGACGACTTACTGCTTGGCTGAGGGATAGAATAACATCCAATTTTTTGTGATTTAGACTCCAGTATTTCTGGTTTAGGCACACCTCAGTAATGATTTAGCGGAGAGTGTATGTCTATAATATACGGTGTCGTTTCTTTTGGAACTACACCTCGGCCTGCATGTGCTTACACCTGTAAATTGCGAAAAGTTAGTCCTCCACCCTGCTGAACACGAGTTGTTCGACTGATATCCTCGAAAAGGATAGAATTTCCTTGGGGTATTTCAGCTAGATCAGCAGCATGCTGAGCTGTTCGCCCAAATCACTTGCAATTGACCTGAATACTCCCTTGGTTACATTGCATTTTTCATGGGGAGTGGAAGCAAGCCCACACTCTAGCCAACATTCTTAAAACTGTCCCGAAAGTCGCTGATCATCTTGGTCAGCGCCTCGCTGAGAGAGTGCTACTCGCTAAGAATCAGCTTGCTAATCATGTGATGTGAGCAGACCTATAAATAGTATGGATTTTAATTTTGAAGCAGATTCATAGACTCGTTCTGCCCCTCCTCCATCAGTATTTTAGGCTCTGATAGGCAGTACCCCTTTCTGTTGATAATATCGTTGAATGATTTTAAAAACTGCTGAATTTGCCTATTGTTGCCGGCTAAACCTTTTACTTCAGCCACGCAGTTCTGTTTAAAGGTTCCCCGCTGACTATGTCTAGAGAGCGTAAGTTTGATGGCAGTAACTCCTTCGACGTGCCACCAGGTCAAGCAATTGATCATACTCATAAGACTCTTCTTTTTCTTGGATTGGCTGATAGCCATAGCGTAGGTGGGCTCCTTTTCGATGAGTTCGAAACCACTAATTCTAAGGGAAGGTACAGGCTTATGCTATTTTCTTCGAAGGCATCGAGGATATCATTAGGATCGCAGCTGAAGGCGAAGACGATCTGATTATCTGCCAGCAGTGATGGTTATTAGTTGAGTTCCGTGTCTGATCTTTCGAACATGTGGTTTTTAATCTTAATATAATAAACTTTATTCCTTGCTTGTTGTAAATCGAAATCAGTCATATAAACGTAAGAGTCATCAGTAGACCATCAGAAACGATTACGTAGAGAGTAATCTTTGGGAGCCACCACCAGACCCTTCCCCTTGCGCGCTCCACGGTACACCACCTAGCAGATGTCGATCAGGTCTTGCGGCTATTTTAGCACCCAGGTGATTTTATTGTTGTTGCCTGTGCCTGTATCGAGCATGACATGTTTGTTGCGATAGAAGAACATGATGGTCAGAGGGTCGAAAAGCTCGTACATTGTGTTGAAATCTGGTACTTGGGTGATGTCAACCACGTAGAAAGTCACGAACTTGCTGAGTTTGTAGGCCGTCTTCATAATAATTTCATCCATCTGCATGCAGGAGGGATTCCAATCGTGTCCGAAGCGAATGACCACTAGTTTTTAGGGCTCTGTTAGGATGGCCTGATCGACCTCCCAGCCGTTGTCTAGGTGCGGCAGCAGATATGACATTTAAAAGAGAATAATTTATATCAGCCATTATTGAATAGCAAATATGAAGGAAATGGCAGAAATGACGGACTATCAGACATCATTTAATGATATTAGTTTTTGCTTGCGTGAAGAGCTCCCATTTGAACTGTATACTCAGTTATAAAAGATGCCGATTAATTATGTTTAGGAAATGATAGGATGAGCAGAGTCTCTTTCTTATCCTATAATAATCTAATATTTGTAATACAGACTTATAAACATATTGGGCTCAAGATCATTCGGCTTATTCGTCCAAATTCACCACAATATCATCTTAGTTCTATCCTTCCTTGCTTGTCTTTTTAATATCCTTCTCGGAAGATGGCTGAATTGGTTCCTGCTGAAGGTTGAGATTCCATGAGCTGCTTTCTTCGCTCTCGATCTGTTGGTCCTTCTTGCTCACATTCATCAGTAGATCCTCGATTTCCTTCTCATCTTCTGGCTCCTCTTTAATGCTGCCCTTATTAGCTATATTCTCAATCGCATCGGAAAAGTGCTGTTTAAAGTCTGGGTTTTCATGTTCTATCTCCAAGACGCTGCTAGCATTCTGTTGGCTACTCATGTGCATATTAGAATGAGTAAAATCCGAGTTGAGGTTGCATGATGAGCTTTCATTGTGAAAAGAGAACTGAGGCTGGTTGATGTGACTGATCTGGTGCTTACTATGCTCGTTGATGGAACTCATCTGCCCAGAGAATAGTTGAAAATCTTGCAGCTCCAATTGAAGGGAGTTGTAGTGGGAATTCGATTTTTGAGATTGCAAATCGTCGAGCATTGTCTTTCGAATGGTTTAGACTTACGGAACAGGAGGCATATAATTTGCTTGACTGGAAGAAGGATACCCATTGGTTGGATATGATGGATTAATAAAAGGTATGTTTTGCTGGGCTGGTGGTTTTTAAAAGTTCCCTGCATGATTCAGATACCCCTGCTGAAAGTACCTTGCATTCTATCTGGCACCATTCATTTATTTGTGGTTTGGCTGTTGAAAGTTGTTCTTTTGATAGTTCGAGGAAGAATATGGAGGGATATTGGTTCTATCTTAACTATTCTGATTTTTCAGTGAGCAGTTCTCTTTGAAGAAAGGCCCTTTCCTCATGTGTTGGTCATACTGCTTTCTAGTTTACTTTACTTTGCTTTTATAATTCGCCATGTCCTCAGGCGGAATGTACTCTTGATTTCTCGGATTACCAGTGTAGACTATCTTGTCCAATCCGCATTTCTCCGGATATTGTCTAAAGGCCTCTGCCTGTCTGTTGGGTATGTGTTGAGGATTATATCGTGGTTTGTTATAGCCGTTATAGTTCAAGCGGTCTTTCGAACTGCTCTAACTTTGCACTTCCCCACTATTTGATGAAGAGTTCATCTTGGCGAACCGATCGTTACCTCTCATAAACCTCTTCTTATCGCGAATAAAACTTCTGTACCCCTTTGACTGTCTCTTCTCATTTTCCTATTCATTGGTAATCTCTTCGTAGATTTTTTTGATTTGAGGAGTTTCCTTGATTGTGTCGATTAACTGCTTCTTGGCCTATTGATAGACACGGTAGTGGTCGACGACAGTGGGTCTTCCTGCAAAGTACTTCTCGTCTGCCTCTGTGAAATTTCTAATAAACTGTCTCCGGTCGAAGATAAGCTCACCATATGAACTGAGTTCAACCCAATCTTCATAGAATAATATGTACTTCTTGCCAGAACGTTCGGATTCTGCTCCATCGGTACGAGCAAACTCTTGTTGAAGTGTATGACCCTGTATTCCAAAAACCTCCAACCCTATTAATTGGTAGTGAACTCCAGCAGCAGATGAGAGGAGTCTAAGAACTTTTTAGTCGGATTCTTGAAGCTGTAGTTGTTTATAATCTGTCGGATGGTCAGCAGATCAATTCCATAAATTAGATATCTCTTCTCATAGATCAATCCCGGGTTTTATAGCAGGCCAGCGTCGACTCGAGGAATGAAATAATCTTTTTCCACGTTCATATTCATTCTTGTAAAGAAGAACTATCGAATATAGTTTTTGGCTTTTTCCTCCTTCTCTTTTAGAGTAGCGCCGATCTATAGATACTTCATGATGGCGAACAGTTTGTCAAAGGTCGAGCCTGTAAGTTGCGCCTTGGATATTTCATACTTGAAGTGTGATTAAAACATACTTCTCTCAAACTGGTGTTTTTCCTCCTAGTCGGTGGGGATTGAAATTATTTCAGCATTCTTGCTGGCTTTGTAGATGTTTTATTTGCGAAGAGAAGCCTTTGCGGGGTTGTTGTTGTGACCCAAGTTGTCTGCTTCCATGTTGGGAGTAAATTATGGTGGGAGGGCGGCTGTCTGCGAATTTCCCTCACTGAACTACATATAAAAATATATACATTGAGGTATCTATAATTACATTAGGCGATTGAGGTAATAGCGGATATACTATTATTATCAATAGTATTGACAGCAAAAATACCTCACAAAAAATGAAGATTACCCTAAATAGCGAATAGCTTTCCAACAAAAGACTCTCAAGTACACACCAATTTGATTGTCATCAGCCAACCGACTGTTTCCTAGTTTAAAAACACTGAAAATGGGAGCCTCTTCAAAGATTTGGCCTCGATTAATCCGCTCAAATATTTATGGGAACAAAAGTCGTAAACGAAGGACCCCTAAAACGTAGTTCCACCAAATCTAACAAAAATTGGTTTAAGAGGATATATAATGCCCTAGTGCTTGATGCTGCCTAATGATCTCTTAATTGGAGTTGTTGGTGATGGTGACTCCCAAAAAGTCATTCGTGATTCAGAAGCCTACCAAATAAAGATCGGGCTTGGACAGTAGATCAACAGCCTTCAGTCAATCCGCAATTATGCCTTGGATGCAGTTCTGATATTTTGGAGTTCGGAGTCGAATGATTTTGCTCTCGGTGATCTTTTATCAATCAAACAGCCATTGATTTTTGTTGTTAATCACGAGGAGACTTCGAGATTTATGAATTAGTGTGAGCTGTACCTACAAAACGCTGTTGGGAAAATGAAGGATGAGATAGCTATAGAATCTCAAGAAAGTTTAAAGGATGGAAGTAACAAAATTGAGGAGAAAACTTTAACGCCCACTGACGAAAAGGATAGTAATCATTCAATTGAACTCGAGGCCGAGTATTTCGCTGAGAAAATACAAAAAGAAATAGATTTACGCAAAGATAATGGATTTCATGATTAAAACGAGGAAATCTTTTACTTCAACAACGACCTGTAATATACTTAAAATACAATATCCAATAACAACTTTGGAGAAGTGATCTACCAGAACATGGCCAGATTGCCGCTAAAACATCGCTCTTTGAGCTAAAAAAAGATCGGCTTTCCTATGTAGGAAGAACTTGACGATTAGTTCTTCAACAAGTATTGACCTCATATTTATATATTTATATTCTACTCTGCTATAGCTCATCATTATTTGGTTGTATTAAAGGAACATATTTTAATAATTACATTCCACACTCTAAGTAGTAAATCAATCACTGTCATCAGCAGCTTGCTCGCAGTACAAATCTGATAGACAGATTGTGTTCTCCTTCCACTCGCTGATGAGTTCATGCTCTAACTGGTGAGTATGGTGTCTCCTAATAAAATTACGAATGGAGGGTCCAAAAGCAGAATGCTGATAGAGGACGCTATGAAAAGGATATTGTGACACTTTTTCTCCATAGTCCTTGAGATAAAACTGGCTGTATTTAAACTGTTGGCTGGGATTGACTGACAAAATGCCTGGCATATATTTAAAACTAAACTTATTGACTCTAGGAGTCCACCATTTTTATAAATTTTAAAACTATCCTTTAATGACAAAGGATTATGAAAAAAGTTTCGAGGATTGGCAGTCCACCTTTTCTTATCCATAGAGCTCGTTGTACTTCTTCTCTGGCTTTGGAGGATCAGTGATATTCAAATAGCTACTGTTGCTCCAATTGATTCTGTTCTCTACTGTTTACTTCTCTTTATCAGTCTGCTATTTTTGAGTATGCTTTTTTTATTCGACTGGAGTCGGCAAATATTGGAATATGTTTGTGGCAGGATGAAGTTGTGATTACTCGTTGATAATTGGCAAAGTGTAAGCCATACTGAAAAGAGGTCGATTTCCCACATCAATTCGCTGGATATACTCAGCGCTGTGACTCTACATTAGCCAGTTGTTACATCTTTAAGTATAAAAGGAGTCATTAGTGAATTTATGACTGGACTTATCTTGGAGTAGAAGTTACTATTTTGAAAATACTAAAACCTTTCCTACTGTTGATTGAAATCAACCACTATATCCACATTCTGGACCACACTTCCCAAGAGAGGCAAGAAGGTTGAGTTAAAGTACGTCTCGGCTTGAGGATCTGACAAATTGCACATGACGATTGACTTTTTGGCACATTAGTCTTTCAGGTATTAAATTAATTTATGGGAAAAACCCAATGGCTGTGCATCTGAACAAACCAACAGCACTCTTAGAGAATCGCTTTTCTCCAATTGCTTCCGGACTTTGTCCTCATAAAGGTCTTGCGAGCTTTGATATAAACCCTCCCACTAATCAAAGCCCAGCCTTTCGACATAAAACTTCTTATCAATGAGTACATAGTTATCCTCCGAACATTGCCAATTTTCAAAGAGGTAGGCGTCGGGATCCTAAACTTCCTCCTCTTCCTTGGGCATGAATTGGAAATTGAAGTACATCTCGTTTTTAGTTGGTTGTTGGATCTTCTTAATCATCTTGGACAGGTTCACTCTTCGCAGTTTGGTCAAATGATCGCTGGCAGTGTCGAATATCAGCATGCGTGGATGTTTTTATCTCATTTATTTGTCTTTAAATGTCCAAAGGCCATTTTGGTTGGTCGGGTCCTCCTCCTCATCGAAGAACTGTTCTGCCTGCAATCACGCAAAGTCTACCTGCAGCGAATAGAAGTGGTGTGCTAGTTTTTGCGACTCTGGGCCGATCCACAACGATAGTGTTTCGTCTGGTCCGCTCATGATGTAAACTAACTATTACTACCTCGACTATATATAATCCAAATAATTTTAAAAGTTTGGTCATCCCTAAAATTGATTAAAATTTAATGATGGCGGATCATCAACTGTAGGCAGCGTATTTAGTGAATTCGGCACGGTAGTTGAAGGACGGGGATTCGGAAGCTGGAGCCTCAAATTTGGTTGCCTAGAAACTAGTGTAATCCACGCTGTTAGTTATATTGTAGTCTGGAACTGCGTTTGAAGTTGATGCGTAAAGAGCTGGTCGATCTGTATTTGCTTGAGAAATTTCACTTGTTCTCAGTATCTTTTTGACCTTTTGCACCTTAGTAAGTCTACAAATACAAAATTGTTAAGGTTGTCACGATCTCGCTGCTCCTGCCAGTTATTTCCAGCAACTTTGCTGTTGGCATACTCCTCAACCTATGACAGATAGACTTTGACTCCGCTCAATTATCTCCGCAATTCCGAAATCTACATATCAAATGCAATACGTCATTTTCTACAGCCTGCGCTTTCAGTCTGAGTTCAGAATTCTCCTGGTTAAGCTTGTATATCCTGTCCTGTGAGCTAGCAATCTACTCGTTTAGCCCGTCTTGACTAAATAGCTTATGAATTACACTCCAGACTTGAATCTTATTTATGACTTCAGACGCTCACACTCTTCAGTAATGGAATCATTTGCATTTCTCAACTGTCCCAACTCTTCATAGAGAGCCTGCTCTTTGTTTTTATTCTGTTCGAGAACTGTTTCGAGTCTTTGAACTTCAGCTTTATAGTTGAGAAGCTCATTCTGCAGCCTTGCTGCTGCTCTTTTCTCCTCCCTGAGCTCAGATGTGGCTATTGATAGTTATTCATTTATTTTCTGTGCGTTTTTCTTGTTTTCCAAGTCCTTTGACTCGTAGTTCTTGCGAATTTATTGCCCGCTTTCCACAAGCTTAAGTTTCAGCACATTGCTTTCCTTTTTCACGTTATCCAAATCAGATTTAACCTGTTTGAGCTGTGCCTACAGCACTCCCATCTGCTTCTCCTGTGCGATATTTTTTCTTTTAGTGTCATTCACTTCGTCGTTTTTGGCGCTCAGGGAATCTTCAAGTGAAGTTACTCTTTGGGATTGTACCACTGCTCTATCCAGTCGCACCTTTAATGTTTGCAGTTCTGCATCAAGCTGCTTATTCTTCTCTCGTTCCTGAGTATAGTTGTCCTCAAGAGTGATGCGATACTCGGATTTGGTGGTGGTTTTGGTGTCTACTGGCTGTTTACTCTTGTCCTCGATCTCTTTTTTAAGGGCTTTGACTTTACTTTGTTCTTGCTATAACTCTGTCTTGGCCTGTGCTAGTTCTGCTTTTAGCTTGCTGATGTCTCCATAATTATCCTTGCTTTTGCCTTCCTCCTAAAGCTGCCACCTTCTCTCAAGTTACTCACTCAATTGATTGATTTTATTAGCTAGTATCTGTTTCTGGTTTAACAAAGCTTCGTTCTTAGCCCTCTCCTCTCGATACAGCTGCTCATACCTCAGTGCATTATCTGCAAGCATTTGGTTGGTTTCCTCAGCCTCACTGCTTTCAGCATTAGCCGCTGTAAACTTATTCTTGTAAATATTCAGGAATTCAGTGGCTTGCTGCAATTTTTCAGTTAAATCAGTATTCTTAATCTTTTAGGTGCTGTTCTCAAGACGCAGGGCTTATATTTATTGACGAAGACTTTTCTAAGTTTTATCAAACTTGTCCGTCTATAAGTCGAGTTGGGCACGGATGAAAGCGTTTGCGGTCTTAGTCTACTCGGATTTTTTATTGAGAATGTTTGTGGTGACAGATTTCATCTGATTAAGCTCTTCCTGATGCACTTCCATACTCATTTGTAGCTCATATTGCAGTCTTTCTGTTAATCTCTCGAACCCCTCGAGCTTACCCTTGAGTAGTTTATTCTGTTACTACAAACCGATAGCCTTTTCAACCTTCTCCCCCGCTTTTTACTTGAGTGAACGATACTTTTTCTATATTTATCTTCTCTCTGATACAGCTCTACCTAATTTTTCCTTCAACTCCACTACGTATCTCTTCATAAGCTGGAAATGACTTGAATCTCCTGAATTTTTAATTCCCTGAAGAGGATCACTTAATCCCATATTTGCAATGACCTTATCCTAGAATTCCTTGAGTTAGGTATCTTCAGCCATGGACCCTTACATCAAATCTTTAGTTTCAATCATGATGAGTTTACTCTTTAGCATGTTACACTCCTCATTCAGCTGTTCAGAACGTAAAATTGCTTTTTTCATTTTCTCCTCTGTTTCAAACAAGTCTTTAGAACGGTTTTCGTAGTCTTCAATGCGTTAACGAAGGCGTGCCACCTCAGCTTCTATTTTATTCTTGTCCTGGAGGGCAGCTTCATAGCTTGCAAGGCTGACAGTGGTACGAGTTGCAGTTTGCTGCTCCACTCTAGCAGACTTGACCATTTCAAGTTGTCGACCCAGTTCTCCAAGCACATTTTCTGCCTCTCTGTATTTTTCCTTGCCCTAGCTTGTGCGATTGAGCATGCTGGCGATAATGCTTTAATTTTTGCTGAGCAAGCTTGTGTTGAGTTCACGATATCGACTGATTTCCATTTTGAGATTGTTGTTGAGATCTTCAAGCTTATATCTTTGTCTGCTCTCTTAAGCGAGGTCATTCTCAAGGGCTTCGCAAGATGTCTTCAAATTTTTAATGATCTCGTCAAGGCGAGCAATATCCTTACGGTAGCTAAGCTCTCGATCCTAATAAGAAGTAATGAGGGTGGAAAGCCCCTTCTCATCCTTGAAAGCATTGACTTTCTTAAGTTAAGCATTCTGTTAGGTCAGTACATCATTTAGATAAGTGACTTCCCGTTAGAGATTGTTGTACTCCTTCCTAAGCTCGGAGTTACTCACTTGCAGTTCCTACAAAAACTTTTCGAGTTCGGCCTTGTCAATCTTGATCATTTAGTATTCTTTGGAGATGTGTTAAAAAGACAGGCTAAGTTCATTGATCTGTCGTTAGTATTCTGCCTTCATTTACTCGGATTGATTCTTGAGCACCTTGTTAGCAGTGTGAATCTTCTGGATTTACATGAGAGCTTTCTTGTATTTCAGTTAGGAGTTCTCTCCCGATACGATAGAGCTACCTTTTTGACTCATTCGAATCAGTTATGGCTGTAAAATAAATATCAATAAATCAAACTCAACTATAAAGTGCTGATATTCAGCAGCCCATTTTTAAAGTTCTCCCCTGCATCCAACAAATGAGTTTGTTTATATTCCCGATTCCAAAGCAGTCATTATCTTTTAGCTGTTGGCTGGCCTTATAATCAGTACTATTTTTAAAATTAATATTCCATCATCTATCTCATATTTAGCATAATAAAACTAAATCATGTTTAAACCTCCCACTAAAAGAAGCCAGTCTCCTCATACCTCTTCTCAATCAAATATACCCTCCCATTATCAACACAACCCTTCATTTTTGCCCGTACAATCATCATCAAAAATTGATCTACGAAAATTTAACGAATATCTTGAAGATAGAATAAGACAAAAGGGTTTAAAGAAATGTACCGATCATACCCTTAAATAAGAGGACCTTTTCAAAAAATAGCAATATCGAAACAATCACTAAAAGATGCATGAAAAAGATAGTGCGAGCAAAGATCATTCAGTTTAAAAGTATCGAGAAAGCCTAAATCAACGGAGGGGAGAGATAATAAGCGTGAACGGTAGTTGGAAAAAGCATGAATCAATAGAAAGGCTCTTGCAGAAATAAATCACAGTATTAAATGATGAATCTCATGATTTTGTGCAGTGTTAGTCAAATTAGTCCTCTCTCTGCCTCCTCGAACGCAAATACCAAGAACTTCAGGAAAAGTATAAGCAGCTCATGGTTTAAGCCATTTCTAGTGCCAAACACTACGAATCTGATAAATTTGAACTCAAAAAAGTTAAGGACGATCAAATTCAAGACAAAAAGATATTGTCAGAACTTCGGCAGTAGTTACTAAGCCTTTAAAACTCAACCAGTATCAGTAATAATCCTAAAACCACGGCTAAACTCAATTCAAAGTGCAAATCTCAGTAATTTATTTAGTCTTAAAATTTCATTCCTCGCAATGAGATACCGCCAGCTTGTGTTGAGCAAATGTGGAGAAACCGGGAGAGAGAAGAAAAAAGAACAGAAAAGCAATCATAGATGAGTGCAAATAAGAGCAATCGAACCTGTGAGGCGTGGTTCAACAAAATGCAAAAAGGTAGTGTTTATCGATCTTAGCAAAAGGTCAATAGAAACTTCTCGGGGGAAAAAATGTTATAGAGTTCAAGAAAAGGAGTGAGAAGTAAAAAATTAAGCGAGGACTGCATATACGTTAATATTGAAAGCAAAACGTCAATAAAATTGATATAAAGTTTGAAGGGCAGCAAGGTGCGTCCATCTATGAAGTAACTGCCTAAAAATTAATGTTAGCCTTTAAAATGCATAACCCCCACAACCTTGCACAAAAAGATGATCAATTCCAATCTCTATTCCAAGTATCGATTCCAGCCTTCACTCAAACTGCCATGATATTAATTTTTGCTAATTGATTAAGCATATCTCTTTTATCAATTGAGCCTGGTTAATTTGCAGGAATTAGACAGTAGATACATTTGTTTTGGGAAAAATATATACATTTTTGTGTAAAAAGCGTGGCATGAGCAAATCGAGATGTAAAAATAAAATTTTGTTGAGTAATCCTTTGGAAGATATCAACCAAGTATAATAAAAAACTCCACTTGGAAGGTTTTTATGCTGTTAGTTCATTAATAATATAACAAGCAGGTTCTTCAATCAAACTTTGGGGCATCTGTCGAAACTTGAAATTGAAATTCTCTTTTAATGTTTTTCAGAATACTTGTTGCTTGCTACTTGTGGAATGACTGTCAAACGATATTGAAAAATAATTGAACGTCCTTAACGAATAGATTTGTTGAAATTTCAATAAGAAAAAAAATAATAATTTAGTATTAAAATCTGTAAATCAAATGCGGAGCCTTAATTTAATAAAATCCCTTGTAGTTGAATCAGGCAAAAAGTGTTTTGTCCCTATTTCCTGTTTCAATTCTTGGGTGTTTATTTTTAGTTGATAGGTACTGCTTGAATTGTCTGAAATATTGTTTACCCCATTTTCACCAAGTGAGATTGTTCTTTGATTAATCACCATAAAGGTTGCCTTCAAATCTAAAAATTGTCACATTATTAAATATAATAATATTGTTACTAGTCGTTAGAAATGTTGGACTCGCATATCTATGCCAAAATCAGGGAATATGTGACTGCTAACCTTGAGAGTGTTCAGTTAAATGGGTTGTGTCTTAATGATCTTGATCTGACCAACTTTACCTCAATCCTGCCCTTGCTGTCCCCGCTTCAGATCAGGACTATTTGCAAAGCTCAGGAACAAACAGTATCCCCCATTTCATCTAGATCCTTTAAAAGATTATTCCCTTGAAACCATTTGATCTCTACAATGAGATAGCTAAGGTCTGTCCACATGAGAAGGATCTACAGACTATCTCGCCTGACGAATTAACTATACGTTTGACTCTGTACAGTTCGAAATTAATCCTCACTGAGCGCATTACCTGCGAATCGTAGTCATCAGAGGAGGAAGAGAGCAAAAGTCAATGCTTTTTCGGAGACGTAGGTGATGTAGGCGACATGTGCTTCGAACTACGCCCGATCGAGGATGAAAATAACAACGGGGACGAACTCAGAAACATCATGGAAGACTGCGAAGATCAAAACTGGGTGGTAACTTCCTGTTTTGGTTTGAGCTGATCTTTAATTTATATGGGTTTGTCATCTTTCCATGCTGTGTTTTTAATTGATTATTGTGAAAAAATAACAGTTTCTGTCAATTGATTCAGTACTCGCAATAATCGTTTATTATAGGTTTGAATTATGACGCTAAGAGCCATTCAAGAATTTGTGGTTCATTTTTAATCTTTCCGCAACGTTGATCTTTGGTATCAGGGTGCGTATCTCCTCAAAATTCAGATATTCTTCGAAGCCAAAGGCAGCAAGTAGGTATAAGTAAAGCAATATTGATAAAGAAAATATACGCTCACCCCTTCGCCCATACTGAGAATTATTTTCCAGGGGAAGAGGAGCGAATCGCGTACGATTCGCAGATTATCAAACCAGCATTCATGCATACTAACTCTTCTTCTTTCCTTTCCAAAGCGTTCTTGCTGCGGTATTATGAATAAGAAGTGGAGCTCAACGACATCTGCCACTTCCGGGTCGAAACTGACTTAGCCACATCTGAGGAATAATTCACGATGTAAGTATCTCTATTGTTTTATGACCAGCAGATAAAGAAGGTTGACCCAGAGGAAATCACTGTCGAGAAAGGAAAAGTGGTAAAAACAAAAAGATTCCTCATCAGAAACACCAAAGTAGGTATCCACGAATGTTTGCAAGTAGTCTTTGAAGGACAGTACTATAGTGTTGCCAATCTCACTTTGCACTCAGTTTGTCTCGATTACAGATTCAGGCAATGTCCGCTACAACTATTTCAGTTCAGCCGAATGACCAACGCTGAAAAACGTAAACTACTCGAAAGGAATAAAAAAATGCAGAGTAGATCAATCAACTTGATGGAATCAATCACTACACAGCTCAAATTGGCCAACAATCTCGAATCACTGCAGATCATTGAGGATATGGTAATTAAGGAAATCAAAAAGACATATCATTTTCTTCTAAGGGAATATAACTCACTATTCTCAAGAGTCATTACAGAACAACATCGGCAGACATTTGCAAATCTGCTCATTAATCCATCAGAACTCGGCCTTTTTGAGGAGGAGTCCAATTTTTATAGGGGCTCAACATGGCTGGAGAGGCTTTACAAACGATATAAGAGCAACATCGGTGAAGAGATAGTCTAAAAGATATTGGATGAGGCTAACCTCGTCTCTGGGTAGTTACTCAAGTTATGGCATCACTACATAGACCTCATCAAGATATCTCCCAGATTTACAATAGCTCATTATTAAGAAATATTTAATCAGCAGCAAACAGTCTTTTGGGCCAAATTGAGAAAGATTTCCATGTGTGTGACTCATGATATATGCCTATCCATCCCAAAGGAAGATATTCAGGTCGAATACTAGAAGGAGTTAATTCAAACAAAAAATAAACTGTCCCTCGATAATAATGTGGTCAATGAAGAGTGGGTCAACAAAAAATCAACCTTTCCCACAGTTATTTAAACAATCTATCAAAGTGACACAGCCTGCAAGGAGTTCAAAAGAATATTACCGAGTCAATAGTTTTCAGAGAGAATATCAGAGAGTCAGTCAAAATCAGACTATAAATAACAATTTGCTGACAATTCAGTATCCTTGCATCTGATAGTACTCGTGCACGGTTTTCAAGGTAATTCCCTTGATATGAAATTAATTAAGAATAATTTTTCTGTGCTTTACCCTGAGGCTTCTTTCTTATGCGCAACTTCGAACGAATAACTCACAGACAATGATATTATTGAGATGGGAGCTCGCTTGGCAACTGAAATAAAAAATCACGTGATTGAATTCTTTCCTCCTGATACTTTAAGACATATATCATTTGTGGGTCATAGTCTAGGAGGAGTCATTATTCGAGCAGCTTTGCCTCGACTGCTTGATCTAAAGAGTAAATTTCATTCTTTCATTACATTTGCTTCTCCTCATCTCGGATACAAAGTTAACACATCATCGGTCATCTAAGCAGGAATTTGGGTTCTTCAAAAACTCAAAAGCAATAACTGTCTGAAGCAACTTACAATGGCTGATAATTCAAACCTTAGAGAAAGCTGCCTCTATCGCCTGTCTAAGTTTTAAGGAATTAAATATTTTCATCATATTTTTCTGTTTAGCTCTAAGCAAGATTCCTATGCCCCCTTTGAATCAGCTAGAATATAAATTGATCCGAATTTTATGGATGCCAAAGATCCACTGTATTTTCCATGTTATTCAGGAAGGAAATCCATTGCGAAATGGTTAGAAATATTTTAGCTGGAGTCGAGGCCGAAGCCCTGCATAGATTCGAAGTGAACTTTACAATCGAACAAACGAACTTAGACTCGCTAATTGGCAGGACAGCGCACATCCTCTTTCTGTAGAGCAGTGAGCTCATGCAAATGTTTTTACATACGCGACCCCTTCTATTTGGTTGACTATATTCAAAAGATCCCTTGATACTTTTAACTTAGCAAACTATATACTATTTTGTATTATTTTCCCTCCAAATGTCCGAATAGGAATTGCAGGTGTACTACAACTATCTCTACCCTTTCGAAACTCTTGTTCGCTGGTTGACACACAACAACCATTGCCAATTGGCTCACCGAGAACTATCATTCGAGTACGAGGGTGTAGGAGTAGAGCGCTATGTTACTTTTGCCAATGCAAAAGATATGAAAAATCGAATGATCAGTCGATTCTCAAAAATACCCCTCAAAGTGGATGCTGGAGCCATTTGGAACAAAATCCCAGAAAAAGATTCAAATGGACATACATTGGAACGTGAACTTGTTTTTGACTTTGATATGAATGACTACGACGATGTTCGTACATGCTGCTCTGGAAAAAATATTTGTGTGAAGTGCTGGAAACTGATAATTGTGGCTGTTGAAGTCATAGAGAAAGCTCTATAAGAAGATTTCGGATTCTGGCAGCTGATGTTTGTATTTTCGGGAGGAAGAGGTCTGCATATTTGGGTATGCGATAAAAAGGCTAGGGAGCTCAAAGACTCTGTGCGCAAGGCAGTCGTGGATTACTTGGAATTAGTTACAGGCAACGAAAAAGCAGCTTCCTTGCTATCTGACAGAGTCATTATTCCACAAGAAGACAATAAATTGTGGCGTGCAAAGTTTAAAGATGGAGGCTCTCGTGAATAAATTAAAAGCTATCTGTTAGAGTATTATTCCAGTTCTCATGTCGAACGCAGTCTTGCGATACTGAAAAATCATTTCCTTGATATAATGAATGAACAGAAAGTGTTTATCCACCAAAAATGTATCGATATCATGCTCAAGATTATTTCAAACAGAAATCCGCACCTCATGGAGAGAGTCAAAGAACGATGGCTCAGATGTAAAAATAAATATATTTCCAATACAGAAATTTTTGACAAAATGAATGATGAAATGCAAAAGGAAATAATCCGGAAGTTGACAGCGGATACTTTTAGAGAAATGACTGAATAGATATAAAGATATTAAACTGCTCAAACTGTCACTGATTACATCAACCGTTCCGAGGGAACTCGTTATTGGAGGATGACTTTCATCTAAGAAGAGATTATCTTATCTTTTCTATATCCTCGTATGGATTACAATGTCTCCACTATGCAAAATCATTTGCTAAAGTTACCTTTCTCAGTGCATCCTTCTTCTAGAAGAATTTCTATACCTTTGTTTAAAAGACAATTATACAGCTTTGATCCTAAAAAATGTGTGACTCTGAAGGATTTACTCAAAATCATAGACGAATATCAAAATTAAGGTCTGTTGTAAGGAAAATAAAATGAGCAAATTGCCAAAACAACACTACTCAGGGAACCTATTGAGGCCATGGAGGAATTCATATCCCATTTAGAATGATTGTTATGCTTCATTTATAAAGAAATTTTATGAGTTCATAATCAAATATCTCATCATTCCTCTCTTTCCCTTATTAATTCTTCTAATCTCTTCATGTATTGGATCCTGTCCCATAAGTCATCTTTATGATAGGAAACAAAACTGCAACAACTGCAACAACAACAGCTATGGCAACAGCAGACAGAACATCCTTCATCCTATCTCCTTCGAATATAGTATTCCTCATGATCTGACTCCGCAGCGGTTCTACTTGATAAATTGACATCGAATTTAACTGATTTTTCTGGTGTGGCTAATTTTGAAGGGCAATTTACAGCAATATTTATTTCCTGATATCTTTCAAATCCTCGGTTTCTGGAAATATTTGTTTGATTGGCTTGGCTGGCTCTTTTGTGATGCTTTATCAAATTAAAAGAAGTTGCCTTATTAGAATATTGCACTCTATGAATTACATTTTACGCGCACGTGACCATTTCCTTCAAATCTTATGCCAATTTGTTTGCTCGAAGATTTATGAAGCCCCAAATTTTACGTTGGATCAGTTGCGATTCCAATATTTTAAAAACTGTATGCAGTTTTTAATCACTAAAAAGAAGGGGATCATATTTACTAACGCTAGTGCAGCTTGAGCTCATGGAAGAGTCCGAAAATAAATAAAATTGTTTTAACATCTGAAAATAGTACCTTTTTCGATTAACAATTTTTTTTAGAAGAATGGCTTAAAACTTAAAAATTGCTTCAAATCTATGATCAGGAGTGATCGAGCAAGCTTTGCTGCTAAATTTGGGTGATTATTCGATTGAATTCATAGAGTGGAAAGTAGAAAGAGTGCAAGTATACTGCCTTTATGACTTTGTCTTTTTCATTAAATATGTTTATATAACAGAACCTGCTAATTTTAGAGTTAAAATCTTTTTTAAATTCTGCGACAAGTATTTTATCAATAAATTTTATAATATTATTGTCTAATTTTTTAAAAGTGACTGTTGATAAAGCGGATAAATATTTAGTTTTAACTTCTGCGATTGGAGGTTAAAATATACCTGTCTGCCTGATCGGTAAACAATATCACATATGTTGAATCAATTTTTAAATCTGAGTGAATGCTAATAGAGCGATCGATTTGGGCATTCTGCCCATCAATGGCCTTAAATTTAAATCATTATTATTATATATCGATATTAAATTATGACACAATTGCCGAGCAAATGATAAATTGTAATATTGGTTCTTCAATTTGTGTTTTAAATTTAATTTTGATTAATTTTGGCGAACTTTTTCTCCACAATAGAATAGAGTTGTTCATTTGTGAAAAATAGAAGAAATACATAATTTGACAGTTTTAAACTGACTTAAATACAAACCCTTTGAATTAATTTACATTAGATCAACAGGATATAGGTTACTGCTTAATTTTGAAAAAGGTACTATGCAATAATACACCATTCATATTGAGAATCAATTCAAACAAGCCATATAAGAAAAATTAAAACATTTGTATCCTTTCATATCTCAACATTAACGCTCTCCTTTATTCAGTCGAGAACAATAATTCCATAATATATTTCGGATTTATATAGGCTGATAGTTGATTTCGACTTCCTTACATTTCCTTCCTTTTGGTTATGCCACCTTACTTTTCAGTACTTTTTTATAAAAAATTTAAATGTTTTTTAAAAAATTCCATTTTTTAATTATTTTTATTTATAAATATAGATGGGTTTGGGAATTACTTTCTCTACCTTATAGATCAATAGGAAATCATTTTTCTTACTAATAAATGGTCGGGAAACATTGTCCCTAAAAAGTATTCGAGTTTCCAGGAATTTTTGAGGATTTGGAGTTTATCATCTGTGTTTAACAGTTCTTAAGCTAGTTCTGGTGAGTTCGAGTTATAAGTAAAAACAGATTTCGATTAATGAAGGAAGCTGAAGCAGATGTGAAGACCCAAAAGAGGGTAAAATACAAGATAGAACAGGCTAATGAATTCGAGCTGATAAATGGCACTAAGGGTATAACTTACAATAGCTGGATTAATGTTGCATAATATGATGTCTGACTTGATCAAGAATTGTATTCTTTCTCCCCTTTTTAACCTCTTTGCCTTTTATTATACTTATACTTTATTTATCACCTTTATTATTTAATAGTCCTCAAAGTTGTTATTTAGAGAATATAATTTCAATTTCGTTTTAAGATAGGACATTAGTCTCGATTTACAGGTTTATAAACTCTGAAAATTTAATCACTCGATATCTCTAAAACTATGAATCCTATGACCTTTCTAACCATTTTATTCATTCTTCCAATTTAAGTGAAACTACTTATACTTGACCTATTTTTGATTTATTAAAAAAATATCGACCTTAAAAATATTTTTTCCAAAATATTATCGAAAAATGAGGGAAGTAAGAATCACGGG
>Ga0302185_10000225_pt1 | contig 44736 bp, 36 predicted proteins | sample II_Bog_E1_1_FD_200231 | JGI IMG/M metagenome (GOLD analysis project Ga0302185, IMG submission 200231) | Peat permafrost microbial communities from Stordalen Mire near Abisko, Sweden - II_Bog_E1_2 | ecosystem: Environmental > Terrestrial > Soil > Wetlands > Peat | place: Sweden: Abisko... | reverse complement strand
AAAAATAAATATTGCAATGCCATTGTTTATAAAAGATAATTAGAGCTCATGTACTATATAACAAGTAATAATATTTAATTCAGACAGTCAAATGTATTTTGGATTTGGCCCCTTTGGTGGAGTAGGATTTTCAGCAAGTAATGCCAATCAGCAGCCACGGCAGCAATTCTTCAACCATCCTCAACAACCGGGATTTGTTCCTAATAATAATCACTTTAATAATCAATATCGTCCTCCACCGCCTCCTCCGCAGCAAAACAATAATGGAGGATTTTTTTCTGGGTTTACAAACTTTATCAATGACAATTTTATGAATCCTTTTTTAAATAACAATCAAGGTAGGCAAAATTAGAGGCCAAGAGAAGAATAGGCCCGTCCATCATTCTTTAGAAAATCTTCTCAGCAAGAAAAATAGGGAAAAAAAGCTCAATCCCCTCAGAAAAAGGAAACTTACAGCGAAAATACTGGAATTTACTGGAAAATTAAAGGCAACTAAGCTTTTCAAAATGGGAAATATGAACTCGCCATGCAATTTTACACAAAGGCCATCGTAAGCTAATTTTTATTAAGGAATTAAATAATTGTGAAAGCGTTTTCTACTCTAATCGGGCCCAGTGCTTCAAAAAGCTTGGCAGAATCGATGAGGCTTTGAGAGATGCTCAATAGGCAGTTGAGCTAGATTCATCAAACATTCGAGGCCACATGATATCAGGACAGATACTGGCATAAACAGGCAAGCTCTAGGACAACATGCATAAAGTATAAAACTCCATTACTCGTCTTACTAAATCATTGACTCTCTGCGGCGGAAAAAAATTAGAACTCTAAAAGTAAATAAGCCGATACATTTACCTGGCTAAAAAAGTCCTCTTCTATTTACAATTTAATCTTGTAAGAAATACAAGAATCAGAGCAATCAACTAATATAAAGTAAACTCATTTTTATACAGGAATATTTGGCTAACGACGACAAACTAGATGCTGATACTAAATAAAGAAAAATGCAATAGTTTTTGGATGCCTCAAATGAAAGAGTAGTATTCTCCATTCCAGAGTATTTGCAGTGCAGGATTACCCTTGATCTCATGGAAGATCCAGTGATTACTGATTGTGGACAGACATATGAACGCTCAGCTATTGAATAGCATATGCAAAGAAATGGAAAAACTGACCCCTTTACAAGACAACCCATCAAAGGTCCACTTTACCCAAGTATTTCAATCAAAAAAGCTATCTCAGACTTCCTTGATCGTAATCCTTGGGCTTACTAATACAGTGAAGGATAAAATTACAAAAATATTTCCTTTTGATGATTCTGCGATCTATTAAACCATACAATGATTAATATTCAGAAATATTCACTTAGATTGCCCTTATTAATTAAGATTTTGCTGCTAATAATAGTTCTTGGATCATCTGTAAGATTTTTGGTATCTGGCTCTTGCTCCGGGTCCACCATATTTCTTGGGCTCGCATCTTCTTGGGTCAGCCACCAAGAGGGATCGGTCATATTGGAGAAGCAATTCTTTAATCTCTCTCTTTTCGGTTTCGTTCACATACTTCTGGTAATAGGCAACAACACCCTTTGACAGAGCTTGTCTGATAGCATAGATCTGAGCAACGTAGCCTCCACCTCTAACTCGAATTCTGATATCCAAATTCTGGAATCTTTTGAGTCCGAGAAGCAAGACTGGCTCGAGAACTTTGACTCTTAGTGATTGGGGTTCCAAAAGTTATATTGGGGAGCCATTAACTCTGAGCACACCCTTACCAGATCTGACGGTAGCTACTGCGACTGCGTTTTTCTTTCTACCGAAACACTGGGCAAGTTGGTTCTTAGTCTCTGACATATGGTTGATAATAAAATGATTATTTTAATTATTTACTTAATTAATCTTATTTATTCTAAGCATAGACTTTATCAATAGTTTAGTAAAGATGATTTGTACAACAAGACAGACTATTAAAGACTATACGTCATAGTCTAACGATTTAATCTTTTCAATTTTGGTAAAGAGTTTTAAGTGTAATATCTCCCACTATCACTGCTAATCCTTGTAAAGTTATTCTTTTGTCAGTGTATAATATTATGTGATTAAATCTGTCTCTTACTTATCTAGATTATTATCAACCCTTTAATGGTAGATATCCTAAAATATCATCTAAGGTGAAGTTACATGTTAAATAATTAAAAAATTACATCATTATTTGCTAAATTATTAGATACAGATACTTAAAGATGAAATATCTAGGCTATTTATTGAATCAATAATCAATGATGCATGCTATGGCTTGAGTGTTCATGGTCATGACTCGTCTTTTCCAGAATATCAATGGTGGGCGGTTTGACATCTAAGTACATCTGACAAGTTCCTCCAACCACAAAGCATGTGCATCCCGTAGTAAACACAATGAAAGCGTCTTGTAAGTATAATTCTACATTGTTAATGAGCAAGCAGTTTCCTACAACAAACAGGCATGCCCCTAATCCTGTCAATACTCTATACCCGACTTCTAACTACCAAGTAATTGTCGGTGTCATATATAAGCGTTGGAGCTTGACAACTTATAAGAAGATAACTATCCAAGATGCGATTTCAAAGAGCCAATTACCGACAATAGCGTGATTGATGGAGGGGAGAAAAGTGATTGATGCGGCTAAAAACATGAGATTTGCCAATATGAAAAATGACTGTAGTATTTTGTTGATGCCTGAATGCAAATAAGTTTGAATTGAATTTGAGAGCGTAAATAATATTGATCCCGCTATAAAGCAACTTGCTTATAGGTATTCCGTTTTTTCCTCGACTATAATCAAGAGCATGATAGATGCAAATAAGAACAATATAGCTGCCCATAAGTGAAGCACGAAAGCTATTTGTTTCCAATTCATGATTTCGTATCAACTTATCAAATTATTATTTAAATTAATCATGCCTAACTTACAAATATTATGCATCTTTAAATCAAAACAGGATATGGGGATTCTTATTTTCCCAAGAGATTTTTTTATGCTTTTGTTATACAATTGCTGTACTGATAATCTGGGAAATAAAAAAATTGACCATCATTTATCTTAATTTGAGAGGGATAATCAAAAAATCATAAATAAAAAATCCTTAGAGTTTTAATAGTAAAACTTAGTTAGAGTTCAATAGATCAAAGAAAATTTAAAAGCAATATAAAAGATTGCAGTTCATATTTTAATTTAGGCATGATAATATAAGGAAGAATGCAAAAATACGTGTTACAATAAGGATAACAGTTAAATAATATTGAGTTTATCTTCATTCTAGGCATAGTCTTTCTCAACAGTTTCAATAATGAAGATTTTCTTGACAAACAGACAATTAAATAATAGGCATCGATTATAATGGGTTTGGATATAAACCAAAGCTTAAACGGGCTGATAAATACTATCCATAGTCCTTATAATATTAAATGCTCGATAGATATCGATATGGATAGTGAATTTATGCTTATATTTTGACAGAATTCAATTTTGACACTTCTTAATGGGCCTAATACTACTAATTATACTCTTTGAATAAATTTCTAAAGTTTTAATGAAGGTTGTGTAAGCTAGATGAGATAATACGATATTATTTCATAAAATTATTCGATGTAGTAACTTAATGATGAGAGACTTAATTGGCTATTTACTGAATTAATAATCTATGGTGCATGCTATTATTTGAGTTATCTTATTGAGTAAGTCATTACTGCCAGCGGACTATTGGTCGTATTAGCCGTCGAAAGGATGACTTTAGGATTGGCAATTTTTGGCTTAACCTGTAAATAAATCTAGCACTTCCTTCAAGCACAATAGTAAACACGATAAAAGCATTTGTAAGTATAGCTCAGCATTGTGATTCTCTACAACAAACAGAATTACAAAATGATTGAAGTCCCGATGATGTAAAGTACTTGTCTTAGTGATGAAAAAACTCTAATAATTATTATTTTGATCATAAAATATATGCAATTTTTTTTACTAGCCTTTATAAAATATAAAGATCTCAAGCACGAAAATTGATAAATAATATCGAGCTGGAAAAATGTTTAAAAGCAGTAATAATATATATAAATCATGCCACACTATAGTATCTATTACTCAATTTTTTTATTACTAACATTATGGAGTGTTTCATGTTCTTGAAAGATATCCATTTTAAAACAGATAGGAATTAAACTCTCTTCTCCATATATTTTGCACTTTTTATCCTGGTTTTAACATTCTAATTGATTAATATCAAGAATGTTTAACAGAAAGTTCATGAATTTGAATAGTTCCCGAAATGAAATAAAAGGAATTGCTATTTACGCTTTCTTTCTCTTCAAAAACAACAATCATGGAACAGTTATTGTATGTCCACCTTATTCTTGAGAGTATTGAAAGAATTGATTATCAATTGTCGCATTTAGATTACGCTATAGACCTTAATACTTAAGGCTTGCTAATGAATTTGGCATTATATATTTTGTCATCTTTATCGGAAGAGAAAGAAATCTTAAAAATGTTCCTTATTTATTCAAGCATACCGAAAGCGATGCCGCACTGGTTTTCTGTAAAATCTTTGGATATCCAATAAAGGGTAAATAAATAATTATCGTAAAAAACAATAGCAATGTTTTAATTGTATTGTACAATTAAACTATAATAGTAATTAATTGTTGCCTAGTAAAACAAATTATATTAATGATAAATTCTCATTTGTAATAGTTTTTTAGTCTATCTCAAAGAGAGTTCCTTTATATCACTCTTATAACATGGTATTATTGATAATTCATAAAAAGGTATCAAAATAGATAAATATGACTTCCATTGAAGAATTAAAATATTATTTATTAAATTAATAAGAAATCGTGCATACTATCATTTAAGCTCTCCTACTGAATCAACAATTCCATTACTTCCATTACTACTACAACCTATGTTTTACGGATTGGGAGTTGGAGGATTTACATCTAAGTAGACCTGGCAGCTTCCTCCAACCACAAAGCATGTGCATCCCGTAGTAAACACAATAAAAGCATCTTGTAAGTATAATTCAACATTGTTAATGAGCAAGCAGTTCCCAACGACAAACAGACATGCGCCTACTCCTGTAAGTACTCTATAAAGTACTTATAACTCCCAAGTTTTTGTAGGTGTTAAATATAATTGTCTAAGCTTGATAATTTATAAGAAGACGACTATCCAAGAAGCGATTTCAAAGAGCCAATTACCGATGATAGCGTGATTGATGGAGGGGAGAAAAGTGATTGATGCAGCCAAAAACATGAGATTTGCCAATATGAAAAAGGACTGAAGGATTCTGTTCGTTCCCGAGTGCAAATAGGTTTGAATTGAGTTTGAGATGGCAAACAGTATTGATCCCGCTATAAAGCAGCTTGCTTAGAGAAAACCTGTTTTGTCTTCGACAATAATTAAGAGCATGATAGCTGCGAATAAGAACAATGTGGCAGCCCATAAATGAAGCATAAAAGCTAATTGCTTCAGATGTTTCCTTTCCATCTATATTATGAAATTATTATAGGAATTAATTCTTACCAAGAGTAAAAATACTATAAGTTTTAAAATTACAAACATAAATACAATAATTTTTGTCACTCCAGGAGAATTCCTTTATATCTATCCTAGAACATGGTTGTATTCATATAATCTCAAAAAAAGGAGCATGAACTTATAACCTTGCAATGTAAATATGGACCCTCTGTATAAAAAAATCCCTTTATTTGAGAGGGGTAATCAGCAGCCCATTAACAAAAAATCCTTTGGTAAGCCTCAGACGAACATCCATCTTCGTAAGCATTTCAGTGAAAGCTTAAATAATCATGGAGTGTTGGATAAATAATTTTAGGGACACAACTTCATATTTTATTTGACTACTATAATATAAGGAAAATACAAAAAAATCATATAACAATAAGAATAAATAATTCCGAGAGGCCTATTTCATATTGATTGATTTCTTTCATATATTCTTCATCTTATTCGATTTATTAATATCCAAAACCTTGTCTTTCTTAGAAAGTCCATTGTGACCAAATTTAGTATTCAAAATTCAAAAGTATAAATTTAAATCATAAGAACTCAAATTGAATTGGATTGACTTTCATAGTCTTTACATTCACATTCCAAGTTATTAAATCATCGAGTTTCTTTGCTATTTTTTCGCTATTAATAAGTTCTTCTCAAGCAGGAGACCATGCGAATATTTTTGGCTAATTTTAACAATAAAAGCAATGGTTACTCTATTGATGTCTAATTAACAGTGACGTTTATAGTTTTCATCTATTCTATCATTACCAAATATGGCGCTGATGATGAAAACAAGACAAAAATATATATAGAAGTCCCGGGATGCAAACAAAATGCTTGCCTTAGCGAAAGAAAACTATAAATAATCATTTTTCCTTTATAGATTAGATCATAAAAGACGGACCAGATTTTTTCTGATCGCCTTTATTACAGTTTTTAAAATAACTTAAACCGCATTATAAATAAATGATGTCATTTATATTGATCTTGAAAATATCTAAAAACAGCAATAATAATAAATCATGTCAGACTATCCAAACCGCTACACCGCACAGAACCAAGAGGCTACAACATTTAGTAGCTTTAACACTATAAGAACATCCACTCAAGGCAACTTCCAGAGTTCTCTGCTGAACAGCGCTCATGGTTATTCTTAACTTAGAAACACGACACCATCAATCAACTACAGTCGAACTGGTCCTATCCAAGAGTAAGTTTCTAGAATTGGAACCCAAAACGTTGAAGTAGATGGTGAATACTAGGCCTTTCTCAAATACGCTTCTTCTTCTGAACTTAATAATGGAGTGGTAGTATCTGGATCTAGTTAATACTCTCGCATTGCTTCGCTCAAAAACGCTATTTTAGAGCTAAAATCTAACTACTTTAATCCCAATACAGGTCTATCTGTTCGTGGCTAAAATGGAGATGAATTGGACCGCAGATTTTTACTAATTGAGCATGAACTTGATGGTTTGTTACGTCGAAAAATTGACTACTCCATTCGTGATTTAGAGGGTGGAACAAGAAACCTTGACTTTACTAACTTGATCAATGAAAAATAAAATCAGATCGTTGAATTGGAAAAGAAGATACAGAACTTCGAGGAAAGACTGAGAAGAGCTAGTGCTCGGGAAATTGAACTAGAAAACAAGATTGTTGCTCTAAAAGCAGAAAATCTCACACTCAGAGATAAATCGTATACAGGAGAAAAATTAGAAGAAGCTCTCAAGAGAGAGGCGAAGTACGAACAAGCCCAAAAAGATCTAGAGTCTTATCGCACTAACTTATCTACTGCAGCTTCCATTTGGAATGACCAGCTAACTGGCCTCAGTATCAAGTATCCAAACGATCGATTTGACCTCGATTATGAGATTACCTCGATCTTACAACGTGCAGGTGTACAAACATATACTATTGATGGATTCTCTACAATTGAGGTGCACTCTGATAAAACTGTGTAGGTTCCTGTGCAAGATGCACGTACTAAGCACTTGATTCATCTTTTGGCCACCAATCTTAAGACTTTGTCAGGAAAATATCCCAAACTACTGAGATAATTGGATGCGCAACTTGTTCAATTCTTTCAGCAGGAACTCATAGATGTAATTGAGGTCGATTAACTAGACCGAATCGTTGAGATAGTCAAATTTGTACCTCAAACAGTTCGAGTTGAAAATGTCTACACTTACTCAAGCTCAAAGTCCCGGAAAGTGGAATTCCATCTCCGCGTGCTTTTAAAGGCTCTTCTTTAACAGCTGTAAGCCTTACGGGCAAAGACAGGAGTGGTGCTTGATTTAGATGAGGGAGTTATCGGCATGATAAATCAAGAGATTATGGGAGTAGTCAACATTGATGACATTCTTAAAGTGTTCCGAGTTGTCCCCAAGATCGTTGAGGTTGAAAAGATCATTGAAAAGATTGTTGAGAAAATCGTCGAGGTACCTCAAGTTATTCCTGTTTAGCGCTACGTCGAAAAAATAATTGAAGTGCCCAAGATCGTAGAAGTTGAAAAAATCATTCATGTGCCAGTTTAAGTGATTAAAGTGATAGATAATATTGTTGAAAAGCTTGTACAGGTCCCCACAATCGAAGAAAAGATAGTATAAGTGCCCACTATTCGCTAAAAGATTGTTCAAACTCGTGTAGAAGTACCAAAGATTGTAGAGGTGGAGAAGATAATCGACCGTGTTGTGGTTAATACTGAGGTGAAGGAGATTTAGATTCCTGTTCATCATGTTGTACCAGAGTACAGATAGGTGGAAAGAGTGGTTGAAAAAGTAGTGCCTGTGGAGCGAGTTGTTTAAAAGATAGTGGAAGTACCTGTTTATGTCTAAAAGCCTATCATTATTAATAAGGAAATTATCAAAATTGTAGAAATTTAGGTCTTCAGAGATGTTATCGTCAAGGAAATACAGTATCAAGTTGTAGAAAGTAATCAGGTTGCTGTTAAAGAAGTCATTAAAGAAGTTCCAGTTATCAGGGAAAAGGTAGTAACTGTGGAGGTAATTGTTGAAAAAATGGTGGAGGTTGTTAAAGTCATTGAAAAACCAGTCCCTGTTCGATCAGTCGAGACCATCATTCACGAAGTGGAGGTGATTCGAGAGAAGTTGGTGCCAGTTGTGCAAATTAAGGAAATATAGAAAATAGTTCATGTGGTTGTGGAAAAAATTGTATAAGTTTAGAAAATTATAGATCGCAAGGTAGAAGTACCGATCATACAAGAGCGTATTGTGCGTGTGCCTGAGGAAATTACCAAAATAGTGATCGAAAAGGTGCATGTTCCTCAAATAATACCCATCAAACAGTTTGAGGAAAAAATAGTATATTTAACCAAGATCGTGGAGGTAGAAAAGCCCATCGTTCAGTATATCAAGGATATTCAAATCGTCAAATGCCAGATTTAGAAGATTGTTGAAGTTCCTCGTACTGTAGAGCGCATTAAAGAAGTTAAAATTAGAATAGAGAAGATTGTTTAGAAACTTGTTGAGGTACCAAAAGTCGTTGAAGTTTAAAAAATTGTATAAAAAATTGTTGTCGTTCCACGAGTCATTGAAAAGATAGTTGAAGTGCCACAAATCGTTGAAGTAATTGTTGAACGTTTGATAGAACGTGAGACAGTTAGAGAAGTACCCACCATTGTGGAAAAAATCGTATAAATTGAAAAACCGGTAGAAGTATAAAAAGTTAAAAACGTATACATTGAAATTGAGAAACCGGTTGAAAAAATTGTTGAGAGAATCGTACCAGTTGAGAAGATTGTAGAACATAAGGAAGTAATAGACCGTCCAGTTGAAAAGATTGTAGCATTACGAAACGAGGTACCGAAAGAGATTATTGTCGAAAAAATAGTCACCAAAGTGGTTGAAAAGGAAAAATTAGTTTAAGTCGAAAAGCCATGCACTCTCGTGGTTTAAGTACCTGTCGAGGTCTAGAGAATTGTTGAAAAGCCAGTAAAAGTTATTGAATATCAGGAAAAGCTAATCAATACAGTATAAATAGTGGAGAAGCCCATTGCCCTAAGCGTTGAGCATGTCAAAACAGTAGAAGTGGAACGAATTGTGGAGAAGGCTGTAGAGGTGGCTCGCCCCTAAATCATCAGAGAGAATCGAGTAGTAGTGCAAGAGAAATTTACAGAAGTACCAACCGTAGTGGAAAAGCCTGTAGTTGTGGTGGAAAAAGTGATTGAACCCTACGCCGTCATGCAGGTCATTTAAAAAGTAGTTGAAAAGTTGGTTGAAATTCCAAAAGTTATATCTATAGAAGTAATTGTGGAAAAATTGGTTGAGAAGATTCAGGTCGTGGAGTTAGAAACCATTTTGCCTCAGCTCATCAAAATCAATTAAATTATAGAAAAAGTTGTCTAGAAGATAGTGCCTATCTACTATAGAGAGGAGGTAGTCATCGAAACACCAGTAATCCAAGAAAAGATCGTGCAGGTTGCTGTCAGAACCGTAGAACAGTAAGCAGTTTAGGTTATCAGGGAAAAAGTTACCCATGTTAACAAGATTGTTGAAGCTAATAACGTGGTTAACCATATATAGAAGGAAATTCAGCTGGTTGATAGAGTTGAAAAAACAGAAGTACCTGTCTACACTACCGTCGAACGCATCGTTGAAGTACCTCAAATACTTGAAAAGATCGTCGAGAGGATAGTTGTTATGCCGCAAGTTGTGGAAGTGCTCAAATATGTTTACGAAATTGCTGAAAACTAAGACTTAGGACTTGCTATTGGAGTAGACATCCAGACTCAAGAGCGAAGATATAAGGAAATGTATGGGGTGGCTAAACAGCAGTTATAAATTATTATAACTGAACTTAAAAGATTAAAAAACTCATAACCCTCACTTGCTTCACAACTTGATCTGCTTGAGAGATATCTTTTTGATTTCGATAGATTAGCAGCAGTACAGCGTATTGTGGTCGTAGATCGTTAAAAGATAGTGGAAAAGGATGTGAATCATCCAGTACTCGTACCCACTCGCGACTCAGACTCTATTCGCAGTTAGTTGGCCATGAGTTTGCTAGTCGAAAAGCTAATTTTGGAAATTAAACGTATCGAAAAAGAGAATCCAAACGTAAATTTAAAGCTCGATCAAGATGTAGCTCTGATCTTCTTTACAGAATTATATGACAAACAGAACGTACCAGTAGGAGTTGATTTCAACAATAGTCTCAAGGAGTATACCAATGCAGCCATAAGCAAACTTAGGACTGCAGGAGGAAATTGGACAAACGATCATGAACTCATTATTAACACAATTCTCCAAGAACGTTTTGCCATGGCTAACTTGGTCAGGCAGGCCAATTTATAAATTGAAAAAGTTAGAAGTATTTCAGACAAGCGCGCCACTGCATATGCTGAGAAGTAAAATATATTTTTATTGACTTCTAAGACTCTTGCTGATACTCAACAGGCTTTGGCCGATTTAATTAAAAATAACCCAACATTCCAGAACAACTCAGGAATCGCACATATCTACGATAGTATAACTAATTTAACAACTAATTATTCTACCCTTCGTTTAGAGGAGCCGTTAAGGGTTATGGGAGACTTCGTTGGATCAGGCAATGATTGGAGCAGACTCCAATCAATTTTGAGGGAACGTGATGCTGAGGTTTCTCTTCTCAAAAGCAGAATTATCGACATTGAGAAATCTCACATCAGAACTGAGTATTCAGGAGTTGATAACCAACGCACTTTGACTACTCTAAGAGCAGAAAATGCTCTTCTTGTTAAAGAGCTTGACAAACTCAAGTCTTTAGCTTCTCTCGCCACGAATTCAGGACACCGCTAAAAGGAGCTTGAGATGAAATTGAAGACCGCCAACTCTAGAATTCAGTAGCTATAGTCGCAGCTCAGAACAACTTAACTTCAGCTAAAAACGTTGAAAGAGACAAAATCTTCAGTAGCTTCCTCAATTGGTGATGTGCCTCACACTGGATCCAACCTTGTTACTTCTCAATATTCATCGGGTTCATCAACATCTCAACAACTAGGTGGAAATATTTCACCAAAATCACAAATAACAAGTGGAAATGTTCCCAAACCTTATGAAACACCTAGTTATGGAGTCAATAGTAATTATAGTAATGATAGTCTTTCTCGTAGTGGAGCCCGTGGATCAAGCCTTGTGCAACAGAACAATAACACCTACAATACAAGTTCATATAACCAGGCCAGTTCTACATTAGCTTACCAGCAGTCTATTTCCGCCTATCAGGCCACGAGTAAAATCACCAATTCTACTACTACTTCTGGAATCGCAACTGGAACTATTCCCTTGGCCTATGGAACCGGGGTGGCGTCCTCTATTCCCTCTTCTTCTTTTGTTCAAGGAAATACATCCTCAACCACTCCGACCTCATCCTATGGAACTGAAGCGACAACCGCAACAATTCCAACAACTACATACAGCTCGACTGGGCTTGCCTCATCATATGGAACATACGGCAGCAGTGCAGCAACTGGAGCATCAGGGACCACCGCCGGCACTAATGGTACTTCAGGAACAATCTCCTATGGTGCAAACGGAATCTCAGGGTCAACTAGTGGTTCAGCCACATACGGAATCAAATCTTCGTCATATGGATCAACCGGGACATATGGTGTTAGCAGCAGTACTGGTACAGGTGGAGCAACCGGTACAACTTATGGAGCTTCTGGACTTACAGGAGTTGTGTCATCAGTTGGATCAAGCTCATCTGGTATTCGCCCGAGTGGATCTACCAACAGTTACAGTGGAAGTGGTTATAGCTTCCAAACTAAAAAGTTCTGAAGCTGATGGTTTGTTGATCTAAATCATTTAATTTATTCGAAGTCAATTTTACTCTCCTGTATTGTGACAGTACATGTCGAAAATTATTATTGTTAATGAACAAATACGAAATTCTGGACCGTATAGGAGAGGGAGAGTACGGGGTCGTGCTGAAGGGGCGAAATAAAGAGACAGGAGAACTAGTTGCCATCAAAAAGTTTAAGTAGGACGATAGTGACGAGGAGAACAAGCGAGTAATCCTGCGATAGGTTAAGATCCTAAAAACACTTCATCATGAAAATATAATTTAATTAAAATAGGCCTTCCGCAAGAAGGGAAAGATATACCTAGTTTGCTAGTACGTAGAGAAAAATTTGCTATAACTTTTGGAGGAGGGGCCAATCAATGCCGGATTTGTTAAGCAATATATCTATCAGCTGATCCGAGGTATAGCCTACATGCACAGCATTAATGTCATCCACCGTGACGTCAAACCAGAAAACGTACTTATTAGCAAACAATCTACTGTCAAGATTTGTGACCTTGGATTTGCGAGAACCATCCCCAACAGTCACGTCATGACCGATTATGTAGCTACAAGGTGGTATCGAGCACCAGAGCTACTCATTGGAAGAGATGACTATGACAAGTCTATTGATATATGGTCAGTGGGATGTGTGATGGCTGAAACATTTGATGGCGAACCGCTTTTTCCAGGAGAAAACGATCTTGATCAGCTTTATCGCATCCAAAAATGTTTGGGACCACTGATTGCTCCGCATCAAGAGCATTTCCTAAAAAATCCGAAGTTTATAGGCATGAAGTTTCCAGAAATACACTCATTGGAAACTTTAGAGCGGCGTTATTTTGGCAAAGTGGATAAACATGGCATAGATTTGCTAAAGAAGATGCTAAAGATGGATCCCAGTATGCGTATTACTGCTGAATAGGCATTGTCTCATCCTTACTTCCAACGTGGCGGTAGCTTAAGCTAATTGTAGACAAAAAGATTAAGAGCAGATCAGATAGATGAAAGGCGATACGAATAGCCAATTGATTTTCAAGCAAACCACTCTAATAATCTCACTGGAGCAACAAAAGCACTACCTGTAAATAACTTTATTGAGGAGAAAACAAATAAATAGGTAGGAATGAATAAAGTAACTGGATTAATTCGCCTAAAAAAGCCACAACATGATAACTTGACCAACATCAGACAAAATAATATCAACCGCGAAGAAGAAGCCCCTGTAAACAAAGGCAAAAGTTTGGGCAAAAAAGTCAATATTATCAAAGATAAACATGGAGCTGCGACTAATAAGAGACCGAGGATGTTTAAATCACGAGTCGAAGCACTGCGCAATAACTATGCTGATTAAATTGGCGAGTATTATGAAGAAAAATGGGAGGAAGAGGACCAGTAGGATATCCTTCTGGATCGTCGAAGAGATAAGAGCGGACTGCATAGATAGGCAAAGGAAGTAGGCTAATCTCCGAAGAAGGAAGATTCACGTAAGCTCAAGGCACCGGGTAAGGGACAGCGCAAGGACAATTTCAACATAGTGTTCAACAGCAATACCTATAATCTTAATTTGCTGGAACCTTATAACTGATCTTTTTTTATGTATATGTGAATACTGATCAAGATTAATTATTTTGTAGAACTCATCTTACTCGTAGATGACTTTTTACTTTAGCTTTGTAACTCATTATTTTTTTAGCGTTGCCGACAAGCTTGATAGTTGATAATTTATAATTTAACAGCTATGATTCCTGAGTGTATATTGTTTATTTTGTCTTTATCGTGCGTGAAGTGTTGTTCTTTGTGGAACCGCAACTACTATTTTTACTACTCTTATTGAGACTACATTTTTCTTTGTGGCGATTCTTAGTCATATCGGTGACCTCTATTACATTGTAGTTATCGTGAAATTTGTCAAAAAAATCTCCAAGATCGTCTTGATAATTTATGTTCTTGTCTTGGGAGATGTCAAGATAATATTTTTCTACTTTCAATGGCTTTTTGCTACCTGCCTTGCATTTATTGTTAATACTTTTCATAACTTTATATTTAAACGGCAATCCATAAAATATCAATAGAATTATGGCGAAATGTAAGTTATTCATCAATAATGATGACTTAATGAATATGAAGCAGAATGAATTGTGCTAGCATGTTTAGGATAAATAGGTTATAAATTAAATTCTCCAATTCTAAAATAACTCAACTCTGCGATAATAAAGGTTGTTTTTGATATATGCTATTTATTTATCATTTAATTCTACAAATAGACAGCTATTTTTATACATAGTCCATCTATATTTGCTTGCTTTAGTCAATCGTAAATGTAGCTATATTGATTTTAATATAAGCATTTATTCAAGTATCAAGTGATTATCATGTCATATCTTAATTCTTGTTTTATTGTTCCTATAATCCATTGACTCCTGCACCATATTCGCCTGTTTTTTAAAATTCGGCGAACTTCTTTTCATCAGCAATATGATCTAAAAGTTCAGGATTCTTAAAAATTGCTTTTTATGAAAAAGTATTGAGCAAATAATACAAGAAAAGAGTGGACTCTTTACTTTCAGTTGTAATATAGAATTTTGAACTATTGTCTAGGTCAGATCTAAATTCCCAAATTCGTAACTTTTCTTTTGGAAATTAACTCGCCAGCCATATGGTCATATTTTTATAGTCTTCTGCACACAAAAGGCTGTGTCTATTTCGTAATTAAAGATATTCAGTGATGGAAATTATCAGAACATTTTTACCATCAAACTCAAAATCACGATTACAAGCTATAACTTTGAGTAAGTTGTCATACTTAATATTGTGGTAGATAACTGCTGCATATTTTGCTAATTTGAAATGATATTTCTAGAAGAGTCGTTTGATTTCGCATGTTATTCCTTTGGCCTATAGTTTTTGTTGTATTTAAGGATGATTAATTGTCCTAGCGATAACCATCGACATGTATTTGTATTTCCTTTACAATGGTATTTCTGACTCATGATCTTGGCAACCATACCTAATTTATTGTTGCATTGTCCTTTATTAATATAAAATATCATACTAGTTAGAAGTACAAATTATGCTATAAAGCGCAAATATCACTTTGCTTTCTTCTGCCAAAAAGTAATGTTGGCCATCGTTTGCTGATAAACCCATTCATTTTCCCTAATTACGAATGGCAAATCTTGACTATCACGCAGCTAGACAAAGCCTAGAGGTTCTAAGGCACGACGAAGACCCTTCTGTGTGTTTATTTCAACTCCATTTTCAATGAACCCACCCACCCATTTTGACTTAGGAGTAAATGTTTCAAGCCACGTGTAGGGTGAGGATAGGATAAGAATACCTTCAGGTTAAAGAAATTCTCCAATTTACAGTAAAAATGCTGCAGGATCATATAATCGATCAATTAAATTGCCACCAAAGATGAGATTAAACATTCCCAGAGATTTATCCAAATCGCAAGCATTGCCTACTTCAAATCTAATCTTAGATTTGAGACAATTGCATGAAGGTAGAGAATCAATAGCTGCCTCAATAAAAGCATGAGAAAGATCAACTCCCACAACCTCTTTGAAATAATCAGCTAGTTCAACAGTTGTCCTGCCCACAGCACAGCCTAAATCCAAGGCTCTTCCCTAAATTCCATGCTTTTTGGCAGTCTCAATCGCTATCTTTGCGCAAGCACTAGGAAAATTTTAAACAGACATGTACTCAGGCCCGAAGTGGAAGCTTAGATACATATCAACCAACTACTGAGTTTCGTATGGATTATCGTTCTTTTTTTATTTTGGCAGTTCGTTCTACTTTTAGAAATGAACTAAAGCAATTTAGAGGGCTTCTGCTTTCTTTTTGAGAGTATCTTCTTCCTATTTCTTTTTTTTCCAGCCTAAAACTTCATGTAATAGAATGTAGTTTCTCCGTCCTGTCAGTCTTCTGATTCCTTTAAGTTGCTAATAAAAGATATTTTCGTAAAATACTCTGCAAATGTTCTTTTACATGTCAGAAAGGAAGAGGAATATTCTTGGATCTTAAATTTTACCTGGCACCAACATAGTAATTAGCAGATTATGTTCAATTTTTATAAAATCTTTTAACAAATTCACCTTGTCATTAACAATCCAGTTCTGTAGTAGGATAACATCGTAAAACTTTAAAGATTCGCTCAAAAAGTTTTTGGCCTCGATTACCCTGACGGCTCTGCATAAAACATAGTGTACGTTTTACCAATTTTTGGTTCGGGAAGCACAAATCGTTAGCCTAGTTCCCCTTACTTACCAAAAAAGTAATCAACTTGCTTCTTGTTGATGAATCTTTCCTGAAGTAAACTGAAGTATGGCTCTTATTCTACAATATCAATTTCGTGGCAGGAACTAGCTAGTATCTCTGCAGTCAGGCCGCATCTCCCGCCAACAATAAGGGCTTTCATTCCTTTAGTCGTCTGCATATGCTCTGATTGAAGCAAAGCAGTTAATCCCTTTAAAAATTCTTGATCAGCATAATGTTAGCTATGGAGATCCTCAGAAAGAGGATCAGTTGCAGCAGGCAGAGCAGGTAAAATGTATTTGGTATCTGACAGCATTATCAAAAATAATAATTATCAAATTTATATAAATATTTGATATGAATGATCATCAATTGATCTTTAACTAGGCCAATTCAGTATAGGGGAGTTTACTCCTGGCTTTTCTATCATTATTCTTTTGTTCGTTTAGTCTCACGATATGATTATTTAAGCCAGTGTTAGAATTATAGTAATAGGTCAATTCAGGCACATACAACACTCTCTTATGAGACATCTAGAGGATAGGAATGCAAATGGCCACGTCATTAGCGGCATAGAAGTATTCTCCCTTCTCATCTTTCAAATCCTCCTCTTTAATGTTTCTAAAAAGTTGTGTATAGAAAGCACGCAGGTGACTTGTGACAAAGGGGTAACTCCTATAACTGTTACTTTAAATGACATGTTCAGGAAAGGGGCGCGAATATCCAATTCCACCAGTTGATCCTAAAAAGTTGGTATAAACGAACCAAGCTTAATTTTTCTGAAAAACAGCATTAAAAAAATGTAGAACTTGTCTACCAAGTAGTTAGTCATCTCCATCAACAATTAAAAATATTTCCTCGGGCCTACAAAATTCCATGGCAGCTCTTCTTAAATTGGGCATTGCTTTTTTTTGTACTGAGTTGGTAATTAACATATACTTTTCTTTTGGCACTTTGGTTTGAGTATTCATGAAATTGTCAATTAATGATCCAGTGTTATCAGAAGAACCGTCGTCAATTACAACAATGTGAAAGTTTCCATATTCTTGCATGATAATTGAGCGGATGTTGTTGAGATATCTGTTATTTTTAGCATTGTTAAAGGTAGGCACCACCACACAGAAGGGAAGTTCATTATATTAAAGAATGTTATATTTGTCTACGTAATACTTACGCTCAGATTTAGCTAGATCACTATCAATACTAAAATCTTAGTCCACTAAATTTTTCCATTGGGTTGAATTATTCTTTTGCTCTTGGCCTATTGATGCGATTTAATGGAAAGTTCTCCTGTTTGCTTGTGGATTAGTAATCACCTGTCTGTGATACGATTGGGTGATTTGAGGACTTGGGGGCATTTGATAGATTTGAGGATTTGGAATTACAATATTGCCATACATGCTTTGAGGAATAAAAGGGAAAGATTTGGCAGCTTGTATGTTGTTTACAGATACAATATTATTAAATTCTGGAGTTAGAACAGGCTAAGACGTTTAAATTTTATATCCGAGATTTGGTGAATTTTTTTGAATATCATTTTATAAATTACCGGTAGTTAATGTTTATTTAACATGCTATCTTAGTATTATATCGCTAACTTTTACAAAACTTGGCATCATCTATTTGTTGCTCATTTGGGCACGATTCTGATCATATTTCACAGCTGCAGGACTTATATTTGAACCAGCTGACTTTTCCATAACACCATTCCTATTTAGCAGATTCATATTATTCATAAAGTTAGTCTGGCGTGTGTGGTTCATGCCAATCTGCACTCCGACATCCAGTATCAAAATAATCAAAAGAATGGTTAATCCAATTAAATAAAAGATGTTTTTCCAGTTGGTAAAGTTGTTTAACTTCTTTTAATCGATTGATTTTTTGCCATTTCCATCAGTTTTCCATTCATGTAGGCTATTTTTCATGCTGATAATAGATTTATGCCTAGCTGATCCGCCAAGCAATCCTACCTATTCCCACTCACTCATTTACAATGGTCTTTTAGGTTTGGAACTAGATTTCCTCATAATAGTTTATGCTATTTTGATGCCAAAAATATATTATACCCAATGAAATACATAAACTATTTAATCCTTATAAATCCATCATAAATGTAATATAAAAGTAATTTAGAGAAAAACTACTTAAACCTATCTTCATGAATGTTTAACTCAAGTCTAATTCATCAAACATAAATTTTAGATAATTATTAATTGCTTTAAAGTAATTACGAAAGGGGGTTAAATTTTATGAAGTTTTACACATTTTATGATGACAAAAGTACTATATTGAAAAATCGATTGAATATCTCCAAAATCAGAGTTATTTATTTTCTTGAGTTATTTTTATTTGGTACAAACATAATTATTTTAGCCCTTACATTTTCTTTTGTCAAACTATTTTCAATAGGAGGAAATGCAAATAATCTTAAAGTCATGTATTCAACTTAACCGCAAATAATCATGCAGAATCAAATAATTTTTGATTAACTTGGAATCCTTGATAAGTTATTAATAAAAATAATTCTTTATGATAACCAAAAATTATGTTTTCAGAAGTCATAAATTTTTGATAATGTAATTTAAAATTAGCACAAATATCGTAATCATTTGTCAATAATCATTCATAAATAACTTTAGTCGCTTCATATATAATATCTTGAAATAATGTCCATTACTTCATATTTTGTGTTTTCCTTAAATGGAAAGCTATATTATCAATGGACTTTCCTTTAGTTAAGTCTGTTCCCATTTATACAATTTAAATGAGCAATTTGGGAAGAAGATAGTTGGCACCAAATTAAAGGGCTTTCAAGTATGAGTTTACTCTCAAGATTATTAAGTTTAAATGCGAAGTACCTCTACCCTGCACCATTCGTTTCATGTGGAAGCGCAACACAAAAAGTATTGAAACAAAAACCCCATACGAAGTTGCACCGGGTATAGTGGAGTTAGTGCTCGATTAAACACTTTCTAGCATATCTACAATAGTATACAATAGCGAGCGCAAAGAGTTTCTTGGAAAGTAATCATAAATTGTGGTCAATATGTACTTCGGTGGGTCACCCAAAAAGCTTGCTTCATGCCAAATTGACATGAAAAGCATACTTGATCCCACTAATTTTAAAGAAAGCAAACCAACAGTATTCGAAATACCTTTAAATTTGCACATCAAAACTGTCAGCAAGGATAATAAAATCACTCTCAAGCTTTCATGCATTTTCAAAGAGGAAATATTTCCCTCAGAAAAATCTATAGGAAATGGGGCACTTAATAGCAGTGGATTAAGCGGATTGAGTATTCCTCAGGATAATAAATATTTTGAAAAGCGTTGTAAGTAAATTATAATTTAGATGAGGCCATCCCCTCAAAGGACTGCTACTCAGTCACAAGCTATAATACAGGCATTCGATATCCCTCTGCGACTAAACGCGAACGAGATGATTCATCTTCGATTAGAAAATACTAATATGGTATGCTTCATTTAACTCAGGTTTCGTTGCAGGTATGAAATCAAATTTAAATAATGATCCAGATTCGAAATCAAAGATTGGACTTAAGAGTATTGATAACAAGACTGAAATGAACGATGGAAGTTATGTGAATCGCCAACTAATTGATGAGCAAAACAAGCGAAGCAAGGCAGAAGCTGAAGTAACAAAAAATAACGTGTAAATTTCTGAGTTGAAGAAAAAGTTAAATGAACTTGCCATTGATAATTTAAAGCTAAAGTAATAATTAGGAAAGATTCAATTACAGAGAGATACATCTAGTATTGAAATTAGCAACTAGTTTCAGTATAAACTTTATGAAACAAATAATGAATTGAGAGAAGTAAAGAATCAGTACGAAATTAAACGAGGATAATGCGAAAGATTACTGGTGTAATTAAATAAATTAAAGAATGAGAAGAGCTACTTTTAGTTTGAAGTACAGAATAAACAGAAAAAAATTGATTAATTGCAGAGGAATGAACTTCAATTCAAAAAAATGGATAATTTGGCAACCGAAAATCAGGATCTAAAATATCAACTTTAGAATATGCGAAGATTTATCGATGAGGCCAAAAGACAATCACAAGATAAGGAAAATCAACTGATATCGGACAAATACCGAGAAACTCAATAACTAAACTCAAAAATAGAAATATTGCATAAGGAGTTAAATCAAACTAAATCCAATTTCGTAGCAGGAGAAATACTGCAAAAACAATTGCAGTCTGGAGAATACGAATTAAAATTAAAATGTGAAGAATTGAATTATAAAATATCTGCAAACGTTCAGCTGGAAAAAGATATTTCAGAATATAAATTCAAGGTTTCTCAATATGAAGCTGAAAAAATATTTATGCAGCGAGAAATCATTAAATTTAAACAGGAAATTAGCGACAAAAAAGAAACAGAAAAGAGCCGTGGGGAAATATAAGGAAAAATGGACAGATTATATACTGAAAATAATAAACTCACCGAACAGATACACACGCTACAGGCAAGAATCTAGGATCAGCAAAGACTTAATAGTAAATCAGAGATTGACAAATCAAACATGGAGGGTAAATCAAAAAGTTTGCTTCAGCAGATTAACTAAATCCAACGACGGTTGATTTAAGCATAAAACTAAAATAACTCCCTTAAAGGAATAAGAAACAAATTAGTGGAATAGAAAGAAGAACTTGTAAAGGAAAATGACAAAATGAGGAATGAAAGCATTGATAAAATGAATAGCAGCGGAAATAGCAGTGAAATGGATCAACTTTTTCGTGAGTCACTACAGATGCAAGTTTAGTTAAAATTTGCAAATGACTAATTGACTAGATTAAGGTCAATTTAGTAATCCTATTAAAACGAGAAATGGAGAGCTGAAAAATAACAAGCTGATCGTCTTCAGATATAAAAAGAATGCTAGAGGATCGAGAAAGAATTAATGAGTAAAAACCGTGCTCTTCTAATTTAGGTATAAAAAACAAAAATGATGACTGACCAGCTTAACTAAAGCCAGTATAATTCTAATTTGTTAAGGGAAGAACTAGAGAGAAGCAGAAATATTATCTACAATGGCGAACAGCAGGTCACTGAAATGCAGCAAGCCATTCATTAACTGGAAGAGGGTCTCAAGAGGCTATAGGTGGAAAAGGCAGAACTTCAATCTGAAAAGCATCAGCTATTGGTTAATAATGAAGAAGTAAAGCAGCTGCAGAGCAAAATACGAGAGTTAGAATAAAGAAACGCCGAAAAGCTTAATAACATTGAAAATATGAATAAAAGTCTGCAGACAGCCAATACATAAATAAAGGAATTACAACAAGTAGCAGAAGAAAGGAGAATTAAACTTCTTACTGCATAGAAACAAGTTCAATAGATATAACTCAGAACCAGAGAGGGCTAAAAATCAAAAGCACAGCTATAATCCGATTTAGCAAAACTATCTCAGGAAAAGCGGGTCTTGGAAAAAAGAAATGATATGATTATGGCATAGATACATGGAATGAAAAAAAGATTCGAAGAGGAGAAAGGCAGATCACTGACAATAACTCGAAATGAGGAGTTTAACAGAGTTCGCACGCTGGAGAGCGAGGTGGAGCGTAGAGAAAAAACAATTAGCAAACTCAATAAGGAAAAATTGGAATTATAGTAATAGAATGTAAGGATAAATGTGCAAGTGATGAAATTGCTCAGTTAACTGGAGAGAGAAAAAGCAAAAGGAAATATGGGGAGCTATCCTTCACTCAAAGTTATCTCCTCCTTCAAATGATCAATATTATACCCTGTTTAATGTTTCCATAAGACCGTTTGCTATAATAAGAACTAAATGACTACAAAATCAACCTCTGGAGATTTCGACAATCCAAAACTCGTAAGCACCATTCACTACGGCACAGCTGATCTGTCAGATGCAGCACGGATCTATCGCAAGGAGGAGAGTATTAAAAAAAAACTTAAGAGTGTGCTCGATCTCAATGCTGGACTTGAACATGATATTAAAGTACATTAAAGCGAAATTAAAGACGAACGTGCAGGCATAGCCTTCCAGCTACATGATCTTACAGTATTTCTGATCTTATGCAGAAAGAAATGACTCTCAAATTTGGATGTTTCTCTCATTAAAATCTCTAAAAATCCGCTTTTCATGGAAATGAGGCTTCTCATTGTGTGTTACAGTAAATGATGGGAAAATACGAACGAATGTAAGAGTTTTTTGACTCAGATAAAAGGAGTGTATGATGATGCGTAAGATTTTCGATTCATTGTAAAGAATTCACGAGGGATATATAGGTCACGCCAAATAAATGTAATAGCTCGTTCTTAGTCAAGAGATTAGCAACCAATAATATGAGGAGTAGATGGGGAAAACTCTAAATAAAGTTAGTATTTACATATCAATATAGATGAGGAGATAAAAGCAAAAAAGAGAATAAATAATGATCTGGATACAACAACTCAGCAGCTGATTAAAGAAATAGATATGTTTATCAGCGAGAAAGAAAGCCTGAAAGAGTAGGAGGATAAAATAATGGCCAGGGTTTAATAGTTAAAGAATATGGTATCGAAACAGCAGAAAAAAGTGGATAAAATAAAGTAATGGGCTGAAGTTGTGATAGATAAAAATAACCGAACAATAGTATTTAAAACGCTCAAATAAAAAAAGGAATATTTGGATCGACTCAAAAAGAAAAATGACCAACTAGAAATTTATTTATGTGAGCTAGAAAATGAAGAAGAAATGTTGATAAGGTAATCCAAGACTAAAGAAAAGGAAAACAAACACACTTAAAGAACCAAAGCAATAAAAAAGAACAAATTTAACAAGGAAAAGTCGACTATAAAATCCTGGTAGCCCAACAAATGATTGCTTAAAAGTTGTATAAAATGCTAACTCTGCCTTAATTATATTAACTAAGGTTAAAAACGGTATTTTTCTTTTGCCATTTTATCAATAACATTCGCATATGTATTTTTTCTTCTGAAACGATAGTTTGTTATTTTAATAGCGTTTGAACATATATAGTTTTGATGAAAGTGAAGAGTCAGCGCAAGAATAAGCGTTAAAGTGAAAGCAAACAACACTCTCAACCGCAGTAAAAACCCAATCCATTGCGAATAAAGTTTAATTTAAGCAACGACAGCATCGCATGCTTTCTCGGACAAAAAGAAAACAGTGAAAAGAAAAATCATAAAGGTGCCCTTAGCCTCAAAAAATACAAGAGGGATACTGAGCAACCTCTAAAACACATGAAAAATTTACCCGTGGAGGATGTTTGCAAAGTTTAGTGCCATAAATTGGAGAGCGAGGAAGTTCTTCAGGCCTCCCTCAGTGCTATTCTTGGCTAAAGCGAGGCAAAAGATATGCAGCATGAGTGGAAAAATAGTTAAGACATGCCATCCTCTCCCTGCGAGATTCCGCTCGAGCTAGAAAACAGTTACATCTGGACATAATTTTCATAGAACTCCTCGATAAAGAGTTATGCCAGTACTGCAGATCCAACTCCTAATTACAATTACTCTTCTGGCTACCCCGTACCTCAATATTACTACGACTACCATTTTCAGCAACTGTCAGAATCTATCATCTACCAACAACGTGTTTAACCGACCTCTCAATTCTAAATACAACAAGAATTTATTAAAGCGGACTCCCGTACAACTGTAATGATCCGAAACATTCCTAATAAGTACACTGTACAGGATCTTTCCGATGAAATAGATGATCTTCTAAAAAACAGTTACGACTTTCTTTATCTTCCCTGCGATCTAAAAAACCTGTGCAATGTAGGCTACGGATTCATTAATTTTATTAGCACTGAACATTTGCTAAGATTCTATCAGCTCTTTCAGGGTAAGAGATGGCTGAGCTTCCGTAGTTAAAAAATTTGCCATTTGACCTACGCCAGATTGCAAGGTCTAAGTAGCCTGATCGAACATTTTGAGAATAGTAAAGTTCTCAACCAAAAAGACAAAAAGTACCGCCCTATAATCCACAAAAATATCAACAACCTCATCAAAACTCAGCAAGAGGTTTGACACTGATTTCAATCATTTTCACTTATTAACCTTCAGTTAGATTAAATTAATCTAGAATTAACTTATGTCAGTCAGCATTCACGATGCATATGGAGGATTTGGATAAAGAAACACCATGCCCAAACAATAAAATGTCTCTCAACAGGAACTTAAGAATCAGTATCCACCAAATTCAGGTGAAGACGTGGCCAAATTGAAGGACAACGGAAAGTATCCAAATGATGCCAGCTTTTCCAATTATCCTGTTAAGATAAGATGCCCAAAGTGTCAAAGCGTGGATATTACGAGAATGAATAGCGAAATGGGAACTGCTGCTTGGGTATGGTGCGTGTTGCTATCTCCATTTGCTTGCGTTGGCATCAGTTGTCTCTGTCTCGATTCTTGCCGCGATAAAATTCATTTCTGTACTCGTTGTGGTGGGATAGTTGGCAAAAAGCATGCAAAAGTCTGCTGAATTGATAACTTTTTTCCAATTACATGATTTTTTTATGTAGAGTATATTTTTGATCTAAACATTGAATACGCACTTTATTTGTAATTTTAATGGTATTTGGCAATAAAGTTCCAATCTCATAAATGGGTATTACTTTGTCGACTCTGCAAAATTATAAGTCAATGTTATTTGTTATACAGTCTGCCGCCAGACATGAACCGTAAGGATAAACAAAAAAGGGTCAAAATATTTTTTCTGGACGAACAACAACAATGGAGCGAATACGCACTTGCTTGTCTTTAACTCTAGGGCCGAACCCAAAAACCCGGATATGACTTGAAAGTACTTGATGTATGAGGTAGATCATTTTATCCAAACCACTTCCATCAGACCGACTGACCATTCTACCACTCATGCAGCTTTACCACTAAGAATACAGTGGTATTCAGATTGGCCTCTAAATGTTTAGTAAGATTGAGAGGCTCGGTATTCATGAAATAAAATTAGAGGATTCCTTGATTGCCATGAAACTTGAAGAATGGAATCGAGTATTGGCTTTCAGCTTTAGAGATGAAGACTATTGTGAAGCTGTTTTAGAAAGGATTGAGTTGTAAATGACTGCCTTCAACAAATTGCCCTGCGAATCTGTACAGTTACTTGATTATTTATCCAAGGAAATAGACACAAATATCCAACTAGTGGATTGGGTCTTCGCCAGCTAGGACAACATCAGTCAATTTTTGGAAGAGGTAAAAATAGCAAAATAAGAATCAAGACAGAGGCAAAGCTTTAAAATTATCAAGGCAATGCTTAATAGAGCAGATAAAAATATTTTAGAAGTGTTTCTCAAAGATGTACACTTTCCCAATCTTCTAAAATGTCTTTCTTGTAAGTAGTCGTTGATTTAGACAATTATTAGTTCGGAGACCGACGCATTAACTATCCATAATAATATTAGAGTTTAATTAAATGCCGTAATGTGCTAAACCTTTAAAACGATATGATATCTTTTTGCTATAATCGCATCATGAAAGTACGGTTCTTGTGGGACGTGGCAACTTCCATGTTTTCCTAAAATAATACTCTTGCCCTTTATAACGAGGTACTTTTCGATTCATGTAGTTAATTACTGACAGTAATTTTAGAATAATAAAAATCTTTGGCGAAAATTCTAGTTACTTACTTAAAATAAAATTGCTAGCAGTGACTCATCCTGAACAATTTGTCGAACTATTTACAGAGTTGTGGGAAATGTTTAAATCTATAATGGTATTTTTTTAATTATTTAGCCCGATCCAATCACCAGATAAATCAAAGATGAGTTCTATATTGAGTTTGTAAGCTAAAATTTATTGCAAATTACATTAGATACAATGATTGAGTTAGCCAAAAATGGCAAAACTCATCCTCGGTTGTTTCAAAAATTTCTTTAAGCATTTAATCCATTTCTGAGCTATCACTGGTCATAAACTCAAGAAATGTTAATATCTTGTCATTAAAATTGCCATGTTCATCTTTCGCAAGTATTGCTGGCCATCTTAAATGACAGAGACTACAATACCAAAAATATTGTTTTATTATTCGCTCGCAATCTCATATAAATCACTGAAAATCGTCCTTTTATGAAACAGCATTTCTTGAATTACGTATTTAATGAGTTTGTGGGCAAAGCTGCTGAAATGTTCACCTCTGTGGAAGAGATATAAATTTACATAGATTTTATCATTCGATTATACAGATACGATACCCAACGCACTCGCAGAAGCATCTTATAAAATAATATTCTTGACAAGATAACTCCTCTCGCTGATAATAAGTATGTGCTGATGTCTTTAATCAAGTTATTGAAAGTATTTCTTGAAAGTAGTAGTGAAGCAATTTTTCATTATCTAGAAAGACATATGCATTTTTCGTTCTTAAGGCAGAAGTATTGCTAAATGAGATCATGCAGAGCAAAAGGAGTACTATATTCTCTTTTTTCAAGCCTATTGAAATCCACTAGCTGTAGCGAAAATAAGAGGGGTATGAAGTTTGTTTACAATCTGATGTACCCTGATTAGCCTGTATCTTGATGTTATTTAATTTATAATAAAAAATAATGATGATAATTGTTTGGTAATATTACGTATAATATGTAGATCACCAACCTTATATTGGCTACTCTCTGATATATTGAGGTTGCAACCACAAATTGCGCTCTATTTTAGAACGAAGCTCATGAATTTTATTCAATAGATGTTCATTATGGGGATGTTATTAATTATTTTCAACTATTTAGGAAAAAGTCAGCTGATTATATCTTTTAATCCGGTTTTAATTGTTTCTTTTCTCTTTATGATAGTATTTAGTCAATTAAGAAGTAACTCCATCTTTTTACTTAGACTAAGATTTCATTCTTTCGGATCTCTCTGAAAGGAGCATATGCTTTTTTATTAATATGGGGCAGTTCATGGGAATAGTCAATAGCTTTACTGAACACTTAGTTTTCTTTTCCTTATGAAAGGATTTCTATTACAAAGGCCTGCTAAAACCTGATTCTCTTGCTTTTTTGAGAGTAGTAACTTATTTTTTAAGAGACATATATTTTTAGACATTTTCTTGAGTAATCTTTGCTGGATCCCGATTTTTTTTTAATTTGCTATACCGCAATAGAAGGTGTTTCTGTTTTGAGTGATAATTGGGCGGGGCCATACCCCCATTGATAAGATGATAAGAAGATTTCTACGCATTTGGAGAGCACCAATTTGTCTATTTTGGTAAACTAAGAGAAAAATTGCGACTGCGGATATAGGTTTCTGGTGATTGATTATGCAGAGTGATCAAATAATGTGACCTATTCGTCATAAAAATATGAGATTGATCTATTTAAGATGAGTCATATAAATTAATAAATTCATTATCATCCATAATATGGAGGTGTTTTAGTTAAATCACTCCCATGAAAGTAGACTATCATTAAAAATATAATTATTGCTTGTAAATTGGCTTTAATTTTATGGACTAAAATTATTTGTATAAAGACCTATAATTGATTTATTAGATAAAGGAAAGGAAAAATAGCTCTCATACCGTTTTTCAATAACTTCCGATGGTAATCTTCATCATAAATCTTCTTGAGCAAAGTATAAATAATTAATGTCAACATTTCTATTTTATTTATTTATTTGTAATAAACTGAGCATAGTTGATTAATGCTTACAATATATAAGCAAAAATAAAATATTCATGTTTCCATATGATTTTGATTCGATAAACTACTAAATTGAAGATAATGCTTATGAAATGAATAAAAATACAAAATTTACAATATTTTAATTTTATTGATAATCACAAAAGAGTCTAAAAATAAAGATTAAAGCTCCCAAGTATTTGTTGAAGCTGTTAGTTTGATACTATAATTGATTTTAATACTAATCCATCGTCTATTTTTAAAAAATTGTACAGTATATAGTTACTTCGCATGGAAATCCTTATTCCATAATTCGAGCCCTTCAAAGATCAAATACCAGAATTCGTAATAAAACTCTACCACATCTTGGAAGTATGTCCCCATTGATTCAGCAACCCGAATATAGTGATTATCTCTGCTGGAATGGGGACAACGAAGTGCTAATAAAACAGCCCAAACGGCTATAAGATAAAGTTCTACCGCACTTCTTCCGGCACAGACACCTGTCTTCTTTCGTACGGCAACTTAATATGTACAAGTTTAGTAAAGTTATCAAACTTGTCAAGGAAAAGAACTACATGTATTTTAGAAATTAGCATTTTCGCCGTGGACAGATCAGGGATCTCACTAAAATTAAGAGGAATACCAACAAAAAATCAAAGAAGGATACCACTATTCTCACCCTAGAAGAATTTTCTGAAGGAGAAAAGTCAGAAAGTATCAGCATCGATCACCATATAGAGGAGAGGAATATTCCACTGGCCTAATACCGCAACTTTGTGCACAACTCAATGAAGGAAATTGTGTAGCTGCTCAAAAAGGTAGAGGTAGGCCACCCCGAAATTAAACAGGAATTAGGCTAGTCAATCTCAAAATGTAATTAGTTAATGGACCAACGGTCTGACCAAGAAAACTTATCACTAGTCAATTTGTCATAAGAAGAACTGAATCGAGGTATGATACAAACGATGCGATTCATGCCGATGCCCGCAGATCACTTCATGTTCCCTTCACAGTGCAATTTATGATTGCATTTTCGATTTATACTGGTTTAAATCATAAAAAATGGAGTAAATTATAATCATATTCCGGAATTATTTTTGCTAATTCTGAAGTAGATGAGAAACTTCAAGGATATGAAGATCCCACAAAGGACCAAAGAAAATGTTAATAAAAAGAATATTTGCTTTTACCCTACTTATGAATCTTTTTGATCAACGCCAAGTTCATCGAATGAACTATTCAATTATTATTTTGTTTCAAGTAATGAGCAGCTGGATAGAAATGAAGCAATACCCATCTTTTCAAAGTCTTTTTCATAAAAGCATACAATTTTATTCTGACTGATCTCATTTAACTCTTACCTAAACTCCTCTGGAACAAGATAAAAATCATATTTTTCTTGATTATTTTGAGTTGTTTCAAATTCATCTTTTAATTATTGTTCATCAACAGCGGCCCTGATTAAATAGGCTCCTAAAGTTTAACTTATTTGATGATATTTGGGCTGTTGTCTTCCTTAATGGCGAATGGGAATTTCAGGTAGATCTGCAATTCTTTTATAATTAGAAGTGTTGCTGATAGCTTTTCGAGCAGAATTTGACATCAATACATCAGTGAACCTAAATTTGTTTCTTAGAATTATCTCCAAGTTTTTTGAGACTATCAAATGTTTGCCAATTAACAGTTTACTTGATGTCAAACAGATAATCATGATGTGAATCATTATTTTGAGACCATTGCTCATTATTGACTTTATATTATATATTGAATGTTAAAAAATCAAAGAAAACTCTGGTATTTGAATGGCATTTACTTCTCCAACAAGGATGGTTTTAGCAATATCAAATGAATTAATGAATAGTATGAATGTCAAAATATAGAATAGAATAATACTTTACATATCAAACAAAAATACTGCTATTTTTACTTGATTCGTTGTTTACCTTTTTATACAGCCACTCATCTTCATTCATATCATACTTCGTGCCAAAATATAATATTGATGGACAAAACATGTGATAAATATATTGCAAGGCAATCAGATTAATTATTTAATAAAGTGTTCTCCCATTTTAATTGATTAAATTCTTATAATATATAAATAAGTACCTTTTATTATTTTTAATTGAGAGTTATGTCTGTTTCGCCTAAAATATGCTCATAATCCGACCACAATCTGTTAGCTTAGATCGATCCCATAGCCATTTCTTCATGTTTAAGTAGGAATCTCAAATTCCTTTATTCTTTGCATTGTGTGAACTTTATAATTATTTGATCTTGTACATTCGCAATCATGAGCTCAGAAGAGTAACAACATATTAAAATTGAAGAAGAGCAAATCATGATTATGTTGGGAGAAATTGACTAATGCGAAGCCAAGCCTAATCAAGATCTATTGGATATGTTAGTTGCTGAACCAACTCCAAAAAAGAAATCATCACTCGGGTACGACTATAAGCCAGCTCCAGTTCCAATTCCACCAGGTGATGTTTAAGAAGGCGAAAGTATCGAGCTTAAGACATCTAACAATTCCACTTCCACCTGCTAAGGTTAATTGACTGTCAGAAAGTGTACCTGCCTTAAAACTAGGTGCTTGAAGAATTATTGTTAATGTTTCAAGCAAGGTTTGGCATGCACTAATGAGTGCGTATGTGTTTCGTGCTGTAACCGATAGAGATTATTTCTAAACCGTATGAATCCGCAATCAACAAAATGCAAATGCCAGAAAAGTCATTGTCTTAAAAAATATTGCGAATGCCATAGTTCAGGTAAGAAATGTGGCCCAGCGTGCAAGTGTCTTTAATGTTAAAATATGGGAGAAGAAATAATGAAAATGGAGGAAGAGGAGGTCAAAATGTAAGAAGAAGAGATTTGCGATCATCATGTTTTCCTTGATATTTGATATAATAAACTATCAATAGGTAATCAGTTGACCATCCTTTATTTTCCATTTTCACTGTATTTTGCCTTTTAATGATAGGATAAAATAAGATTATTTCTGACTGAGAATATAGAAATAATATAAATAGCAATATTCGAATTGTTCTATATATGAACACTACCAAATCAAAATCCGTAAAGATGCTTCGCAAACTAACATCAGTATAAACTAAATCAAACGAATTATTTACTGACTTGACGAACTCCAAGTCACAGTTTATGCATAAATCTATAGCGAAATTATATGGTAGGATGACTCGACCTACTGATCCATCTAAAAAAGCATATTCACCCAATAAAAGTTACATGCTCAACAGAACAGCTTTCGGTAGTCCTTGTGAAAAATCAACTTTGATGAGTCATATTGCAACACCTATTGAAAAATCAGCAAGTATCGAAAGACTCAAGATGATACGTGGAGACCAAACATTTAAATTTAGGGAACTTCAATCCACTGAAGATGATAGTAAGGGAGAGGATCTCATGAAGGTTAACCTTCTCCTTCCAGATAAAAAGATAATGATACGGTACTTCACAACTTTCACGAAAATGAACTAAATCTTTACACATTTTTAAAAAGATATCAACGATTTCCTTCAAAGAACAAAATGTCCTCTTTTTGGCATAGTTGGATTTGAGACCATTCCTTTCAATTATCAACTTGCACACATTATCAACTGCGACAAGGATAAAACTTTTGAGGAATTATCTCACAAATCAATAAAAGAAATAACCATTACTCCTTGTTTCCTTCGAAAACCAGTCAGCTATTAGACTCTTTAGTTTAGCGATTTTTAGGTGGTAAAATTTCTTGGAAGTGGTGGTTTTTCTCAAGTATATTTAGCTAAATGTAAGTTGGATTATCAGTTTTGTGCATTGAAATTCATTCGTAAAGATACAATAACAACTGCAAAAAAGGCCAAAATGCTATAAAATTAAAAGAACATATTATTTAGTATATGCCATGAAAATCTCATTGATTTACTATATGCATTCGAGACGAAGAACTACATTGTTTTTGGATTAGAGTACTGCCCCAATGGCAATCTATATACCTATCTACAGAAAGTTAAGTCTGTCCCTGAAAGACAAGCTAAATCAGTCATGCTGCAGATTCTTAGCGGATTAGAGTATCTGCATAATAATAACATTTTATTTCGAGACATTAAACTTTAAAATATACTATTTGATCTAGATGGTAGACTAAAGATCACTGACTTTGGATTGTCTAAGCCTGATATTGACGAAGATTAAATTACTTACTCCTACTGTGGCAGCCCATAGTATATGGCGCCATAAATGTTGACTAAGTCTGGGCATTCTTTTGAGATTGATTTTTATGCTCTCGGCATACTGCTTTATGAACTGCTTTTCGGTAGATCTCCCTTTTATGCTCCGAAAAAAGAAGATATATTTGAAGCCATATTGCACTCATAACCAAAATTTCCCAAGCAACCGATGGTTTCAAAAGAAGTAAAATCTCTCATCAAGGGTCTTTTAGCCAAAAACCCATGTCATCGAATTGGTTCATTGAAAGGAATTAAGTAGATAACCTCTCACCCATGGTTTAAAATTCAAGATCAATAAAACATTGTCCTTTCAGATAAGTTGCTATACTAGCACAAAGGTACTGGGAAAAAGGAGTACTAACAAACTCGTTAAATATTTTTAGAGTAACAGAGGGATAAGAATTTTCAAAAGATTTTCTTCGAGCAAAATTTTGTCAACCGTACTCTTTGTGAAAAAGTGAAAGCTCAAACCCATAAATTTAAATTGTAGACGCACCCAAAAACTGCTTTTACAAAGGCAAACTCCAAACGTAGATGAGCAGTATCATAAATATAAGTTTTTATTTTAAAAATATCAATCTAAAAATTAATTGGATTACTCCACTTCGTCCTTTTTTGTTTATTTTAATTTCGGTTTGTAGAATGTTAGCAGTTCTACTTACCCTTGAGGTACTTTCGATCGAGACTTTTACTATGAACATATTTTCCTTCTTGAAAAAGTAGATTTCTGATGCATTAGTCTATTTAATTAGTTATCTATCAAGCGAGGAGGTCGATACACTTTGATGCTTTTTGCTCCAAAGCTACTGAACTCATTTGATTCATCAGTTGATTTGTCTATGGTTGCTTTATGAGAAGATTCTCGAATATTCTGGTGATTATTACTGTGATTTTCACTTGAGTCCTATTTTAAAATATCTAAATATTCTCTCGAGTACGAAATAAAGTGTTGACAACAAAAAGGGGATTCTTCTTAAACAATTGTGGACCCTGAATCGTCCTTCCAGCCTATTGTCCGTTACTTTGAGAAATATTATTAAGCTCGGGCAACTTTTTTAGCGCGTTTCGCTTGGTCTGAATCTTGGTATGTAGAGGAGTGAAGTGAGTTGGCATTTTATGATGTTCCACTAATTTTGTTGGCACATGAGGAATATTTATTTCGTTAATTTGTTCCATCCCTCGAACATGAAGTTTGAGTTCCTTCATCGTTATATTAGCAAATTTCTCTCTATTTTCATTGCTTAACTCGTCGGGTTCAGTTAGATATCGCTTCATTTTGAGAGGCACGCGATCCTGCATTCAATCTGGCTTTAGAAATATTATTATATTTTCACTAAATTACTGGTTTACCTGTTTGCTCAAGGCTGACACATGGTTCAAAAAAGAAATGAAGCTGTGAGGATCACTATTTAGTGTAAAATTAATAAATTAAAGAAGGTTACATAGACGCTAGTGAAATAGTGAAAATAAAATAAAAAAACCTCCGCAACCGAGAATTGAACTCGGGTCTCCTGCGTGACAGGCAGGGATAATAGCCACTATACTATTGCGGATCTGTTATATGTTTGACTCGATAGTCACTTATACATATCATCAACATATGACCGAGGACATATAAGTCTGTCAATTCTCCATATTGCACATGATGAGAAAATAAAGACGTTTCATTTTGCATTTATACTTTTTATAAAATGTATGTAATAACAGAACAACAAAGCAATAAACTATCAACAAAAAGTAGGAGTTTGATGACACAAGTCTTTAATGATTTATTTATAGAAAATATATAAGTTATTCCTAAATTAATATATATTATCAAATAGAAATAGAAGCATGTCAATTACAACTTCCACATGCAACGAAATATGCAATGCTCCAACCAACCAATCAACTGCTAAGATGCTCTACAGCTTTCCCAAACAAAGCCGTTTCCTCAAGCGTAAAACCATACCGTATTTATAACCTTATTCAGCTGTGATAAATTTTATGAACTGAAAACCACTTTATCTCATCGAGGAGCAGGATTTGGCTATGGTACTAAATATGACTTCACCAAAGAGTCCCCTCAGTCACCACCCCCAAACACTTATCAGTATCGTGATGACTTCGAAGTCAATCATAAAAAAGGATTTACTTTTGGTGAGAGTCGGAATAAGATGATTATTACTGGTCCATTGGTTGAAACTATTCAAAATAAAAATCCTGGACCTGGTAACTATGAATCAAAATAACATCGATCTAAAATTTCTTATTCACTGTCAGCCAAAATAAAAATTTTAGACAAAGAAAAGTTGGGTGTTCCTGGTCCAGGTAATTATCCAGTTTCTTTTAACATCAGTAAGGACGGTAAATACTTTCAAACTAAACACAAAAATAGTTGTGTAAGAGATTTTGGAAAAGTACTAGGGCGTTGCCGTACTGCTGATAACAAACTTCCAGGTCCAGGGGCCTATGATGTTTCTACCCAGGATATTTCACCAAAAGGAAGATATTGCCTATCAAATTTACAAAACTGTCTCACTCGTAAGTTCGGAAGTTCACAACGTGATGATGTTATTATGAACAAAAGTGTGCCTGGGCCTGGAAACTACAGAGCACCTAGTTAATTTGGGTATTATTGCTCTCAAAAATATTTTTTAAAAGAGAAATCAGCAATATCAAAAGAAATTAGCAATAAGTCTAAAGGAGAATGATAAGAATTTTTTGATTGAATTTTTTTAATAATTATGAAATTTATTAACTTCCAAAATACTACTTATATTTGTCATCAGAAAATATAAATACAAAAAAGATCAGGAAGCTAATTATCGCCTCAAACGATCAAGAATACCCATTCGCTCTTATCTCAGCCTACTTCCTTATTTTTCCATTTTACCTGCTTCATAAGACTTCTCGCTACTAGTGGACTGCTTTAAGTACTATTGAGATTGTTAAAATTTCATTCTGATTTCTTGTTTTTCTCGAGCCAATTATTCATACCTTGAAAATTTCATATTTTAGTTTGAGTTTGTTTATTGAATTCTTGATGATGGTCTTTAACCATTATAAATGCTTTCATAATTGTTGACGTCATTATTTGCACCTATGCCTGCTCTGTTGACTGCTTTATCAAGATATTTAATGAGATCTATTACTCGATCTACCGGATCAGCCGAATAAGCTGGAGATTGCTCATATGAGTTGAGAAATTCAACAAGCTTATTGATTCTCTGCTCGTAATTTTATACTCTGAGAAGAATAGCCTTATTGTTCTATTTGATGTTATTTACCTATTAAATACGAATTCTGTTTTATATTTTTTCTCTTTCCTTACCCTGTAATTTTTTAACTTGGTCAGTAAGTTAATTTATCATCGTGTCTTTATATCCCAATTATCCTAAAATTTCTTTTACTTTTAATTCTGACAATTCTAATTTCCTTGCTAACTTGTTATAGTCAATATTGTTTCTTTCTTTAACGATTTATTGCATTAACTCTTATATTTTTGATCGATGGTGCTGATTCTAGACTCTACTTGCCTTTAGCTAATCATCATATTGACCAATTTTTTGTTTGAAATCCAACTCACTTTCCATCAGGCGCCTTTGCAAGCTTATTATTTATGATTGCAGTTTTTTTACTTCAGGATGATGCCTAATACCATATTCATTAAATTATTGAGCGTATCTCTGATAACCTGCATTCACTTATTTGCTGAGTTATTCCTCATGCATTTTTACTTGATCTAATTCCTTCATTTTTTGGTTTAACATTTTATTTACTCTTGACAGTTGGTCTGATAAAGAGTTTATCTTTTCTTAGTTAATAGCGCCATACCTATTCTTTTGCTGCTAATTGACATATTTTTGGTGCATTTTGTTTAATTATTCATAGAGCTCCTTTTAGCGTTATTTTAATTTCTCAATTTCTCTATCTCTCATCCTTTAATACTAAGACATACTTTTTTATTCTCGAGCATCACTATTTGTTTATTTCTTGATCATAGAAGTAAATGATGTCTCTCTGTTGGCTTGAACTTGAACTTTCAAAGTTTAGTTATCTCTCCTCAACTGATTGATTTCCTGATTTAGAGAAGAATTCTCTAATCTAATCAAATCCGCATTCTCCTTATCATAATGATGATTGTTAAGAGTTTTATTGTTGACAGTGGATTGCATCTTCTCTGATTGTAGTCTTTATCCCTATAAATTTCGAATAGTCTTTTCGAGATCACTATAAAGATTGGTAGTTTCATAATATTTTTTGACTAAATCCTCATATATTTGCTTGTGCTTAGCTAGCTCGGATTGGTTAATGTTTATTTTATTCTACATATTATCTTTTTAAGCCAAAATAATTTGATAGTCTTTTGTTAATTACTCATAATCCGATTCATGTTTCATATTGATTTATTTTAATTCCCGAATTTCCGCTCTACTCTTTTGCAATTATTCTTCATTTTGCTCTTGAAAATATTTTGATTAGTTATATTTATTTTACAATTATCGAAGAGTTAATTCTTGAGTTTGTCTTATCATTTTGTCTTCCTATCTTTTTTTCTAAAGTTCAAGACGCTCATCTTTTTTTGACAATCTTCGAGCTAACTCTTATTTTTAGGCTTCAAGTCTCATGATTATATCTCTGCATTGTTCTACATCCATGTAACTATTTTTATAAATTTATAAGCGTTCTTTTTATTTTTGAGCCTGCTCAATTCTAAACTAATACTCCCTACATGTTGATTCACTTTCTCTCGTTTTGATCTTAAGACTACTAATAACTTCATTGAGGCTATTTATATCCTGTTAGTATGAGTTGATCTTATCCTCATATTTTTTGCGTATTGACCTCTAGACCTCCTTTTGTTGCATTAAATCTTCATTAAGTTCATGAATTTAATTCCTTAATTTACTATTATCTTTTTAAATTAATAATATTTTGTCATCCCTATCACTGTTATTTCTAATCTGTCCAATTTTGCCTTATCTTTGTTTCTGAATTGCTGTCTTCATTTATTACACTTGAGTATAGGCATCAGATAATTCTTTGATATATTTATCCTGAGTTTATTTTTGCTGATTTATTGATAATTCCTCAACATGCCTAATTTCTTATTTTAGATATCCATTTTCATCACTTAACTATCGATTATACTGCTATATCTGTTCTATTTCACGTCTTAAAGATTCAATTGTTCCATTTTGATTATTTAAGTTTTTCATCAGTTCTTCAGAATTGTTTTGCTGATCATTATTTTAATTAATTAATTCTTCTATCTTTACAAGCAAATTAGAAATTTAGTCGTTTAATTCTTTAATCTTTTCTTAGAATTGAGTTGTATTAACTTGTGAATTTGTAATGCGACTAGCTTTCATGCGTTGTTATTGCAAATCACGATGCAATTATTCCATCTCTTCATTCTGCTTAATCAAGCTCTCTCTCAACAAATTATTCTCCTCATTTTTTTCATGCAACCTTAACTCCACCTCACCCTATTTTTCTTCTTTTTGAGCAAGAACTGCTCTCAGCTATTCATTCTATTGGCATATCTGCTGATAATAATTCTGACTGTCTTTCCCTTCCTCGCTTATAACGCTTGCCAGTGTGCTTAATTGTTATTATAAATCCTGAATTCGTTCCATGAGATATTCTGCGTTCATAACAGAAGAATTTATTTAATATCTATTCAACTCGGTATCAGAACGGGACGGACGGGTCGAAGTAATATTGGGTTTTGGAGTGGCTTTTATATAGGGATGATTGTGAGGAAACCCATAATTGTTCGCTTCTGTCATTAAAATTCAAATAAAAATTATTAAAAAAATAAATTAACAGGTTGCTCGAAGTTTTACAATTTGATCAAAAAATATTTGATCCCTTTATAAAATCAATAATAATAAGCTTTAATACCAAACAAACATTGATCCTTTTACTTGGATTGAAATTAAAAACTGGTCATTAAAAAAATCGATCCAATCACATATCTCAAGCATTCATTTCTATGACAAAAAATTCGTCATAAGAATAGAATACTATGATCCTTTGAATGTATAAATTATCATAAAAAGTCCAATATTTTCAAATTCCATTTTAATGGAAAATGAAATAAAAAACTGTGAATTAACCAAGATACATCTTTTATGAGCATAAAATACATTATCTCAGTAGAACTGTTGCCCAGGCAAAATTTTAAACTTAATATATCTAAGGTTAGTATGGTCTAATTAATGCAAGTTAATTTTAAATTATGTTTTATGCTAATCAGGAGACTACCCAACTATAACATATAAATAAAGTTTCACAATTCCATCCAATGAATACTTGGAAAAGAAGACACCTATTCAAATAAAGAGCTTTAAAAATTTCATCTAATTATTTTTATCCTGATTTAGGCAATCCTGCTTTAATTACTATTATTCATCATATATTTTATAATTTTTGTGCCTAAACTTGTTTTCTAATCACTCACATAATCTTCATATTGCGGTGATTCACTTTCTTCGCAGAAAGTTAAGCTTTTATTTATAAAAGAGAAATAATTATCTATATTTTTATCCTCATATTTAATCATGCTTAGTGGTTCTTATAAACAGAATTTCCAAAATACCTTTATCCTGATTCAAAGCTTTGATTCCCTTCAACTACAGAAAGGATGCCTTCCTAATATGACTTAACTTGAACTGATACCTAAAACCGAAGTGGAAGTTGTGAAAGTTGATGCGTAGGCAAATCCAGCAGACCTTAATTAATCCTCCAAAAAGAAATACCCTAAGGATGACTATCAAAAGAATATCACCATAAATGTCGTAAAATGCTGTATAAGGTAAATTTTAAACCCTCATTATCAGAAAATGCTAAAAAAACGCTGTTAAAAAAGCACAGTTGATTTCTTAGATTTACGTAGGTTTGCCGAGCCAATTCTGAAGTAGGTGGTGATTAGTTTAGGCGATTTGAAGCAATTATTAACTTCAGGGAGCGAATAATAATTGAAAATAAAATAAATTTTCAGTTGGTTTCTAGAATGGTATTTGCGCCATAAATACATTAACTATCTCATGGCTTAGGGAAAGATGAGTTTTAAGGAAAGGTACATTGAATATAAAAACAAATATATGTTGTACCTATTAAAGATGATACGAACCGAAAAGTCTTCAGAATAGTAGGAAATCAATCCAAAAACAAAATGATTTTAGTTAAAACTCATCATATTTTTATTAAATCACGCCTGTAAATTTTAGAGCTTTGGAATGGCAATAAATTAATTTATTGGCTCAATATTATTTAATATTAATTTAAATTGATAAAATGGAAGATCTCAGTTTTATCGTAGAAAGTTTGGTTTTAATCCACTCATTAAATATTACCTTAATAAGTCTATAATATAGAATTTATACTCCCATGAACAATATTGTTTTTTATGATAATTCTGATCAAACATTTATAATTTTGCTGTTAGTAAAGGTATGCTCGGTTTTTGATGAGATATTATAGAAATGGAGAATAGGAAAAATTTATTCATCGAAATCAATCTCCCAAAATAGGAAGAGGACATCTAGAGTCTTCTCAATAACTGGACTAAGCCAATACCTCAATAGTATCATCTCATCAATTCACCAGCTTTGAATTATCATATTGCCACCATGCCTAATAATAACCCTGTTTCCCAGAACAGAGAGTAATTTTTCGATGAGCGTTGTAAGGAAAAGACTAAACTTCAGAAACGTAATAAAGACAGAGACAAATATCGGAAAATGAGATAGTAGCTCTCTTTTTTAGAAGAGTTTCTACGATAATTTAAAACGTTGCATTAATCGTAGTTACTTGCGTATAAACAAACATTACTCGTTCGTTATTTGTCATCCTTCATCAATGAAATTTGCATTGAGTGCCATGAAAAAGGTCAGTTCTTCAAGCACATTTGGAATACTCTTATCAAAATATTCGAAGAGCTTTTTTCGAGGATAGTAGCCTAAAGTAAAATTAAAGAGAAAAAATACCTAAAAGAAGAGATTGATATGCATTCTTGCTATCAAGAAAAAATATAATCGATAGGAAAGGAAAATTATACTCTCAAGGAAAGCGATCTCAAATATCAAAATGTAATAAAGGAAATGATGAACAACATCAGTAACCTGAATCAGCAGATCAAGGCTACTAGAGCCCTGTATGATAAGAGTGTTACTACTTTGAGAGAGTTGACTCAAAGATACTAAGAGATGAAGGGGTAATATATGGATGCTCTCATAAACGGCCTACCTGGAACAATGACAAGATATTAAGCCTAAAATCTAATTAATGATAAGGAAACCTTGCTTTTTGCAAAACAAATATCAAGGACCGACGCAAAAATCAAATGCAGGCCTAAAAAATAGAGAGTAGCAAAGATAATCACAAACTAACTAGACGTAGATTTAATCATGCAGGAGATCGAAGCTGAGTAGTGTTCTTTTTAAATTGATGAGTAAGAAAAGAAAGTCGTGAGATATGTGAATCAAAAAGTACAGACTCAGCAAAATGGAATTTTTGAAGGTGAGAATATGGGCGTACAGTGCAGCTATTCAAATAGAATGGAGGATTTTCTGATGTATTTCTATAAATATTTAGTCGGGATAAGTCAGCACAGACTGACTCTGAAAATAGAGTATATCGGATCGATGAAATCACATAAACAGAACAATCAATTTTTAATTAATTAAAATTTACAATGAAAACAGCCTATAGCATGGATATTTTGTCCAAAGGATCTGCTGAAATGTATTAAATAAAGAAGAGCAGAGGCAACAATCAAGAAAATAACTTGCATAGTTCATACTTACAGCTTAGATAATCAGATAATCCATTGCAGGATTAAAATTTCAAAGAAACAAACCAAAATATTTAATAATAAAAATCATCCGAAGAAGACTAGGAAGAGGAAGAGGAAATTATGCTTGCTTTTAAGAAAAAGGATAGTAGAGGGAGAGAAAGCAAAATGTTTAAAGTGGGAGAAAGTAAAGGTACCAGAGGGTCCAAAATTTATTTTTCTAAAACTATCAAGACATAAGGAAGCGCTCCCATAAAAATTTAGCCTTCCAAAAGCTTAATTAAAGACACAAAGTAAAAGAGAATGAGTTAATTTTTAATTTTATAAAATCTAAGGCAGTCTACTCTCAAAAGTTTAAGCCAATTCAAAAAAAATAATTTTTTGAATCATACTTTTTCCCAAAAGCTCAGGCAAGAATTCATTGAATATCAATCAAAGGGGCATTTTTCTATCATAAATTCCATTAACTAAGTCATGGTTTAACGAAATATATAATTTCACAAATAAAATCTTGAAGTTAACTACAGCGAAAATCTTCATCTTTCAGAAGTTAATGCACAGATACAGGATCGCTACAATTGTCAATAACTATTAGTTCAGATTATCAGTAAATGTCTTAAAGTTGTAGGGGAAGTATTTAAAATGGGGCGCAAGTTCATCGAAGCTGGTTACTACTCTATCAATCTCATTACTCTTACTGAGGATTATTTATCGGCCCTATAAGGTAAAGTTCTTGCCCGTTAATCTCGAGAAAAGAAGTTGCTTTAATTTTTTCGATCCTGTTCTACAATATATAACGATAACTACATCATCCGTAACTATTTTCTCCTCTGTGGAATATAATTTCCACAATTAAGTGAAAAGATGTTGAAAATGAACAAAATTTCAATTGATGGATTGAATCGCAGATCTGAGGCTGAAAAGCAGATACGTCTCAGCAATATTAACTTTAATTATTTGAAAAAATAAAAGGAGGGTGAATAATATATTCCTCTTGCCAAATATATGTATTCTTCTGAAGTCATATTTTATTTTGATTTGCTGTACTCAGCCAACTGTTCATAAAACAAGGAAGACCCAACAAAGTTCTATACCACCTCAGACAAACTTTTTGACTTCTTACCTTCAGTGAAGAAATATTATAAAAACGATCAGCAGCTTTATAATTAGATGATTTTAACTATAAACTCTTCAGTAAAAGAATATAACTCTTAAACTGATACCAAGCTAAACATCTTTAAATGCCAGCAGATAATTCTTTAAAAAGTGTTAATGCAAAAATATAAAATAACCAATTAGTACTTACCCATACTCAAATATCATAATATGAACCAGTCCAGAGATATTAATAAAGAATTCATTCAGCAAATATTAACATTGTTTGATCTCACTTACACGGAATACATTATCACCTTAGATATCATGACCAAATATTATCGGGGAGGCAAGACTATTGAGGATCTAATGACTGCTATCATAATAGAGGGATTTCAAATTAATTTGAAACCTTTGCAATACATATAAAAATAATATAAATCAACCATAATCAGAAAATTGATGATGGTCAAACCAAATAGCACCATAATGATCAATAACATGATTGATGCAATCAATAAAAAATCATTAAAAAAACCAGAATTTCATCTGTTACTCAAACACTTTTGGGCTAAATCAAGTTAGTCTCTTTTGGAAGAGTTAATCGGAGACAATCTCCTTTCAATTTATATGCTTACTCTTCCAACTTCAGCTCCCATACAATCCCCATAGAACTATCATAGTCAAATTCATCACTTGTTTTAATGATTTTTTATTTTTATTTTAATATACTCTAAGTTTACCTATAATTTTATGCCCAAAAATTAAAATTATATTTATCTCATATCAAATAAAAGTGAATGAATGGAAATAACAATAAATATAAAGAAAAATATGAGCAGTCAAGATGCATGACTGAAAGAACTATTGGTTTTGGATTCATCACTGGCTTTATGCTTTTTTTACTTGTTCTTTTTATTAACTTCAACTAATTTCACTCTTTTTCCCATTCGCCACTCGATTTGTGATAGCTTTCCTGTTGGATCTTTTTAGTGGAACATTCCTTGTTTTCTCCCATTTTCCCAGAGACCAGCTGAGCTACTTCTATCTCTATAATTGAAAACACCATATCCGTTCATTTTATCGTTCTTAAACATACCATCGTAACAGTCTCCATTCTCCCAACTCATGACACCTCTTCCATTTTTTTTATTATGCTCCCACTCTCCATTATAAGTCTTTTAATTTTTCCAATAGTATATGCCCTTGCCATGGATTTAATTTTCACAAAATTATCCTTTAAAATAACTTCCATCTTCAAAAAATAACTACCCATATCCACTCTTTTTCCCTGCAGACCATTATCCAACATATTTCTATCCGTTGCCCCATTTTTAAATTCCATTTCCTTCTCTCATATTATCAACCCATTCACCATCATATATCGATCCATCGTTATAAGTGAAAATGCCATGCCCATGTGCTTTATTCTCATGCCACTCTCCTTCATAAATTTGTCCATCCGAGTAAACCAGCTTACCATGGCCTTCTGATTTATTATTTTACCAAAAACCCTCGTAAGTGCTTCCGTCTGACCATCTCAATATTCCTTTGCCATGTTTTTGACCTTTTAAGCTTTCCCCAGAATAAACAGATTTATTAATTAACCTAACTCCTCTAATTTTAATTGGTTCATCCGCTATCATAGATAAATTAATTAATTTATTATCTGTCTCAGTAAACCCTTTGCCCACCATATCATATTATTCATGCTAAATTCTATTATTTGGCGTCTCTACGAACTCCTAAGGCTTATCGTCAACCTTTGGCTGTGGTTCTTACTCAGCTGAGTGCTCATCCCATTCAGAATCAAGTTATTTTTTATTATTATTTATAGAATTATCTTTTTCACTAATCCTTGCAATAATGGAGGCCTCTCCTAACTTTATAATTTTAATTGGACTACTATTTTAATTATTTTCCTTCTATTAAATTTTATTAAAACACGGAACTATTCTTTCACTTCGTTGACTTTTACATGGATTTTTAATTATCGATTTCGATTTAACACTATTTTTTTTCTCTAATAACGTCTCCTCTTCTTTTATCACAATTGATTGTTCTTTCTAATTTTTTTTTAACTCGTCTGAAATCTAAATTTGTATATCCTGATTGATTATAGTAGAGTTCATTGTTGGAGGATTCAAAGTATTGGTATTTTGCGCGACTATAAAACAAGGTCCCATTTAATATAGCCTAAAATTTAATAACTAATATTCTAAACTTCTACAATTTGATGAAATTATTTCTTTCAAAAAACTGCTTCTGACTTATGGAGAAAGACTACAACGTCCACAACAAGTCACCTAAGCTCTTAAACAACATAGTCATCATTGATTTTTATGTCACTTCGAAAACTGTTACAAATTATATTTGATTGACCATTTTAATTAAATTAATTTGGAAGAAAAAAAAATGTTTAT
>Ga0302185_10000220_pt1 | contig 45931 bp, 35 predicted proteins | sample II_Bog_E1_1_FD_200231 | JGI IMG/M metagenome (GOLD analysis project Ga0302185, IMG submission 200231) | Peat permafrost microbial communities from Stordalen Mire near Abisko, Sweden - II_Bog_E1_2 | ecosystem: Environmental > Terrestrial > Soil > Wetlands > Peat | place: Sweden: Abisko... | reverse complement strand
GTGAATCTGCAAAGAGCGCACGCCCGGTGTGATGTCGATGATGCCCGGCAACGCCGCAGCGCGCAGCTTGCTCTCAAGCAGGTGAACGCGCAGCCGCAAGCCCAGATCGAGCACCCGTTCGCCATATTCGACGAGCAGATATTTGTCGCCATCGGCGCGATAAACCGTGCCCGGCTTTCGCGTGATAACACTCTTCAGAATCGCCGGCTCCGATTCCGTCAAGCTGTCCGCTTGCGGCAGAGTGGGCCAACTGCCTTCGAGCGTAGCCAGGGCGTGCTCCGTGCCTGCTTCGAGCTCCGCAGCCTGCCGGAGAGTGAGGCGGTGAAAGCGCACGGTGTCAGCGGCCTTAAGCTGGCCCAGCTTCCAGCGCTCAGCCTCCACGGTAACCGCGGGGCAGACGAATCCGCCGAGACTTGGGCCATCGGGACCAAGCAGGATCGGCATGTCGCCGGTGAAATCGATGGAGCCGATGGCATAGGCGTTATCGTGGATGTTCGACGGATGCAGGCCGGCCTCGCCTCCGTCCTTGCGCGCCCACTCCGGCTTAGGTCCGACCAGGCGCACACCGGTCCGGTCCGATTGGTAGTGCACACGCCATTCGGTGCTGAACAGCATCTCGATATCGGCATCGGTGAAGAACTCCGGCGCCGTGTGCGGGCCATAGAGCACACCGATTTCCCAGTTGCGCTGATACGCAGGGATCAGCGATGCAGGCAGTGCGAGTGTCTGCGGCGCTTCATCGGTGGCGAGCAGATGGACCACATCGCCGGCGCGGAGAGCGCGTCCACTGTGGCCGCCGAACTTGCCCAGCATGAATGTCCCGCGGCTACCCAGGAAGCGAGGTACGTCGATGCCGCCGGCTATGGCGAGATAGGTCCGTGTCCCTGTGCCGCGCACGGCGCTGAAGTGCAGCATGCTGCCTGATGCGACCCGAAAACTCTGCCACCGCGGAGCTGCAGCGTCATCCAACCTGGCCGCCATATCCGCGCCGGCAATCGCTACAGTGCAGTCGCAATCGAAGCGCAGCCGCGCGCCCATTGTTGTCATCTCAATAGCCGCGGCATTGTCTGCGTTCCCCACCAGGCGGTTGGCCAGCCGAAACGCCAGCGTGTCCATGGGCCCGGAGGGCGGCACGCCCACGTGCCAGTAACCGATCCTTCCCGGATATTCCTGAATGGTGGTTTGCGTCCCTCCTTCGAGCACTTCGAAGGCCTGCCGTTGCACGGCGAAGCTGCTCAGGAACGCAGTGGTGATAGCGCCGGAGACGAACGTCTCTGAAGCTGCAACCGCGCGCAGGTAGCGGAGATTGGTCTCTGTTCCATCAATCGCGCATTGCGCCAGCGCGCTTTGAAGCCGCCCCACAGCCTCCGTTCGATCCGCGCCCGTCACAATGATCTTGGCGATCATGGGATCGTAAAACGGAGTGACCTCGGTGCCGCTCTCCACCCATGTTTCCACGCGCGCCGCATCCGGAGATGGGAAGATGACCTGCGACAACTTGCCGGGTGCGGGCTGAAAGTTCTTTGCGGGGTCCTCGCAGTAGATGCGGGCTTCGATCGAGCAGCCTTGCGGCTCACGGGCAAGGCTCTCCAGCGGAGGCAGTTCGCCCGCTGCCTCCTGAATCATCATCTCCACGAGGTCAAGTCCTGTGACCTGCTCGGTGACGCCGTGCTCCACCTGCAGCCGCGTATTCACCTCGAGGAAGAAGTACTCGCCCGTCTCAGCGTCATAGAGAAACTCGACCGTACCGGCTGAGGCGTAGTTGACTGCCTTTCCAAGCAGAATCGCCGAATTTTGCAGGCCGGTTATAGTGGCAGCGGTGAGTCCGGGAACGGGCGTCTCTTCGATCACCTTCTGGTGGCGTCGCTGCGCCGAACAGTCGCGTAATCCAAGGGCAAGAATATTGCCCGCACCGTTGCCGAAGATCTGCACTTCCACATGCTTGGCGCTTGTCACAAAGCGTTCCAGGAAAACGCTGCCGTCGCGAAAGCTGTTGCGGCTCAAACGCACCACGGTTTCGTACGCAGCCTGCAACTCATCGGGGGAGGCGCACACGCGCATGCCAATACCGCCGCCGCCCGCCGAGCTCTTGAGCATCACGGGATACCGCAACCTGGCGGCCCGCTCCAGCGCTTCGTCGAGATCCCTGAGGACGCCGGTTCCCGGTAGCAGCGGCACGCCGCAGCTTTCGGCTAGCGCGCGCGCCGTGTGCTTCAGCGCAAAGGCTTCGATCTGTTCTATGCGCGGGCCAATGAATTTAATTCCGCGCCGCGCACACTCGCGGGCAAAGTCCACATTTTCGCTGAGAAATCCGTAACCCGGATGGATTGCCTGGGCCCCGGTCTGTTCCGCGGCAGCCAGAATTCGATCGATGGAGAGATAGCTCTGGTTGGCTGGCGACGGTCCCAGGAACACGGCTTCGTCAGCATCCAGCACTGGCCGTGCGTCACGGTCTGCCTCGGAGTACACGCTCACCGAGGCGATTCCCATCTTCTTCAAGGTTCGAATGATCCGGCTTGCAATCGCGCCCCGGTTGGCAACCAGGACCTTATTGAACATTCGTGTCCCAAATCAGAATCTGCACCGGAGTCGGGTTATAGCCATTGCAGGGGTTGTTCAGCTGCGGGCAATTACTTATCATCATCAGCACGTCCATCTCAGCGCGCAGTTCCACATACTTTCCCGCGTCGGAGACTCCATCTTCAAAGGTCAGCCCGCCATCGGGTGTGATGGGAACATTCATGAAAAAGTTGATATTGCTGGTGATGTCGCGCTTTTCCAGGCCGCGTCCCCATTCCTGGATTCCTTTCATAAAGCTCTGCCGGCAGGCGTGCATGTGCCTCTTTGAAATGTCATAGCGCACCATGTTGCTTTCCGTTGCGCAGGCTCCGCCCAGCGTGTCGTGGCGACCGCAGGTGTCCGCTTCAATAGTCAACAGAACGTTGCCGTTGGTCGAAATCAGGCGGCTGCCAGTCGTGAGGTAGACGTTCCCCTGTTCCCGAATCGTATCCTGCGCGCTGTAGCGATCGGCGTAGTCATGCGCGTTGTAGAACAGAGTATCCACGGCCTGGTTGCCCTCAAGATCGACGATGCGCACGACCTGCCCCTTGCTTATCTCGAAGAGGAAAGGGTCGCCGGCCTCCACCACAAAAGTGTGCAGAGCGTCTGCGGGCAACAGTTGGCTGGATTGCAGAATGGAAGTAGCCACGTTCAAGTCCTCGGCGCTGAAGCTAAAGGAAAAATAACTCAGTCAGAATAAAACCGCGAGCGTTCTCACTACAAAGCATTCGACACGGATCGTTGGTACGCGGTGTCGGGACCCTCGAAATGCTTACTTCCACTGGCTTCGGGGCGTACTCGGACTCTGTTGCCATCGAGTGTTGACAGGTGTTGAGCAGCACCAGGACATTCATCTCCGCGCGCAACTCAACATAGCTTCCGGGGGCAGAGTGATTGGGGTTGAAGTGCAGATCGCCAGACTCATCGACCGTTACCTTGCTGAAGAAATTCACCGTTGCATGCAGATCGCGAGAGCCCAGCCCATACTTGCCGAGTTCCACCAGAAAGCCGTCTCGCGCGTTGCGATGCCACTGGTTGCGCGCCTGCTGATAGCTTGTTTTGCCATACTTCTTTTCAACCTGCGCCTGGTTGGATAAGCCGCAAAGCGGATCGTGCCAGCCCACGGTATCATCGGTGATCGAGCACAGGATACGTCCCATGTCCGAGTAAAGCACATTGCCTTTAGCCAGTCGAGCCGTGTGTTGCGCCTTCAAGGTGTCCGGCAGATTGAACCGCTCTGCCGGCATGTCAAAGTTCAAAAAGTAAGCCGCCACATTTGCTCCGCCCTCTACATCGGTGATGCGCAGCGCTGTACCTCTCTTCAGCACATGCGACCAAGTGGCGCCCCCCGGCACAGTCTCATTCCAAAGCATGGTCGATTCCATATACACCTGTCCCCTGACGCACGCGATGAAGCGCACGCCTGGCTGGTCGGGAAAAACCCGGCTGCTGTTGCGCAGACACACCAGCGGTCAATCGACCATTGGCGCGTCAGCGAGGGGTTGAAATGTACAGGGTCGGTGGTCCGCAGCAAACATCCATGTGATTAATGCGCAGCTGCACCTTGATGGTGATGAGCCGAATTGAGCGTCGCGTAATCACGTGAAGAGAGGGTAGCACGAAAAGCGCGAATCACCCACGAATTTCTGATCGTGCGTCGCAACGGCCTTAATTCCGCCACAGGTCATAACCTGCGTGATTAGCCGGAATCGATCTTTTTTATCACGCTTGATTCCGCACACCTGCTGTGAAAGCTTAAATTCACGATCTTCCTGCTGCATCTCAAAGTCGTATCCCGCGTAAAAAGATAGACCATCCGACAAACAGGTTTCATTCAGTCTCGATCACGAGAGGCTCGAAGGAACCGTAACTCTACAGCCGTTGAAGTGATTCGATCCTTCCCTGTTTTTTATCGCGATGTCCCATCCGGGGCAAAGTGATGAGTGTATCCGGAGGCCAATGTTCATGAAGCATATTCGCATTTCATTGCAATTGATTCTTTTCCCCCTTTGCGTCGCAATCGGCAGCGCGCAGACCGCCGTCACGTCCATTCATGGGACAGTTTTCGATCAGACCGGCGCGGCTCTGCCCAACGCCCACGTCTCGATTTCCGATCCGGCAACGGGATACAAGTCCGAGCGTGTCACCGGACCGCATGGCGAATATGCCTTTGAACAGGTCAAGCCGGACACCTACACAATCCTGGTTGTGGCGCCTGGGTTTGCGTCGCAGAAGCAGGTTGCGGAGTTGCTGGTGAACCAGGGGCGAACCGCGGATTTCAAGCTGGCCGTTGGCGCGGCGTCCGGTGAAACAGTCGAGGTGGTCGGCGCCGACACGGCGCTGAACACGTCCGACGCCACTATCGGCACGCCTTTCGACACCCATCAGATCCAGTCTCTTCCGTTTGAGGGCAACAATGTGCTCGATCTGCTTAGTCTGCAGGCGGGCGTGCTGTTTCTGGGAGACAAGACGACGCAGCAGCAGGATACCGACAGCCGCAGCGGTGCGGTGGATGGAGCACGCTCCGACCAGGCCAACGTGACACTCGATGGCGTGGACGACAACGATCAGAACGCCGGCTATGCGTTCAGCGGTGTGCTGCGCTCCACACGCGACTCAGTGGAAGAGTTTCGCGTGGTGACCACGAACTCCAATGCAGACTCAGGCCGATCCTCTGGCGCGCAGGTCTCGCTGGTCACCCGCAGCGGCACCAACGCACACCACGGGAGCGTCTACGAGTATTACCGCCCCACCAACACCGTTGCCAACGACTGGTTCAACAAACAAGCTGAGGTCGGCTCCGGGGAGGCAAACGTTCCGGGCAAGTTGCTTCGCAACACTTTCGGGGGCTCCTTTGGCGCGCCTGTCTTGAAAGACAAGCTCTTCTACTTTGTGGCCTATGAAGGGCAGCGCACGGCAGAAGACCAGCAGGTCACGCAGGAAGTGCCGATGGCCGGCTTTCTCGCGGGGAACCTCACGTATGGTTGCACGACGCTTCCTAACAACGAGAGCAACACGCCGTGCCCAACCAGTGGGACGTATACGCTTAACTCTGCCCAGATTGCCTCGATGGACCCCTACTGCGCTGGCGACGGCTCCTGCCCGCTAGGCCCCGGCGTGGACCCGGCAGCAGAATCTTATTACGCGAAGCTCCCCGCTCCCAACGGAACGCAATTGACTGATGGATATAACCTTGCCTCCTACACATTCGCGTCGCCCAATCCGATCAATCTGAATACGCTCATCGCCAAGCTCGACTTCACGGCGAGCGACAAGCATCGGCTTTTTGTTCGCGCCAACCTGCAGGATGACCACACCACCGGTCCGATCCAGTTCCCCGGTCAAGGACCAAACTACACCCTGGTGGATAACTCCAAGGGCATTGCGGGCGGCGACGTGTGGACGATCTCGAACTCGATGATCAACAATTTGCGCTATGGGCTGGTGCGCCAGGGCTATGCCAATCGCGGCGTTACCAACGGCCCCTACGTGACTTTCCAGAACATTGCCACGCTCACCGGCTCAGGTTATACGTCATCGGTCGTCTCTGTGCCTACACACAACATCGCCGACGACCTCACACTGATCAAGGGCAAGCACACGTTCCAGTTTGGAGGCAACTACCGGCTGGTTCTCAACAACCGGTCGTCGGATGCAACGCTCTATAACCATGCCGGCGTGACCTATGAACTGCTGGGCTACGGCGCCATCGCCGGCACCGGCTCAAGCCTCGATCCCGACGCCTTCGGTTTTCCGGTCGTCTCGGATAATTATGCCGCGGCCTACAACATCGCCGTTGCAGACATCACCGGCATGATCACCTCGGCCGAGCAGTACTACAACAATAGCTACTCCAATGGGCAATTGACCGCGCTGCCGGCAGGACAGTGGGTGACCCACCATTACCTGACAAACGAAATGGAATACTACGGGCAGGATAGCTGGAAGATGCGTCCCAATCTCACTCTCACCATCGGGCTGCGCCACACACTGCTGCAGGTGCCATACGAGCGCAACGGCCAGGAAGTTGTGCCCACTGTCAATCTGGGTCAATGGCTGAACAACCGCTGGACGGGCGCATCCAACGGACAGGTTGTCCAGCCCACCTTTGGATTCATCCAGGGAGGCCGGGCAAACAACAAGCCAGGCTTCTGGAGCATGGACAAGCTCGATCTTGCGCCACGCTTGGCCATCGCCTACCAGCCAATGGACAAGGTCACCGTTCGCGCCGGCTTCGGCGTTTATTACGATCATTTCGGCCAAGGTATCGTCGACTCGTTCGACCAGGCCGGTGAGTTCGGGTTGGTGACCGGGAATCAGGCGCCTGTGGGCGCAGCCGATGCCGATACCGCACCGCGCTACACCTCGGAAACCTCGGTTCCCACCAGCATTATTCCGTCGATCAACGTCACCGGCGCTACCCCGGTCATTCCGGGCAACGACCTGGCGCTTGCCTGGGGCGCGGACCAGGGCCTGACTAGCCCATACTCCGATGCCTTCAATTTCAGCATTCAAACTCAGTTGCACAAAGGCCTGAGCATGGAGGAAACCTATACAGGACGTTTGGGTCGCCACCTGCTGCAAATGCGCGATGTGGCCACTCCTTCAGACCTGAAAGACCCGGCAAGCGGCGCCGACTACTTTAGCGCCGAGGCAGCGCTGGATAAGTTGAGCGACACGGGTACGGCCGTCTCCAGTGTGGCGCCGATTCCATACTGGGAAAACATGTTTCCGTGGTTAGCGGGCGGCGGCATGACCGCGACACAGAACATCTACTCGCTATTCTCCGGCTTCCGCGGCAATGAATCGTCCGCGCTCTTCGTGCTGGACGCGGTTCCGGATTATCTGACGCCGGACAACGAGCTTTATCGCTACTTCGATCCGCAATATTCCTCGCTTTACGTGTGGTCGTCGATGGGCACGAGCAGCTATAACGGCTTGCAGGTTTCACTGCACCAGCAGCAGGTGCACGGTGCTCAGTTCGACGCGTACTATACGTGGTCCAAATCCCTGGACCTCGGTTCCGATACGGAGCGCACCGGCCCCACCTCCACCACAAACGGCGGCTACTTCAGCCAGATCATCAACGTCTATAACCCTAAGGGTAACCGCGCCGTTTCCGATTATGACGTGCACCACTCGATCAGCGTGAACGCCATCGACGCCCTGCCTTTTGGACGCGGCCGTACGCTTGGAAGCAACGTGAATCGCATCACAGACGCATTCATCGGCGGCTGGAATCTCACCGGCTTGGCCCACTGGACCAGCGGCTTGCCCTTCGGCTCCATCGACGGCCTGGGATGGAACACCGACTGGGCCGACCAGAGCTGGAATGTTGCTACCGGCGCGATCAAGTCCGGCGGTCACGGGCACGACAGCGGCGGTCAGCCCAACGCATTCAAGGATCAGAGTGTCGCCATTAACAACATTCGTCCGCCTTACGCGAGCGAGACTGGTCAACGCAACTTCTACCGCGGCGATGGATACTTCAGCATCGACACCGGCGTCTCTAAAGTGTTCCCGATTACCGAAAAGCACCAGCTGAAGTTAGCCTGGGAGATCTTCAACACAACTAACTCGGTGCGCTTCGATCCAGCCAGCGTCTCCAACAACCCTTATGGCAATCCCGGCAGCTATGGCCGCTACACGGCACTGCTCAATCAGGGCCGCCGCATGCAAGGTTCCTTGAGATACAGTTTTTAAGGCCATTCACGTAGTGGATGACCGCGTCTGAAGGTGAACGACAGTGGAGGGCTAGCCATATTGGTTTGGCGAGTTGATGCCAATTCGTCTGGCTGGTCCCTCAAGGTCAAGGCGGCCTCCAAACCACCCTCGGTGGTGAAGCGAACCCGGTTGCTGTCTTCCTGGTGACGCCTGGCTAGTCGGGCAGGCTTGGCCTTCGCGTTGCCGTTCTGGAAGGGCTTTTGCTGGGGCCTACGGGTTGGGCGCAGTCAAATAGAAGAAAGCAAATGGCTAATCTTGCTCATTTTGTTGTATAGAGACGCGTGTAGAGTCTGACAATTGGCACTTCGCCTGGTTGCCAGAGGGTGTAACACTCCGGATTGGAATTAAGCTTGTTTTGCAAATGAACCACTTCGATTCAGGTTTTTTTGATCGATTGCCTTGGCGGTCAGGGTTCGAGTGGCATGGGGATACTTAGAGCGGCTTTTATGTGAATGGCCGCGCTTTCAAACTCTCCAGCGTCCTTCGGTTTCAACCGGTGTTCGGTCGGGCATTAAAAAGTACAGGCCATGTAATCGACGTAATCATGTCGTATCAGGGGTTGCAGAGTTCTTACCAGGCGCATGGCGCCTATGGTCGCTCAAGCCAACCCATCTCGAAAATCGAGTATCTTTGGCTCTTTCGCTGCATTCTTTGCAGCGCTCGAGGACCTTTGCGCCAAACTCTCCTCAACTTACCCTATTCAGCCAGACCGGTTGGATGGCAGAGAAACGAAGAACTATGCAGCCGTACCCGCAGATTTTTCTCAGAACCTTTGTAACCATCCCTAACATGTTGTTCAAATTGGAAAAGCCCACGGCATCCAGGGCCAACACGAGCGCGCGCTCCGACATCCTTACCCGAGGCAGAGTCATCAAGGCGTTCTTTTGCTTCATCTTTGCGATTGGAATCGCCCCCGGATTCGCCATCACCGTAACGGCCCCTGCCAACGGCGCTATTGTCTCCTCGCCCTTCAGCCTGGTTGCAGGCACGAGTACCTGCGCATCGAAAGCGGCGGTGTCCATGGGCTACTCAATCGACCACGGCGCCACGACCATTGTTACGACGTCGTTCAGCGCGATGTTGCAAGCTACTACGGGCCCGCACGTGTTGCACGTGAAGTGTTGGGGTAAGGGTACGAGCGATGCAGTTCTTTTGAATATCACGGTGGCTCCGGCGACATCCCCTACGACGGCCACGCCTACATTTATGCCGAACGCCGGCGAATACGCGACCGCGACGCCGGTTATGCTGTCGAGTGCAACGAACGGCGCAACTATCTACTACACTACGAACGGCACCGCGCCTTCGACCGCCTCAGCCATATACTCGAGCGCAATCCCGATCAGCAGCACCACGGTAGTGGAAGCGGTTGCTGTGGCTGCGGGATATACAAACAGCGGCCTGGCAAGGGCGGACTACGTCATTGAGCCAGCGACAGGAGGGCCTCAAGTTCCCCCGAACGCCACTGTCGCAAGCAATCTGCAGACGCTCAGCACCTGGCATTTCTACCACGACGCAGGCACTCCCGGCACATCGGTTGGAGAAACGAGCCTGGTAAGCACGCCATCGCTCAGCGGCAACGCGCGCCAGTTTGCTACCAGCTACACAGACGCCGGCGGAGAACTCTACGGCCTGTCGTACGCGAACGATAGCACCGCGATGAATTTCCTGCTTGACGGCTGGGTGTGGATTGAGGCCGGAAGCTCAATCGTCAATCTTGAAATGGATTCAAATCAGGCCATGGCGAACGGAGAAACGGTAGCCTACGTATTCCAGTGCAGTGGATACTCCAAGGTTTGGGAATATGGCGCAGAGGGCAAATGGGTGAACTCCTCGCAGGCTTGTAACCCGTCGGCATGGGAGACAGACACCTGGCATCATGTTCAAATCGGGTACTCGCGCGACGACTTAGGGAATGTGACCTATCAATCCGTATGGCTCGATGGCACAGAGCAGGTAATCAATGCAACTGTCCCCTCATCGTTCTCAGCGAAATGGGCGCCTGGAGCGCTTCAGACGCAGATCCAAATGGATGGCATAGGCGCGGTTGGGTCGTCCACAGTTTACCTGGATAACCTGACCATCGATCGCTGGTAATAATTGCAAGACGTGCTCAATAATGGTCGGGGCGGAGGGATTCGAACCCCCGGCCCTCTGCTCCCAAAGCAGATTAGGTCATTTATAGAAACCTATTGAAATTGAGTGCAAATAAGTGCTTTTGATTGAAGTGCTTACCGAGCGCCTGCCGATTGTTGTTGATCCTTGTGGCTCTTGGGTGCTTTGACAGCTACAAAATCGACTACAGTCGATCTCTCGGTCCAGTCCTTGCTGAGTCGTCCATTCTCTGTACGGTATTGCGAGGGATCATCGTGACAACGCAACCCTCAGAGTGGCCAGTCGCGATCAGCATAAATGACAACCATCGTACCACCTCGTCAGCCTCAGAGCGTTCGTCCAACATGAATGAGCGCTCTTAGCCGTTGTCAGCAATCTGACGAGCAGAGTCTTCGTCCGTGATCCAAACGTTGAACGCTTTGGCCCGTAGGGCAGCGCTGATAGCTGGGACTTTGTAAGGCCCGGCAATTGCAACAACTTTTTTCCCTTGATCGACCATATGCCGATAAAAGGCAATCCCTCGGTATTGCGAGAAGTAGCCAGCAGTTAGGAAGAACTCCCATTTGGGATCAGACTCTCCATTGCGGTCAATCAAACAATAAGAGAGATCGGCTACGGCCCCTTCGGCCGCAATCTCTTTCAGAGATACCAGCGGCTCCAGAACTCCGACCATCGTCATGCGGTTTCTGTATTCATGCGTCAGTTGTTTGACTGGAGGGTTCAGTGTTCCAATTGCCGTGAACGCGATGTCTATTTGATCCATTCCTTGAAGAATCGGCTTTATGGCTGTATTTTTTGCGAGCAATTTTATTTGTTCAGCGATAAACTTCCGCGAATCATGTCCACGGTGCGGATTGTCATACGGTGTAACGGTCGCAAAGTGGCATTGACCAAGATAGCGCCCTTTTTTTCCCCAAAGGATCATTGCATTCGTTGCAGGATCTACATGCGAGACCGACATCTTCCGTCCACCAAGCCCAATAAGTGCGGTTGTATGGATATGCACGTTCGGACGGCGGCGCTCAGGTACGGCATTTACAAACTCCAATAGAGTTTCGCCACCGGATATGCCAACGCGCAGCAGTTTTCGCTTCGCGTGGCGTTGTTCCGCCTCATGCTCAAAGTAATCTGCGGCCACCACGGCGAATCGCTTCAACGTCTCTACATATTCGACTAGTCCGTTGATCGGGCTGCCAGGAACGATCAAGACCTTTTGAAGATGGGGGAATTTTTTCAATAGTCTGTTAGGCAGATCGTCGCCCGACAAGTCAAGGATTTCAATTTTGACGATGCCCCGTAACCTAGCCTCTGTCAGTAATGTAGATACCTTTCGACCATCGATATTCTCTTCGTTGGCGATTTCCTGTTTAGTGTGCTGGCGTCTGTAAAAGAGTTCAGCTACCCTTTGCATTTGCGAAAGGTCGGGTGTGCTTTTTGGTCTCGGCATAGTCTTTCTCCGTCAAATTTCATTTCTGTAAAAATGCGCAAATATGAATGTTCTTGACATGAATACTCATCAAACTGTAAGACAACGGACAATGGAATTGCAAAGCCCAGAATCTCATCGTCTTGTCGTTTGCTGGATCACATCCACCTAACCTGACGGCACCTCGCTTTCGGTGTGCAGTCAGACACCGAATTATTGGGAGGCAATTTATGAGACGCCCGTCATCGTCAGGAGAGAATGGTTCATCGTCGAAGCCCAGCGGCAAGAATGGCTTGACTAAGGCTCGCAAGGGGATGACACCGATTGCTGACCGGCCCCTCAACGTTCGGGATGCTACCACTCCGACAGCACAAGTTACAATCCAAAATGTTCCGGCCTCATCCGAGAGCGCGATGACCCGTCGCTCTTTCCTGATGACTGGGATTGGCACTGTCGCTAGTGCCTTGCTGATAGGTGCGACCGGCTATATTGCAGAAATGAACCGACGAGAGGAGAAGCGCTGGAAGACCGCCTCGTTGGGAAACTTTGAGGAGTTTTGCCAACATTTGCGGCGCAACAATTTTGGCGCTGCTGCGAAAATGGCCCAAGACTTGGCGAGGGACGCCTACGGAAATGGGGACTTTGGCAAGTATTTCGTATGGCTTTCAAATCAATACGTGTGTGATGCCCTTCGCGGTGACGCCGACAGTGTCCTGGGTCTTCAAAGTGTTCTTCAGAGCGCGACCAACTGGGGTGCCGCGCATAAGGGATATGGAGATTGGCTTTATGCCGCTTCATTGGACCTGATTTATTTCAGTATGCTCTTTTTTGAGATTGACCCGGCAATCGCTTCGACCACTTTTGAGCTCGTGTCCTATCAAAAACTTCGAGCGATGGTGCCTGTAAAAGTTTATAGGCTATCTGAGCTGGAATACTGCTGTGCCCATATTTTTGAACTGTCGCCAGCGTCGATGATCGATGTTCCTGAAGTTGTTCCGAGCTTTCTCTATTGCAAGGTCTTGGCCATGAGGCGCCAATACAAGGCGGCGCTTTCCCTATTGCAAAACAACTGTATGAAGGATTGGGCGACTAGCAAGGAGGTTCAAGTTGCGCTTGAGCTCGCGCAGCCTTTTCTGATGGCATCGCTTGGTGAAATCCGAACAGCTCTCCGCAAAGCGCACAAAGTGGATATCAGTCCGATCAGAGATGAATCGGCAATAATGCACATGGAAACTGTTAGAGCGCTGTTTAGAAGCATTCCCGATTCCCTTGCTCACAAGATTTCGCAACAAGCTAAGTGTGGTCGCCATTTCCTAGGGTATGTGTTGAACGGTGACTGCAGGTTCTTTCTCGGCGGGGAGCCGGCCCGGAAGATTAGGCAGGACTATGCATCGGCGGCCCTTCATGGATACTCCCGACCAGGTGTGGCCTTCAAGGGCTCATCGATTCTGTGTTCATCCTTCAAGAGCTTGTTGAAATAGCGTCTTATTCGTGTAGCGAGATTCCATGCCGTTTGGCACGCTTGGCGACGAGATTAATCTCACACGGTTTGATGAGTTTTTCATGCAATGATGGCGGACGATGGTGTCTCCTCGCGTGCAACTGTAAATCCATTCGCCATTGGGCCTAAGAGCAGTGGACAGTTTGCATCCGGATGGAAATTTGGCAACTCAAAGCGCCCAATCTTGCCAAAGAACGGGGTTTTTGGCGAGGGGCAACTTCCAAGCTCGAATATTGAATTCGCTGGGATGAAGTTGAGTTATATATAGAGATACCAGCAATTTTCATTCTTTTGAGGAAATCCTTGGCGAGCGAACCGGGCGAGGTCACGAGACTTCTATTTGAGCTGAAGGCAGGAAATCGCTCGGCTGAGGAGCGACTTATCCCCCTTGTTTACAGGGAGCTTCGGCGGATTGCATCCGCGCGCCTGAGAAATGAGAGCCGGCACCATTCGTTACAACCCACGGCGCTCGTGCATGAGGCGTACATTCGCCTCACTCGGTTGCAGCAGATCGACTGGCAAAGCAAATCTCATTTCCTGGCCGTTTCCGCCACCGTCATGCGCCGGATTCTTGTGGACCACGCCCGGGCGAATCAGGCGCTGAAACGAGGAGATGGGGGCGTCACAATCAGCTTGAACGATGCGATGTTCCTTGTTCCAGAACGCGAGCCTGAGATCTTGGCGCTCGACGAGGCGCTGGACAAGCTCGCAAAACTCGACAAGCGGCAAGCGAAGATCGTTGAGTTGCGATTCTTTGCGGGAATGACCGAAGAGGAAACGGGCGAGGTCCTGGGGATCGGTCCCCGCACGGTTAAGAGAGACTGGCGATCAGCCAAAGCTTGGCTCTTCGCAGAACTACATTGATCGAAGCATTTGAGGACTTGGAAGAGACTGCGAGACAGGCATAATGAATCGCGACAAGTGGAAGACCGCAAATGAGATCTTTCATGCCGCTCTGGACCTGCCCACCAGCGAAAGAGACAGCTATGTCTCGATGAATTCAGCCGGTGACTCCGAGATCGAAATGGAGGTCAGGCGCCTGCTGAAAGCCGACTCCGAAGCGGGAAGCTACCTCGAAACCCCAATTGTTCCAATTGACAATCTTGGCCCGCACGAAGCCATTCCCAGTCCTTTCGAGGCAGGCGACGTCCTGAAGCATCGATTCAAAATCATCCAGCACGCCGGGAAGGGGGGCATGGGGTATGTCTTCGAGGCTTTCGATCTTGACCTTAAGGTGCGCATCGCGTTGAAGGCTATCCGGCCCGAAATTGCCGCCAACCCGATCGTGTTGGACTACTTCCGGCGTGAAGTTCGAACAGCGCGCACCATTACGCACGCAAACATCTGCCGGACGTTCGACTTCGATAAGGGCCCAATCACCGCTGGATCCGTATCTGTCCAGGACCATTTATTCCTTACGATGGAGTTTCTTCCTGGGGAAACGCTTGCCGACCGAATTGTGCGCGATGGACGCCTTTCCATGCCCGATGCGGTTAACATTGCGCGTCAAATCGCTTCAGGCCTTGATTCGGCTCACGAAGCCGGCATCATCCATCGCGACATCAAGCCCGCGAATATCATGCTGGTTCCGGCGGACGATTCTGGCAGGCCTGCGCGGGCCGTGATTATGGATTTTGGACTCGCTCGTCGCGATCCGCTAGCCTCCGCTGTTGAGGGCTCGGCCATCAGTCATGGCGCCATGTCCGGCACTCTTGCCTACATGGCCCCCGAACAACTCGACTCCAGCGAGAAGGTATCGCCCGCCACAGATATCTACTCCTTCGGCCTCGTCCTGTTTGAAATGGTTACCGGCCAGCGTGCTTTTCCATCGGCCAATCTCCTGAGCGGCATTGCCCAGCGACTCAGCGGCTCGCCGCCATCGGCTTTGGCGTTGGCACCGGATCTGAGGGCTGAATGGGAAGCGGCCATTCAGGGCTGCCTGCGCATCGATCCTGAGCAGCGGTTTCAGGCGGCGTCCCAGGTGATTCAAGTGCTGGATGGAGGCCGGTCTGCTCTCGCGCCTGAGTCTGGTTCGGCTAGGCCTGCGACACGTGCGGTGCCTCCGCGGCAGCACAGGAGACTAATTTATACAGCGGCAGCGATTTTAATCGTCGCCGTGTCCCTTTCCGCGCTGTGGTTGCGCCTACACAATCAGGAAGTGAATCCATCGGTCGCCCCTGGTGCGCTTGTCTATCTCACTCCGGTAAAGAACGAGACCGGAGACAAGGCACTCAATAACTTGACCGAACTGCTTCAGGCCGGCCTCAGCCAGTCTGCGCAGATTAACCTGCTCGACCAGAGCTCTGTCGGAGACAACTTGGAGCGAATGACCAAACCGCCCGATTCCGTGATCGACGAGCCCACCGCTCGACATATCGCGCTGCGCACCGGCGCGGTTCGAGTTATCTTCGCCAATGTGACTGGCTCGGCGGGGAGCTACAGCCTCAACATCGATATCCAACAGCCCGACGCAACAGGCCCTGACCGTTACCGCGACCACTGGCCCAAGAGCTTCCCTTGGACAGTCCCTAATTCAACCTCCAACTCCACCACCATCCCCCCCGACCTTCTCTCCGCAGTCCGTAAATCAACCGACTGGGTCCGCTATGAGGTCGGGGAATCCAAGAACGACATCGCGAGGCTGGATACACCACCGGAGGATGTGACGACGGGCAACTGGGAAGCGCTGGAGGACTTCGCCCAAGCCCGCCGCCTTCTGAGCCAAGGTCAAACTGACTCCGCCGCCATCCTGTTAAAGCAGGCAGTGGCTGCGGACACCCGGTTTGCACTTGCGTTCGCATTGCTCGGAGATGTGCTTCGTTCCCTTCACCGTGACATCCAGAGTTTTCAGGCATATGACAATGCCCTTGACCTTGGATTGCAAAATCGGCTAACCCGCAGGGAACAGGATCGCATCCGCGGTATGCGCGCGGTCGACGCCTCGGACTTTGAGCTTGCTGTCGACGCGTTTCACGATCTTGCCGTCAACTACCCCAACGATCCATCAGCTTGGACTTATCCAACTGTTCCGCTCAGGCTGTTGAACCGCAATGACGAGGCAATCGCGAACCTGAGGCGAGCAATATCCATCGATCCTAGCGGCGCATATGCACCTTATGCCCTCGCTCAGGAATTAATGATCCGAGAACAATTCGATGAGGTCCCCGTCTGGATCGAGTACCTCAAGAAGCACGATCATCCGGGCAGCGCCTCAGAGGATGAGGCGATTCTCCTCTTCCTTTCTCACCGCTACGAGCAGGCTGCCCAGTTATTTCGTACTAGAGAGTCCTCGTCCCACACGCCAATGATGCGTAGCTACAGCTACCAGAATCTCGCTGCACTTTACGCAGATACTGGGCGAATTGCTGAGGCGATTCAAACTCTTGACGCCGGTATCGCTGACGATGTTGCGAACCACAATGTTGAACAACAGTCGTCAAAACTCCTTGATCGCGCTTACCTGGAATGCAATGCGGTCAGTTTCGAAAGCTGCCTTCGCGACGAGAGCGCTGGATTCAAGCTCAATCCTTCGCCTGAACACGCATTAATTGCGGATACAGTTCTCGGCCTCGCATACAGCGCGGCCACACCGCGCTTTCGCGCGCAGGTCCACCGTGAGCTGGAACACGTCGAACGTTCACTTCCGCCCACGCAGTTCGGCACCGTCTCACGACTTCTGGAGCTTCGCACCCGGGGAGAACTCGAATTGGCCGAAGGCCACTCGGCTGCCGCCCTTCACACCTTCGAGGGGCTCGCGGCCCAAGATGCGCCGGCGGGAGACCGCGAATACCTAGCACGCGCCTTCATTGCCGTCGCCGCAACGAAGGGCAAGTCTGCCGGTTCCAAAGATTTGATCCGTAAGGCGGAGGGCGCCTACGGAAACATTGCCCTCCACCCAGCAATCGTACTCTGCGATGCAATGAACTATCCGCCGGGCTACTACCGCAACCAGCTCTCGTCCTACGTCGCCCTTGCCGCCGCTTTACACGATGATTCTGTCGCTCATTCCCATGCGCTGGCGGAACTAGAGTTTCTGCAGGAGCGCAAATCAAACACCGAACTGACAACCCACAACCGTTAAGGAGAGACCCATGACAACCGGCACAAAGAAGTCACCGCGTATCAGCAAAGATCCCTGCGCTGAAGCTTCCCTTGACCCTCTGTCCCAACAGGACATTCTGGCAGTCCGCAACAATCTGTATGTATGGCTCACAGCCTCGGTAGCTCATCTCGTGTGCGTTCAAAAGGCTACCTCCGACCAGGACGCGGTCAACAAGGTTACAACTTTGGCTTCAAAAGACCCACACTGCGTAGCTCCTAACGCTACCGACCTGATGTATTTTGTCCAGGCGATCCGAGGATCAGGGCTTGACGAGGACGACGCGCTTGCCCAGCGAGCTGCGTTCAGGCTCGTGGCCGAAACGCTGAGAGATACTCCGAGTCTTTCGTCAGCCAGACCACGGGATGGCGTTACGAACCCCTGGGGCTCCGGGTCCACACACCCCGAGCTCGCCGAACTCGACGGGGTGTTCGTTCCTAACGCGTAGCTCAAGCTGAAAAACAGAAGGAAAGAAGGGGCACAATGCCATCTCAGAAAAGCATCCTGCTGCTTAGCTCGTTTGCTGCACTGCTCGTCGTCGGGTTTTGTGCCTTCCTCTTCATTCACCTGGAGCATAAAGCGCCGTCGCCGATCGAGTCGAATCAACCCGCGCCAGACCCTGAAGATGCTGATGGCTGGAAAGCCTTTGGCGATTTGGTGCACGGAACGCAGAAATTCAAGAACCAAAAGCCCGCGCCGGCCTGGATTTGCTGGTCCAACAAGTGCAACGCCGGTATCCAAAGCGACTGTCTCTTGGAGAGCAATGCGAAGACTCACATTCTGCCATCGGATCTGAGAGCTATGGCATATCCGACACAAGCTTTGGCCCGGATCGAGGCTGCACTCGGCCCCGGGGGGAAGTTGCTAAGCCAGAGAAACAGACTCGTCACCGAGTTTGTACAGGCTCCGCAGATGGCATCAGTACTTTTCGATCCTCTTGCAACGGGGAGCCTTCTCAAGCTAAATCTCAAAACGCCTGCGAGTTTGACGACCAGAATCTCCCAATTGGATGGCATGACACCGCCGGCAACGGGGACCGACCGGACTCTGATGGAGGGTACGTTCGCCCCGGACTCGACGGCAATCAAGTTGATCTGGGAGGTGGTTCCGGATGCTGGATCCGCCCCTTCTCTGCAGAAGGCTCGCATTTTCAACTCGACGAACAAGCCGATAAGTCCCGGCGGAATGAGCCTCAATCCCGTTGCAGAATGGAATCCGCCGGTAAAGCTCGATACCAGTGATCCCCAGCGGGATTGCCCGGACAAACTGGACCCCAACGCCACGAGCTTTCCAATTTCTTGCTTTTTCTACTACCACATTGGAGGCTATGATGACCCTCTCGCGGAGCAGGAGATCGACGAGCTGAATAATGACGGCAAGAACGTTATTGGCGATCTCCCGAACACGAACAGCTATGTAATTCTTGTTGGCGTGCATATGATGAGGCTCACAGCCAATCACCCTAATTGGGTGTGGAGCACTTATTACTGGACAGCAGAGAACAATCAGCAGCAAGGCTGGTATGCCCCTTGGACACACTTCCACATGATGACGACGTCGGCAATTAGAAACGATACCCTTTCGCTTGACACTCCCCACAATGTTGCCTATAGCCCATATCTTGAAGGTACCGCGCAGCCAAACGGCTTGACCGCAAATTGCCTAAACTGTCACACTTTCGCCGCCTACAGCCCAAGTGGTTCAAAGCAGGGTGCCGGCGTCGCATATGGTGAGCAGTACAAATTCTTTCCGTCGGATATCCAGGCCGCCGAGCAGGACTACTTCAGGGGCTCAGTGCAGACCGCATTTATATGGAGCATCGCAGATAGCCAGGACCAAAGTGCGATGAGCACGGCCCGAACTTTACTCAACCTCAAATTCCAAAGCGAACATCCCGCCGCACGCAGAGCCGCTAAGCATTGAGTCTATGGCGCCCTGGGCGCAAACGTCCAGGCCATAGAAGACGCAACAATTCAGGAACTCTAAGTGTCCCCTTTTCCACCCTCCTCTCGCCTTACTGATTGAGCGCTCATCCTGAGCGCTCTAACTCAGGAGGCCCACCATGCGAATCTCATCGATTTCATTGCTCCCCGTCATGGCAGCTCTCGTGCTGCTCTCCGCCTTCACCATGGATTCCGCTGCTCAGTCCATGCCCGCCGGCCAGGTGACTGGCCGCGCGCGGTCTGCCTCTGGCGCGAACGCCAGCAAGCAACTGCGACAACCATCCATTGACCTCACCAGCCTGACCAGTGCTAAACCTCCGAGCCAAGCCGCGGCCAACCCACAGAATCTCAGCCGATCGGGCAACGTAAACTTCGACGCGTTGGTTAACTCGCTCTCTGAAAGGGTGAATATCCCTTCACCTGCGGCAGGCGCCAATGCTCAAACTAGCTGCGCTCCGGATACGGACGCAAACATGGCGACCAACGCACTTGGTTCGGCCGCGAAGGCTGCATGGAATGCGGTGGTCGCCCTGGATGGTACGGTACCGACCCCAGGCGCCAAGTCCTTGAATGCGGCGAGAAACTTGGCTTGTTTAATCACCGACGGTGTCGGGCTGGATTGGGCGCAGACCCTCGTCGCGAATGCGGAAACCGCTGCAAAAACATCAAAGGACGACTATTCAGCCATGGAACTTGGAATAAATGCCATCCGGGAAGGGCTCGGAGACTCCAAGTGCTGGGTGACTGCAAAAGCAACTGTAGACCCAACTGACGGAAAGTCCTCGACTACAACTTCCTATCATTACCCGAATGCGTTTCCGCTCTTTCACAATGGTTGCCAAAGCGATGACCAGATTCTGAACTTCTTCACCGAGGGCAAGACCTTCGACGGCGGGAGCCAGGTGCAGTATCTTTACAACGCGCAGCAGTCGGCGAGCTCCGTGAGCGGCGACTTGCTCACCACAACCTTCTTCCCTGGGATCCAGGTTGTGCTGGCGGGCACGGCAACAGCGGGCAACGGCTCGACGAATGCTCCAACCACGAACACAATGGGCACGTCCTTTCGCACCGGGAGGGCGAGGCCGTTTGACAGCGGTACGGATACGTCGACAACCAGCACCACTGACTCGGTGCAAACGGCCCTCACCAAGCTTCAGAATGGGGGCGACTTCAATGTGCGGGTGCCGGTTCCGCTGTATAACCGTCAGTCGGACAATGGAAGTATTTACGCTTACTTCCTGCCCAACGTCGGCTTCACACTCAACGGCTTTGGGTCGCAGCAGACCATCACTGAGTCGACTCAATACAGCGGGAACTTTCCGGTGGAGCTTTACGGCCAGATTGGATCGGTCAAAGACCCCACCGGCGGTTCGGCTGCGGCCATCGCTTTCATGGATTTCAAGGCAGCGGGAGAGTGGATTTCCCCGCAGCTTGCACAGAAGATCAATTTGTCTGGTTCAACTTTCTTTCCCATACTTCAAGCATCTGCGGGCGTCGAGTTTGCGCAAAAGTTCCGCATTTCAATGCAGTACATTTATTCAACACCCCAGTTCTGCCGGGTGTCGGGAGCATCAACCTGCGCTTCAACGACCACTGGCACCGCAACCACAGGTACGCAAACAAAGCTTAGCGGTTTCCATCTTGCGGTCTCGTTTAGCCCGCAAAAAAGTAGCACGGCAAATTGAACAAAGCCATTTGAGGTTACGGTCCAAGCGCGTAATTCAGATTTGATCGGGAGCTGCGCGCTTGCGCCTTCACTGGTTGAGGCACGCGTTTCGTCGGGGAAATGCCTGGCAAAGAGCTTTGTCGCTTCGCCTTGATCGCTTGAAGTGAAGCTTCCGCCAAATCCCAACGAGCTCCAAGTAGACGGACAGACGCGCCTGGCGGTCCTACCCACGCTCAATTTCGATGTGCTCTAATTCTTCTTCGTCTGAGCACATCATCGTTACGATCTGGCAGATTGAGGAAACTCGTCGATCAATTGCGGGAGAGATCACGAGATGTCACAGAGGACCGACGCGGGAAGATTATGTACCGTCGCACCGCCTCCCCCTTCGCGGTCATGCCACTTTGCTTTGTCATTGATGCAAGACCCGTTCCCAGGTGGGCGTTGTTAGGACTTTACACGCGGAGAGGTTAATGAGATTTGCGGGGGAGAACCCAGTTCGGACCAGACTCGAGTTCGGGCATTTCATCGTCTTTGAGCAGCCATTGTCAAAGACTGCGGATTACGCCATTCACTAGTATCTCAATCTGATCGATAACCGCTTTGACATCGGTACCCATGTCTGCGTTCCGAGCTCTTGGCGCCCGAGGCAGCGCCTCCCCTTCCGGTAAGTCAGTTGACCCCTTTTCGCGACGCAGGATTGTATCGCGCAGGGCATCTCTTCCTTCATTCAGTATCTGCTTCATCCTCATACGTCGCTGGTTAAGAATCACGGTGGTATCATCCAGGGCCAGCCGCAATTGAAGCGCTCGCGCACAGGACGCATAAAAAAGAAGCACTGTGGCGAGCCGATAGGCGTCGACGCGAATCATGCGCATTGCATCGATCATCAATGTGTCTGGCTCTGAATCTGTTCTTCGCATGACAGCCTCTAAACCGAGGAAAGGAATGGGTTGGCCAGATTCGACGACCGATGTCCACAGCAGGAAGGAAATAGCCTTCATGCGCCGCTCAAAATACCACGTTGTCCACCAAACGTTCCGGCGACGCTCCCGCAAAGTAGGGAATGCACGGTCCAAGAAACGCAGAGCATCCGTGGCACGCGCCGTTATATTGTGCAACACGGATTGAACACTCTTATTGTCGTTGACCTGTTGGTGGCTGTCTCTCCAGCTTCTTCGCAGTTCGGTGACGATGCCGAGCTGGCTCATTGTTGGAGTTGGCGATTCCCCAGGCTGCTGAGGAAGTTTCTGCTCAATCGAATCGCCAAGCAAACGGTCGTAAGTCCATCTGTCGAAATGCTCCTCGCCAATCTTCATCTCACTGGCCTCCTGGAGTCTGACGTCCGCCCTTCGCAACTCAATTAACGCGATGTCCGCTCGGGTCCGCTCAGGAGTTGTCGACCGCAAACAAGCCGCCGCGCCGCCAAAAAGGCTCATCGCATGTGGGCTGTCATGCTTTCGGTTCGGATTCCGCATCGATGCTAGTCCGGCACTGATCAAGAGTCGGCTCTTGCACCACTGCAAATCGAAGTCGTGCGATTCCTGAGGTATCTTGCTGCGTTGAGCTTCATCGATCAATTGAAGCCCTCTGACCGCGATTTGTTCGGCTTTCTCCAATAGCTCGGCGCGCCTTCTCTCTTGCTCGGTACTCTCCTGCTGTTCGATTCGAAGATCAATTTTTCTTTGCCATATGGTCGCTTTTGTTGCCAGCGTGAATGCCGCTAGATCCATGCTGTGAAGCGCCTCCAAGAGGCATTGGTATCTGCCATTCACGTCCTGTTCTCCGTGCTTTTTGCTCACAATAGAGCTGAGTTGAATTTCCGTGTTCACGTCCCAGTCTTCGAGAGTCTCGTGCCGTAGCCTTACCTGGAACCGAGACGTTGTTTCTATGGCGGCCTGGAGGGCGCGCGACAAGGATCGATCCGCCTTTTGGAGCGATCGAGAAGCAAGTCCGAGCATTCCGCACCATCGCCACCAGCGAATCCAATGTTCTTTTCTGCTATGCTTTGGCCCATATCGGAAGGCGGTAGCAACTACGTTTGATAAAGATGCTTTGGATAAATCTTTCTTCCTCTCATTGCCGATTCCTTCTCTTACCTTAGGTTTCTCCTCAACAATTTTCGAACCGAGGGGCTTGTCGCATATGGTTCTCACCCCAACTTCACGATGCCGTTCGTACGCTTGTTTATCCTCCCCAATCTCTCTGCATATGGCGCGCACGACCTCCACGGCAGCGCACTGCAACTTGGCAATTGCCTTTTCCAACGATCCCCACGCATCAGACTCTTTCTTAGATCTGTTTGCACGTCGGTCTCTAACTTGATCGATATACAAGGCCAGGGAGCTATCGTATTCGTACGATTCGACTGCATAGTCACGGATATAATCCAATCTTCTTCGGCTTGCTTGAGGATTGCCCTCAGTCTGAATCTTAAAGAGATGCTCCCGCAGCAGATGACGAGCGCTATCCAATATCCCACATGCCTCTTCGAGAGCGGCCTTGCATTCATCGGCGGGCGTGGACGCATTGACGGTGCGTATGAGGCTATCTACAGCAAACATCCGATGGTCGATGGATTCAATCACCGCTCGCGACGTCCCAGTTGAGTCAAAGACTTTGAGGTACCACACCGCAACTCTGAGGTGAACGTCCTTTTGGCTTTGGCCAATGTTCGAAAGCCGCGTGTTTACCCATGCACGCAGATTCTTCATGAAGGTTTCAGAGGGCCTTCGACTGCCCAGTTCGAGAACCTTCGCAATATTCGCTTCTGTGATATCTTCGATGCCTAGCCGTAAACATTTCCTGAGTTTTTGGCGAAGGCCGGAGTTCAGCCAGATGAACCCGCCGTCCTTTCGCTTTAACAGCTTAAGATCTTCCAGCTTTTCCAACCAAAGGTTTTTCTCGCCATCTTGATCCTCGTCGTATGAAGCACCTTTGAAATTAGCGCATTGATCCCAGGCCACCGCCAAATGACGGGTTCGCTGAAGGGAAAGCAACATTTGGAGAAATGCACAACGCTCCTTGCTTTCTGCCCACTCTATCGTTCCGTGAACTAGTTCGGGTTCTGGCCATTCAATTCCGTTGTCCAGATCAACCGGCCCGTGACCGGCACATTGCCATTTCAACTTCTTTACTATAGGAGAGTCCTTCGTGCGGCAGAGAACGACGACGGTGATGCCGTCGCGGATGCTTTCGTCGTTTTTCCGTTTAGCCATCAATTGCATTGCGAGATCGACGAATGCCTGGCCTCGCTTGTCTTCGTCCAGCCAGCCGTTGTCGAGACTCTGATGGCCCGGTTCAGGTTTTCGTTCCCGATTACCGCCAGGCGTTTCCCTGGCATCGATGAAAAGCATCAAAGGTTTGGAAGAAGAATTAGCGATTCGCTCGATTTCCTTCTCGCGCGGACGCCCGTCCGCCGCACTGTATAGAGGGGTCCAGTCAGATTCACCTAGTTTCCTATACGCCGCCTCCTGAAACGCTTCGAATAGATCGTCCGCGTCATGTACATCATGCATTTCAAGCCAGAGACAAAGATTGCGCGCTTCATGCTTGCGGAATAAAGCGGCTGCCGCCGAAGTGACCCCATGAACCATGCTTGGAGAGGTTGCTACGACCAGCTTGGGTCCAGATTTGAGAGCGTTGTCTATTGCGCAACTAAAGTCGTTGAAAAACCTCCGAAACTCTGCGTGCTTTGTCTTCTCAGAAAAGTCAGAAGTTGGAAGACGCGGCAAAGAGAGCCGAGTGATGGAGGGGAGACAGCGTCGTTTTGCGGAAGGGACTTGCGGAACCACTGATATGTGTGAAGAAGAAGAAGACCAGCCTCGGTGTGTCGCAAGACCACGAAAACCGCCGCGTTGTCTATTCGCTGCTCGTTGTCCAAACGCCATCGCCTACGCTGTGCGCCAAACCTAGAGTCGTTAAAATAGCTAGACGCAAAGGTCTCTACGGCTCTTATATCGGAGTGCTGATAGCAAACAAAAAAGAGCTTAAGGTCATGCAACTTGTCGAGAGCATAGGCCAAAAATTCTTTTGTTCTGCGCTCGTTAACGCTTACGCCAAAGATCAGCAGGTGATTGCGGCTCTTTACTCCGCCGTTATGCTTGTCTTTGTCGGTGTCCTTCTCCCTGCCCGTATCTTTCGAACAATCTCGCCCTGCGACGTAAGAAGTGAATGTCATCCTATCTTCGATAGGCGGGGGGCCGTCGAGGCTGAAATCGGCGCGGAGGGAGTTCTGGCTTCCGTTGATTTTCACAATGGAGCGAACCCGCGACACTGCATTGAAGTCTGGGAGCTTATCGCCGAGGTGGACATCGAATACTTCCAACTTATTTCGAGACTGCTCAAACGCTTTCTCGGTCAAGTCATCGAAATTTGTGGTCAGGATTATATCGATTCTCAACAGCTGAGACAGGGTGGCTAACATGATGTGATTGAGGGAAGGAACATTGGCGCGCAATACCTGACGCAAACACTCGTCAATTACATCTTGGCTGGGGACTCGCAAGACTGGTTCGGGCGCCTCATCCTGCCTTACAGAAGAACCGGGCTCGAAGTCCTTACTCGGAGAAGTAGGGCGTTTCCTTGGAGGATCGAGATCGAGACGAGACAAAAAGTACAGCGATGACCGCCATTCCGCCATTGCTCCGAGCGCCTCCTGGTAGATGGCGCTCTTGAAACTGCCGCTGCTAATCTCTTTTTTCCAACGAGTTTCCACCAATTCAGCCCATGGGCGGTCCGGAGGCTCCGGACGAGAGAGATCAATGAATGGGGGCCAACGATCTGTTCTGGGATTCCAGAGATGGGGTGTGTCCGAGTCCGCTTCCGCTCCGACTGCGACACAGATACATCGCTGGAGGTAATGGTGAAATTGATTCAGGATCGGGATGCCTGACGACACAGAAAATCCGGCTCCAACAAAGGGTACAAAGCCGTATCCAAATTTCTGGATTTCATCGAGCATTAATTGGATGAACTTTTGCGAAGCGACGTGGCTTGCCGCCGCTTCCTCGTCCTTGTTGCCTAGAATGGATTCGAGTCGGTTGAGGAGCAAGAATCCATTCTTAGGAACCTTGGGGGGACCAGAGACTAGGCTAAGTGTTTTTTTGCTCATTTTTTTGGAAGGCCCTTGCGGAATTTTCACATCATTGCATAGAAATAGGCTGTGCGTCGCAAAAATTTCTGCCCGCTGTCGAAACATGCATGCCTATTGGGCGCCCGGTCGGAATTTTCACAACGGACAGCGCCCTCGAGGCCGGAGCTGCTTTCGAAGCCACCAGAGGGCCTGGGAGCCAAGCGCAATTTGCGCCCGGATGGAGTTTTGACGACGCAGAGGTTAGCTTCCTGAATGCGCTGTGGCATGAGATGCTATTCAAGCGGCTTCAAAATCGAGCGGATGACGTTCGGATTCTTCGCGTAGTCGTCGTGGGCGTGCTCGGGATTCTCGAACAATCCTATCCAATTCCAGGTAGTGGCGTTCTTGACGACATTGTTCACTACGAGGATGCGGCTTGCGGGCGTTGCCTGCCACGTTTGAAAGTCTGCGCCGAGATACCACGTCAGCAGGTCGTTGGGATCGCTCCATGCCACAATCTGCCCGAGAGGTTTTGAGCCGTCCGCAGCCCCTGCGCCTGCGAAAAGCTTTCTCTGAGCGCTCCATGTTTCAAGATCGAGAAACGACTTGGAGTTTACAGCTCCAAGCTTGGCCAGCTCAAGCAGCGGAATTTGGTTGGCGAAGAAATATGCTAGCGAGAGGTGTCCGAGCAGGTAATCGAAGACTTTAGTTCTCTCGGCGTCGTCGGAATTGAATTTCTGGCCGTCCGGGCTGTATTCCGCATGCAGCGCGGAAAACATCAGGAAGCTCCCGAGGCTATGTGAGACGGTGATGAAATGCAGATTTGTGTCAAGAGGCGGCATGGACTTGACACACTTCATGAGAAGCTGGCGAATGCCTTCGACCAGATATCCTTCCAGCGGCCCGACCCCTAGCAAAGCATCGGAAAAACGCCAATCCATGGTGTTGACCTTAGCCCAGCGGTTGAGGAGCACCGCGCGGTTTGGCGTGGCATCCAATGTGTTCAGCTTAAGGTGGGCGGCCGTAAGCCAGTCGTAGGAGTCAAACCGCCCCGTGATGCCTTGGTGCGGCTCCTGCTGGCTGCAGATACTCAAATAGTTGTCGTCTTTCCCGCTGAGTCTGCCGGCGAGATTGGTTTCGTTGGGCATCATGTGTTGGCACTTCACCGCGACAACCATGGGCCACCAGTTGATCTCGTCCAACAGGATGCTCTTGCCGCTCGAAAGCTTGATCAGGTAATGATCGACGAAGGGAGCGGAGGCATGCCATTCTTCTGGCGAACCCCAAATGCGGGTTCCCATATAGGCCAAATCGGGAGACCCGCTGTTGATATCGAAGATGCCTTCGTCGGCATACTCCCGGCTCTGCCACTCGCCGGCTTTCGTAGTGCACTCTTGCTTTAAGTACCTCCTAACGTGCTGACAGATGCTCTGGCGAAGTTCCTGTGAGTCGTTCGGGCCGGTCGCTCCGATCCCATGCATGTAAAGAAGGTGAAGCGGCTCGTTTCCATTGCGCCGAAGTTCGTCGCCTAACGACATGACCTGCGTTTTGCTGGTGGCGGTCGTCTGAGTAGAAGCAGAGAGACTTGAGGGCGTTTGGGCAAGGGCAGGCGTTACCACGAGAAAGAAGAGAAAACGCGCAAAGTACAGACCCGAAGCGGAGGTGCTAGCGCAGTAGGTCATGATGGCCCCCAAGGTGAAGCTATCAATGAATAAGAATTCAAATGGCCGCCCAGCCCGGAAAGACTGGCGAGTTGATCGGTCTTCGAAAATTTCTTCCTAGTATCGCGAAATTCCATCGAACGACGAACTAAAGCACAATTTTCTCTCATTGCTGCTGGTACCGAAATCGCCGGGCACGCCATTCCCATGTTCTCTCCAAGCGATTTTGTGTGATGCTCTTGAGTCCAAGGGGAGACACGCTGCTGCCTAAGCTCGCCGCTCATTCGGCGGCCACGTCAAACGCTGCTAGAGGGCCTCGAAGATTTCGACACTCAACTGTCCTGCGTGCTGAGAGAATGCTGCCGGTGCATCATTCATTGTGAGAAAGAGCGAACCCTTTTGTTGAGTAGCCGCCAGCTCGACGATGCAGAAACTTCCGATTGAAATGGGAACCGGAATCCCAATGGGCGCGACTGGCGCGGTCCCACCAGCGGTCAAAACGGGAGCGGGATTATCCGCTGCGCTGCCACCAATCTTGCAAATCAAGGCGCCGATCAAAGCCGACGGGAGAAGGGGAGGTGCGGCGCTGTTTTGAGACTGTGCGGGATCGCCGTCCGGCCCCAGAATGTTACCCGCACTGAGGGTCCATTTTGAGGCCGGATCTGTGACAATTTTGAGCTTTCTCGGCCCGGCAATATAATCGACCGCTCTCGTCCACAGAGCAGCCGGTCGTGCGAGGACAACTACCCCGCTCGCCAGCGATTGCCAATTCGGTTGTGTAATCATCGAAGCCTCATCTCTGGCCGGGCTGTTTTACGGCCTCGTTTGTCTTTTGCTTTTCCGTCTTCGCGGGATCTTGTGGCGCATTGGCATCGCTCTGCTGAGGCACCACCTTCGGACTGTCGACGATCCCAACCTGCCCTGGCGCCTCAACCAATTGTTTCAACGCAGACTGCGGAACCTCGAACATGGCTTCGCACTTTCCAACGGCTCTAGATGGGCACAGGACTGCGACTACCCGGCTCTGTTTCGCAATGACAGTCGAACCTGTTCCAAGGTCGAACTGCTGGTCAGCGTCGCGCTTGTTCGCGTCATCGTTGGAAAGGACCACAGGAAATATCGTGCTATCGGGAGCGATACGCAGCAATGGACTATCACTGACATCTTCTGGCCTGAGGGGGCTGTCTTTGGGCAGTGCCCGTTTCAAATAGAGGCCGTTGTACAAAACTGCGCCGCCAGAACTCGCGGGGTTGAAATCTGCGGCCGACAGCAGGTGATTCAGCGGCAAAGGGCCGGCCAATGTGCAGGGGGAGGCCCAGCCGGTGGATGCCTTGACACCCCAGTACAGGAAGGCAGCCCAGGCCAACAATGCAATCCAAGCAAATACCCTCATGATTGATCCTTAAACGTCACATTCACGTCGTTTCCGTAGCCCATCCAACCACCCAACAGGCGCCAAAGAAAGACTTCTTCCCGATTGCCGGACGGTTTTCGAATGTGCAAGTCGTCCAGCAGAGCAAAGCGGAAATGATCGACCGAACTCCGCATGAGATCGGCAAAAACGAGGTAATTCTGGCAAGTAGCGAGATAGAGCAATCTCGCGGCGACCGGTCCCAGCGCCGCAACCAGCAAGAACTCTATCGGCGCAGGCTGCACCCACAGGCAATAGGCGGACCAGAAGACAGTGAAGATCACAGTCAAGACAAACAAGCTAACCAGAAAATCGACCTGTATCTTCGAGTCAGAGATTGTGGAATTGAATGAATCTTCTTTCTGCAACTCTCTCTGCAGCCGGGTCCAGAATATGTCCAGATCCATTCCATATCGATCGAGCGCATAACTTCGCATCGTTCGGGTCAAATTGCCGAGCCGTGTGGGCGCCAAAACTCTGAGCCCAGTCGTCTCACCGCGGCCGACATTTGAGACCGTAGGATAGGTGAACTGACGGAGGTTTGTCAGACGGAGTCGTTCAAAACTAAGCCGCTCCCGCGAGTCATTGATGGCGTTCAGTAATTCAACGTGATCCAATGCCAACGACTCGGAAGTCCCAACGCGCAGTTCGTTTGCGAGCGCTTCCACAGCCGGTTTAATAGTTTCCAACGTGTTCACTTGCCCCGTGAGACGCAGCCATCGAACTCGCCAAAGAGCCCGCATTCCATGCTTGTTTTGCCAACGGGCCGACAGCCTGCCAATCCAATTCTGGGGATAGCAGGGGTGGGGATGGGCCATGCCTTGAGCCCTGGCATCACGCAAGTCACTTTTCAATTGATAATGGGCAGCATTAAGTGCTGACGCACCCGGCAAGGGGTCCGTGAATTCCCTCAGGTTTCTTGTATAGCGTTGAATCTTACTATCGATGTCAGCTTGCTGGCGCACCTGACCGGCGTAGAGAATCGGCGCCAGGAATCCCAAATGCCTTCCTTCGAGGAGTTCGAGCAGGAAGCTGCTCAGACCAGACCAAATCATGGAGATGGCGAGGATGGCCAGCAGCCATACGGCGAGTATCCAGGCCAAAGGAGCCGATGCGCCGAATAGCGGACCCGTCGCTGCGGCCCAATTTCCAGCGCGTCCGCCGAGCTTGGCCGCAAGTCCCATCGATGCTCCCAGGAACAGCAGGATGGGCATCACACTGCCGACCACAAGGGATTTAGAGAAGACTTTACCCAGCGAAGTCTGGAGCGACGACAAGAGCGTGCTGAACATAGTCAGTTACCTCGATGAATTACCTTTCCACCGCAATACTCACAGATCGAATCCCCCTTCGAAACTGGGTGAGGAGGCGGTATGCCCTTGTCGTTTTCGCAATACCAATCGTCAGGCTCCGGCTCGACCACGAATTGGAAGAGGTTCGAGCCCGGAGAGAGTGCCGTGGTCCATTGTTCTCCCGAACTTGAGGCAATGGTGAGATTGCCCGCGCCGAATGAAGTCGCCTGAAGGGGATGGGTGCCATCCTCGGATGGAAATTGAATGTGGAGTACCTGGCCCGCGGATGCATTCCCTCCCAGCAGGCTCAAGTTCGCGGTGTCGCTTTGCAGCTTAAGAATCTCGCCTTGCGAGACCTGAATCTTCCTGTCGCTGGTTACTCTCATCTTTCGTACTCCAACGTACAATTCTTGGTGATGGAAGGCCGAGCACCTGCAAACATCGCGATTGAGAATTTGTTTCCGACCATCGGGTCTGTGTTCCAGTCCCAGGTGGTCTGGATGCCCACGACAAACGACATTCGCGTCGCAGAGCGAGTGATGTAAAAAGGCATAGCCAATTCGCTCGAGCGGCCTCTGCCGGTCGGTGCGGTATAGCTGAAGAGAACCCGCGCACCGCTGCTGAGCGCAGCATTCTTGCCGACGATGGGCAATGGCGTAACCTGCAGCGTGGTCCATGATATCCAGGAGTTTTTTGGACTAGGCTTATCGACCATCGCCATCCTGCACTGCTCGGCGGTATATGTGCCCGACACCCTACTCGTGCCATTTTGGGCCTCTCAGAACCAAAGTTGCCCTAGCGCGCTGTTCAACCACGCCGGGCTGAATGGCGAACAGTGGGAAGAACAAGACCCGGCGCTCGAAGATCGATTGCACCTTTGCGAAACTATGCCCTGACAACCGCCTGGGGCCATTTGTGCATGAATACTGACGACTCACGCAGCCTATGCAGAGAGCCAGATTTGTACCGATACGATTGTTTGAGAGCTTTGCAAGTCTTCCGTTAATTGTCAAGAAGAATCTTGCTGATTTTATTGATTCACTAGGACAACTCGGTCATGCGTAGTGGAGATCTGTGAAGGTAACCCTAGCCTGCATATCTCACAGGCGGATTGTCGATTTGGTTGAGTCTGGGTAGAGGAAATAAGTGGAAAGGCCGTCTTTTCTGTGTCATAACTACGTTGTCGAAGCGTGGTTCTGGCTGCGGAAAGGGCGGCCTTTCTCATGACAGAGTGTAATCAAGAAGTCTGTAGGCGTCAGACTAAACGCATGGATGAGGTTTTTGCAGCCCAAGCTGCAGGAGTGAGGTCTGCGATGCTCTGAAGCGGTGCGTTCGCAAGCCCGGGCAGGATGTTGGCCAGATAATCGCGCACCGGGATTTTTAGGCGACGGCAGCTTTCTATCACGGAGATGATAGCGGCCACGCGTGGTCCGGCCGGTTCGCTCCCGATGTGGATCCAGTTGCCGCGGCCGAGGGCGATAGGCCGCATTGAGTTTTCCGCAAGGTTGTTGCTGAGCTCCAGTTCGGGATGATCGAGGAAGCGGATCAGCTTTTTCCAAATGGCAAGCGTGTATCTGCAGGCCTGGCCGGCAGCGCTGCTGGGCAACATTGTCTTGCTCATAGTCAAGATGTGATTGCGGATCTCATCGAGCAGAGGCGGTGCGTGCTGTTGGCGCAGAGCATGGCGTGCGGCATGATCCATCTTCTCGTTCCGCGCCTGGGCATCGATGGCGAACAACTCGTTGATCAGTTCCACCGTGCGGACGGACGCGGCATCCTGTTTATTGAGTTTGACCGCATCCACGAAGTACCTCCTGGCGTGGCTCCAACAGGCCGCGCGCACCATCTTCTCGCCGCCCACGCGCTCGTATGCGGCGTATCCATCTGTTTGCAGAAGTCCTTGGAAGCTGCCGAGGAAGTTCAGCGGACCCTCGCGTTTGCGGCTCATGCGAAAATCAAAAACCGTCATGCCTCCCGGCGTTCCATACTGCCACAGATAGGCTTGATGATTGGTGCCGCTTCCGTCATGCGTTTGTACATCGACCGGAGTTTCATCCGCCTGGATGTAGGTGCCGGCGAGCAATTGGTTCCGCATCGCTCCGGCTACCGGCATCAACATCTCTCCGATGGTCATCACCCAGCCACACATCGTAGCCCTGCTGATATGGATGCCCGCGTCACGCAACAAGGCTACGCTTTGCCGAAAAAGTGGGTTGTGATCACAGTATTTCGTCACCACCGTGTTGATGATCACTCTGTCCGATACCAGGCTTTTATCGATGATCCGGATGGGAAGCGCCGCCGCCGTCACGCCTTGCTCGGGACAGGATTTGCAGGCCCGCTTCTCGCGCTTGGTCACCTGCACGAAATAACGCGCCGGCTCGACATCCAGCACTTCGCTGACTTCGTAGCCGATCACTCGAGTCTCAGCGCCGCAGTTACCGCATAAGCACTGCTCCGGCGTGCAGGCAATTACCCGTTCCACACGGGGAAGATTCGCGGGCAGAGTCTGACGTCCGGGATGCTTGCGTTTCTTTTGTTCCGTAACAGGCGGCGGTGCTTTGCGCTCGCTCTCGGCAACTACTTCTTCCTGACTAACCCCTGGCTCTTGCTCCAGTAGTTCCAGTTGCAAATTGCTTAGCTTCTCGCTGCTCGGTCCATATTTCTGAATTCGCACCAAACGAAGACGCTCTTCGAGGACCTGGATCTTCAACCGTGCATACTCGAGCTCTCTGTTCTGCGACGCAACCTGCTCCTTCAGCTGCGCGACAACCTCAGCCATGAAGGGTTCCGAGTGCGGAGGAAGAGTAGGCTCAGAAGGCGTGCTCACGATGTCTATTTAATAACATAATTTCTTGTGGATAAATGAGCGAAATATCCAGTGTTTACGCGGTTTTCAGTGACTCCGTTGGTTCTTCCGACCGAGGTTTGCGATACCACTTTCTGGGCCGTGTCTGAGTCAGATCAATCCCACCTAAAAGCAGCGCCAGTTCCTCGGAACTCAGGACGATTTTCTTCACAGTACTGCCCGCATCCGGCCACCGAAACCTTCCTCCGTCCAACTTTTTCGCGCACACCCAAAGCCCGCTTCCGTCATAGACGAGAAGCTTCAGGCGATTGCGTCGCGCGTTCGTGAAAAGAAACACATGGCCGCTTTCCGGATCGCCGCCCAGATGATCGCGTACCAGCCCGTAGAGGCCATTGAAGTTGTTGCGCATGTCAGTTGCGCCAGTCGCCACGTAGATCCGCGTCGCCGGTCCAAACCCGAACACCCTCTACACCCTGTCCAATACGGCCAGCAAGCGTTCCAACGTCTGCGCATCGAAGCCACGATTCACTTCGATTCGACGCCCGCTTCGAAGCTCAACAGTCAGCACGCCATCGTGAGTCTCGCTGTCTGCATGCCGAGAAGGCGATGAAAACACTTCCACAGGAAGCAGAGCTCCGGCTCTCGATTGCGGCTTGCTTTGCACGCGCCGGCGATACTTATCCAGCGTGCCAACGGCCAAGCCACGCGCATGGCAAAATGCCGCCCGCATCAACCCACTCGCTTCAAATTCCGCAACCAAGGCTTCCACCTCAGTCCGGCTCCGCCGCCTCCGCACCGCTCCCGATTCGCTCATAACTCCAGTGCATCACTAAACTCAGCGATGGAACAGTATGCGTTGCTCAGACGGATACCGACAAGCAGTCTTTCCCCTCACACACTCAGTCTTGCAGTCCTAATCGCCCGTGTCTGGCCGTTCCCTACCGGAAAGTGTCATATTCGAAGGCCTTTTGCGGCATACACGTCCTTGTACTGGCATTCAGTTATCTGATCACCGAGGGCAATGACCGCGCCCTCACTGGCGAAATCCCTTGCTGTGACTGTCCAACAATATGGCCGACCACTAGTGCGCTAGACATCCCATGAAGTAACATCTCGAAGATGAAGCTCTCTGTTGCCCTATGTACATACAATGGCGCGCAATATGTCGCAGAACAGATGATGAGTATTGCAACGCAGACACGCCCTCCCGACGAACTGATAGTCGCGGATGACGGGTCATCTGACGAAACCTTGACTGTCGTATCCAGGTTGGCAACGCTCTATCGGTTGAACGTGGTCATACTCCGTGGAAATCATGTCGGAATCATTGCCAATGTGGAACGAGCACTCCTCGCCTGTACGGGGGAAGTCATCGTGCTCGCAGATCAAGACGACATCTGGTATGAAGGAAAGCTAGAGATTATAGAGCGGGCGTTTCTCGAAGACGACAGTGCGGTTTGTCTATGTACAAATGCCGAAATCGTGAACGAGCATCGCATTCCACTTGGGTACGACTTGTGGGAATGCCAAGGTCTGCGCGACCCATACGTGAGTGGCTTCATTGAAGCGGGTCGAACGTTTGAACTGCTTCAAGTTCGGCATCTTGCGACGGGTGCAACAATGGCTTTTCGCTCTTCTTGGACAGAGATAATTCTGCCTCTCCCGCGCGATGTTCGGCTGTTTCATGATGGGTGGATTGCACTGATGGCGGCTTCCGTGAATGGCTGTCGATTCTTGAGTGACAGCTTGATTCAGTATCGACAGCACCCAGAGCAACACATTGGCGCGCGCCTTCCAGTGGGAACGGTTAAGCGGCTCTTTGAAAAACCTGATATCGCGCTATGGAGACGCGCTCGATGGCTCAAGAATCCGGCAATCGAAGGTCGTCAATTGGAGCGGATCGCTAGTAGCTTAAGTCGGATGGGAATCAAATATGAGCCTGCCGACCACGGTCGCCTCCTTGTCATTTCTTAATTGCACAGAATTAGACCTGCCATCTGAACACTCTTCCTCGATTCCTATGTTTGCCTTGGATCGCGACCAACACCCTCTGATTTCGCGATTCAGGTGGGCTCGTGCAGCGCTCCTTCTCCAATCACTCCTCGATAGCGCAACACCTTTTTCAGATGGTTCAGCAAGGACGAGTTCAAGGTGCCCGCCTCAAGGTGCCCACCGGCGCTCTCAACTAACATTTTCAATTGCTGCTTCATCGAATAAGCCTGGGCACTTTCTCCGCCATAGTGGAAAAGGGATGCATTCAGATTGGAGTCAGCAAAGTAGCTCTGGATTTTAACTGGGCTTTCTTTGACCCGCACACCTTGTCGATCAACCGCAACATTCAAGGCCATTTCAACCAGAAATCTGTAGGGATATCGCCCCTCGAGCTCTCTGTATTCCCTCTCCCAGGCCGTCGCGAGTGCTCTGAAAGTGAGCGCCTCTCCATACATCAAAGATATATTCCGTCTCAGGGAAAAACCTTGGCAATCTGATTGCACTGTCTTTTCACCGCTCAACATCAGTTCACTCGCGCCCACTTGCGGTAACGACCGAAGACGATTTAATACGACATGATCGTAATCAAGGCACAATATGAGTTCGCGATTCTTAATCCTGCTCGGAAGGTTTGCGAGTGACAACTGAAGATAATAGATGTCTGAGCAATGGACTACGGATTCGCTAAATTCAATGTCTGCTTGTCTGAGCCCACGATCGAAGTACCGCTTGGACGGCTCCGCCTTGTGGCGCGGACAAGAGATCAAACACGATGGTTGACGGCAATCTTTCCAGGAAGCGAAGAGTGCGTTCCATACAGAAGCAATGGCGGAGTTCATAACCTCCGAACCGTCGGTCGCAAAAGCGATCCAACTCACAGGACTTTGAGAATCGGTCATAATCTCAGCACGCCATCGTCAAAGTTGATTTCTATGACGCCATCATACAAGAGACTCCAAAGGCGTTGCTCATCAAGATGGCTTCCGGATTGGAGTGCCATCCTGCGCCGGATCATCCATGGTATGTGAAGGAGAATCCACGCAATCGCGCCGAGCCATTCGCGCCACCAACCTCTTTTGACAATGGCAAAGGATAGATGGACATAGAACTTAACGGAACCAGCCCAAATACGGCGCAAGTGCGATGCAGGGACACAGGTGAACAGAACAATGATCGCATTACGGATGCTCTGCTCCACCACTACTGGAAAGATCTTTCGAAGAGTCGCGCTCCCGCGATGGCTCACCCGGGAATGGGGTACAAACAAACCCTGATGACCGCGAAGCTGAAGACGATAGCTTAATTCCACGTCTTCTGCCATGAGAAAGAAGTGTTCATTGAAATCGCCAACGTCGTCAATCGCCGCCTTTCTAATCAATACGGCAGCTCCGCAGAACCCGAATACTTCTCGCTCCAGCGGGTTTGCGCTGATAGTGTGACGCTGACTGCGGTTTCCATAGCCCCTCCGGCTAAACATCACGCCAGCAGCGTATAACGTATCGGGCGCATTCCAGTCCAATATGCTCGGCGCGAAAAAATCATATTGCCGTTTCGCATCGGCGACGAGAACCAACTGCACGAGTGCATCCGGCGCAACTGTAGTATCGTTGTTCAACAAGAACACGTATTCGGCCTGTGAATGGCGCATCCCAATGTTCACGGCTCGACCAAAGCCGACATTCTGATCAAGCTGGATCACTCTGACCCGACTGCTAACGAGAATATCCAAATCGGTCGATCCATCTAGCGATCCGTTGTCGATCACAATCACTTCGAAGCTTCCGTAGTCTTGGCTTAGACATGATTCGACGCACGCCCTGAGGATTTCGCGTCCATTCCAGTTCGGGATTATTATGCTCACCCGCATGGACTCCCCTTATATACGAATTTCCCTCGATCCGTCCATATCCTTGACCCAACAAAAACGGGCCGCTATGATGCCGGTGTAAACTTGCGCACCCAAAACAATCTGTGCCTTGATATTTACTCGATTGCTCATCATTGAATCGGCGGGAACTCGGGGTATCTTCCTGCTTGTTCTCCTCGTTACGAAGGAACACTTACATGCAAGATATAGAACCAACTTCCGTGGAATCACTCAAGGAAGAGGGGGAACGCGCAGGACTGCAAGGGCGTCATTCCGATGCGCTTAGTTGCTTTCAGCATGCCTTGATATTAGCGATCCAGGAGGGCAACGACTGGGAGACGCTCAATATTATTGCCCTAATTGCCATCGTATACAAGCAGTGCTACCATGCGCTTCCTTACGGAGATTCGAAGCGACCATCATTCATTGAGCTGATGGGAGCTTTTGCGCTAGCTGGTGTCAGAATTTCCGACGCGAGAAAGATTAAGGGACAACCACGATCAGTAGTACTTCTCCGAACCGGCGACTATTACTATGCCTTGGCCGACTTCGAAAAAGCGGCGCTAATGCATCGCCAGGCAATTGAGGAACTCCGCAATTACGCGCGGTTTGACAGGCGACTACTCTACTCAGAATACTTGGGCCACTTGGGGCAAGCCCTCGGAATGTTAGGCGACACTGGAGGCCTGCCAACACTGACCAAGTCCCTAACAATTGCACGAGACTTGCATAGGCACGAGGTACGCCCATTTCATAAGCTTGTGCTCATTAGCGGGCTATTGCTTAAGTTTGGCGAGTTGTACCTGCACAGCGGCCAAACGGAAGACGCGCGCAAGGTTACGGAGGATGCACGCAACCACCCTCGGCGCGCTGGTATACGCGAAGCTCAAGGCCTCGATCTTCCGGCGGCGCAGGCGGGAGCTTTTCACGGTCTACGCCGACGAAATGCAGAATCTCGTTTCAGAAAGTACCGACTTCGATGTTCTGTTCTCGGAGTCCCGCAAATGGGCGATCTCCATCGCCACGGCAAATCAGTTCAATGCTCAGCTCCCAGCCCAGATGCGATCTGCAATGCAGGCCATCGGAACTCGAATATTTTTTCAAGTTTCTCCCGAAGATGCCGAACAGACGGCCCGCGATCTCTCCGGTGGCAAGGCCATGGCGAGTCAACTGAAGAATCTGGCACCTAGACACTTCATCGTCAAACAGGGCAATCAGAAGCCCTATGAGGTCGTGACTCCAGACGTCATTACGGCGAAGACCTCCGCTGCCGATTTATGCGCGGCTTCGAATGCTCTTCATGCGCGCCGCCGTGGCGCCGCCGCCACCTACTATGCCGCTCCGCGCATTCATGACGCACTTCTATGGCGGCGCGCAAAACGGGAACACGAGAGTCTAAATAAGAATCTCACCGACGCCGAAAAGAAACTTGAGTCGGAACAGGCCACCCTCAGATCCCGTCTCAGCCAAATCGACGCACAACGGCAGGTATGGCACTCCCAGGCAGCGCAGTATCATGCGCGCGGAGACAAGCGCGGCGGACGTCAGCAACCAACGTGGCTTGTCCTTCTGAAAGCCTCTCTCTGGGCCGTGGTAGCCCTTATTCCCGGACTCTTGCTCGGGCTGCCAGTTGCGATCACCGTCGCTCTCCCGGTGGTTGCCGGCATCGCGGCGTTCCTCTTTTATCGGCACCGACGCCTCCATCCCTCCTACAGACAATTCAAGAGTCAGGAAAATGTTCGCTTCGCGGTCAGCACCGAACGTCCGCGGGTCGAGCTGCCGCCCGCTCAAAAGCTTCTAGCAGCGCCTCGGGAGGATCGTCAATGAGATATCACATCGCGATTTTGGGTACTCTCATCGTTGCTCTCACCGGCTGCGGCTGGCACCATGAACCGGCGACAGATGACGTATGCCTGCTTGATATTTCAAAGAGCATCGAGCGCGAATCCACCGTGGAGGAATTCAAGGCAGTCGATTCTCTCGTTGCAAACCTGAAGCGTGGAGACAGCCTGACGCTGATTCCGATCACAGGCAACGCCCCGGGCGATTCGCATGGCCGAATTGTGCATCTTTGGGTGCCAACTCAGTGTCAGCCCTACGACAACGATCTAGTTGCCTTTCGCGGCCAGGCCCGAGAACAGATCAAGGCCATGCGTGAGCAGGCGTTGGCCAGACCTTCCAGCCAAACGGACATCCTTGGAGCACTCGACGCGGCACGACAGGAACTCTCTTTGATCCCGAAAATGAACAACCGCAGGCTTCTGATCGCGAGTGATTTCCTCGAAGATGATGGCACTTACAACTTCGTTTCGGCGCCCCTGCTGGACAGCCCGGTCCGCGCACGTTTGTTAGCTGCGCGTCTACGCGAGCAGCGTGGATTTACATTGCCAGACGTTCGACTCTGCCTTGGCCGTCTCGAAAGTTCAGACTTCAGGCCACTAACGGCGCAGCGAAAAGGCGCTGTCCAAGCTTTCTGGTCGGCGTATCTGTCGGGCACTCGCAACGTGGCGGAGATTCGCCTTGACGGCACGGAAATGCTTGCCGATCCAGAGCAAGGCTGTCTCGGAATAGAACGATAGCCCGTTTTCGGCGGCTGTCATACGCAGGTATTCCCGCGCCGATAATTCGACCTGGGGCGTCCTGTTTGAAACTCCAGCATCGCTTATCGCAAGGAAGGCGGCTACATGACCGAATCCATTTTCATGCGCGCCTGGGCGACCATCATCGGTTCCCTCGCAACAATCGCAATCATCGTCACAGCTTTGGGTCTCTTGCTCGGCGTCTTGAAGCCGGCCGATGCAGTGAAAAGAATTGGAGCGCACCTTGGCATCATTGTTCTTTTGATGCTGATTCCTGGAGCTCTTGTAAGTCTCTGGTCGGTCATGTCAGTATGGCAACGGATTGCGCTAGCCGCTATTGGGATCGCCATCTGGTGGTGGCGGCAAGCGAGAGGGCAAACACGGAAGAACAAAGGAGAATGATATTCCGTGCCGGTCTGGACCTTACTCTGGAAAGCCTAACACCATGGGGTGTAAACTCGCTTCATGGCACAACATGATGTTGAATTCACGGTACCCCAAAGGCCGCTAGGAAAAGTGGACATTGAGTTCTTTATCACCAAGGACGGCGGCCAGTTGGGAAAGATCAAGATCAGCAAGGGTGGGATCGATTACTACCCAAAGAACGCGAAAAAGCCAATCCGGAAGACCTGGACGCAACTCGACGCCATGTTCCAAACGACGCCAAAAGCGGGGTAGCCTCGACACGTTTTACGTCGCCTACGCCGTGCTCAGCTAGCTAGCCACTCTTCCTGCTCTTCGACTGTTTCCTCAGCGCCCTTGGCAATCCCTACCTGATCGGTCTCTTGTGGGATGATCCGCTTACTCAGTTCGCGACTTATTGCCCTGCACCGAGCTTCGATGAAGCTGTCGTAGTCGTCTGTCATCACGCCGAAGCTATCGTTCAGTCTGATAAGGTGAGTGGCAAGGCACCTGTCGATCTCGGGGTTGTCGGCAATGAAGCCCTTCATATAGGTCTTCGGGGATTGAGCCCTGATGAGCCGCTTGTTCAGAAAATCATCCACAAGCGTGATGTTCGCCACGTGATTGATGCGCCTCGAGTCCTCTCCCTGTTTTTCCAGCCAGGACTTCGGAAAGAAGTGATGGTAGTTCTTGCTGTTTGCTTGCTTCAGGTACGAATTGTCCAAGCGCACTATTGAGTTGTCAACGAACGACTTCGGCTGCTTATGTGCAAGGATGCAAAGGATCGCTTTGACAAAGCTTCGACTCGTACTGAAATAGCCATTGGTCTCAACGAATTCGGGACTCACATCAATTGCCCAGTCATAGGCGGGAAGTTTTCCTTTCAGAATTCGGTCGATCCTTCCGATGTCCTGTGCAACCCTGGTCTCGAGGGACTGTGAATAGCGGCCTCCAAGCGACACTCTCCAGAAGAAATCTTGCAGAAACTTTTGGAGATCGCCGGTCGGCTTGTCGGGGTGCTTATAAAAGAAATAGGCAAACGGGATTGTAAGGGCTTGGTAAGGCAACAGGCGCGAAACGGGAATGCGATAGTAGTTGCGAAAGTAATCGACGGTCGCTCGAATCGCTTCGACTGCCTTAGGCCACGTTTTAATGACTTCCTGCTTTGGTAAATTGAGAATTTCTGTCTTGCGGCAGTCCTTCCGGATCAGGACCGCAACCGTTTGCAAGACCACTGCGGATGATAACGTATCGTAATCTACTACCTCCAGTTCCTTGAGCAACGCTTTGAATTTCTCAGCAAGGTCAAACTTCTTCTCCGGTTCATAAGTTTTTGCAACCATGATTTCAAACACCGAAAGCTGCTGCCCGCCGACATTGAGTCGGGTAAAGACTTCAGTCGCGACATCAATTGCTGCGCCGTTCATCAGGATGGCGGAAAATTGATAGCTCTCGATCCGATTCTTGTAAGTGCGAATTTTGTCTTGTCGATCCTTTGGAAAGCTCGCCAGGTAGCCAAAATCCCCCGACAAAAGATCCTTTAGTTGAATCGTCTCTTTACCGTTTTGCGCTGTATCTTCCATCAAAATGATCTCTTCGTGATCGCTTACAGTCAGATCGACCCAGAACTGCGAAAAGTCTTCTTGGCGATCTTCGCGCTCGATCATGAGTCCTTTGAGGGTTGCGAAAAGGCTAGTCAAACGCTGCTGACCATCGAGAACATATTTGACTGCGTCACCTTTTGGCGTATCTGGCAGTGAAACTCCTCCCAAGTTACGGACCGAGCGAAGTCGCTCATGAGTTTTCCAAAGGATGAACGTCCCGATGGGGTATCCCTTGACGATACTGTCGAGAAGTTTGGCACTCCTCGCTTTACTCCAGACAAAATCACGTTGGAACTGCGGAATCTTGATCGTTCCATTTTCGATTTCCGCAAACAACGATGTGAAGGTTACGGACTGCGGCTCTGGAAGGGACATGGGTTCTTCGCTCCTGCAATTGATCTACGCATTTTAATGCGCGTCTCAAGTTGGCGCTTTGGATAGGCAGAAACTATACCGCATTGGGCCCTTGCATGTATTCATTCTCCCAATTACATTCTGACATTTTGGCGGAAGGCTGAAAGGAAAGCCCGTAATCCCGTTTGGCCGGACTATCTTGCAAAGCCCACACACTCGAGATGTAGGCCATGTGTCCGTATATTTTCCTACATACACTATTGACAATATGTATGTACGCCTATATACAATCGCTTCAATGAAACTTGAAGAACAACACGAAGCTGATCTCGAAGCCGTTGCGAACCGGCTCCGCACTCGGGTTCGCGAATTGGAGGCAGAGATTCTGCCGATTCAGGAACTGCTTGCGCGACTCCGCATTCAATTGGATTTCGTAGAGCGGGCTCTCAGTGCTGGAACTACGGCCTTGGCTCCGGAGACACAGGCCGCGGAGGTCGCTCCTTCGAAACCGAACGTATCGGACAGAATTTTCGAGATTCTACGTGATGCCGGACGGCCGCTCCACATTACCGAAATCAAGGATCACTATATGGCCAAAGGGTTTACCGTTCCGGGCCAAGGGAATGAGAGCAATCTTTTGGTCTACATTGTTCGTGATGCCCGATTTGCGCGAGTGTCCAAGGGAACCTACGCCTTGGCAGAAGTGGGAGTTCCGACACATGCTCCGGCAAAACCAAAGATCAAGCGCCGTCGGCGTAGAAAACCGTAAGGAGAAATTTTATGGCGAAATGGTCCTTTAGAACCATGGAACGCGGGGAGTTGAACGTCGATCCCATCCAGAGCGAATTCTTCAGCACCGAAGCAATCGACGGGCTGACGGAAGCATTGGTCCGCGAATCCATACAGAACACGCTCGACGCTACGCCGAAGGGCCAGACGGCACGGGTCCGGTTCTGGCATTCGGGGACCGAGCACGCGCTCCCGTTGCAGAGCGGATACCTTGGCAGTCTCAAAGATCACCTACACGCAGACGGGAGTGGTCTCACCGAAGTGCCGACATTCGACGACGGCGTGCCCTTTCTCCTTATTGAAGACTTTGGCGCCCGTGGGCTCTCGGGCGACCCGGAGCAGGACGAGGATACCGGCGAGAAGAATGACTTCTATTATTTCTGGCGAAACGTTGGGCGCTCGGGAAAAAAGGGAAGCGACCGAGGCCGGTGGGGACTTGGCAAGAATGTGTTTCCTGCCTCAAGCCGAATCAACACCTTTTTCGGCTTCACGGTCCGGGCGGACCATCCCACGACGCTCCTCCTCGGGCAGTCGGTCCTCAAAGTGCACAAGATGGATGGCAGCCGTAAGTACCCTTACGGTTATTTTGCGAATATAAACCCGAGTGATCAATTTGCGGTCCCGATTGCGGATGCTACCGCCTTAGACAAGTTTCGTAGTGATTTTCACCTCAACCATGCTTCCAAAACGCGGCGATGGCTGGAGCCTTAGAAGGTCCAGCCTGCGACGACCGCTATCGTGCTCTTGCCGTTCTTCCAGGCGGCACTCACGCCACCCAATACATTCGTCGGCTTCTTGGGCTTGGCCACGAAAACTCCGACGCCACCTTCCCCATAACCGTTAGTCGATACAGCATTCGCTCGTTCAAAGATGTCGAAACTGAGCCATTCTAACTTTGCTGGGATGATCGCCAGATCCGAGTATATGGGAATGCCGGTCGACACTTTGTAGGCTCCCATGTAAGCACTTTCTTGCGACACAATGCTCACCGTTCCAGACTGAGCATCTGTTGTGTTAACCATGACCTTTTTGAGATCGCCCGAATTGTTCGTCCGGCTGACACCTCCAGAAATACCTATCAGGTAATCCCACCCTTTATGCGACAAGAAGGCATTGTAGGTTGGGAGGATGTCGAAGCCATCGAAGTGTTGAGTAGTGACGGTCGACGACGAAGTCGGGACGGTGTCGAACGTCGAACGCGTGAAATCGATATAGACGAGAAACGAATCGTCTTGGAAGAGCGGTGGCTTTCCTATATTGTTATCCGCACCCACGAGCGCTGGTGGCTCAGCTTTGAGGCCATGAACACCAACAGATCCTCCTCCGCTGATGCTCGCAGGAGAATTGCTAGTCTGGAAAATCTGCCCGCCAAGGTCTGCACTCGGCTTTCCTGAAAATGACAGTCCAAATTCGGGATTCTTGAGATGCTTTGGCGCCGTACCTTTGTTGGTGATCTGTTGAATCTTTCCGTCTAGCGCCTGAATCTCGAGCGTATAGAAAAGCTTCAGCTTGGCGTACGCATCCTTATCGGCTTGAGAAGCATCTGACGCAGGCGGTTTCAATTGATTGAGATTAATCTCATCGTCTACTCTCAGCCTCGTGAGATCGCTAAGAGATTGACCCATGGTTACATTCGGTTCGTGCAGATAACCAATCGTAAATTTCGAAGCGCTGACGTTATAAGTCAGATCGGCCTTTGAGTTCATTAGGTAGAGGCTAGAATGTCCATCTGCGTCTTGGTAAGCAGTAGTTTGCGCCAATGACGCGGAGGTTACACCTAACGCGAGCACCATAAAAGCGCCGTATCGCATCTTCCTCCCTCTCAGCCACTTGCTCATCTTTACACGACGTCAAGCAAGGGGCTTTGGACTAGAGTTAGATTCTGTTTCTTGTAGGGGTTTGGAAAGGCGGCTCTTGGCGGCGTAAAGGAAATCTCTATACCCCAAGTCTGGGCCACGCCTACAACTGTGACACGCAGGGGAGCTTGCGCTGGCAGATCTAAGTTAGCCGAGCCGTCCCATTGATCCCCTCCGGACGCGGTCATTGGTACGTCGCTGGCGTTGATCAAGACTTCAGCATCATTTGACGCTCCTGTGACCGTGGCAACTACCTTGCAGGGTGCCATAGACCTCCTTGGTTTTCGAAGGTTCATTGATAGCGCAGATTGGAGACAGAGAAACAGTACCATTGAATTGAATTGCGCAAGGCGACTTTTTTCACTTCAAGAAAAATAACTGTGGATTTCTTTTTTAGTCGCCCATGAAGGCGCGCAAATAGCCCTCTTTCGCCTTGTCGACGAACGCAGCAAAGTCCTCTTCGCTCATGTTGGCGAGTGTGGTGGCGCCGAGAACTTTGTTGTCTGGGCTTTCGAACCACTAGCCTGGCTAAGCGAGAATCCAGCTCCCTGACATTTAGCTGAGCCTCGCCAAGAATTTGATCTGGGAGCAAAATGAGCATGGCACCCAAATTCGCTGGTCTTCTTGAAGGTGGTCTTGGCCGGGAATCGGTAGTTCGGCATAGTGAAGAAGTCCATTCTGCGATGGCCTCACTGTGGTTGCTGAGGAATGCCGCTCGTCCGCCGCGTTCCGGTCCGGCTCGGGTGGGGCAGCAACCTGCAGTGTACGGTCCTGGACAACTCTCCTTGGGGCCGATCTGGCCAGCTAGAGCACCAACGACAAAATTGCGAGCCCCAATGTGCGCGGTATTATCGTATCTTCGAACTGTGACACTTCCGGCAATTTGTTCTACGACGGCGCAAACTAATGCGCCCACGACGCTGAGGGACGCATCCGGGCCATGCAGAACGCGCCCGCTGAACCCCGCCACACCTGTGATTTTGGTTTAACACTCGCCGCGGTATAAATCACCGTCTAGGCCCAGTTCAGGGAAGCAACCAAAAGATATTGATCTGTAGTTATTGACATAAGAGTTAAGGACTAGCCGCGATTTCTCACAGGGGATCGATTTGATGTCGGTCAGCAGTGCGGGGCATGCGGGAAGAGCCGTCCACCGGCTCGAAATCGGTTTGTCGACGGGTACGGCGCGAGCGCGGAGAGACTTATCG
>Ga0302185_10000218_pt1 | contig 46006 bp, 48 predicted proteins | sample II_Bog_E1_1_FD_200231 | JGI IMG/M metagenome (GOLD analysis project Ga0302185, IMG submission 200231) | Peat permafrost microbial communities from Stordalen Mire near Abisko, Sweden - II_Bog_E1_2 | ecosystem: Environmental > Terrestrial > Soil > Wetlands > Peat | place: Sweden: Abisko... | reverse complement strand
TTTCATATATAAATGTTAATTGTATATAATACATTTTTATTGCAGCAATTATAAGCATTTAACTCAAGTGTTGGTTGGAATTTTCGGTATGCTGACTAATCTACCAATGCTTATAGAGTATAAAATTGCAATGATATCAATAAAAAATTAGCCATATAATTACTCTTCTCAAAGCGAGAGAGAAATATAAACGAGCTTTATTTCAATAAAGAGACAGATACTAAGGAAAGTGAGCGGCCAAAATCAGTTTAGCTGAGGAAGTAATCATGCAGGGGACGGACATACATCGTCAGGAGTTTGATCAATTGCTACTAAGCAGACACATCCATAAATATCAGAGAGCAGATGTGCGGAAGAACATCTGTGAACTGTTTAAATGTAAGCGATGACTGCTGGTTGGAGTGCGAGTAGAAGAGCACGTCGAACTGTGGAACGAGGGAAGGGTCATTGATTATCTGCATGTCGCTGAACAATCGTTGGTAATTTTGTATTTTGAGGAGGGCGTAGTTGTCCTTGTCGCCGAAGGAGCAATAATATACGAATACTCGCTGAAGCTGGTAGCGATAGGAGTGCAGCTCCGCCCGAGAAGATTCCATTTTATTATTTATCTGCCGTATTAACACGCAACTGTAGCTTGTACAGACAGCTCCTTCTGTTGATTGGCAAGTGTATCCTTTAGGGCATCCTCCAGAACTGCTGAATTGGTCTGTTTTGCCTGATAATCCACGACATGTAGTTTGGCAGCAGTGACCTTCAGCTGATATGATAATTCCAGGACCGAGACAGCATGTTTAATATGAATGGCATTTTGGAAAAAGACAAGCACCATCGAAATCACCTAATGAACAGAGATCTTGTTTGCTAAGCGCAAAAAACAAGACCACAAGAAAGACAAACTGGATTTTAATTTTACGTATCCTAGATAATTATAATAAATTAATTCTTTTGATGCTTAATAAATGTTTTAACTTTTTAATTAAATCTTTGTTTATTCTTCAAGGAGAATTCATTTATATTATTGCTATAACATTGCAGTTTTAACATAATCACTTATGCAGAGGTACCAAGATAGAGCCCTAAAATACAAATAGTATTTACTCACAGGGATAGCAAAAAATTAAAGAAACCAATTAAATTTTATAGCTAAACGTATTTGTATTTGAGTTGAAGAGATTTAATACAACAAATTAAATCATTTTGTTGATTATTAATTTTTTATTTTTATAAAAAATGATTAAAGTTTTGTAAATAAACAAAAAAAACAGCAATAATGATTTTTAGAACGGATCACTTTCCTTTCTCTTTATTAAAAAATATAACAATTGACTCATAGTAATCAGAATCTAAATCGTTGCTCCTTTTTAATTTGTTTTGCAGGATGATCCCCAGATGTTCTTTATTTGTTAATCTTGGCCATACTCTCTTCTGCCTATTTCTTTTATTCTCCTGATAAATCACACCATCTTTTTTCATGCTTGCCCTCCCATTTTCTTTGAACTCTTGGGTCCAAAGGACATGGCCGAAAATCTTTTGAATTTGTTCGTCGGGAAAGCGGTTTTGTCCCCAGTGATCTTGTATCTCTTGCCTTTGGTCTCAGTTGGTCCTATTTTTTATGGAACATTTATTTCTTTGATTCTTTCCCTTTGATATTAATGTCAAGGCTTATTTTTTAAGATTTTGGCCTTAGTCTTGGAATTTAAGTAGAGGCAGCTTTTGATTTTCTTTATTTAATTTGCTTTGTCACCTGTGTTGGCGCTCGGATGATATTAGTAATTCTTTTACTCGTCTTTTTTAAGAAAGGATTTGGTTTCACTTCAATTTTGGTCTCAAGATGAACTTCTGGCGGTATATCAAATTTCACAAGCGGCTAAATTTAAACAAGTTCCGTTCTTCTGACAGGCTCATTTTGATCTTAGACATGCTCCTCACTGTCGTCATGACTCTCCTCAAGTTCTTTGATAGGCGAAACCTCGACATGTGTAATCATAAACCAGTAGTCATTCGGATCGGTGAGATCAATAGAAAAATCACTGGGATCCTTCTCCTTTGTTTCCTGAAAGAAGTTATAATACTTGGGTGTTTGGAATTCAAACTAAATTTGCATGTAGTTCTTGAAGCCTTAACTTCCAATTCAATTATTAATACTCAAGCTAGTAATTCAAATATATATCAATACATTATCTTTTCGATGAACTCAAGAAATTATTATCTTTGGTCATCGTTTGCAAAGACACACTCGATTCGAGGAAGATTCTCGAATGGCTGCATCGCTATTACCTTTTTTGTCTTCAGGTAGAGGGTTATGTCGCCCTAATCTTCCATCGACAAAGTATTATCTATCTTTAGTGACAAATCAATTTGTTGATAGATATTTTATTGGGAGTCATTAGTAGCATCTCTATTCTTTTTGGAGATGAACATATTTAAATAGGCATCGACTGTTATCAGCACTGTCATTTCTCGCAATTAGGACTATATTTTAATAAAGATGTGGTACTCTTTCAAAACCAAGTAGTTGATGTATTCGAAGTAGCTATACTCAAACCTATGTTAGGAATCAACTACTTTTTTAGAAATTGTTTAATATACTTTATCGATACTTATTTTTAGTTTTTAGCCTATACTTTGCACAGCTACACCACAACTCCTTTCGATAGCAGCTACTCTGAAGAGTAACACTCGTCAATATATTTGTTTTCAGTTTACTTTCTCAGGATGTCCATTAGGGAATTAAATTGGTCCTCACCATTTTATGTTTACTCCTTTACCGTATCAAGATATGCGCCAATGACTTATTTTATTAACACTAACTTTTGTTTTTAAAGGGTTTCGACAAATTACAGGTACTGTGCCATTAAAAACCCCAATTATCTTTCTGTTTACGTCTGAATGAAGGATTGGTAGATAAACATCTGTTCCTCAGCATACAGGTCTGTTTAGCTCAAGAAAGGCTTAGAGTTTTTATCTTTGTTATAGACGGCAACCAGATTGTTGCAAAGTGCGAGGGTTAGTTAGTTGCAGTTTTGAATCTAAACAATTTTGAGTTAAATTTTAGTTCGCGTTTCCATGATTTCCTTTTAACCTGAGTAATCGTAAAAATACTCTCAACAAGTTGCTTTTCTACCCGTTCCAACCCCAATTCCAAAATGCTCTTCATTTTTCGATATCCTTTATAGTTATGAGTGAGTTGATAGAGTTTTCCAATCTTTTGAGAGTTATTTTTATCCATACTCTTCCCTGCTAAATTAGCTTTTATCTTGGTCTCTGGATTGCTAACAAGCTGGTGTTCATACTTAATCTGAATGCAAAAGCAGATACTTTTTGTGCTAGCAAATCTGTAAGAAACTGCCGTACGACATCAATGTAGGCATTGGACTGATTCAATTTTTATTGAATGGACTCGTCAAACTCATCAATAATTTTACGATGAACCATCAGCTTTTGCGCCCGCTTCATATCCCATTCCTTTAAATGGTCAATATTTTAAACCTTGCGATTAATACACAGCTTTTGAATAGTTTCATTCTAACTTATGTCTTTATCCATTTATCAATTTAATTAATATGCGATCACTTCGGATCTTAGTTCAGGAAAGATGGCTGACTTGTATAGGCCAGCACGCGCTGCCAGGCTCTGTTCTCCTTTGTTATTCGGTTTGGTTTTCCAAGGCTGGAAATTGGAATCATCGCCACGTTTTGATTGATGTGTCCAACAGTGAATGCTGTAAAGCCAGCCATGGCTCCATGAACCGCACTTGATGCAAGATGAGCGCATAATTTTCTGTCGTAGCTGTTTGCAGGAACAGTTCTGATCATATAGGCAGGATCAATGTACTTGAGAGTGGCGTTCATGCCTTTCTCCTTGCAGTAGCGAACGATCTATGTTTTTAAAAAAACGCCAATATCCTAAATATTAATCAACTTACAGGTAGTTTTATATTGTTAGATTGATCTCTTTCAACACCTTGCTTGAGTCTCTGCAAATCCCTGACTCCTTCTCCTGCTCCTTCAGCAACAACAATAACTAAATGACGTTTTACTTTCAATTATTGGTGGATATACTCAAGTAGTCCTTGCTCTCCATATATATCTAAATGGTGCAAAATATACCAAAAGCAAATTCTGGAATGAGGCAGATACTCACATCTCTACTGGCATTTGTGGCCTACATTGCGATGAAGCCTGCGTCTCGACCCATAAGTCTGACCAAACCTATCCCATAGTCAACGCCGATGCTTTCGACATAAGCTGAACGAATTGATCTGATGCTTTCTGCGACTGCGGTTTAAAAGCCAAAGGATTTGTCGATAATAGGAATATCGTTATCAATGGTTTTAGGAATTCCCACGATTGATATTTAAAGTCTTCTCTTTTTCAATTATTATGCGATAACTGCTATTCCTCGATGAGTTCCGTCACCTCCAATGACATATAGCTGGTTGATGCCCCTTTCAACGAGGGAATTCACTATTTTATCAAGATCAAACCCTCCCCTTGAACTACCAAAGATGGTTCCTCCTTGAAACTGCAGTTATCTCACAAATTTTTAATAAAGTTTAAACCAATAATCTGGACCAGAGTAAAATCCCATATACCCGAACCTTATTCCCCAAACTTCAGGGCAGCCATAAAGATTGACAAGAGTTGAGTAAATTTCACGTATGACCACATTGAGACCCGGACATAGCCCACCGCAGGTCACTATTGCTGCTTTTACTTCTGCGGGTTTAAAATGCAGATATTTCCTTGGGCCAGCGAGAAGCCAAGTGATAGGATTGACAAGTTCTTCACTTTCATGAAATAAGTTTTTTTAGAGAACAAAAGATCCTCGATAGATGAAAGCCTCTTCTGGTAAAAATCCTTGCCCGCCAAAAATATTTCTATATTTGTTGTCTCCAATGAGCGGAGACTTAACGGAAGGGATGTTTCTAAGCCCCTAAATAAGAGGATGCGTACCAATTCCAAGATGAGATGTGGAACTTTTTGAATCTTGCAAGCAGGATTATAGAGATGTTGAACTTCGTCAATCAAAGAGTTATGGGATCTGAGGATGGACTATGGAATTCGGAAGACACTCTCCACTCGCCCTAACTTAAATTAAAAGTACTTATTGATTTGTGTTTTTGCAACTTTAAACTTTTTCTCCTCTAGACGACCGAAGGCTAGGGTTTTTATTTTTTGAGGCGGATGTAGAGTTGATAGGCCGCGGTGGTAGCAACTACACATACAATTTAGTAGGAGTTACTGGAGATAAACTCCTTGAGGGAATCGAAGGGTTTTGACAAATCCATAATTTAAATATAATGCCTAAATACTCGCTTACTTTATAATTCATTAGTAGGATAAAATAGAATAATAAGATTTAAGGTGATCACTGTCCGAGTTGAAATTATGATTTTCACATATTCTTCGATATTATTTAAATAATTTAAATACTCCAGATCATTATGCGAATTACATCCTGTATTTTATATATTTGGACGATTGATGCCTGCCTTATAAAATTTTATCCTTGCAATTTCTTTTATATTATTTTTTATTTTTATTAATAAAATGCAATAAGTAGCATGACTCTAAACTGTGCAATTACAGAAAAACATAATGATTTTAGACTTATAATAAAAGGAAAAGAGTTTTCAAATACTTTTCCTTCAGATCTGCATATTTTGATGTTTTTTATCGAATTATCTTTTGATAATTAAAGATTTATTAAGTTATGGAGGGCAAAAGGACTATTGAATCTACAGGCTCACAAATCACTGAAGCTAACAAATTGGGGGGAGCATTTGTCAGGAAGGCAAAACCTCAGTTCATCGAGGATAGGTACTTTCCATGTAAAGTAGACTTAAGTATTTCGCGCTGGTCAAAGCAAAAATTGATAAAATATTGGCTTAACTACCAAAACAGGATATCACCGTTACTGTAATTGCTCGCATTACTCAGCTTAAAGACGGAAAGGAAATCAAAGGGCAAGCATTTGTTACCACTCCCCTCTCTCTTGCGCGATCCATCTCTAAAAATTTAGCTGAAATTGTCATCGTGGCAAAGGTAAAGTACACCAAGAGATATGATTCTCCCTTTGGAAAGGGTCCAGTAGGTGCCTAAGCTGACGAAGAGACTATTTCTCACAATGAATAATACTAACTTGTTGATCTCACTCGACCTCTTGAAGGAGATTGTTTACTTGAACTACTTACTTTTGATGACAAAGCCGGTCAGGAAGTGTTTTGGCACTCCAGCGCTCACTTACTTGGACAAAGTTTGGAAAACATTTATGGAGCATGGCTCTGCCATGGCCCTCCTCTCGAGCATGGCTTTTTCTATGACTCATTCATGGGTGATACTAGGCTTTCTCAGGTCGATTACGAAGTAATCTAAAAGGAGATACGAAAGTTTGTTCAAGAAAAACAGCCCTTTGAAAGGATTTTGCTTACAAAAGCCGAAGCTTTATAGTTATTTGCCTACAATCCTTTTAAAGTCCAACTTATTAAAAGCAAAGTACCAGAGGATGGTCTGACTTCTGCATACAGATGTGGCAATCTTATTGATTTGTGCACTGGTCCTCATTTGCCGTCTGCTGATAGAGTCAAAGGGTTTAAAGTGACCAAAAATGCTTCTGCATATTGGCTCGGAAAGAAGGATAACGATGATCTGCAAAGAGTGTATGCTATTTCATATCCAAAACAAAGTCAGCTTGATGAATACCTGAAACAGCAAGAATAGCTGGCCAAACGAGACCATAGAACCATCGGTCCTAAGCAAGAATTATTTAACTTTACCACTCTCGCTCCGGGCTGTGCACTCTTTTACCCCCACGGAACCATTATCTACAATCGATTGATTGAACTCATGAGATCAGAATACAAAATCCGAGGATATAGTGAAGTTATCTCTCCTAACATCTACAACTCAGAGCTTTGGAAGATCAGTGGCCATTATTTCAAATACAAATAAAATATCTTTTTCATACACGAGGATTCAGGGGAGGATCACGGTCTTAAGCCAATGAATTGCCCAGGCCATTGCGTTATGTTCGATTTGAACCAACATTCCTATAGAGATCTGCCAATCAGAATGGCTGATTTTGGAGTTTTGCACAGGAATTAATTGCACGGAGCCTTGTCTGGACTGACTCGAGTTAGACGTTTCCAGCAAGACGATGCCCACATTTTCTGCAGAGCTGATCAAATTTAGGTTTAAATTCTTGGAGTTCTAGATTTGCTTGACTATATTTACTCAGTCTTTGGGTTTAAATATGTCTTAGAGCTTTCTACACGACCAGAAAAGTATCTTGGAGATATTGAACATTGGAATGTAGCGTAAGATCAGTTAAAGAAGGCATTGGCCAAATTCGGTAAGGATTATAAGCTCAATGAAGGAGATGGTGCATTCTATGGTCCTAAGATCGATGTAAAGTTATTCGATGTTTTTGGTAGAGAACATCAATGCGGTACTGTTCAATTGGACTTTCAATTGCCAGTGAGGTTTAACCTTCAGTTCAGAGACAAAGAAATCAAGGAAAAAGAAGGAGAAGAGGGATCTGAGGGTGCATAATTAGAAGTCCAATCGAAATCGTCAGCATCGAACAAGAAATAGCTCAAGAAGGCACAAAAAATTGAGCTCACAGCTGAAGAGATCTAACAGAGAAAGAAAGAAAAGGCTGAAAGGAAATTGAAAGACGGTGGTTCTAAACTTTAAAAAGTGGAAGAACATCTGTAAGAAGATAAAGTCGAATCCAAGGATGAAATTCCAGCACAAACCAAGAAAGAAGAGAAACTTGAAAAGGTTGAGAAAAAAGAATAGGAAGTTGTCTATAAAGATAAAATTGTTGCTCTAAAGTCTAATTCTTCTCTTCACTCTCACTCATCAAAGGCTGATTTATAAAGCAAGCCTTCCAGATTCGGTGGCAAAGAGGAAACCATCGCATAGATGGAAGAGAGTACTTATATCTTTATTCAGGATACTCCAAAGTCGGCCATCTCAAAACAGGATTCGCCAGACCAGTTATCGTCCATCGCGCTATATTTGGATCTCTTGAAAGATTCATTGCCATTTTATGCGAGCACACTGGTGGGAAGTGGGACTTCTGGATCTCACCTCGTCAAATTCAACTTATTCCCATGGGAAATGACACATTGTAATTTACTGAACAGGTTTACAATACTCTTCTTCTTCAAGGATATGCAGTTTCCGTGGATAAAAGCGGAGATAACTTCAACAAAAAAATCAGAAACGCTCAGATGGCTTCTTTCAATTACATTGGAGTCATCGGTAAGGAAGAAGCGAAGGACAAATGTGTGAACTTGAGAAAGAGAGACGAGTCTAAATAAATCGGAAAAATCTCAATTCCTGACTTAATCGCCCTGTTCGAGACTCAGAGACCCATCAAGAGCAAAAGGAGAGAAGAACTATAGAAGAACTCGGTGGTTTGATAGTTGGATCAATATTCGAATTAGGTATAATAATGATGAGTTATTAATTATATCATGACGAAGTATGTAAAGACACCAAAGTAACCGTTTTTAACAAATAATACCTCTTTTAGTGTAGAGGCCATCTTAATTTCCTGCGATATGTTGTCTATATTCATCGGTTCTATTAAATGGCCGTTGTTGCCAAATATCTCGATCAGTAATAACTAATTTAAATTAACATAATATCAATGATTGTTGATCAACTATCCCTCCGCCATTATGTATTTTTTTAGATTCCCGTAGTTGTTGACCCGCAGGTCCATATTTTATCTCATCTTTATTTCTGCCTCCGCGGACTTATTTTTCAGTTTTATTTATTTTCCATAGGTGGGGCTTATATCTATACTCTCATAAGAGGAAGTCAGAGAAGGACGAGGAGATCGTGATGGAATTTATAATTAAGGATTTTACTCGACTGGAATGGTCAGCAAATTTAAAGTGGTCTTTGATCTAATGGGGCTTCTTTGCTCAGCAACCCTATTTTCCTGAGCAATAGCAGGTTTGGACGCCTTTATTTTAATTTATAGTAGATCAATAAAGAGATTCGACTGTTGTTTAAGCTCTTTTCGACTCTCAGAGCAGCCCATCCTACTTTTATTCTAATTAATATATTAAGCCTTCTTTGTGATTGAAATATTCAAAGAACATCCAGTCACACAATCATTTTTTTCCTTTGGGCTTTTTGAAAGATTCACTGTCTCTCCAGATTCTGCAGGTGTTATCTTTAGATCCTGTAATTATGGTATCCCCCTCGTAGTTAAATTGACATGAAAATATCTCGTCCTAGTGGCCTTATAATGTTTGCAGACATTTTCCAGTTTAAGCATCCCATAATCGAGCAGTATGGTCGAAACTTGCAGAAAGAATCTTTGATCCTTGCGGGTTGAACACTGCCTTTGATACCTCTCCCTCGTGACCCTCAAGAACGGCAGTGCAGGCAAAAGTGGACACATTATAGACTCTCGCAGTTGTATCGACACTGGAGGTGACCAGACTCGTCCCTATAGCATTAAAGTTAAAATCGAGTATTTAATCAGTATGCCCTTTCAAGACTGACATGCATTTACCTGATCCAACATCCCAAATTCTGCACGTTTTATCAATCGATGCTGTTCCACACATATAACCACCAAATTAGAACTGTGCGCTTGAAATTTATCCTGAATGACCCTGCAGTACATGAATAGGCTCGCCTGATTTAGTATCCCAAATCTGAATTATTTAATTACTACAATTGCTGTGCCATCGAAAGAACCAGTCAGTATCTTATCACCGTCAGCGTTGAAGTTAAGAGATACGATTTATCCTTCATGACCTTTAAGAGTAGAATGCTCCTTGCCTGTTTACAAATCCCAAAGTTTGGCTGTTTGATCCATTGAACCAGTAGCGCATAAGCTTTTATGAGGATCAAAGGCCACAGCAACAACTTAATTCTGATGTCCAGCGAAGGTATACAGCAGTTTTCCAGAATCAGTATCCCAAAGTTTAGCGGTAGTATCAAAGCTTCCCGTAACAATTTTATCTCTGACTAATATACGATCTACCCAAAGGGCACATTGAAAGCCAGAGCATAAACAGCATTTTTGTGGCCCTCCAATTTATGCAAAAGATTTCCAGTTTATGTATCCCAGATCTGACAGGTTCTGTCGTAGCTGCCAGTGATGAACCTACATGATGAGAAAAGTACTTATCTCCGTTTTTGTTGAAAGAACAATTAGTCAATGGCAGGACGTGAGCCTTTAAGGTTTTAAACAGCTCAAAGTTTTGATTTTTCTTTTCCTAAAGCTTCATAATCAACTCTGATTGGAAAAAGAGGTACTTTCTATGAGGGATTTGAGTTGTGGTTTTTTGCTCTCGGTGATTATTGGCTCTTCGCTTGCAATTTATTCCACGAGTTAATCTAGATCAGTTCTGCATGAATAAACATTTACTCGGATGATAGGTTTAAAAGATCGATAGATTTGGTTTAAACCTCCCCGTTGTTTCTGATATATTCTAGAAGAATGCCGGGTGGATAGTATCGCAGCAAAAACTTTTTAAGCTTCATGGAGTAATACGGAATATATATGTCAAAAATGAAAAGATATGGTAAAAAGAAAAGGATGGACTATTTCAAGCTATTTGACAATCGTATAGCTAATGTGGTATTTAGAGCCACACATAATGTTGAGCATTATAATTTATTAAGATATATTCAAGGCATGAACATCTGGCAAAAATTGATTCTTTTGGTACTCTTCCTCGCAGGCTTCATTCAAGAGGCTTTCGCTGCCCCCAAAAAGGCTGAAGCCAAGGCACCCGCCAAAAAAACGACCACTTAAAAGACTACCACCAAGAAGGCTCCAGCAAAGGGAAAGAAGTCGCAGAAGGAGGTGGAAGAGGATGAAGATGACGAAGATGAGGATTAGGATGATGAAGGGGAAGACGATGAGGATGAGGATGAGTAAGAGGAAAAGCCAGCGGTGGTTGCCCCAAAGACAAAAGGAAAGGCAAAAGCAAAAGGAAAGGAAGAAGCTCCAAAATCTGTCAAGAAGGCTGTTCCTGCTAAACCCGAGCTTAAGAAAAAAAAATGATTTGATGAGTCTAACCTTAAGCTCTTAAGTCTTAATGAACTGTATACAACAGATATTTGAATATATCCATATAAATTTTATTAAATGCAAGCAGGATCCACCCCCTCAAACGCAGCACCCAGTTAACCTTCACGTGGAACAATTATTAAAAGAGTTATATTTGTTGTGGGTTTAGTGATACTCGCTGAATTGGTAATTTTACTGGGCATATGGCACTTTGGGTCAAGGCAGTTTCATTCATAAATTCCACATCCCCTCTATTCGTCCTTCGATGCTTCCCCTATTCACTCAAAACTGTTGGAAAAGCTGTAAAAAAGCAAATTGAGTATCGTGTATGGTCGTCGGGAAGATGGATTGATGCAATTCAGCGAACATTTGGCTAATAAATTGGCACAAAAAGGTAAAGCTGTTATTTTGGAAAGAATCGGACCTCAAGGCTTTGGCCCAATCTAAATTATTAGGCATTTTAGATCAAGAATAAACGCATTAGTTTAACTCTAAGATGTAGTTGACTCGAGCTGGATTTTACAATTTTAAGATGAAACAGCTGTTCTTTAATAAGTGATCACAAATATTCAATACAATAATCCAAATTCTAGAATTGTCGTCGCTACTACTGAAAACCATAAAGTATATATACTTTTACTTAGATTCCTAGCTTTAAATCATTTGAATATTCCGCTATTCATGGGGATGTCCTTTCAAACAGTATTAAGAGCAAGTTGAAAGTTTCAAAGAATGTAGCGGCTGCTCTCAAGGAACACTTCTAGACCCACGAAAACGTTTACATTAATTTGGATAATGCTGTTTTTAGCCATCAGTAGCTTTTAGGGTAGGATTATAATGGGTTTGAAGGGTTGTCGAAGAAGGATCGTCAGTTGTTATCAAGTCTATGTGAAAAAGGAAAAGTTAAGTCGAAATAATCGAATGATAGACTTGCTGAATTGGGAGTCATATCGCATAACGGAGTTGGATATTGGTCGAACGCTATATCTCGTTTAAATTATGAGTTAAGTGCGGATGCGGACTGCAAAAATATCGTAGTCCCTGAACAGATATTGAAGCAAATTGAAGCTAAGAAATAAAAAGAAGCCTTAGAGAAACAGGCAAGAGAGGAAGAATAAAAACGCAAGTAAGAGTAGAAGAAGAGATTGTAAGAAGAGGCTGCGTCAAAGCAGCAGCAGCAGAGTAAATCTGAGCCGGCATCCAAAAAATAATCCAAAAAGAAATCTCAATCCAAATCAAAATGATGGACTGGTTAATTATTTAAAATATTTGAGATTGCAGTCTATTGTAATATAATTGAATAAAAATCAGCCAAGCATCTAAAAAGATTCGGCAATGTTGAAGTTTAGCACATCCAAAGCCTATTAGACTATTGAATTTGTTGCGCTTATCATCACCACCTCATCTTGCTGTGGTTCATTTATGTTATCAATTCTTTCTCCTAGAAAAAATTATTATTCTTCGTTAAATCTCTAAAATTCTGACAGGAAAAAATCGTTTTAGGCTGGCTATAACTCAGGAAGGGAAGGAACAAAGTCCAAGAGGTATCTGGCCCTTGTAAAAAATGTATACGGAGCCAATTTATTTGAGGTGATTTCTACATTTTCGACAAACTCTTCCCCTTTGATGTTGATTCTGACCTCAGCCATGTCTTTATTATGCTAACTAAAGATTCTATAAACAATTCCCCTCCTCCAGACCTCGAACATGTCACAGTAATCAACAACCAGACCCACCCTCAAATTATTGACTTTCCTGCGTTTAATCCATTCGGATGAGTCAGTGGTTCGGCAAAGATACTTGATATAGTTCTTAGATTTTGGTAGGACTATTCTAAATTATACAAGTATTACTCGTTAATGATAGATTCAGCTAAAGTAGAGTGAATATAGCTCTATTTTGGTGACTACTCGCGACAGATGCAGCACCGCTTGCTGTGCTATGAATGGGACATCAAGCAGCGATAACAGTAGAGATGACCACAGTTTTTCATTGTTGGGACGATCATTAGCTCCAGACAGAAGGGGCATTCCAATTGGGTTTCATCTATTAGTTCTCCTAAAGACCCATTGCGAGTTCTTTTTCTGAATTCTGAATAGGCAAAGCCTTACTTCTTTTTTTATTTTAAGTTGAAACAGATTTTCTCCATTTTTTTGAAGTTATTGTTCTTAGATAGATTCTGGTGGCACTTTTGGCTAACAAACTAACAATCAAATGTTGATTGACCTCCTCATCAGTCTCATCAAAAATTTATTTGTTGCGCAAGCTTTTTCCCATTGAGATAATTTAAAATTATAACAAATTATTAGAAATACCGAGAAAAGAATCGTACACTGATGGGTGCAATCAATTTAAAGTCAAGCAGGCTAAAGCACACCCTGCAAGCCTAAAATTAATATTTTTATTTGATGAACGTTCCGATGCCGTTATATTTAATTCTTTGCTAAACCATCAGCCGCAGGATACGTGTAATTATTTTATTTTAGACTCAAAAATCCATCGGAAAAGGGAAGAACACTTTGATTGACATCAATAGTCATAAGTTAGGACTTATTTAATATTTATGCTGAAAGAAAAAAGATACTATAAAGCTCTGGCAACTCAAATCTGAGTTTCACAGGTATAATATAAAAGGCAAGCTTATCGGCTGGTAAAATATAAATAGGATGATTTTTTATCACAATTTATTGATTTTTTAGCAATTGATTAATAAGGTTCAAATGACTGGATTCTTATTCTAAAAAATGATATAATTTTGGTTAAATTTATTGGATGATCCTCAACTCGACTCTGCAAGCTCCACTCTGTCAACGCGTGCGTTATTCTCACTCGACAAACATTATCAGCAACACTGCTTAAACTCAAAGTAGAGCCCCTTTTATAAAGAGTATCTGGAGAACTATCGAAAAAAGTTGAGAGTTCGTACGGTCAAAAGCTCAAGCAGAATGAGTATAAAATAGAAAGATTACAACCAGTATTACATAGACCCTTAGCTTCGCTACATCAGGAGGAGCTGTGACCCCAAGAGATAGAAAGTCAATCTGCAGAATGAGGACTTCATCTATAACAATCTATACAATAGAAAGTTTAATAACTGGAAGCATCCCTTCTAAAAAAAGATAGAGCAGAAAGAAGACGATAAACCCTTAAAGGAGGAAGATCTGGACAAACTAAAAAAGTTTAAAAGGTACATGGAGGACAGCAAAAAAGGAAGAGTTCCGATATCTGTTTAGCAATTTCTGTATAAAAAACTTTAGCTTTGATTTTATTAATTATTGAGTCTTATGAAAGGGACTATTTTGACAAAATTACTAAGATTGTAAAATGAAAGACATATTTTTGTTGTATTCTTGTCTGTTAGATCTTGCCAATATATACAGAATATAGATAACTATCAAAATAATGATTCGCTTCATTATACTCGTTTTAGACTATGAGCGTCTTGGTATGACTACTGTCATAAAGATTGATTGCACTTATAAAAATTATCGATAACTTCCTTCCTTATAAATCATTTGAATCATAATTTAATGAATAGTTCAAACTCAATTATGTCCATATAATAATTCAATCTACGCAAAATGATATTCGATATATTTCTGCATCTAATGATTAAAATAATATAGTTGGACTCTGCTTTGGCAAGCAACGATTTTAACTTACAAATATACCTCCTCAAATACCAAGGGTCTTTGCAATACCATTCAGATAGGATGAGACTATATTAACTGGCTCAAACAATCTTTCCGAATGCAGAAGATATTTATAAAAGTGTAGGAAAAAAGAAAGTGGTGAATGATCAATGAATAAAATAAGATAATAAATAAATAAAAGCAAATATAGTGTTATCCTTCCATCATCCTCATCTTCTGTCCTTTTCGATATTATAATTGATTAAATCCAAAGACCACCCCCGCCAATATTAAATATTTCAATCATAAAGGTTATCAATTTCAAAGATAACACTGCTCATCAAATCAATAATATCTTTAATCATCATGAGGATATGCCCGCGATATAGGCGTACGGAATTTATATCAAAGTTCCCAACATTATACCGATTTGAAGAGTCAATCCACACAGCACTCCTGCATACTTCTTGAAGTTGACGGGGCACACCGTAAAAGCCATGATAAACGAGGCGTCTGTATAGGTCAATCATTACTAATGCAAAATCCATTGGTGAAGGCGAAGATGAACTGGTTTATGTAAGGGAAGACGTAGTTGTTTATCATAGGATCTTCAGCATCTGATTTATTAGCCATTATTGTTATCGTGAAGAAGAATATAAGACGGCCAACAAACACAAAATTCAGAGATTTTACATTGAATATGTTTTTAAACTCAGCGCTGTATTTGCCGAGGGTATCTCCGATGTTATATACTAGCAGAAAGATGATGACTGACCACGAGACATTAACATCCTCGAAGGTTTTACTGAGAGTGGGACCTGGAAAGAGGGCAAAGGTGATCACAAAGGTAAGCATGATAATAAAGGGGTAGGGGAAGATTGTCATGCAAGTCTGATAGAGAGTGACGAAGTAATTTTGTTTTTCGATTGATTGATTTTGTGGAACAAGCGATTCCTCGTCGTTTATACTTTCTTTAATTGATAGCTCATCAATTGGCGCCTAAAGAGATATGAATTTTCCTATTTTTTAATGGTAGACCTCCGATTTACAGAAATTTATGTTGAGGAACAGGTCGCAGGTGTTAAAGATGATTGCGATTGCGAAATAGATTATTATGGGAGCAATGGAAGTGCTTTCTGCTCCAGCAATTGCCAATATTATGATTCGCACCAGAGTTATAAACAGGCCGGAGAGGGCTGTACCAACAGTGAACTTTGATACTACATCCTGTGAGAGGTAGTTTATCATGGCGAAAAACGTTATTTGGGAAAGATTAGCCCCTATTCCGATAAAGTATGAGGATAGTAGTAGCAATACAAATCCCGCCGCCTCTTGCTTCATAGTGAGGGAAACAAATAGGATGGCTGTTAGAGAGATGTTGATGATAGTATTGCCGGCAATGATCATGCTGATATATTTAAACTTGTTGCTCAGAATGTGGTAAGTGAATCCAATAGTGAGATAGCCTGCGAAGAGGGGCACAGGCAGGAACGAGTAGATGTTGTAGCCCTAAAATGAGGCATTAAAGTAATCCAAGGCTGCCAGTACTGCATTCCAGCCGAGTAAGGAGTTGATGCCGTTGATGGTGAAGATGAGCACAGTATTGTCAGCATTCTCCTCCATTATGTCGAATATATAATAAGGTAGAGCTTTATCATAAATCATTAATATTCTATTTCGATGTTACAATCAGCAAAATCATTCAGATGAGATATCATTCACAAATCGTAGCCAGGGAAGTATCCGGTTCCCTACATTACGTCCATTGTGAAGCAGATATCACCTGCAATGCCCACCATTAGAGAGTATGGCTAGTCACTTTTACCAACCACCATCCTATCTTCGAAGTTGTAATCACTAATCTATTTCATGACGCCTTGCTACTCATGCAGTAAAGCGAACAACTGTGCTTTCTTTCGAAATTATTAAACCCTATCATGGAAGACACTCTGAAGAGAAGGGGAGATAAAGGCATAGGCATTGCCTGATATTCCGTGGCAAAGCCCAAATCCTTTTCGAAGCACTCCGAATTTCCATATATGATTGAGATTTGTCTAGATAACTTATTTTAGGCCAATCTATATGCCAAATTCGGGAAACATATCTGTGAATTTACATAGAGTGGTAACTATCCCCGATGCTCCATGACAAAAGTGGACCAATTTAACGGATTGAGATCCGCTTCGAGTTGAAAAATTACCATTGATAAGATGCTTAAGCAAAAACTGAATGCAGCCTTTAACGATGTTCATCATAGTAACTGTTTCATCCTTAAAATCATTCAGCTTCATCGAACTCAGAATGATGTTAAGGTTACCCCCAAGGCCGTGAGCTCCTCCCAGATATTATTTTTTACCGAAGTAATAGACCAGCCTAAAGTCATCGGGCAGTTTTGCTGTGACATTTACTTTGCTCTTCTTTCGCTATTCATAATTCTTAATACCTTCCCGTATGATTAAATGAGTCAACTCTATGGAAATCTGTGAGAAGTGAGTGCGAAAAAACTAGTTTTCAATCAGATCGTAGCTTTTCTGCAATTCAAGAATCGCGTAAAGAAAACCAGGTACTCCATACAGCAGCTCCCAATAATTTTTAGCCAAATTCTTTTTGAGAGATTCAAAGCACAAATAAATTCTTTGCTAATTCCTTTTAAATAATGGGATATTTTTGTTAATAAACCCAATATGCATACCACACACCCAAACGGAAACTTGAGACATGAAGTAAGAGAAGCACCGATTGTCAGGTTTCTGATTGTCTATGTACTTAGCAAGCAGATCGTATTGTTCCTCAGCCATTTTGATGTAGAAAAGGGCGTCAGTCAGCTGAGAAATGTTCTCATCCCCTACGATATGCGATTTGGAAGCAAAAATATCGGACTAAGTTTATGATGGCTTTGAAAAATAACGATGCAGACGTAAGAGCATTATCAGATAACCTGCAGTTCCAGTATATGCAGAGATGTCATCTTCCGATTTTTCCGGTTTTGATTTTATACAGACCACAGTGGGTAGTTTAACGTCGTTGAAGAACTGCCGCAATAGCTTGAGCAGCAGGGAATATAGCTGAGTCCTATCGGCATTGACGATGCTAAATATTTTGAGGAAAGGGTTCTAGATATGTCTAATGTCCTCCATGCGAGATATTATCTCTTAAGATTTAATCTTTTATAAGACAACCAAATATAAAGAAGAATTCACCCTTTCAAAGGTAAATGTGCAATCACATAATATTACTCTATTCACAGGAATGGGTCCATGCTTAGACTATTCTGAACGCGGCTTGACATCTTAACTGAATCTTCCATTGTTGGATGATGGATCACTTCGTAACCCTGCTCGATCTTCTGCATTAGAATATTAAAATCAGTATAGTCTTCGTTTTAGTTGCACACTTCACGAGCCCATTTTTATGAACACTTCGATGATTTTTTACGGGCTTTGATCAACACTTCAGGTTGCTTGGGAAGTTAAGATTCTTCGATGTAGGGCTCATCAGGCTTGGGCTTGCTATTAGTTTTGTAGATTAGACAGTTATAATTCTAGCTTTCCTAGAATGTTTTTTTATCCCTACTTTTCCTCAAGGACGGAGGCTTGATTTCGGTCTTAGTTTCCCCTGTCTTGACTTGATTGATTAAATTCTTAAATATCTTGTCGGCTTTAGGCGCCGTTAGTTTCATCCTATTCTTACTATCCGAGTTATCCCCCAACACATTAGCCTTATATGAGCTCTAATTCGACTTTGGCTCTGCATATTTTTCGGAGTGCAATTTTCCTACCAATTTGCTGAATAATCGATTGTCTTCAGGCACTCCCCTATCTGACTTTTTATTGAATTCTCCGTGTCTATCTTTTTTGGTGGTCTAGTAATGTTTATCAGGAATGTAGTTGTTAATATATTTTAGATTTTTTCCGTTGGAAAATTAGGAGTCATTTTAGAGCTCGCCTTTACGTTATTTGAGGGGAGAAACGTTCGGAATGAAACGGAAGGTGTTCGGAAGCAGGTGGTGAGCTTTGATAGGCGACACATTTTTAGTGGGAGTGCGATGTCTGATGGGAGATTTGGATGGATTGATAGGCGACGCAATATTGTTTCGTCGGAGGGGTGATTTATTGGTGGAAGGGTGTATGAAAGGGCACTACTGCCCACTATCCCCTTTGTTTTTATGCAACTTGTTCATGAACGTTGATGTAGCTGTTTATTTATTATTATGAACAATATCAATCAATCAAGACCATCCTCCTGTATCAACTCCGCACTTCCACCAGCTAATTCCTGCACGAGAGAAGGAACCACCTCCCTAATATCATTCCACATCTACTTATTGCTCACACTCACGATTACTTCGTTTTGGCTTTTCAATATATGAATTACAATGGGCTCGCCGTAGTAATATGAGAGATAGGATTCGCTTGGGCAGTTAGGTTAGACTTATTTGAAGTATGCTTTTGTGCGGATACCATCGATTATCTTGAGATGGGGCAGCTTTTTCCAACGAAGCTTTCGTTTGATTCGATAGTTGCCTGAACCGAGCAGTAAATCATTGTCAGTCCCTTTCCAAACTTCAAAATGGAGTGAACCTATCCTATCAACCTTAATTTCCAGGATAGACGATTCGAACGGTATTTCTTTCTTCTCTATACCCGAAGACACGATAAGTTTCATCTCACTTTGCGTCTGCACCCACTGATTCTTCTTCACATGTATATAAACGACAGAATAGGATGAGTGCGGATGCAATTTGATGGTGAGTTGTACGGGCGACATCGGTCCGAAAATATTGACCTCATCCTTGCACTAAATCGTCTAGCAGTGTGAGTAGAGGAGAATATCTTAAAGATTGGTTTAGTGATTAATGTATCTGATGTTGAGACTGTTATCCAATAAGGAAAGCAGAAAATATTTTTGGCATTCATTGAGATAGTAGTCCGCCTATAGGGTTTGCAGACAGTTTATCAGTTCTTTGTTTGAGTCCTATTTGAGCTACAGATTGTTGAGATACTTGTGATAATCGATGATGATAAGGTCAATCTCTTCAGCAAAGTTCTAATGAATGCGTGGTATTTCCTGGAGGAGATTCATGATGATCTTAATGTACTCGATCTATTTCCTTGACTCGATCTAACCATCGTAAGTGAGACTGTAGTCGAACAGAAAGATGGGTTTAGGATTCTTGGGCATCATCACCACGCGAATCTCGTCTTGGATGAACTGAAAATTGAGTTTGGCAGTCTGAAGGTATTTGAAGTTGGCTTGGTACCATGGCAGGGAGAGTAGGGTGGCTATGAGTTTGAATTTGAAGAGGAAGTATATACTGGGTTCGTTGCAACGGTTTATCAGCTCGATTATGGTGTTTTCAATGCTGTTCTAGAGGTAGATGCAGGTCGCTTGCAGGAAATGCAGGTACATGTCAAACGAAAATTTTAGAGTAGGAATGTGCGTCTATTATTTTGAGGTGCATTTCCAGTCGATTAAACGGTGGCAAAGATCGATCAAATCAATAACCTAGCACTTCGACGGAATTTCTACCTCCTCTGCGAAGGCATGCAGTAGGGAAATAAGAAACTCTGATTTGAAGAGGTCACTCTCTTGGTTGATACGATCGATAAACCAAGTGTAGTTGAATATGTTGAGCAACAAATGGCAATCCTTCATGCGTTTGTAGGATTTACGACTGATTTGGATGATGTTCTTACAGGATTTGGTGTAGATGATAAACCGAGTGTACTGCTGCTGAATATTGTGGGTCATCTATAGGAAGTTTATCGAGAGAGCATACTTCAATTTATGAGGGATTTAGTACAATCGGCAATTGGTTATTTCCAGCAAGAAAACATAATATTAGAGATACTACTTTTTGTAAGGCATTTACGACAGCAGCAAGTACCATTTCTTTATTATGTAGTTACGAGTGTAGTAAGCCTGCTCCTGAGAAACGAGGGCTGCGAGGCAGCTGCAGCATTCCAGTGACACATCACACTCCGATATGTTTTATAAGATCAAAAAGATTTACTTGACCAAGACGTCCATTATTTCATAGTCCAGTTGAGGCAGATAGCTCAGCAGACAGCAGAAACCGTAGAGTTGACGAGCACGAATGCGGGCTTCAAACTAACGGCATCGATTGATGAGATTAAGCAATTTGGAGTTGTTTTTAGCCCGATCGCTATAGTTACTAGTGAGTGTGGAGTTCATTGATTCCTGCTTATTAACGAAGGAGGAGTAGGGTATGAATGTGGAGATAAGTTTAGATACAAGCTTATTTTCAACGTAATCCATGCGTTTGCTTGTGTTGACACCGAAATACCAGAAGATGTTCCTGAGGACTTCACAGCCGTTGCGCAGCAGATTTTTATCGTTCATTTGAATACTGCTTTAGAAAAAGCGGGAAAATATTGTAATTATGCGTTGGTTGACGTCGAAGTAGATGTCTTCGTTTTGGGTGGTCAGCTCGAACACAGACAGCAGGAATTATGAGAAATCAGCTGCGCATTCGTATCCGTAAGGGTTGTTTATCATGTCTTTGTCCCTCTTTTGAGTGGCGAGTATTGCGTTTGTGATTTACTACATTAGAAGGATCTACATTTTAGCATGTTTAAATTAGTTTGATGCGGTACAGGAAAGGCAATACCCTCATCAACCGTACGGCCAGAGTTTTGACTTCAGGGTCGTTATCCCCAAGATTGCTTTTAATTTACTCGACAGTACCTTCGTAAATAGGGTTGTAGTAGGGAAATTTAGAGGCGAGGACAGCTTTGTTAACTATATATTTTAGGTTTCGCGAGCCTTTGCCCTCCTCCCTACTGTTTTGGATGGGGTATTCGCTGATTAGATTTGTAAAGGGATACCGGTACTCGTTGATTATCTTGCGGTACCTCTCCTCCTGAATGTCCATATCAAATCTTGATAGTATGGTAAATAAAATGATTGTACTGCGCTTAATTATAGGGTTATAAATGATCATCGATAAATTCAAAGCCAGACTCGAGAGGGGCGAACTCCTTACAGAGAAAGAGGTTGATCACCTCGCCACCCTTGTCATCGCAGTGTTGATACAGGAGCCGAACGTGGTCGAAGTACAGGCTCCTCAATACTTGGTGGGTGATGTGCACGGTCAGTTCTTCGATTTTTTAAAGATGATGAACGAAGTAAGTAAAATTTGGTTTAAACAGTACCTACTTAAAGCAGCTGCGTGTTTTTAGGAGATTATGTCGATCGTGGATACCACTCCGTTGAGACAATCTGCTATCTGCTAACAATGAAAGTACTGAATCCCAATGCCTATGTACTTCTACGGGGCAATCACTAAACAGCAGCCCTCACCATGACTTATGGCTTCTATGATGAGGTGATGAAAAAGTATGGGAATCCAACAGTTTGGAACAGCATCATTGAGGTCTTTACTTACCTTCCTCTAGCTGCAGTCATCGATGGGGGTATCTTATGCATACATGGCGGTTTATCACCGGAACTACCATTTATTGATGAAATTAGCGCAATCGATAGACTCAGAAATATACCAGAATCAGGTCCGATGTGCGACTTGGTGTGGTCCGATCCCGATCCAAGTGACCATGAGGGTTGGGCAGTTAACAATCGAGGGGCTGGCTATCTTTTTAGCAAGCATGTAGTTAAGGAGTTCTTAGATATGAATGAGATTCAGACTATTGTGAGGGCACACCAGCTAGTCGAGGAGGGGTACATCTATAACTTTGATGGAAAATCATTTGTTACGCTCTGGTCTGCTCCCAACTACTGTTACCGATGTGGCAACGACGCTTCAGTAATGAAAGTATAGAGCAGTGAGCAGCATTCCTTTATAAAATTTGGCCCTTCGTAGTAGACGGACCGCAAAAAGATCCACTATGACAGCATCCTTCCCTACTTTCTATGATATGATTGTTGCTTTTATATATTGCGCAATGTTGTTTAGATGTCGCCATATCAACAACAATTAACTCTATTTGTGGCCAAGGATCCATATCCTATCAACAGCATTAAAATGAGTCTCACAGTGGAGAGTGAAGGAGTACAACACACCTAAGATAAGCTCTTCTCACATTACCAACACCAAACGGTCAAAGTAATCCCTTCTCAACTGGGTAATGTAGTTAAAATTGAAAAAACAGACTACTCCTTCTAAACATCTAAGATCATCAATAAAGTTGGTCTTATGATTGTGGGTATGGGAGGCAATAATGGAACTACCATAATTGGAGGTATTATGGCCAATCGGGATAATCTATCTTGGAATACAAAAGATGGAAAGCAAACAGCCAATATGCTAGGATCCATGACTCAGTGCTCAACCATGAAAGTTGCTGATTCAGAAGACGGGGAGATATGGATGAAGATTAAGGACGTTATCCCCTTAGTGGATCCCACCCAACTTGAGGTTACGGGGTGGGACATTAATTCTTAGGATTTGGCTGCGGCAATGAAAAGAGCTAAAGTCTTTGACTATGATTTGCAGCTTAAACTCTAACCCCTCATGAAAGATTACAGGCCAATGAAATCCATCTACTATCCTGACTTCATTGCCAGCAATCAATAAGATCGTGCTAACAATCTCCTGCCCGGGAACGATAAAAGGGAGCATTTGAACACCATTCGCAATGACATTGCCACTTTTAAGAAGGAGAAGGGCCTTTCAACTGTGATTGTGCTTTGGAGTGCCAACACCTAAAGATATGCCCTCTAGATTTAAGGAATAAACGATACTTACAATAATTTGATGAATGCTATAGATATCAACCACCCTTAAATTGCCCCTTCCACCATTTTCGCCCTAGCTTCCATCCAATAAGGCTGTGTGTTCATCAACGGATCTCCTCAAAATACCTTTGTTAAAGGACTGAAGGATACTCCTTTCAAAGACAGTGTTTTGATAGGCAACGACTTCAAGACTGGGCAGACTAAGTTCAAAACTTCCTTCATTGATTTTTTGACTACAGCAGGGATAAAACCCAAATCTTGTGTGTCCTACAATCATCTAGGTAATAATGATGGCAAGAATTTGGCCTCATAAAAACAGTTCAAGTCTAAAGAAGCATCCAAGTCAGAATGCATTAAGGATATGCTTTAAAATTCACTAATGTATGATCCCCGCAATCCTAGCAGCTACCCAGACCATACAGTGGTCATCAAGTATGTTCCTAATGCTGGAGACTCTAAAAAGGCCATAGATGAGTACAACAGTGAAATTTTTATGGGAGGAGAGCATTCTTTTGTTTGCTATAACGTGTGTGAGGACAGTCTCTTGGCGGCCGGAGTCATCATCGATCTAATTGTGCTCAGTGAGCTTATGACCAGAATCAGGTATAAAAGAACTGAAAGTGATTGGCAAAAGCTGGAGGGAGTTGTTAGTTTCCTAGGATACCTCACCAAAGCACCCGAATCCAAGGGACCAGTCATTAACTCATTAACTCGGCAAAGAACATGCATCGAGAACCTGATCAGAGTGTTAGTGGGCTTACCACTCTAAGACCATATGCTGTTGAACTACAGGCTTTGATTATAGTTTATTTTAATCGAGTAAAAAGAAGTCATTATAAATTCAATCCAAAATTAAGGTATTTTATCCCCGCTGATTCGTTCTTTAACTGCTGCTCGTAAATCTTTTTAGTGGCCTATCGACAGTCCAAGTGTTTGATGGAAATCGCGGCGAGGATAGGGCACAGTTCAGCGAGGGTGGTATCGCTCTTACTTCCTCGCCAGTTTGGGATGAGGATCGTATTGTTTACCTCTCCATACAGGAAGTTAATCTATGAATCCAACAGTATCAAACCTCGTAAATCCCTGCCTATTCTTTCAGTGTCTTTATAGCAACTATTATTTTTCTAAATAACATGGAGACTACTATTAGCGTATGATGACGATACAGTCTGTGCTTAATGTGTTTTTTCTGGTCTAGGATGTCGATGACCCGATCGATTTGGTTGGGATAGGCGCCAGTAAAGGATACTAGTTCATAATACTGTGACATCTCGTTCAGAAAGTGCTCAGTATAGGGTCTAAACACGTGACTTTTTGATTTTCTCGTTCCATGGCAGAATATTTCTATCACATCGATGACCAATGTTGGCCTTTTATCGATAGTTTCTCTCATATAGGGGTTAGGCGCAACTGCAAGAAATGGAATGGTATTATGCAGATCTGAGACACACAGGAAAAAGGCAAAGAACTCCAAAACGTTATAGAAGGTCTGTTCGAGGCTGTTCTTTCCGATTGATTTAAAGATGTCCTTGAAGGATTCGTGGAAAGATTACTAATATTTCGATATTTTGAAGATGGCGTCCAAGATCACATCGCTATTGTTGCGAACTGTATCGAAGTGTCTCTTCAGAACCAGTCGATCTGACTTTGCGAAGAGGGGGTTTTTATTGCTCTAGCTGGTAATCTGACAGCTCTGCAGGATTTTTAGGATGATGAGGTTGCTGTTGGTGGTGTAGATTATCAGATTTATGAGGTACTTCAGAGTCTACCGCATCTTTTTTACAGCGAAGGATAGGGAGATGATTACAATTGCGATTCGTTCGTAGAGAAGCGCATTTTTGATGATTTTTAAGCGATGCAAAGGCATGTCGTAACCGTCCACGTGATCGAGTCCACCACTGGCGATTATTTATAGATAACGTTTTATTTACTTTATGAGGGAGTGAACATCAATCTGTGGAGTTTTCAATGCAAATTGGATGTTTTTGAGTATTTCATGCACTTTGGTGTAATCATCGACGTTAAAGCTGTGAAAGGAGTCGTTTGGGCTTAAATTATTTTTTGTTGCTGCATCCATTTCTTTAATTTTTGGACTAAATTGTTAATGTCTATCAATATGGTGTTCTTTATGGTTGGCCTCTTTCGATTGTAAAGGCTATTAAAATAGGTCCTTTACCATGGACTGTTATTTGCTGAGCGAATCGTCCTTGCCTTTACTATTGGACTTCTGATCATGAATGGGTTATTTGAATAGCTCCTTCACTACTATTTTTTAATTATTCGGTGAGTGGTCTTTGCTTACTATCTCGATTTACGAGCGATGCTCCTTCACGACTGCTTTTTATTTGTTCGGTGAATAATCCTTGTTTGGTATCTCAACTTACGAGTGGTGCTCTTTCGCTACGACTTTTAATTTGTTTGATGAGTCGTGTTTGCTTGAAATTTATACTTGCGAACGATTCTGTCTTTCCAAGAAGAAATTATTGGCTTCAACCACTCTATTAATCTATTCACTCCTGTCTTTCAGAAGGGAAGGCTTGCCACTAATGACATCCTATTCAGTTTTGACAGCGACTTCTTCTCTCACCTTTTACTCAATCTTAAGCAGACATTCCTTCATACTCTCTTTCACTTCTCTCGTCTTCCGGATGCTTCCTATCTTGCTTTCCACCTTTATTTACTCCTCATCCAGCTGTTTGATCGTAGTATCCGGCTTTTCCGCTTGCAAAAATTCCTTTTTGAGCAAGCAGCTATTCACTGAGGACTAAAACGGGCTTTAATTGGGTTCAAGTATATCCTTTTCAGTTTATTAGAATTTTACCTTCAACTCCTCAGGCTCTTCCTCATTGGAACTGCTAATATAACTACTATTCTTAATAAAACTTTGCTCCTCCTTATCCTTGCAGCTTCTTTCCTAATCTTTCAGAGATGCACCTATTTGTCCCTCCATCTTGGGTTTATAAATATCATAATGGCTGATACTAAAAGCCTTCTGTCGTATCTCCCGACTTCCCTCCTGCTCTCCGACTGCGATTTAACTTTCACTGGCGTTTTTATCCCACCGAGGTGGATCAAATCGACTGTTGATTTTGGAATTCCTCATTATTTTGGGTAAACTCTTTGGGAAGTAGGCAAGGCTAGGATTTATCTCTTGATTTGACTGATTGATGATCCTTTTGGTTGACTGCTCTACTGTATTTTTTCGTTAATTGTCAGGCTGTTTGATGGAGGATACCTTTTGGTTGCGACTGATACGAATATCACTGTAAATCTGAGAGTAATTAAGAGAATTTCCGGGGTATATTATCTTCTTCCTGGCAATGAGCAAGTCCTGCTCGTCGTCAATTTCTTTCTTACGTTCATATTTTGACAATAATTTGCCGATGAAGCGTTTTTAATGATTCTCAGTGATGCCTATATCATAAGTGTCATGGTCCTATTCGTAGCTAAGGCTATTATTATTCATTCCAGCATAAAATTATAAAGGGTTGCAAAATCATAAGTTTAGGGTGAAGGTATCTGTATACGATGACGATATGAATTCGGGAGGACTTCAAAGATGAAGGCTGTTCTTTATAAAATTAGAAGAGAAACTATTCTGCTTTGAGTAATATAAAATAAGCCACTTTTGCCTGCAAACCTGCCACTTGCATTTGGCTTGAATGATGCTAAAGTTGATGGCGAACAATATTATTATAGCTAAATAAATTTTATTACTACCATCATAAAATTCTAGTGTTGCCGTTCTTGATTTCTTTTGTTAGTAGCCGTATATACTATGATAAAATTGAATCGCTAATGACTTAGTAGTTATTATATTCGATAAATAAAGTCGCTAGCCATGAAACCTAAAAAGAAAACAGTACACACCATCAAAAAAACAACCAAAAAGATAGCACCCAACAAACCGATACAGTTCGTTGATAAAACCATCGCAACCACCAAATAAAAAACACATACCACTACCGAATAAATATTTTAAATCAACGAAACTAAACCAACAGTCAAGGCAAACAAAAAACATACTTCGAGACTGTCTTGCTTGGAAAAAATGTAGGAATGCAATCTATCACCCTTCTCAAGCCCCGATGGACTATCAATTAGCCCTAGGTACAGAAAAACTGGAAGTCCGACCTACCGTGATTAAAAATAACGAAAGAAAGTTAAGGAAAGACCAGTTACTCATGCTTAAAAGCCTGCCCCTAAACCAAAAATTGAGCTGTTGAAAAAGAACCCGAAGTTAAAAGGCAAGATGTCAAAGGAGTAATCTAACCAAGTGGCTTACTAAACTTTACTCCTTCGCAAAATGAACGAAAAGAAAATCACATAACTAAGTCAATAATCGTCTCTTTCGATTCCTAAAATTCCAAAAATGAGCCTACCCCTGAAGAATATAAAATAATGCTACCCAGTTCAAAAGAGTAGAACCAAATACGGACACATGCGATAGCTAAAACAAAAAGTAGAAGAGAAATATCATAAAGAACTGCCGAACTTGAAACCATCCGAGCTCAGATTCTACTGTGCGATTGTATTGATTCAACGGTTGTGGAGACAGCGGAAAATCAAAAGTTTAATCAGTGAGTTTATAACCCCAAGAATGAATCAGGAGCATAATATGAACAGACTTACCAACAACTCCAAACTTGATATCACAGCCACCACTCAGGAACAGACGGAGGAACTCATTAGGAAGTACCACCATCAGAGCCCATAAAAGAAGGATAATGTCGAGAAGGAGGCACCCTCCACTGAAATCGTTACCAGTGATAGGAAGATCAATCTCAAAGGGCTTGAACTTGACTGCGAAATGACAAAGGAGCAGGGGTAAAAAATGATTAGGTTTGTGGACTGTCTCAGGGATATCTCTTTTAGTCGGCCCAAAAAAGGAGTAAAAGCTCATAAAGTTAATGTGTTCAATCTGCAGGAGTCTTTGTCAGAGAAATGCATTATGCAAAGGTTTTACGAACGTATCTTCAATGACTCTCCAGCAAAGAAGAATAATTTTTAAATTTTTAGCTTGAAGAAGGAGGAGAAGAATTTGGAAAGATCAATTGAGTTGATCAATACCATGAAGAGTCCACAAAAGGCAGAGGTGATTGAGGTTGAGGAAAGATTTTAGACCGAACTCCATACTGAGTAAACGCCTACCTTTGAAAAAAAATAAACTGTTGAGAGAGAAGTTGAAACATAAGATAACATACTCTTTGCAGAATAACCAAAGGAAATTAACACGTTGAAAAATTTGCAGTCCGTCTCATAGGATATTATATATGCAATTCTCAATGAATTTGCTGAATAATTCTTCAAGTTTACGAGTCAAACGGTGCTGAAGAAGAAGAAAAAGAGTCGACTGCCTGGATTGAGGGTTACCGCTGATTCAATTAGATAATATCTGAATGGACTGAGTCAATACATGCTAGACACTTATGAGAAAGAAGTCACTCGCAGATACTCATTGATTAACCCCCTCAGCTTTTTGAAAATCCATCATGAGTACGAAGATGAAGACGATGATGAAGCTATGACTTAGGAAGAGGAGGAAATGAACATGCCTATTGTACCCAATACGCTCTTCTATTAGTATGAGTTGATATACTAATCTGAAAAGTTTACAATTGAGGAGGATAATAAGAAGTACAGCAATTTTTTGGAGGGACTTATCAAGATTCACAATCTACTGCTGGCAAACTGTCTCTCTGAAATCCTAGAAAAGGACAGAATTGACAGGGTTATCCTACCGTGGGACAACAAGTTCAGCCCGAGACGAATGACCTCAGCAAAAATCGTAAGGAACACCCTTCAAAAATAGTTAAACAATATCATTGGCAGCATTTGCAGTTCTGCCTTCCTACGTATCGGATAATTTCACAAAAGACTAGATGACCCTCACGAATAGCAAAAGATGCTGAACAGCATAAACCAATAATACAAATGCGAAGGCAATGAGTGGTCTCCACAATACGAACACCTCTAAATCCGCATGTAGTTATCCAAATCCATCGAGTGCGTCCTCTGGTAGTAGCTGTTGGCCGAGATGGTGATATTTTTCTGATTTTAGACGATGAATGTTCATTATAAGCATGCCTGGTCTACTTATTATCAATGATGAAGTTGTGGATATTTGACTATTATAATTATTAAGCGGAGATATTTGATCATGTCCTATCTCAACGCAGGTACTCCCCCTATCATTTAGAAACACTGGAAAAAAGCATCCTCGGCAAGTCAGTGCTCATCGGCGAACCCATTCACATTCAGCAGGGTAAATCACAGTATACGTAGCGCCCAACATCGAGAATATTCCTGGGCTGAAACTGAAAGAAAACAACGAATTTGCTAACCTTGATCTTTGCAATATCTGCAAGCAGCCGTTTAATCCTCAAAGAGGAGTGAATCGCCATCATTGGTACAATTACATCCTATGCAGTCGATTCTGCGCGAGCTCAGTTTGCGGGGAATGCAGTCGCAAGAAGATCAACAATGAGAGGGCTTGTGATTTTTGCTTCCTGAAGCAGTATCTGAAAAAACAAGAGCATGAGAGGAGGTAAAATTTTAGACAGAGGGAACAGAACATCGAGAAGATGAATAAGGAGATCAAGGACTTTTAGAAGGAGATAGAGGACTTGGATAAGGAAATCATTAATATCGATCGCGCTAATGTCGAGATGGAGGTCAACAACCTCAAGGAACTCAATGAGAGACAGGAAGCCATCAAGAAGAAGCAGGACTAACTTAAACAGAATCAGTAGCAATACGAGGCCAAGAAGAAGGATCTACTAGCGAAGAAGCAGTAGCTGTAAACCCGCGAGTAGCGAAATAAGCAATACGCTTCCAAGGTGCAAATAGTAAAGTTAGACATAAGTTCCAAGCAATCCGCTCTGCTCTAAAAGATGTAGTAGCTCTAACGCTTAAAACTGCAACTGGACAAACTCTAAGGCCAGCGAAATGAGCTCCTGAAGTAATTCAAATGATCAATCAATTCATTATATAAAATCAATAAGTTGCATTTTATATGGCATGCTCAATGACTAGAGCCTGCAGCAACAGCAACTGGTCCAAACAATTGTCATCGTTGTTAATCGATTTTTACTATTTGATGTAGCGTAAAGATTGAAGCAGATTCTACTAAGATAGCTATGAGTCTTTGGAGAACAGCTTTTGAGGAATTTTCTTGGCTGTTCGCTTTTAGTTTTAATCGTCATCCACTGCTGGTGTATACCTTGCGAGGATAATATTGGAATCGCGAATTGATTCTTGTTTGTTTAGGCTAGGAAAGTCGCATTCTGTAGGAATACTTTAGGTATTCGATGAACAGTGAACTAAAGTTTTGCTGATGGGAGGACGACTGCTCATAGGTGAAAACTTTTGTCCCTTCAACTGTTATTTGAGTGCTTAATTGCCTTGGTGATAGTCATTACACTCCTCCTCCAGTTCTCGAATTCTCTCCTCCAACTATCCATTCCGCCTCTCTAATTCCTCGATATCATCTTCTAACTACTGTTTATCATTAAAATTCTCCTCCAGCTCAGCGTTTAACTCCCTAATCCTGCTTTCTTTCTTTTTCACCAGCTTTTCCAGCTGTGTAATCATCAACTCCATACCCTCCAGGTCCAATTCCCCCGCATCTACGCTTTTATTACTCCTGATCTCCTCATTAGACAGGTGTTGCTCTAAACTATTGAGCTTTCTTGCAAGAGATTTAAACTCATATTTATCCATAACAATCTAATTCGATATCTGTTTTCTATGGCCAGCTATATTGGCCAACAACTATTTTATTTCCTGCACACGATTCAAGGATTTTACTCCCTTCTCGCCAGTAAAAGAGGTTTATGATTATTTATGGATGGATTTGCGACTGGTTTCACAACTGCACTTTTAGTTTGCGAAGATGATGAGTTAGTATACGATGAGCTTAAGAAGAGGCAGAGTCTTGACCTTTTCGATTTCGTTTTTACCAATGATAGATTCCGCCTCATTTTGAGAGATCGCGATTTGATGGACGATATCGGCAGCTGTGAGGCTTCTAAGCCAGACCCATATCGACTCTATCTTCTCTTTAATTTATTCATTCAGCATTATATTTATTTATTTGCTCTATTGTGCTCCTTCGAAAGGAATACACTTAATAAACACCGATAAAAATAGTAAAGCTTGGTAAAATTGTAATACTATCATGCTATTTTCATTGATTTAGCCAGACAATGATGATTTAATAATAGGGTCAGAATTGTCAACGATGCTAATTATTAATTTAGATCATGACGGATAGGAGAGAAAGATCTCGATCACGAGAAAAACAGGATGATCCCAATAAATTATACATCGACATCTTCAACATACCCGAACATTACAACAAATAGGACATCGTCTACTTTATCTGGAAGACTTTAGAGAAGGCCAATGCACTCAAAAAACACACAAATCCCGTACATAATCCTTTTAAATCAGATAGTTAAAGCATAGTTTCTGAGTGATTTGAACTGCATCCGCATATTCTTGCGCTCGAGGTAGGAAACCCTTAACTGTTTGGACCTCAATGGCATCTATTATGTATCTTTTCTACTATTCAGGGAGAGAAAGCCTTCTACATGAAGAGCCCTCTTAGCATGCGAGAACTTCCCCAAATCAATCTGACAAATATTCGGATACGGACACTCACCAATCGCACCGAGGACGGCTTCAATAAACTTTGTATACAAAACCTACCAGTCATTCAGTAATACGAGATTGTCAACCTTTTAGGACGGTTTGGCGAGCTGAAATCCTTTCAGACAGTGTACAGTGGCAAAATTTTAAGCCATTGCTTTTTTGAATATAAGACCAATGAGTAAACAGAGTAATGCCTAAGCAAATTAAATAATGAAAAGGTGAGAAATAAGCAGGTCTCAGTAAAACGGGCAGCTCTCGTTAACAGCGAGTCATCAGGCAAGTCAACAATAACCCGCAAACCAAAATCACTTCTTTTCGAGAAAGACCTTGAGTCCTTCTACCTAACGTTCGATACCACGGGTTTCTTTAAGACCATGAAGATAAGTTGCATCCTGCTACTTCGCAACATCGTTTTAGTGCCAGGGGATAAAGAGTTCATCAAGCAAGATATCAAGAAATAGTTGGAAAAGATAGGAACAATCAGCAAGATAGTCACCAAGGAGAAGAACATCTATGTCGAGTTTTAGAGGGTCTAGTATGCGCAGATCGCCTTTCTGCTGATGATGAACAGAAAATACGAAGGTAAAAACATCGATGCTTCTTTTTACGATGCCCTCAACTTCGCCGATGATATTTTAATTTGAGTTTGTTTTGAGAGATTGCAGTGAGTTATTCAGTGAAATAATGATTTTTTTCGTAAAAGCAAGTAACTCTGTTAAAGTTGAGTTTAGAATAAAAGTGGGCAAGATCAACAAACAGAAAAAAGGAAATTAAAAGCTTAAAATCAAAAATATTGATGCCAATGCTGAGGACATGGATTGCAATATCTCATTTAGGCGATATATTAAGTTGTCAATAATTATTATTTGATTTTTTTTGATATCTGATTACCAATTTCAATTTTTCCAAATGCCCCAAAATGATCAGTTTTGTAGGTTTAGGGATGCTGTGAGTGCGAAATTAAGTATAGTTAGGCAATGCAATTGATAGAATGAAATGCTATCTTTTTTTGCAATAATCAATATAAATTGTCATGTTTTTTTATTCACATTATTAATAATTCCAAAATATCAACGAAAGGTCAACAATGATGAGCCTTTATGAAAGATTAGGTGGAGAGGAGGCTATCTCCGCTGTAGTTGATAAATTTTATGAGTTTATGCTGTCAGATGACATTACAAGTCCTTTTTTTGCAAAGACCGATATGAAGAGGCAGAGACAGATGCAGAAGAATTTCATTACCATGGTTAGTGGAGGGCCTAACAATTATATGGGCACTGACATGAAAACTGCTCACGCCAAGTTTAAAATAGGGAAAAAGGAGTTCGACGAAACTTGGAACAATCTTGAAAAATCGCTTAACTTCTTTTGTGTTCCCCAGCCAGAACAGGACGAACTCAAAGCTGTCTTTTACAGTGTGGAGGCCGATTGCATCACAGTCTCATCAACAAATGATAAGGGAGAGGCATGACCCAATTTGATTATTCTTATGAATTCCCTACCATAATCTATTTTATTAAAAAAACTAATTAATTCTGATAAAGTTGAGTTTTGAACAAAGTTGCAAAATCACCAGAAGCAAAAATTAAATGATTAAACTTTTAAACAGACATCTCATTTCTTAAGGCATGGTTAACGAGCTGTCAATAATATTGGATATTTCATGATTGTTTTATCAAAGGAATTTCAATTATTTAGACGGCCTAAATGCCATCAGTTTCGAAGGTTTATTCGCTCTGGAAAGGGAAGGCTAAATAAAATATTAGCATTGACATTCTTAGAATTGATTTGATTGATGTCTTCTCTTCCATAATTAAATAGAAGTATGGTAAAATATCTTTTATCCTGGATGATTTAATAAGATAAACGATTGAATAAGACTATATGATGACTCTTTATGAATGATAAGGAGGAAAGTACTATCGCAGTCGTATTAGTAGGGAAATTTTATGAGTTTATACTCTCAGATAGCTGCACTATTCCCTTCCATTTTTTGCAAGGATTCACATGAAGAGACAAATAGAAATGCAAAAGAAGTTCATTAGCATGGCCGTCGGAGGACCCAACAATTACATGTCCAGGCTTGGAACAACCTTTAATAATAACTTAACTTCTTTAGCTTTTAACCAAAACAAAGCTAAAAATATATTAAATATTGATAAATACTCATCTTAGATATATGCTCAGATAAGATCAGCAATCGCCAAATAGGGATTTTCAATGAGTTGCTTCCAATGGTTAGAAAAGCGAGCAACTGTTGCCCCATCCACTACTCTGTGATCACAGCCAAAACTGATGTTGATAGTCTTTCTTTCCACAAGTTATCCACCCTTATATTTGGGAACAGACTGAAGTTTTCCGATGGCGACGATACAGACTTGAGGAGGTAATATCAGAGGGCAGGCATGAGTTCCACCTATAGTACCGATGTTAGAAAGGCAAACTGTTCCTCCTAGCAATTATTTGGCTGTAAGCTTAGCCTCCTTGGCAAGAACTCTCAATCTTTCAAGTTCGTTCTGAATATCCCCAAGATTAAGTTTGTTAACCGCTTTAATATGAGGCACAACTAGTCCATTGGGCGAATCAATTGCGATACTAATGTTATGACTCGGATGAATACTGTATTCATAAGGATTCACATCGGGATGGTAGAGAGCGTTCATTTTTGGATAGTATTTAAGAGCAAGGGAAAATGTTTTTATTAGGATACCCATGACCGTTACTTTTTTATTGCTTTATTTTAAGGATTTTCTCATTTTCTACACTTCAGTCAAATCGAATTATTCGTGGAGATAGAGATGAGGAATTGTGTTACTCTCAGTCATTGATTTTTGCATCCCTTTTTCGAATCCACTCATCACTATGTTCTGCACTTAGGAAGAGTTTTGAGGAGGAGCAGGTTGTTGCGAAGGCTTTGGTTGATGCTTTTATGAAGTTTATTTGGGGATAGGAGATGATGATTTAAGAGAAGTAGGCTCTTAAACCTTACTAATAGGTTTTTATTGTTTTGGTTTTGATTCGGGTGCGGGCACTTGCTCTTGGCCATTGATAAAACTCTGAACATCAATTTCCAAAATTCTTCCTCCCTCGCCCGTTCCTGTGATTTTGGTAGCATTCAGTCCATATTTTTTAATGAGTCCTCTCACATAGGGCGTCATCATTACTTCAGAACCTGCTATCCTTGGTGATTCCTTTTTATTATCACTTTAGGGGGCTTTGATTTCAGCTATGGATTCATTATTTTCAGAAGTGATTTTGGAAGAACTGGGAGGTTAGTCATTGGTGAATATTTACAGAAAAAGATCACCAACCTGGCAGACATCCTCCTCATTGTAGTGAATCTTGCGGATTACTCCTGAATCTGACGCAGTAATCTCCGTAAATTGCTTATCGGAAGCGACATCCGCCAATTTCTGAAACTCTTCCACTGAATCACCCTATTTCACGTATAATTTCTTGATGGTACCTTCCTTTATTTTCTCTCCCAAATCTGGCAAGTTGAACTTGATGACTCCAAAGGCAAATTGGTTGAGGGAAAGTCTGCCTGTTAATCGTAGGAGGGTGTTATGAGCGTATTTAGTGAAATGGATCATGATTATATTGTTGGTGATGATTAATTATTTAATTTAGGGATGAATCATAGTATTAAGGGAAGAAATCATCACTCAATAAAAATGCTTGAGATAGACGTTGCGAGACAACTTCATCGGGACGTTCTCATTCTCTTCGGAAGACGTGCCAGATGGCTTGAATAAGTGCTTGAAAGGACACCCTGTTGGTTTAGTCGAGCTTTATTTCTTAATGTTATCAGTAGCAGTGAGAATATTGGCTGCTTGCTGTTTGGTTTTAACCACATCATTCAAAAAAGAGTAGAAGGCTCCCCTCACTTATTTAGTCAAATCTTCAGGCACTTCATAGTAGTGCAGCGATTCCTCCAAATGCTGCCAAGTAATATCAAAAGCATCACGAGTGATATCATACTTGCAATGAGCAGTATACATATCCTCTCCAGTGTAGTTATTGGGTCCCCCCGTAATCATAGTGATGAATTCTTTTTGGCTGCCCCGAAGTTTCTGCATATTAGTTTCACTGTAATAGTGATTTACCCTTTCATCTTCCATCATGATATCGTAGAATCTATCGACCACTGCACTGATCGCACCCTTCCCACCGAGTTTCTCAAAGAGAGTTGCCATTCGAAATTGCGTATAGAAATTAGAATATAAACCTATCAATTTCGATTGATGTAATGGGTGAATTCCGTTTAAATTTAATATTTGAATATTGGCATGCAACACCCTGCATTTCAAGAAAAAGCCATACAGTTAGTGCAAGTCACGCCATAGGGAAGTACACACTACCATATTTAGAGTACGAATTACATCCAGAAGCCGAGGACTTCTTAAAACAAGTGCCGAAACCTATTTCAGTCATATCAGTTGCGGGCTTGTATCGGACTGGCAAGTCGTATCTTCTCAATAGAATACTGCTAAATCGTAATAACGGATTTGGTGTGGGCCCAACCATCAATCCTTGCACAAAGGGACTTTGGTGTTGGGGAGTGCCCCTCAAAGGAACCACTGATAATGGCTAAAAAATTAACATCCTCATCATCGACTCTGAAGGGATAGGCGCCCTCGATGAAGACCAGAATCATGATATGAAAATTTTCACCCTAGCCATTTTGAGTTCCAGCATCTTTATCTATAACTCTGTGGGATCCATCGATGAAAATGCCTTGCAGAATTTAAGTTTGGTTGTTAATCTGACCAAAAGCATACAACTCAATGCGCACAATTAATCGGATTAAGATCCTGAAGAATTGGCAAGGTACTTTCCCACCTTCTTTTGGGTTGTGAGGGATTTTGCACTTCAGCTCATCAATAGCTAGGGGGAGTCTATCACTCCCAAGGATTATTTGGAACGTGCATTGGCTCCACAAAAGGGTTTTTCTGATGATGTAGAAGAGAAGAACCGCATTCGCCGGCTGTTGACCACCTATTTCAAGGAGAGAGAATGCTCAACTTTGGTTAGGCCCTTGGTTAATGAACAAAAATTGCAGCATCTCTATGATTGCAGCTTCGATGATCTCCGCCCTGAATTTGTTGAACAAGCTTTAAGTTTGAGAAAAAGAGTGCTGACCAACGCTAAGCCTAAAATGCTAAAGGGAGAGCATTTGGATGGAACAATGTATATTTCAATGCTAAACTCTTACATAAATGCAATTAACAATGGGAGTATTCCCAATATCGAGAATGCTTGGACTTATATGTGCATTGAGAAGTGTATGAAGTTACAAGAACAGTGTTATAGCTTTTTTGGTGAATAAATAGCCAACTTGAAGGAAAACTTTCCCTGCTCGATTTAATAATTCGACAACGCCATTGAGTAAATCTAAACCGAATGTTTGCGAATGTTTGAGGCTGAATAGATTGGCGATGAGAGTAAAGAGTATCTATCCGACCTCAAATCTAAAATAAAGGATAAGGTCAACTCTATTCGAATCTAAAACTAAAAAGAATCCATTGAAATGCTTAAGAAATACATCCTAAAGAACTTCAGTGTGATTGAGAAGAAGATGAAGATGAATGAGTATCCCTCTTTTCAGGATTTCCTCAAGTCAGTCAATAGCTTCTATCAGTATCTGCTTGAAAATGGACCTAATCTTCCGAAGAAAGAGATAGTTTATCATGACTTCCTCAAAAAAGTGACGTCTCAAGGGGCTGAGATCTTCCTTAAACAAGCTCATCAAAATATCGAATCGCTTCGAACCATTTCCCAATAAAAGGAGAAAGTTCTCCGACTCTAAAACGATAATTTAAAGTGTAACCTGAGCAATGAGCTTCAGAAGTTCAAACAGACACTATAAAATGCTTACTTATAGAAAACCTAATGCTAAAAGCAGTTAAAGCAGACAGAACAAAGACTAGAATAACTCAAACTAATGAATACTTGCTAAATGAGTAAAATGTAATCCGGCTACTAAAACAAAATCAAGGTGATGGAGATAAAACTCGGTCAGCTCTCTATATCGGTCTAGTAGCTAAAGGAAAAGAAGATAAATCTATAATCACTCTACACCATCGAGAAGAAGTAACGGTAAAAGTAAAAGGCAGTGACGGAGTTAAAGCTGAACCAATACAGATAAGAGTTAAAAATGTTAAAGATAAAAGACAAGAACCAATAAATACAGATTAGCGAAATCAATTCGGATTTCTCCTCCAAAATGAGATAGACTTCACTTTAGCACGATAGAAGGATTAATTAACTTGGCAATTAAGTTACACTCCTGAATGATAGGCTCAATGAGAGTCAATAAGCAAAAGAGACTGTGGAGAGACGACTGGAGGGCGTGTAAAAGAATGCCAGTGCAATGACACGTAAATACCAAGAGTAGCTGAAGCATCAAATATAAAAGTTCGACGCATATAAAGCCCAATTCTAAAGTGAAAAATTGTTTAAATTATAAACCCTGGAAGTCTAAAACAACGAGTTAAAATAAACTGTTGAAATATTAAAAGCAGCCAAGTCATAGAGTGAGAAGTCAATCAAGTAATCTGGAGACAAAATGAAGAACCTCACCTGCGAGTATGAGAAATAGTTGGCCATTATCAATCAAAAGATGGAGTTTTTAGTGCATGAACAGAACGAAAATAAAGAAAATAATAATAAAAATATCGCATATTATGAATCGCTGCTGAAGAGCAAGACCGAGATCGAAGAAAAGGAGATTGTGAAGGTATACAAAGACAAAATCCGGGAGATTGAAGATAATTCCACACTTAAAATACGTCAGCTGGAGAATTAACTGAACAATCTCAGGGATAAATACAACAACGAGGTCAATAACAATATGAAACTCGAAGAACAGTTCAAATTCGAAGCGGAGATGGAAGCAAAGAAGTACGAGTCCGAAATGGATACAAAAAACAAAATTGTTTAAAACCTGGAGGATGAACGAAAGAAGCTGTACAGCTAAAAGTGCAGATAAGTTGAATTGCTCTAAGGCGAATTTAGAAGTAAAGAGGCAAGTTTACTGTGCAAGATAAAATAGTTAGAGAATTAGCTCGAGGCTGTCTTTGAAAAGGCATCCGAAGAGCAATCAGAATTCAGCAACAAATCGGAAGAGTCTCTCAGACAGCTGAAAAATTACTATGAGCTTGAGAAGGAAAAGCTGGAGCAAAAGATTATTATGGAGAAGGAGAAGTTCTAGAAGAAGATAGAGAAGTTACAGGAGGAGCATGATATACAGTTAGAAGAAGAAAGAAAAGCAGAAGAGTAGGAGTATTAAAATCTCAAGGACTAGTACATTAATGAAACCACAATTATGAAGGGAACAATTGATCACTTACAGCACTAAAATGATACCCTCAGCAAGTCTGTGGATACTTTATAAAAACGGTGCCAATAAGAGAAGGAAAGACTCTAGAAGAAGGAATTGTAGTTCAATAACAAACTATAGTCCTTGATAAAAAATGCTTCACTTGACAAGTAAGTCATTCAAAATAAACTTTTTGAGGCTAATGAGTTACGCTCTCAAGTGGAGAAATAGATGATTTCGATTAATCATCAAAAGGAACAGGTAACCAAAGAATTGAAAGATGTCTCAGCAAGGTACGACAGTAAAGTAGAGTAAATCTTCTACTTAAATAAAAACATTGAGCGCATCAGCAATGACAATAGACAAAAATATAACGAGTTGAATAATGAATATATGAACGAAAGACTCAATTACTAAAAAAAGATAGCCTTATGTGAACAGGAAAAGGAATTCTATGCCAAGAAGTTGGAAGAGTACGAGAAAGAGCATAGCAAAAGCAGTGCCAGCTGGGATGACAAGATGAAGAAGATGAAAGCCGACTATATGGAGGAGATTAAATAGATGGAGAATAAGAAGAATAGTTAGAACAGCATTCTCGAAAGTAAATACGATAAGCTCAAGAAGATTGCCAAGGAGAATGAACAACAGATGACAAGGACTCTCAACGATGTCGAAAAGCAATTGGCAATTGAGCAGTAAAAATATTCGAACATATCTGAGAGGTATAAAGAGTTGGAGGAGAAGAAATCGATAGACGGCGATCAGCTCTATTAATAACTGACAGGTACTAAGCAATAGCTGTCAAAAGTGAAGAAATAGTTGGGATAGTAGATATACAGGATAAAAAAATAGTATTCTGAGTTATAAAACGACAGGAACCAGCTTCAATCTCTGTACGAGCGTGACAAAATTCTGATGGAAAACAAATCAAGTTTTCTCGAGGAGATCAAGTAGAAAAATAAAAGAGAGTACCTGTAAAAAATCAGAAATCTGTAAACAACTCTATAGACTATCCAGAAGAATAGGATGACTGAGAAGAATTACTATGAAAGTCTTGGCAATGAAAACATGAGCAAGTTGGAGAGGAAGTACGCGGGCACCATGCAGTAGAATCATGAGAATTGGTCTAAGAAGGAGAAGGAGTATGAGAGTGCTGCTAAGAAACTGCAGAATGAGTTGAGAAGTATGACTGAAAAAATGGCTTTATAAAGTCAAACCAAAACGGAGATGATCAAAGCCAATGAAAGGAAGATTAAGGAGTTGCAGGAGAGTGAAAAGAGGGCACTGACTTAACTCTAAAAGTACAAGTCCAGCAAATAAACCTTGAATATATAAAACGTGAGTTCATTGGAGAAGTAGAGAGAGAGTATGAAGCAGAAAATACAGGAGAGGGAGGAAAAGTATAAAAATTTAGAAAAGGTCAAGCAACAGTTGTACTATGATTTCGAGAAGGAAAAGGCTCGGTGGTAATTAATATGATATTTAGGAATCTTTAGAAGGAAAACTATTCCATGAAGAATGAAGAGCTGAAGGACGTCATTTCCAAGAATTAGAGGGATATCGAAAAACTACAAAGGGAGAATGAAAAACTTAAGGCAGAGAAGAAATGCGGAAAAATGAGCGTAGGATACAGCCGTTACTCCTTCGAGAAGGGAAATAACAGTAAATATAGTATCGAGGACAGTATCAACTCCATTAGCATGTCGATTAGCAAGGAAACCAGTAATCCCCTCGGCTAGATTACCTTTTTTAACAATCAATGAGGTTTAATTAATTGATGCTCTATCAAATAATACTATCATTCATTCATTCATGATTACAATTTGATAACGATTGAAATCAATCATAGAATCAGATGGGGATGGGCCTCAATTAAATTAAACAAACTGATGGATTTTGAAGAGTTGTATTCATTTCAGTTCGAGTTACAATTTTATAATCCCATGCGTGAATGCCAGCAAGTGATTTAAGTTTTTCTTAATTCCCAAGAGTTTGAGAAAACCCCAAGAACAGCTTACCGTTGTGTGTAAGGTAGTCTCTCGCTGTTTTTAACAATTTATCCAAATGAAAATAGCCTGGATCTCGAATACTCTTTTCAATATTGTTCATAGCCTGGAATGATTTTTATGATTTAAAATGGAAAGGGTAGTTCCAATATATTACGTCGTATAAGACACCCTTTGCCACTTGATCCAGCACGTCACTACTTATAACTGGACAGGTAAGACCATATTTCGTTAGATTTTCAATTGTACTTATTATGGCCTTCTCATTAATATCCGTGCCAAGGGCTGTTTTAGGGTTTTTGGCGAGAAGTACTTCGATAAGAGTAGTGCCTGCCCCCACTCCTATCTACAAAAAGCTATCACCGGAAGCTAACTGCTCGATTAAAGCATTAGTGAACCATTAAGTGGAAACAAATATGGCAGGAGAAAAGACATCAGCATAGACGAGGTATTCTCTGCCATTGACAACACATGTATGATTGCCCATTTCAAGACTCTGCTTTATCTTGTTATCAGTTCGTATTCTGATCTGTTCCTAAGTAAAGCTATCGCACATTACGATTCCTAATTAATGATAAAATCTTATATAATTGTAATAAAGAGGATACACATCAAAGCTTATCAATATAACCCATGCGGAAACTTCGGATTACGCATGTTTTCTATTCTTTATTCTCACTTAATCGTGGGCTTTAACTCTCATTGAAATTCAATTGACTTGACGTATTATTAATTGAATTACTATTGGAGTTACCTTCAGGATCGTTACGTTTTAAGAGCGTATTTGATTGAGTTAAGGAACTTTTTGTCGACAAGTAATTCCTTCGAATTCTATGCCGTATCTTTTGAGGAGTTTTTATATTGCAGATATCTTTTTGGATATCATCGATTGATTGAAGGAAATATGTCTTATAGAAATTGGTAAGATTAACCAGATTGGCTGAACTAGTATTCTCATGACATACTGGATTAGAAGTGAAGGCAAGGCCTTCATAATCTTAGATTAACATTTTTCCACCGTTCATATTAATAGTGGCACATATGCAGCAGACTAAGATAGTATCAATTCGACTGGTGATAATTAAATTCAGTCTGTTCTATACTATCCACTTCGCTAAATGAACTATGTTGGTCATATATTGATTCTAAACTTAACACTAAAGACAGAGCTCTATGATTCGATCGTTAATATGAGTCTTCAGTCGTTCCAATACAACTTGGTTGTGATAGAGATATTAGCCTTCGTATTCGATAATCAATGAGTATTTAATTTTGTCTTACCAGAGCTCTGTTAATAAAATTCTCTTTTAGAGATTGTAGAGGGAGGATTGAATGTTCTTTGGCAAGCCGAGGTTTAGACCTAACCAGTTTATAGGCTTATGGGCCTCAAGCAAGTTAATATCAAAGACTGAGCAGTACTACCGATAAGAATATCGAGGGGAATGATAAGCATCGTTAAAGATGTGAACCGAAAGGCAGAGTAGGGACTTAAAAGAGTTTTTGTTATTAAAAATGATTGCCCGCTCAGATGCAGTGTGTTCTTCAGTGATTTTATTGATTAAATGAACAAAAAACTTATGCAATGATTGTTACCTTTTTGGATAGTCGAGGCAGTCCGGCGTAAATGTCTTTATGGAGCTACGTATATTGTGGAAGATAAATGATTAAGGAGTAAAGGCTTAGTAGATCTGTTTGACTGACTCAATATGTACGTTACTGATATTTGCTAAAATTTTATTGATCCACGCCAAATTTTATTTACGGTTTAGTAGATCGATGGAAGGGTCTGTTTATTATTGATGTTCGCTTAGTTCAGAAGAAGAAGGGGAGAAGGATTCGTCTTAGTCATCAAAAAAATTAATTTCACGATCAAATAGGACAGTCTTAATAGTTTTGGTGACAGGAAGAGGTGTGAAGGTCTAAATCGAGAATAGACTACTTTTTCGAGTTGGAGGAAGGAGATCTAATCAATCTCATTGGTTGTGAATGTATGGTGGAAGTTACTGATATCATCAAGATATCTCAAGATTTAGCAATCATTACTCATAAATTCCTTTAGATCACCAATGTTCTTTTTGTACCTCCATTTGTAAATTTAATTAAGTTGGATAATCAGTTACGATCTAATATGACTCTCCTTTTGCCCATAAGATTAGTTTCTCCTCTAAAAAGATTATTCAAAAACATTTTTAACTTAGTTTGGCTGCGCGATGCCCAAAATTTCATTGAAGAGAAAGATGAACAGAGTTTAAAGGATGGATAATTCTTCAACTATATTATTTTATGCTGGATTTGAGCGCTTAATAAACAGATAAAGAATCCAACATACAGCCATGAGATTGAATTTAGCTTGCTAACTGTTTTTGCTGAGTCTTAAACTCAATCTTTGGAAGACTGTTTTGTATTTCGAATAAATTTAGTGACAATGTTTTAGTTTAGTTATCTTGGTCTGCAGCAAGGGTTGATCTTAAACCAAAGGCAGAGATTGTCTGGTAACGATGGCTAAGAAATCTTCTTTGGATCTACCTCCGATATGACGCATGACAGCTTCAATTGAAAAGCCACTGTCAATATGCATATTTGAAAGATTGAGTTCTCCTCTAATAGCCAAGGCAGCCAATATCTAATAATCCCACTGATCAGGAATCATCTCTCCAAACATCGATTGCATAAAAGTGACAGTTTAGTCGACAATGTTGGGGGTAACTGCCAAATGAGTCTCGGAAATTATAGTCTTTACCGCCTATAAATGCATTATGTTATGATTAGCCATTCAGATAGATAAAATCAACAATGCTGATATAGAAATCGTTTGAAAATGAAAAATGATAGAAGGTACGTTTTTGTAAACGATGCTAACTGAAGTGAGAGATGAACTAATCAATGCGTCCTACGGCTCAAATGGAGAGACCCGTCGCAGTTAGCGGGTACAACAGTCTCAAGGTAAGTCAAGGCTGCCATCTCAATACATACATCTCAATACATACATCTGAAAAATGAATCCGATAAATGAATAAAGTATGGAATAAATGGTGTGATCCAGCAAAACTTCTCATTTTTACTAAATTTTAAAGGGAAATAGACTACAAAGGAATGCGATATCAGTTTGATTTTTTTTCTATTTACTACGATGTTTGATATTATTTTAATATCTAATATAAATTAGATAAGCTATATCTATTTTAAATGACATCGTCAATTATTTTATGTAAAATCATAATGTGCTCATTTTAGTATCAGAATACTTCATCTGCGGGCGCACGACGATATTTTGATATGATATTACTTTTTTATTCATTGTTCCAGTGAAAATAAAAAAGAATAAGTCGTTCAGTAAAACAGGCGATAACTCAGCAGCAAAAGTAGATAATATCATGAATACTGCTGATTTGTTTGAGTAATTATCCATTATATCCACTTGTGATAAAAATTTAATACTTGCTTTCGCTACAAAAAAATAACTGTTTTAAAGTCAGCGGCGCTGTCAGGAAGTTTGTTGCGCTGTTATTTTTGGTCCTGTGATGAATCTTATTTATTTATTGAAATCAAGTCAAATGCCAAAAACGATAAACTAATTTCAAGAAAAAAATAAATAGCATAACTGAACCAAGAGCTGAAATAGGAGAAGCAAATTGAGACTGTACCCTTATATGCAATCAGATAAATCGATGTTTAGACCAAGTAGCATAGAATTATGTTCTTTATATAAAACAGTAAATCGAAATCGTATAATTAATAGCTAATTCGAAGAATGCCTTCCTCAGCTGATCTTGCCCTCCCAAAAAGGAAATATGCTAAAATATCAATGAAAGTACTTATTTTTTCATTCAGAAACGTTAGATTTTAGTGGATTCGATTGTTCGTCAGGGATTAAGCCTGACCAAGATGGCAAAGAAATTAAATCTCAAACTATCGACCGCCAAACTGATTGTCAGGAAATTCAGACGAACAGGGCAGTTCCATGTTCGGAAAGAAAAAAAAATCATCACATAAACTGAGGACGCCACCCAAAAAGAATTAATGATTTTGAAGGAAGAAGTGAATAATGAAATAATAGTGAATGAATGCTGTTCTTCGATCATAATTCCGGAAGTAACTCGAAACCCCATGACTAACTGCTGGCCCTATTTCTACATAGGGTACTATCCGACTTGGTCAGATGATAATTGTTATTCCATTTTATGATATAATAGTTGTGCCATTATGGATTAATAATAATAATAAATAACAAACTATTGAAAAATACAAAGGTAGTATATCACTATTATTAACCTATATTTGGCTCGGATCATGCAAGTATCTCAGCTCAGTGGATCATTATTATTATTATTGCCAAATTATCATGAAGTGATGTTAGATCGATAAATTAGGCAGATAAACTTGAAAATTAGAATTTGAAAGGCGTAAATAGCGAAACTGTTCTTTGATATTTATGTTGAAAAGGCATTGACAGCTTTTATTATTTATATTGAAATGTATTCGTGGAATTTAATTTAAGAGTTTATTCTGAAGCAAAAATAGAGTTGATGCGGCACTCAGATTGATCTCCATAGACAGAAAGTCGATTATCCTTCATTTGACGATAACTTGCCTATTTCTAAGAGTTGGCTCTTGGAGTGTTCAAC
>Ga0302185_10000216_pt1 | contig 46048 bp, 45 predicted proteins | sample II_Bog_E1_1_FD_200231 | JGI IMG/M metagenome (GOLD analysis project Ga0302185, IMG submission 200231) | Peat permafrost microbial communities from Stordalen Mire near Abisko, Sweden - II_Bog_E1_2 | ecosystem: Environmental > Terrestrial > Soil > Wetlands > Peat | place: Sweden: Abisko... | reverse complement strand
CGTATTTCCTTGTCAAATATTTTTCCAATACGACTATACATCTATAAATTATTATACTTGACTCAAAAATAATCATGCATTATCAATTTTATCGTTGACTCCCAGCTCGAGGGATTCCTATTTTTATTACTGCAGATAATTTAATGATTATTTAATTGAGATTACTTTATTGTCTTCCTGTTCTTCATTTTCATCGTATTTTTGGTTGTGAAATCTTCCTTCTGCCATATGCTCTGCTGCTTTTCGAATTAGTAGGTAAATAGGGCCGCTATCTTTGTTTTTGACAAATTCAGATAAATACTGCCTGTATCTCCCGCACCATGGCAGACCATAATAAAAATTAAGGATAGGCTTGATAAGAAATGAATTATTAGGCTTTCTTATGGAATTGCCAAACTCATCACGAATTTCACCTTTTTACAATTTTTAAACATATTAAGAGTAGCGTAGCATAATTTACTTCCTTGCTTCAGCATCGCTCTCGTATATTTTTAGATAATTTGGCTCATCATAAAACATCTAGTCGACTTTCATGAGTTAGAAAGGGTTTTAATAAGCCAACCTTCCCACCATGCACCCATCCAGTTTATTCTATTAAACCAAACTATAAGCCTCCCTAACGTTTTTTAATCCTCCATTAAGTTAAAACTAGAGATTAGGAAAATCCTCTTTGAGCCTATAAACCCTGTCATATAGTAGGGGAGGAATTGATCTATTTTGAGTGGGGTTTAGACCTTTCAGCTTAGCGATTCTGGCATGAATGATAAACTTATTTATCATCCCTTTTCCTCCTTCCGAAACTTCATCCACAAAATTCTTCAAAAATTAGTAACTATCAAAATTGTCAACTCCTAATCGGCATTTTACTGTACATTTTATCTTGACAGCTTTAGACATGGCCTTCATGCACTATCTCACGAGTTCAGGTTATTTCATTAGGCAAGCGCCAAACGAACCCTTTTGAACGCGAGGGCTTGGACAGCCTACATTCAGATTAATTTAATCGTACCCATATTTTTGGCCCAGCAAGGCAGCCTCTGCGAGTTTGTCAGGATCTGACCCTCCTAATTGTAACACAATGGGATGCTAAATTTGATTAAAAGGTAAGAGATGACTATGGTTATTAATGACTGCATCATGATGTATCATTTCTGTGTAAACTGTCGCTTTTTTGGTAATCAATCTCATAAAATAGCGAAAGTGAGCGTTGGTGACATCGATCATGGGGGCAATGGTGAAGACAGCCTTCATAGTTGAAATATGTTAATTATTTTCCATTATTTATTATTTTCTTTTATAATCAACAACCGCTATTTATAATTGATGCTATTATCAGATTATAAGAGGCATAGTTAAATATCTGACGCAAATGAATATTATTAAAAAAAAATATTAAATATATTCTTGGGGGAATTATAGAGCGAGGAATAATATCCTATTCCTATCTTTTTTGGATACACCTTAAGACTATTTCATTTTGATGTCATCAGCAATATGACTGTAATAATTAGGCCATCATGACAAAAAATTAAAACTAAAATTATAGTATATATAGGTTTTCCTTAAAGTTTCACCTTCTTTCTTCCTTAGATCAACCTCATTGCGGATTTATTTACCTTGGCCACTCTAATATATAAATTTCCAGATAATAATTATTCCAAATAGAAGAAATGCTTTAATAATATTCCCAGCCCATTCAGAGGACATAAACAATTGTGGACCTCTGCAGAAAATGGTACAAACTAACTCGCAAGGCACGGCGGTAGCATAACTGGTCATAGATGTACCATACCCTATTCGCATGGATATTTCCCGATGTAATAATTGGCCAGCTGTTAATATCACCGGATGATATGTTTTAAAATTTTCAGCTGCTGCTCAGTGCTTCATTCACCTACCAGTAAACATAGATAATACTTAGCGAAAAGGAAAATTATACTGAGTTAATGGAATGTCCAGCAACAGACTTAATCCTTTTATTATAGGGGAAAATGGCTTATCAGGACCAGCAACTCGGAAAATGGATATAAATACTTCCCTTTGAAGTGATAAACTCAGCCGGCAACCTTTTCAATAAAAACTAAAAGACTGTCTTCAGAATGTTGGAGAAGTCATCACTGATGAAGTGCGAAAAGAAGTTGATTGATAAATTTAAGAATGATATGCTACGACAAGACCGTGAGAATAAGTAAACTTTTCTATCCAATTATCTCTTCTGTAATTTCACCCCTGTTTATAGTCTGGCTAATGTCAGAATTATATATGTCAAGGAAGGATATGAGGTCGAACTTCGACCCAATCTTATTTTTATCTTGCATGATGGATTGGTCAAGAGGAAGAACAGAAATACCAACAGATGCATGGGAACAGAATTGACGCGAGGATGCGTGCTAAGCTATCGCCTGTTAGCTGGTTTAATTTAAAAAATTGACTGGTTTCAAGAGTAAGAGGAATAGATTTTGTAAGCAAAACTGGATTGCACTATTTTAGTCTTCTAACTGTAGGAACTGGTGCGGATATTAAAGTTAAACGCTAACTTAAAGCTACTGCTTGAAAATAAATTAAAAATCCTTGCAGCAGAGAGGCAGGAACTAAAGTTAAAATCTATTGAGCTTCAAGCCAAATTTGCAGAAAGTTTCAAACAGAATAGTGAATGCATAAAACTGACTTATTCCATTGATTTCAAGAGTAAACCCAAATCTGCAAATCAACTCACCCGTTCTTTTCGATGCAAACCAAAGGTATAATTAAGTGATCTCAATTATGCTGAATTCGTAACATTGGATAAATACGATAAGATGATGGAGAGCAAGTAGCAAGTGATGGCTCGAAAGCAAAACTACCAACTCTATGAACAGCAAAACAAGGTCCCAAAGATAAGCCACCCTCCCGACTACTAAAAAAAATTAAAACTACAAAACAAGATGATGCGCATTCAAACTGGCAAAATACAAAAGATAAGTCAACGCGATTCACGGATAGAGTGTAGTCGTCAGCAAATGCAGGAAATCAAGAAAAATCTGTTTCAAATTACCAATCTCTTCGACGAACCGTTGAAGGATTTTGACGTGCCTATACATCAGACCAAATCACATTCTAATAGTAATAGTAGAGCAAGAACCTTTCATCAGTTATAAAACTGCCTTGAAGCTCATTGTATACCTAGGGTCAGCTATTTAAAGCCAGAGGAGTTTTTGAAGAATTAGTATTTGCATGAATTTTTAAATAAATCACGCACCAGGTATAGTATAAAGGATGCTGTGATGGAGAAGAAGGAAAGTTGTCAATAAAACAAAGAGAACATGGACAAAACTGATTCGTCTTTTGCGGGAAAGAAGACAACAAATTTTAAGGTGACAGTCGAAGATATAATAACTGATACTCCTTGATTCCAAATTAAGAAAGGATCTATCTGATAATTTTGAATATTTTTCACGATTATAATTAAAATATCCAAAATAATTCTAAAATAAAAGCAATTGACTTACTGTAATAATGGGTTGAAAAGGGGTAAATGAGGATAAATAAAAAGAAGAGTGGTATTATGGTTATTAAAGGCAGGAGAGGAGTGGGAAAGTAAGAAGATGAAGAAATAATGGGATATCCTATTTGTTCAAATTATAAGTTCTTAGGGACTATGATCAGTTAAACTTTGAGGATTAGTGATCACATCAAGATGATTGATGACAAAATAAAAAAAATAAGTTATGCTACATGGGGAGTGCGGAAAATTGTAAATCTGAAATTTAATCTTAATTTATTTAGGACTTTAATATTGCCAAGTTACAGATTGATAACTGGTGTTTATTATTGGTTACATAATAGCGACAAGAAATTAATTTAAAGAAGTTTTAGGATTAATTTTAAGAAATTTGTTTGTTTGCCGGCGAGTACACCAAATAGTTTGGTTTAAATCCTTATTGGAGATTTAGGAAAGATACTTAAGTATGGTGGATTGAATTGTTAAATAAAATTGTAACATAGGTAATTAAAAGGGGTGATGACGAAGTTTTTTATGATAAGCTCAAAGCTGGTGTAAAATGGGTACCGGATAATTTGGCAAAATTGATAAAATCTATGTATGCTTTTGGAAGAAAGGGAAGTGGATAAGGGTTGGTTAGTAAGGGTGAGTTATAATAAAAATGGGGAAGCAAAATTGATTTGGAAGAGATAATACAGTAGTATAAAAACAAAGACCAAAGGAGGAGAATAAAACTTTAAATTAGTAAAATGATTAAAATCGTTGGAGGTATAAGAAACGGAGCAGTGTGAGGGTGTATTTATTTTTTTTGTTAAGAATTAAAAGATAAAAAATAAGGATAAATGATTTATATAAATCTGCCATTGCAGAGAATTATATCTATCTAATTCTAAAATATACTCTCGATGTATTGTACCGTTAATATCTTAAATTATATCTTAATATTTTTAGTTAAAACATTAGTAGCATCACTAACTATGGAGAATTATTTCAAATAATAGATAGATGAAGGATCATTAGTCCTCTAATAGCTCGTCCAATGCTTACAGCATCAGATATTCAAAAATTTCACCTTAGACCTATAGCCTAATTTAAAGGCAGTGTTATTCCAGTTAATACCAGTTGTGAGGACTGTTCTCAAGTTCTCCCTCTAACATATTGATAATTCTATCCTAGTTGTCCTCGTGGATACGTTCCATATCCTCCTAGCAGAAGACAATATACTTTTAGTCAATGATGCCACAATTCATCTTCAACGCTTCCATGACCTTGCCCTCACACTCATCAAATATCATCGGCATATTCTGTTATTGTATTGTTCTAGAAAAATACATAGTATTTTCCCATGGAAATGGGATTCCCTTCTCGCCACAGGGTCTATGCTCTTCTATGAAAACGATAAGACTTTCGAAGATACATCTGTGAAATATTGTGATGGTCTGCCGATGAAGGAAAGAAGCATCACTCTACACAACATGAGGATAGTGTTTGCTGTAGAAGTCATCCTCCCACTCCACAAACATCTCATTCGATAACAGTGGTTAGTACTCCTCATCAGGTATCTGCAAATCACGCAGAAACTTCAGATACTAAATCGCAGTGAACCCTTGATTCTTGTTAAGTTTTTATATAATTTCTCCATTAAAATTTCCGCCTAAATAGTTGATTAATTACGCTTGATGAAGGCAAATAGTTAGCTAATGTAAAGCAGGATATCATCGAACTAAAACACTATTTTTTCTGAACTAGCAGGTGATATGTTGTACGTATTAGAATTCCTATGTTTTCGATTGTATTCAGCCTCGTTGTTTCTTTATTGCAAGCCTTCTATCTTGTAGATCTATCGCAATTTTTATTACTCCACTATTTATGAATCCTCGGGCCGGTATTGATAAGGACTATTACCCTAACCGCTATTGGTGTCTCCGATTATCTCATATTACTCGACATGCAACATTTTTTTGTGATCAATTTAGAACTTTACGATGTCAATTAGGTTATCTCGCTTTTAGTCGATGCGCAACATTTACAGAAAGAGCTCGTGAGTAAGAATAGCAATCAGTTCTTCAAAAATGAGCTATTATTACCGATCATAAGATTTGTTTTGAGCAGACAATGACTTTGAAGGTTTAATAGACTCAATGGGATTTGTTTTGAGTTATTGCTGGAGTGATATAGGCATAATCCGGTTTGCTGATTCCCTCTCCTAGGGTGAATAAATCTAAATCCTGTCAATTTATGGACTGCATCGATACTATTCGCGTATTCTCTTTAAATCTAACCGCTCTTCATCCAGATCCAGGAATATCTCTTTTTTTCTATACCCTTAGAGTTTAGAATCTTGTATTTTTTATTTTATACTGTGAAAACATCGAGATTATATCTAGGCCGGCTCACGACTCGAATACAGTCCATTTCTATCGCTGAAATTTAGATCCGCAAATGGGGAGGCATGAGAGTGCTATCGACTTGATTATATTTTGTGAGTTTGGAAGAATTCCTTTCGAATTAGTACTCTATGCTTGAGTCTCTTGAGCGAATCGGAGCTATTTGAAGGGGTTGAAAGAGTTTGATCAAATTGAAATACTTTATAATACATGGCTGCCATAGGTCCGCTCTCGGAGCTGACTTTCCTCAAGGCTTCATGCTTTAGACATTTATAAGTATCAATAAATTTTAAATAGCCCTTTTTAATGTCATGTTTAGATTTGCCGAGTTCTTCAAGATCAAGCTCATACTGTTTCTAATATTTCTGTCTGAGTTTCAAGTAGTCCAGATATGGGAGGTTATTATTCTTGTGCATTTATGTTAGTTAGTTTATTTTCTACAAGAAGGCTTGCTTGAGCTGCTCTTTGCGAAAAAGGAGATAAGTCATACTCGGGAAGATTTAGCTTTACAGAAAGGAGTATCGCCCGCTACCGGAAGAGATATCATTTTAATTGCGACTGCTAGGCTGTTAAATCTAGGAATCTTAGAAAAATCTGCAGCGATTTGAATCATTATTCTTCCTTTTTTCAATTAGTCTCATCTAATCCTCGATGTTGGCTTAATTCCTATGTTTTTCTTTGTCCGCTGACTCTTCCTCAATCTATTTCAATTATTGGACAGATTTCTCATGCGACTTGTCAGTTTCTTTGAGATTAAGCGTATCATAAGGTGTATTTTCAGCCTGTGTGCTGGTCAGTGCCGATTTGATAAACGCAACATCCTTCATTAAATTACTTTTCCTGTCCTGCTAACTTGATTTCTCCGGTGATTTTTGACCCTGTGAAATATGGAGTTGTTTGCTATTAGTTTTTTATAGATTCATAGGAAACTGTTCGGGAGATTGGATGTATTCATTGAATATGCGCTTATAAAGTTTGAACCATCGCCATTTCCGCTGGATGAAAATGACTGATGCCAAAAACTTAAGTTCCAACTCTGTGAAGTGGGGAAAATCTTCCATAATTTCCTTTTAAATTTCTCTCCTTTGGCAGTAATGCTTTTTGTCTTTAAACTTTCTCTCAATAAACTCCCGTTCCTGCTTCTTCTTTGAATAACTGAATGATTAGTAGTATCGAATTTATTCCAAATTCACCGATGTTTGATTGTTCGGCTCTGCAAAGGATTTAAACTACCAGTTATCCAGTATTTTTATATCTTCAGTGTGGGAAGGCGAATTTTAGGACTGACGGCTCATAATTAGACCAGAACTATTCGATGGGATGTTTATGCAAGAATTATAATCAATGGAAAGCATAGTTGCTGCCTTACAGTTATTGGGATCTTTGCTGCTGGAGCCCTTACGACTCTTGCTCTTGCTGCGTTGTTTGTGAGTTATAGAGGGGTAGAGGGGTTTTTTGGTTGTCATGTCGATATCATATTTATTTATTGGGTACTACTATTGTGAAAACTAGTCAATCCTCATGTGTTTGGGTTCTAGTTTTTCCATTTTCTTTTTTGCTACTTTCTTTTTAGCCTATTTTACCTTTTTAGTAGGCACGACGATAGCGACAGTCGAAACTGATTGTTTCTTCTTAAACAAGCTTTGACCCTGGAGGCCAATCATGGATGTGCTCGTTTTCGATTTATCAAGTAATGCTGTACTTTTCTTCCTCTTATTTTTGGATTTGGACTTCGATTTATCAATTTTATTCTCCTTAATATCCTTGATATCCTTGACAACGATATTCCTAATATCTTTTGCTTCTCTAAAATTTTATTTCCCCTCCTTTGGTCTTTTGCCTGGCACATGTAGGTTGTTGATAGAGGGCCTCTTATTTTTAATTGAATGCTTTTTTTTAGTTTTGGACTCGCACTTAATGCGTTAGTCAATAGCACTGCCACAAGAAAGATTATATTTCCGACGATCGTCACCCATTTTTGCTCTCATCCCTTCATCGATGCTCTTGTTGTTCTTGCTCATTTTTTTGTTTATGGAGTTGCGACTTAACAATGAATCTCTCTCATTTTTTTTACTCATCGAATCAAGACTAAATTTTTTGCGATTGCCTTCAGGGTACTGGCTCATGGCTGATTAAATTCGTATATTTCGACGTGGGTTGGGTTCGAAGCTAATGAGGGAAGAATGTGGGCGATTGCCTTGCCCGATTGACTGATTGTCCTTTGCATCATGGTTCAGTTGGATAGGAAACTCGCCTGCATATAAGTGATGGTACTTAGATTTTTGAATATTTTGGATTTAATCTGTTTATTTTTGAAGATCTTCTTGCCAGTGGGTTTGATTTACTTGTAATCGAGGTGGTATTTGGGGTTGTTAGTCTGCCCCTTTTTCTGTTAAAGCATCTGATTATAATTTACGATTTGAAATCAACATAATTATTAGTTTATTTGCATAAAGTCATCAGGACACAGATTGTATTTATAAGCGAAGAGTGAGACATCCCCTCAATAAAAATAAAGTGGAATTATGAAAGACAGCCTTCAACAATCGATGTTAACCCAACCCAACTAATGTTTTGAACCATATTTATATTTATAAGTCGAAAGGCCATAGAAAATGACGACGCATCAAATTCAATTACAGATTTATGGGAGAGGACAAGAAGAAACCTGAGAGGAAAACAGCTGCAAGCGAAATCAGGAACAATATCAAAGGCACAGGAGAGCCCAAGGATAAAATCACTTTTTTGGATATTACTGGCATTCATATTAATAAATTTACTGTTTAAATCAAGAAGATGATCGAGGAACTCACCAGCTTGGAAAATTTGATTATTGCGGAGTGCGATCTCGTGTCGCTGGACAATTTACCGGACTGCCCTCAACTGTTGGAGTTAGACATCTCAAGCAATGCCATTAAGGATGAAGACTTAAAGATTCTAGCCAAATACCCAAAATTAACTAAGCTGAACATTGCCGACAACAAAATTGCTAAACTGGACACTATTAAATGTTTGAAAAACCATAAGAAACTGTAATAGTTAGAAGCTGCTGATAATCCCATCTAACAAGAGTCAAACTATGTGAAGTTTATCTTTGACACCATTAAAAGTTTGCAAGTGCTTGATAATAAGGATAAAAATGGGGAGGATGTTGAAATGCGGGAGGAGGAATATGACGATGAAGAGGATGAAGAGAACTTCGAGGGGGAAGACGAAGAGTTAGGAGAAGATAGTGATGGTGATGGTGCTGATGCTGGTGCTGGGGAGCTCGACAGCGAACTAGATGGTGAAGACGAGGACTAGTAATTCGAGGAGGAAGACGAAGAAGAAGAGTAAAGTGATGAAAAACCCAAAAAGAGACGATGATATGCTATTGTATTTGATTTAGATTATTGTTCTCTGCAAATTATTAGAATATAAATCAATTTAAAAGGGCCTAATCTCCTGAAGTCATAGCAATACCAGTCTCTATTTAGATGTAGAACTCAAACTCAAACTGCAAAATCCTTTAGGTAGTAATAGTTGATTTAGAATAGATGCAGTGTAAGAAGGAAGCACAAATAAAATCTTTAAATAATCAATTGGCAAGCTGTCCCCAATAATTGGCGCATTGTTGCAGATGCCCTCCATTACAATACGAATATTTGATTGCATTCTTCAAGCTTTCGATTTAATTGCGTAGCTCCTTGTTTTTATTATGAACAAATTCAACCTCCTCTAAACTCTGACTTCCTACCACATGCAGCATCATCCTCAGATCTTCGATCTAAATAATTCAACAATTACTATATTTGTTAGTCCTTTTCCTTTTTCCTAGAGCTATTAATTTTTTGCGGTGAGTGCCGATATTCTTGAGATTAGAAACTCTCTTTCATCATTTTCAGAAATGACTCCTTTGACGAAGTAGGCATGGGCTTGGTAAATTGGTTAATTTTGATGATGCACGGGCTGAGGCTTATGACTAATGAATTGACTGTGCATATCAAAGAATTATATTATATATAAAACCATTACTAGCTAAACTACAGTTGTCTGATAACCATCCCATAAAAATGGCCCTTACTCGGCTGGAGTATATAGACAGAATTGAATTGATAGCAATACTATCACAATGGACCATCTTACCGATTTTTCCACTAATTATCAAACGGTCAATTATTCCTAGGCTGAAGCAATGACAAAATTTAAAATACGGGGATAACTCTTCACCATAACTCTCCAACAAAAATAAACAATGGCCTTCTTCAAGTAATACTAGGTGATTTCTAACGCTGGTAACAACCCGGACTTTATTATCTAAATTGGAATCTGCGACCCAATAATATTCACTCAGATGTTGGAGGTTCTTCAGTTATGTAACTATGAGTTGGCCTAATTTCCACCCATTAAAACAAACATCCTTGAGGAAGTATTGCCTGGACCCGTCGCGAATTACTTCCGTAAGCTGAATATTAATAACATAAACGAACTTTATAAGACAGCAGATTTCTTCAAGTGCAAAATAATACAAAAATGTTGTGTTGCTACACTGGCATGCAAAATATATTTTGCTCCTACTCTGAAGGATTACCTGAAAACTAAGCTAGATTTGGGAATCAAAACGGAATTCAACCAAAATATGCTTCACAAAATCAGAGAAAAGTATCCGACAATTGGACTGCATTTCAGTGATTGATTTTATCTATATTTGGAAATAAGTATTGAAGACGTGTTTATCATGCATAAATCAGAGGTATTACACATAGTTTTATTTTATCGAAGTGGATGGTAGTCGAAATAGCGCGAAACTTCCAGGCATCGGCAGGCTTTGACTGTCAGCCCAGAGCCGATAATAGTCAGCGACTAGTTCTGGGTTTTCTTCTGCTGTTTACTTACTGAGGGCAACTACTATCCATGAGTTTAGATCGGTGTAATCCCTATCCCCGATAACAACACCGAGATAACTAATTTGAGCATCAATTATTTAATTTGAATCCCACCATTTCCTTTCAATGCTAATTGACTTCTATTAGCTATTTCCCAGATCATTTTCTGGTGAAGCAGGGGTTTATTTAATGAAATCTCGCTCGCTTCCTGAAAGGATCATAACCCCAGAAGAAGTAAGATATTTGCTTGCTAATCTATAAGCAAATAAATTTCTCATCAATAATTCCTAATGAACTTAAGGGTATTTTGTTATAAATGCTTAATCTTCAATATTAAAGCATTTGTCTGTCTCATCTGGCTTGGGAAGGACGACTATAGAATCAAACTGTCTCCCTTCCAGTTTTTTCTCGATTTCATTGTAGTTATTATTATAGATGTATAGCCTTTTATAATATATTTTTTCCTTATTTTTTGGATCACTGCTGACTGTTTAAGGTTTAGTTTATTTCTCAATATTGACTGTTTAAAGTTTGGTTTATTTATCAGTGCTAATTACTTAACTTTTAGTTTATTTATCATTGCTAATGGCTTAAAATTTACCTTACTTCTTGTCTTACAACTGATTTAAAAATTAAGATTATTTTGGAGGTTCTTGGTAAAGAAGATTTGTAATTTACCAAGTTTTCACTAGTTTAGGATGTAGACTCATATATAAAGGGGTATCTTCCTCACCAATTATCAAAATATTTTTTCGTTTAGTCAGAAACCTGTGCTTGATGAATTTATTGATTCTAATGGACCAAGTATACAGAGTCTTGCCCATATTGAGCAGTCGAGGGGGTATTTTAAAACTCATGGGATAACTCTCACAATTATACCAGAAATATAAATTACAAAGATAGCTTAATGGTCAAAAACAACTCTCCTTGCAATTAATAAGATAGTGGAATTGGTTTATCATTATCTCACAGAGTAAAATAAATCTTTTACACGTTTATAATATAAATGTAACAGAACCTCACCAAGACACCCCATACAAAATAAATAAGTTTAGACGAAAATATATTGTAGTGCGGATAAGAATATATCTTCTCACCATTTCAATAAAAACCTCGCTAAATTTAGGTCTACGAATTTCAGGTTAGTGGCAAAACTCCCAAATATATTGATAATGCTTTAGGCTTTATCTACAAGCAATGCTCATATGCAGAGCATTAATTCTATAAATATCTCAACGAATTGAATACCAATGACGGCGGGTATGCTCTTAAAAAATTTATACCTTAATTTTTTGGTGTGGAGACTGAGAATTAACTTGGCTCCGTGCCAGCATTTAGAAAGGAAAGTAATTGTAGTTCCAACAGAAATACTTGGATTGGCCATATATCTTCAAGAAAAGCAGATTGTAATCAGGAAAAGAAATAATTTTTATGCCTTAAAAACATGACTTATGGATTTGATATCCCAAGCATCATTGATCTAAAGTTAGGCATTAAAAAAGCCAAAAAATCAAACGCTAAATTCGCCACTTCCACAACCAATAGTCATAAATTTAGGATTAATGGTGAGATGGTAGCTTTAAAAAAATAATAAATTTTCGAATAGCACTTCGTCAGTAAATATTTTGGCCAAAGCATATCGATCGAATAAACAGAGATCTACTTAGCATTGTTCTTCTTTGATGGGAAGCAAATTAATATCGATCTTCTCCGTCGAGTTATTTTAGATCTAAGAGAGTTGATATTATGTTTCAAAAAATTCAAGGGCATCAAATTTATCAGCTCTTCTTTATTCATTGCCTATGACTCCGCCAACTCTTAAAAATATACGGTAAATTTAATAGATTTCGATAAATACTAAATATGTGGGGAATAGGAGGATACTGTGATTTGTGAAGGACTTATAAACATTCATAGTTTCTTTTTGGACATCATTAACAATAAATAGGAGCATGAAAGTCGTTTGAAGAATAAATAACTTCAAATATTCAAAGAGGAGGGTCGTCAAGTGGTGCCTCAGCACAAAGTAGACAAATATTGCAAGTGATTATTACCTTTTGATATTCTCATTATTTGATATAGTACTGATAAGCTCTTGTAGTTTATTAGATTTAAGATCAATGTCAAACATAAACATCAGAGTTATAAGAAATGAATTATAAATAATAGGCAAATTAAAAATTATTTACAGGCAGAAGGATTGTATGCATGCAAAACAGTAAATTTAAAAGCTTCAATCGTCCAAATTTTCTCTTTCTAATCATTAAATTATACTTATATAATTAATTGCTTCTTCATTAGGTCTCTTAAGATGGGAAGCGGGTGTTTCACCAATCAATCAACAACTCGACCGTTATCAGATAACAGTTTAGTGACTCAACTTCAAAAGCTAAAGCATGTTTGCTAACTTGAACAACAACGAAAATAGAAATCTTTTCGACAGTAATAGGATTTGCTTGTTGGTGAGTTTGGCAAAGGAGTTAAATCACGTAGTTCAGTGATCTAAAAAGCAATGATTGGACGCACAGCCTATACAAAAAATATAAAAATCAGTACTCATCCATTTATTCAGTTTACTTCATCCTCGAAAATTAAGTTAAAAAGATTCTTGACTACAAAGATAAGATTTAAAAATGGTAAACAATCGATACGCTTATTTCTTCCATTAACACGCTGGTTTATTCATCGTCATTTCTAAATGACGAAGAGCTTACGAAATTTACCCAATTGTTTAGGCATAAATTTCCTCAATATAAGGAACCAGTTGATGCCGATATTAGGCATGAGTTGATTCGATATCATAAGCAGACTGATCAAGTCACTTTTGAGATGGAAAACACATTTATAATGGAGTTCAGCAATAGATATAACATATAAATACCAAGAATTAATTAAGCTGGACATAAATATAAGTTTGCTGCTGGCACCATTTCGTATGTTTTAACATGATTCCACCTTTATTTATTTTTAACAACATATCTTGAGAGCTCATGGACAGATTTCAAGTCTTTGAAATCCAAGAGTCTCAGATTCTCATTAAAAAGTAAAGATTTCATTATTTTAAACTACTGTTGATTAAATTGGGCTTACTTTTATTATCTTTCTGTTTTTCTCGAATTTACTTAAACTGTCATAAAAAATATGAACAAATTACTAAAAAATGGTATAGTGTGGTATTGTGTAGTATTTTGAAGATTTTGGCAGTGGAATCAAAAATAAATAGAATCACATTGAGCCTTTCCTCATTTTTTGTCTCTGTCTCATCTCCAAGAAGTCAAAGAGAGATTTTTTTTGTTTGCCCTTTCCGTCTTGGATCTTTTTGGGAGAAAGATAGTCTCTTTCTTTTTCGCTGGAGCAGTCGTCAATTTGTTGTGAAAGATAGCTCGATGTAGACTTGAGTTAATTCAATATGGAGTAAGGTCTAGTAAATGGTGCTCTGGGGCAAGCAAATTCTTCAACGTCCAAACAATCACTGTTTGAGTAAGATTAAACTGAGCTCATATTGATGCTAACGCTATCCATCGATTTTGGTGGATATGATGATTTAATGATTATAAGATGGGGAGGATGAATCACAAATTTATAATAAAATGAAAAAACTGATATAAGTTATGAGTTTAGGAGCAGAGGGAGATCAGCACAAAATACTATGACGATGTTAGGGAAATTGGGGTGGAGAATTACAAAATAATTATTACACAATACAATAATAGATCGGCAAATTTGGAAACTTATGTAGGATCAAACAATGCGCTGCCATATGCTTTTCCTTCTCTTTTTCTTCGAGAATATCGAGTATTTTTTATAAATTTGAGCTATTTGATTATTGAAGAAGTTTTATATATATTATCCATGTCACTTTAGAAAATAAAATTGCCAAAATATTAAAGTATTGCTCGTATAATTACCGAGTGCAATGAGCTGAGTCGATCTATTTCTGGCACCAAAATTGATTATTAGTTACCCAAATTGAAGAATACTATGCGGAATCCTGAATAGATGGAACAATAAGGCGCTACTAATCAAGATTTTTATGCTCAAACTAAAAAGAAGAACAGTTGGTGCTTGAATTATGGCGAATACAGTTCCAAGAAAAAAGGAAATCTATCAAGTGAAAGAAAACAAAAAACAATCAGGTTTTGTGGCGAAATTATTGTAAGTAAATAGAACAAACGTGCTTTCAGTCGAATAGTTCATAAATTTAAGAAAAGTTTTCACCCCACCAATGCCAGCAAGAGTGACAATAGCACATCAGAGAATGCATCCATGAAGCTTCCCCACAAAGTTTAGAGATTTAGATAATCAATTCGATAATTGTAGAACAGATATGAAATGAAAAGACTGTCAATTCTCAGTCAAGTGATTTCATAAAACACGCGGCGCTAGATACTTTCAAGGAAAGAAAAATACAATAACAAATATATCAGCATGTGATTATATCTACAATATTTGCTTGGAAATCTTACTCATTAATTTGACCAAAGCCGTAGCCGTGTAGGAAATGCAAAGATTATTAGTGTCCAAATCATTTATTACAAATCAGTGAAGTTGCGAATGACTTCCTAATTTGTTTCTCGTAAAATATTTCAGCTCTTCCTCCACTTGCGCATGCCCATTTCTACCAGCTCCACTCGTGCGAACCTGCCTACGAGTTATTTGCTCGCGACTACTTGAGCCATCGTTTCCTCCTCCATTTATTTTGTAGAGGAAAAATGAAGAAGACAGTGATTTCTTCTACTGCTTGTAAGGATCCGTCTTACCAGAAACTGTACCTACTGACATCTTTTTGTTGAGACCTTTTCCTCTGTTTGACTGAATATCACCTTTAGATCCCTGATTATTCCTAAAACTTTGTTTTGTTAAATTACGTTGGCGAAATTGTCTCTCAGCAGATTTGAGAAAAGCCGGTCTCTGTGGTCCGTTGTATAATTTCACAGGCTAAGCGAGACTCTATTACTGCAGGTAAAATCGTTGAAGATCTCCATCAAATGGAAATTCATTTTCAAGATAGGGCTTTGTTGTAGGCAATAATAATTCACAATCTTGATCATGAATAATTGAATTTTGCTCCACTTCTATTTGCTGGTCTGCCTTCCAGCTTCCCTTGAATACTGTTCCATCTGTCCAAAACATTTCCCCAAAACCTTCTCTTAAATCATTCACATAATCTCCTTTGTAAATATTGCCTTCAGCCCATGTAAACACACCGTATCCTTCCTTTTTATCGCTGACCCATTCTCCTTAGTATTTATCGCTGCGGCCTGGCCCTCGTTTCCACATCCCCTGTCCACAACGCAACCCTGATTTAAACTGTCCTTTAAAAAAACTTCCCGTTGCCCAGTAATACTATCCATAACCCGATGGTTTGCCTACTTAATACATTCCTTTGTAGGTATCTCCATTGGCAAATCGTTATACGCCTTATCCATGCTTCAAACAATCTTTAAATTCACCCTCATATCGATCGCCATTAATCCAAGTGTGAACACCATAGCCTTCGGCTTTCCCTTCTCGCCACTCTCCGATATAAGAATCTCCCTTTGATCCTCTCCATATTCCAGAGCCATTTTTAAGCCCATTTTTCCATTATCCTTCATATAATTCTCCATTAGCCCATTAATATCTGCCACAACCATCCGGCTTCCCCTGAACATAGTCTCCTTTATAAATGGATCCATTTGTAAACTTTTCATATCCTTTTCCATGCTTATAGTTATTTTCCCACTAGCCTTAATAGACTCTTCCGTTAACGTACAGCATAATTCCTATTCCATTGCGCTTTCCTTATCTTAGCTACCCCCAATATACATTCTCCTTATATTTCTTAACCTGAGTGTGCGGACTGCATGACATAGTTTCGATTTTGATAGACTAAGAAATTGGCTGGTATTAAAGGATTGATTGTGCGATATTTTAGAGTGTCTGATTAATGGTGCTATCAAATTGATTATCGCGAGTCGAGTGATGATTTTTGTAGATAGGCTAAACATTTTCCGAGGGACTTTCCCCTTCTTTTTGGGAAGTTCTTCTCATAATCCACATAAAATAAGATTAACTTGATAATTTACTGAGTTAATTTTATTGTTTACTACACAATCAAATCATCATTATTATTATAGTCAACTTCATGAGTCTTTGCTCCCAAATTCTCTTATCAATCTCCTCTTATATTTTAACATAGAATTAATACAATTTAAAGATATGAAAATAAGGATATCAACACAAATATAGCTCTCTTTTATACAGCTAAGATTTATTTCGATGCCCTCGGAAAGGAGCAATGGTCCCCCTCCTCTTCAGTTGCTTATAAGCAGCAATATATAAATCGCTCAGGTGGCGAGCACTGAAATGACCTTTACCCTTCAATTTTGTATTTTCAGATGTTTATCGATACAATAATTCTCTGATTTTAATGGACAGCTTCTGCACTTCTGTTTGGGATGCAATATCTCTCCGAAACGAGTCTTCGATAAATTGATCAACCCTATATTTATTTCCAATGAGTTGGCCAGCCTTGGTGGAAGTTTGATAACTATTTTTGTATTTTTGATCTTTAAAAGATGCAAAATGCAGTTCATCTGCATATCGATTATCTTTCCGATGAACTCTATGACTGTATCGACTCACCAGTTTGTTTTGTTTTCTATTGCACTTGTAAAAGTAGCCAGAGAATTTAGGAGACAAGCAGATGAAGGCGCGGAGGGTTCTTCCCATGTATTTCGCAAATAATTAATTCTTTTATTGATCAATGAAAACACCGATAAATACATATAAAACTCAATGATTGTGATTCGGGCAGCATTCGTGAAAACTTAAAGGGAGAATGTTGTTGATCTTTGCATGCAGTTTGTCTAAATTATTTGTGAATTGATTTTGGGAATGATTGAAGCGAATTAATATTTTCTGACCCATAATTGCCTTTAGTATTTATTTAAACATATTAATGGCACTTATTATATAATCTTCAGGATGATGATTTAATCATGACGGTCTTCTAAATGTTATGTTGAGACAACCATGAGAACCTGACTTTTTATATGAATGCAAGTTATTTTTTGGCACTCATTCAGTCAATATATAAGTGCAGATTGGAGCAATATGAAGATTGCTATTTGAATATGCGGTATTGTCGACTTGCCACAAATCAAAGAATCATAGTTGTCAGGAAATTTATGAGAAATGCTAATTGCATGATCAATCAAATAATAAATCATTAACCTTATCTTTCTGGATTTGCATAGAACTTAGAATATCAAAGTGGAAATTATAAAATATGAGCTTCCTTATGAATAACTATCATTTGAACAGAGTTTTCTTTTATAATTTATACATCTATAGCTAGCAAATGTCTAAAACGGTTGCCGAAAACAATTTCACAACTTCCTAAACAATTCAACAAGCCTTGTAAATAAATTATAAGAGCATTCCTTTAATGACTGCATGATGTCCAAGTAATCGATTCCTATTTATCTTCTAGGAAGATAAAATTTACATCCAGATTAATGAAGAAGAAATGGTTGATTCAATTCACTGTTTCTATACTAATATTGAAAATATTCACAAATTTCGAATGAGAGTAAATTACAATAACAAAATTTAAAAACTCAATGTATTTTTTATAAATACATTCTCTTTCTTTTCATAGTTATTAGTTTATTATTTTGTATCCATATTTTATAAATTAAATTTATGTTTTCATCAATTACTTTTCACTCTTTATTTACCCAAATTTTATCATATGTCATATTTTTTATCCTTCTAAGCTGCTAAATAAATGCAAACTTTTATATATTTTGATTTTCAATAAAATTCTGCTTGCTAAATCACCCATTTACATTCTTCTATATTTGACATATTTTAGGAATAAAAAAATTAGTGTTAAAATTTTAGCGTTGCAATAACCGTGCAGTCTCTTAACTCTTCTGTGACTTAAAATGTAGTTTGTCCTGTAATATCTCTCTGTTTACAAAATAATAAAATGTTAATTTTCATCATTTTCTTCTATAACTAAGAAGTTAATTTAATTCCTTTGAATGAATTAACCCAAATCTTAAGCTAGTTAACTTAAAATTAATTTGTCTGCACTAAAGTCTATTAACTCCACTAAACAACTCATTTTAGTGATGGTTTATTTTTTGTTTCATTGTTTTTCTTATTCTTTAAATTATTTTGTCAATGCGTTTTCTCGCAGTTCTCAAAGTCCATCGAATTACCTTATAATTCCAATCAATATCGGTATTAATTACTATTTTGATGAGCTAAGACCACCTCCGCATATTTAACCCTATTTTGGGCTAATTGAATGTAAATCCTGTTTCTTTGCTTTAATATCGGTTATGATTTTGTCATTATAGAATTAATAATTGATAGAAGAATGGATAAGGTTACCCCAAGCAAGGGCGCAAATTACAAATACGCCCAAATATTCGGCTACAAAGGACCCAATTAAAAAATAATGGAGGAAGACATCATATCGGTGATCAGCTTCGACAATACAGGTAAATATATAAGTCTTGGTGATCGGGCAGGTCGCGTCATCATCTTTTAAAATCCATAAAACACCAAAAAGAAAGACGAACAGTTTGAGTATTTCAGTGAATTTCAGTCCCATACGAGGGAATTTGATCCTCTTCGTAGTATGGATGTGGAAGAAGAGATAGCCGGAATTGATTGGCTCAAGCACCAGGGCAAGTATATGAAGATGCTGACCACCAACAGTCGCAATATTAAATTATGGAAAATATTTGATAAAACAGAAAAGAAGGTTGTCAAGTCCGCTGGCAAGGATCTCAATATGCCCAAACTGCAAAATGTGGAATCAGGATATACAGCGCAGCTACAAAAGTTATTTCCTCCTAAACACTTATCGTCAATCAACTCGATTAGTACCACTGACAATGAGGAATATTTATTGAGCAGTGATGATGTACAAACTTTCCTTTGGAGCATGGATGATCCGAGCAAGCCCTTCCTCGTAGCTGATTTATTAGGCACACAGAAGATCGAGGATATCAAGGAAAATATCAACTTTAGCAGAATGCATCCTTCGGCTGACAATCTTTTTGTCTTCGGTACTAACAAGGGCTCTCTTAAAATGTGTGATATGCGTCTATCTGCTCTCACTGATAATACTGCTGTGTCTTTTAAGTCCTAAGTAGCTGGTGGCCAGAAAAACTTTTTCACTGAGATGATTTCCAGCTATTCTTCTGCTAATTTCATCAAAAATGGAAAATACATCATCAGTCGTGATTTCCTCACAGTCAAGGTGTGGGATATCTGCAACGCTAAGAAGCCAGTCACAACAGTAACTGTGCAGGAGGGTATCAAGAATAAACTTTGCTAGATGTTTGAGAATGACTGTATCTTTGATCGCTTCAGCATCTCCAGCTCTCCTGATGGTAATACTATCCTGACTGGAAATTACAACAATAGCTTCCATTTGGTCGATGCAGTTGATGGCGCCAATACTCAATATGAGCTTAACTATAAGAAGACGACTGTTTCAAGACAGATTGTGCCTGGAAAGGTAGCCCCCATTCAGAAGATGGACTACTCAAGAAAAACAACGGCGTGCGATTTCAATTCTAAGCGAAATTTAGTGGCTATAGCCTCGCTTAACTGCTTCTATATCTATAGTATGTGATTTATATGCTTACTGCTTTTCATTACTTGAATACATAGAAGCATTATTAACGAGCTATATTCTTCTCTACTCTATTTATGATTACTGATGAACAATCAATATATATTGGTTAGTATATAATGGTATTTAATGACTGCAAAAATTGAGGAAGAGGAATTTAAATTAAAGGCTCAATAGATTGTTTCGATTAAAATAAAGGAATGTCGTCTTCAGTCTGTGTATTCTGATAGGATTGGTTTACATTTTAATACAGACACCAGTCATGTTTTTATCTCCTAGTATCACCATAACAATGTTATGCATTTAATATCAGAAATAATTGTTGCTGATTCTTCTAAAACGATAAAATTGTATATTCAAGTATAAATTAAATTATCACAAATCTATTGTAATTATAAATGAGTATCTCAACTGCGCTAATTATCCTTGTGTTGTGTAATTTACTTCAGTAAGCTAGTAGTCAATCATCATCTCTAATGATTAATCTCACTACCGAAAATCAGAATGCGACAATGGTGGTCAACGGACAAGCTCAACAGAATTTCACTGCTACTGATTCCACATACGATTGCTCTCTAACATATCTCTTCAATTATACTCAAAACTAATCTGAATATGAAAGCAATGCTGACTATTGGATGGTAATATAAGGGTTGTCTCAACCCAATTCCTTTTCTCTTACGACAGTTCATAAAAATTTTATTCCTAAACTGAATCAAACAAGCTGCTCTTCTTCATCATGTACAGTATCTATCCGAAACTACTGCCCTTCTAAAATAGGTTTCTTCAACTACTTTGATTAACTCGTGATGTCAATAAATAATGGAGGACAGCCTATAATTATACTACATTACTATGTAATTTGCAAAGATGAGCACGACTCGAATACCTTCGAGTGGGGATTACTAATATAGATATTTTTCATCACAGGACTGACAGCTCTTGTCGCTGTCTATTCTCGCGCATGGTCTTTTCGTGGAATGGGCATTACCATTAAAGTCTGGCTTATTATCCTCTTCAATATCCTCTTGATCATGGGAGGTTTAGTCGGCTTTTTTTCAAAGTAAGGTATTAATGTCATTCTCAACATCGTAAGTTTTGTTTTGGGTATAATCGGCGTGACTATATGTTGCAATGAAATCTTATTTCTTTTGAGACTAGACCTGCTCAGAACTCATCTTTTTAGCTTGGGTCAACTTTAAATTCATGTACAATAGATTTTTAGTTTATTGGTAGGAATAGGATTAACAATAGGCTGGTATTTTAGCGGTAAAAATATGATTCTTAATGATATGGTTTGCTGTTGCATGATAGTTGGCTTTATTAAAATTCTCAAGTTTACGTCTCTAAAAATTACAGGATTGTGTTTCCTGATTACTATGGCAGTAGAAATGACCTTTGTAATTACCATCCATTTCTTAGTGGGAAGCTCCTACAACGATATCTTTCTTAATGATTACAACTTTCCCTTAGAACTACAGATTCCAACTATCAACCCAGTCTTCAACCAAAAATGTGCTTGGCTACCAGCTTCTGCAATAATTTATCCAGGGATGATGCTTTCATACTTGAGAAGATTCGATGTTACTCGAAATTCAAACGTATATCTCATCACATCCACTTCTCTCTTCTTTCTAGGCACTATAGCTTGGATGTTCATCAGTATCTTCAATCCATTCATTTTCCCCCTCGGCCTTATATCTGAACCGTGCATGTTTGGTCTTGTGTGTCTTTTTGCGTATCGAAGGAGATAGTTACGAGTTTTGTGGGATGGGAAATTCTTTGATGAGGAATTCGCAGACAGGGAAGATTTGCGACATGCAATTGAACTGATCTCAAGTTAACGTCAATCTAATGAAGTCAAAATAAACGAGGAAATCCTTCAAGATTTAAGAGGAAGAAAAGAAAGTCGGGACAGTTACCGCTCTACTGATAAAGATGTAATCCGTAGCAAATTCTCGAGAATGGGAAGTTGAATTAGCTCAACAGTTTTATATCTATATGATCTTGCATCTTCTGAATTATAAGAAATAGACGATTAAAAGGTGGATTGTTCAATTTATTAACCTTTTTAAAGGATATTATTTTAGAATGAGTGAGCAGACCGCGCGGAGGTAGTTATAGTAGAAGTAAGCCTTTCACAATATTGTCATAGCTTGTCCTTTTTTCATCTCTAGCAAGCCCACAAATCTTGTTGCAGTTCGCGTAGATAATGATCTCACCATGGCCAAACCCTATCAAGAAAAGGTTTACTTTAATGGATCTCACTTCAGCAGAACTAAAATACTTTACTTTCCTACTATCGACGAAGCAAAGCAATTTTATTCACAGTATCACACAAGAACGGTCGAGCAACCCGAATTAAAACTGTGGTGCTAATTTTGTAAGGAACTAACACCAGTCGAGGGAATACTCTATCACATCGGCAGGATCTATGTTTGTCCTCCATAAAATAAATTGTTAAAGGACATGCTAAATGATATTAGTCAGATGACAGTCGTGGATGGATTTGCAATTGAATAAGCCCTAAAGCGATGCGGCCATCCTTTGTTTAAATTTGTCAACCATAATGTGCTTAGTCTCTAGTACATTTACTACAGATGGCGTGTTTATGCTTATCTGCAAGGTGATGGTGAGAAACGGTATCATAACTTGCCTTTTCGCATGGTGGAGAATGGACCGGAATGGTACCCGCCCACGGCAATTTCCCTTCCTCGAGGAGTGCTCAACTACCATCAACGCAAGTACTTTCATGAGCTTCTTTTCAAACTTAGTCGTAAAAAGAGTGAAGTAGAAGAAACCATGGCCTTTGCTATCTTTAACATGAACTGTGCCATTGAAATTGCAGCAATCATTGCGCTTTAAATTCAATAGAAGTTAACAGATAGTGAAGATTTTGTGAAGTATTTCTACCTCATATCCGACATACTCTTCAATACAACTGCGCAAAATTATCGCAGGCTGTTTGCAAGGCTGATCCCTTTTTTTGTGCATCGATACAGCAAATTAAAAAAAGACGGAGACTCTAAATTCAGAGGAGAACTGAGATCTCTAATCCAACTATGGGAGATCAAGTTCATTTTTGACGAAAATTATACAAGAGGATTGCTGTTTCTATTGAGTTACAGCCCAACAGACAAGTCCATTGGCATTCATGAAAAACTAAAGTAGATTGGAAACATTGAGGATGACCGTGAAGGGGAGGTGGAGCTTTAAAAGTTGTGCTTTTAAAACGGAATTCCTTTTCTTTAAAATAATAAGGAGGAAAGCACTCAATTGATTAATCAATACCTTTGGTAGCATAGTCTTCAATAGTAGAAAGCTCCTGCCATTAGTTAGCAGGTTGATGGAGAGCCTATCACCGAGAAAGACCTCTTAAAAATACGAAACAAGCAGGTTAAAGTAATTTGTTGTGAGGGAACAACTCTAAATCACCTACTTGAAAAAAATTGGCAGACTAGAGTTAAGCAAAGCAGTATTGATCAATAATGATTATTAATTACTGAATAATTGACTTGGCTGATATTATTAGGATCATTTGCTAAAGTTGGTGAGGATGTAGTCACGCACTTGGCAGTTGTCCATAGTCTTGTCATGGAAACTTGTGAGCTTGGACTTGCGGTCTTTGACCTGCGAATGCAGATTGGACTTGAGTTAGCTAATCTCTTGTAATTCACTCTCGAAGACAGCTTTATCGCTTCGTTATTGCTGGTCATATTTTTAGTGAAGATGGGCTAACTTGGTATTAATTTCCATGTTGCGAATGTCTATCCTGCCTATCTTCTTAGTAAAGTCATTGCGACTTGCGGATTCCTTCTTTGTTAAGGTTGGCATTTATTTTCCTTACGTTTAGCAATAGGACAGAACGCTTTCATTAGGCTTGGATGGAACTCTGGAAGTTATAAAAGATTTGTTAAGAGCACTCATGTCCTTGACCATTAGTCGTGAAGTAAAGCTTTCCTCTGGGTTGATCCCTGTCTTAAACCTTGGAGCAATAACAGAGACGTTGATGTTAGCACAATCCTGCTTTGTCTTGCAAGATTTGTGCCCTCTATGAGATTTGGTTTCCTCCAATTCTGGCAAATTCCCTTTGCTTGTATGAATTTTAGAAAGGAAATAATTGCTCTTCTGGCTTGCGACTTCTAAATGGTCTGCGTGTCCTTTATCTCCCTTATCAGAGAATGTTTTTAGGCGAGATGGAGACATTTTATTACGAGGACTGCGAGCTAGGATGTCTTGCTCATATCTTTTGAGTTGTTCCATAATATGCGGAGAGGGGGATATCTTAATTTTAAAACGAATTTACAATTTTTCTTCGAGATTTGACTTCCGTGAAGGCATCAGTGAGCGGTAACTTCAATTCTCGCATTAGATAAGCTATTGCTACTGCGGCTGAACGATTGACTCCAGCTACGCAATGCACTAACACCTATCTTAGCACAAATATACGTTTGTCTGCTTCAGCTTATCCACAATGAAATCGACGCATTCATCGAGATAAGGATAAATTTAATCGTCTTGGTCATCTAGAGGCACACTCTTGGTATATCTGACGGATTCCTTCGGGTGCGAAGGTGCATAACCTTTTACCACACTGAGGACGGCACTGATCTGCAAATCTTCATAATAACAAGGCTTACCATCTATCAACTGAAGATTTTCAGCTGCTTCGACATTTCCCACATAGAGATTGCCACAAATGATTCTATCAGATCTGATAATGACTTGTATGTCTTCGGGATATCTCACAGGTTTGGTCTGTTTGTCTTTCTTGATAAATGCTTAAATACCGAGGGAGAGACAGGTTGCGGATAGATGGAGCTGAACATGAAGTAGATATTAATCCCGCAATAAAATAAATGGCCTAATAATTGTATTATCTGATTGAAAATTCATAATATTCTGGATTTTGCAGAATAGGCACGCATTAATCACACATATCAATTTTAAAAAGTTTTGAAGAGGTTCACCACCGCCTTCTCCTTATTCTCTTTTTTACGCTTACCAATTTCCTCCTTTAAGCTGTTGAGGTAGGTATTTTTGTTGAAGACTGCGAGTTTGGATCGGGATGAACTCAACTGCGTTGTACCCTTAAATTCGGCTTTTACAAACCAGTTACTCTAAAAAATTAAACACTTGTTGCTGGATAATGGCAGGTATACTTAGCGTAGCCCAAACTCAGTTTGTCTATATCAATCATCTTGCATTCGCACAACCAGTGCTCATCGATTACTGGGTTTCCATCTGAAATAATGAAGACAGTACTCAAATTGATTTCTTTGATTTTAGGCATGGTGACTCTTCGGATGGGCTTTATATTGGCGATTCTATTGTGATCTACCTTCCAATAGCAGTACTCAGATACAATTTCTCTATTTTAGGTGCCTGCAAAAACTGCAGTGCCTCTATAGAGTAGATGTTGTTATCTCCCAGGTATAGCACCTGCAAAAGAGGATACTGGGGCAGGATGATCTCGCCTATTATGGAAGCCTTCTTGTTGAAGTCTGCCTTAAGACTAAAGTACCCAGCCATACTATTTTAGCGTATACAGCAGCAATATGTGCAAATAGCTACTTGGCGTCAAGGTCACGAAATTATCTGTCGCCTGAGTGGATGTAACAGTACCAAAATTCCATTCTTCTCGTTCAAGAATTTTCTTGATGGGGATTGATAACAACGATTGGAGAGTGTTTTAGGTTGTGGCAGGTATAAACTAGCAGGTTCCGAATTTGAAGGCATCCCCTTTTGCAGCGATCAGCTACATCATACAAATATATTGATAAAGGCCTTAATAAATCAAATTAATCTTTATGTGCTGTTTGAGTTTGTGTGTCCTTGAAAAAAGAAAAGAATGGCCAGTCTAATATCAAGCTGCCAATAACGATTTATGGGTTATGGAGCTGCTTCTCATCTTCCTACTCTGAAAGCATAATGGTAATTAATAAGACAGCAAACAATCAGAAGTTTTGATCGTAATCGCTCTCCTTATGTGAAGATTTTAGAGCAGCAGTGATACCCTGCAAATTTTTTTCATAGGTAGCGTAGTACTTATCGAAGCATTTACCGAGGCAAGCTCTCTCGAAGTTGGTAAGATTATCGTTTTCACTGGGTTGAACACACTTTTTCTCACAGGCAATAACACTCCTCACTAATATACCCTTCATGGTTCCTTCAAATGACTCTCGCATGCCGGCGTTGGTGGTCATATATTTAATAGTGGTAAAAAAGATAATATTATCATCACTATAGATCAGACACGATCTATAGTATCATTTTCATGGCAGTATGGCACTATTCCTTACGGTTTTGCGATTATATAAAAAATTTACTGCTCAAAGACTTCTCCAAACAGGTTAGAGATTCCTCGAAGTGATAGTCGTGGGCTTTTGAAGTTGCTGACAGTTAAGTTAAAGAAATTACGATTTAGTCAAGAGATTACTCAGTTGAAGTGAGCAGATTGGTCCATGATGCCTAGCTCTAAACTTTTTATTAGGCTATTTCTTAAATTAGTTTTTAAAGAACATCCTCATAAGTTTACAGCGCCTTCCTAATTGAGTTTTGGCGATCAATCAAGTCGTCCTTTGTGGAGTGCAGATCGATCCAAAGTTTATGGTCAATTTATTGTTTGTCATAGCTTTGCCTGTCTTCTGTATTGATGGGATGGAATTTTGATTGAATATCTTTAAATTGAATTTTGTCTTTGATTTAATCCTTGATCCTAGTATTAATTTTATCGTCCTCTGCCGATAATTGCCCTGAAGAGAAGGGCTGATGCCTCATCAAATGGGAGTCCTCGCTGTATTTGAGAGTAACATAGTCTTCCTACTTCTCGATATTCTTTTTGCAGCTCAACAGCAAGCTGCAATCGAAGAGGGGTGTATTAATATGTTTGATACTATTCCTTTCTAACTAAATTTGCTTTGATAGTTGTAATTAATTCAGAATATCGCTGTAGATGTTAAACTGTGGTGAAACTCGCTATTTTGCAGAGAGCGCACTCATTTACTGCAAAGAATAGGTTATTACTTACAGTTCTGCTTTGATTTCATTCTGGCTGTTTAAGTTGTCTTCTGATGCTTTTTTGGATTTGGTATAAGTTAATTCCCTCAAAACAACCAAATTGGCATAGGCCCCTTCGTGTGAAGTTTCAATGATTGACATCCGCTTCCTTATTCTTTGCTGAAAGTCATTGACTGAAAACAGCTACTTATTCATAGTGGGGCTTCTGAACTATTTGTCGACTACACTCAGTGTTAGTCTTGAGTCTGTGGTTGTCGACTGCTTTGTTTTTTGCTTGAGCTTATTCGAGAGCAGATCTGCCTTCATCTCGCATAATGTGGGAATATTCCACTCTGAAAGCAATTATTTTGGCTTAGGATACCCTTTGCTGTGCAATGGATTATAATTGGGCTGGCAGTAAGTGAAAATTCTCCCAAAGGGTTGTTGCCACCCTGTTGTATACATTCAAATCATTATAAACAACCCTTTGCAATCTAAACTGCCTTTATTCATCTGGAGACTAAGACGATAAAAGGATAAGTAATCATAATCCTGCATTTTGATGGCAGTTTAGAATCAGGATACGTTTGCCCAACTTGCTGTGCTTAAGATTCAGCAATCGTTATTTTATCTACTGAAGAGTCAGACTATCAAGGTTGCAGTTGCGGATCGATCCATTTAAAGGTGACTGTCGTGTTCTCATCCTTCGAGTTGGGCTCAATCGAGGAAGATATATGCTTTAATTATGCGATATTTTGGTAGAGTTGTCCAACCGCGGTATTTATTCAGTCTTTATGCGATGGTTTCTTGTTTTAGAGTAGTTTTATGATGCGTATCGGTCTGTTTTGCCCGATCCTTCATTCATACTTTATTTTCTTCTCCTTCTTGTGACTAGACTGGTATTTACGCTATTGTTTTGGTCGCTTCCTTTGGCCTTCACAAACATTTCTGTGACTCTTTTCTAAAATTCCAATCTCAATGGCAGCATTTATTATTCCTCCTCGTCACTATCGGAATCATACTCATTGGATTTGGCAGTAACAAACTATTTATGCATGCTGATCACCTTTAGTGCTAATTCTTATTTTTATTCTGGTGATTTTTGCAGCAGAAGAGTGATAAAATCAATGGTGGTTTGGCAGATATCTTCACCCATTTTACTAATATCAGTCTCAGTTATGCATCGATCTCGGTATATTCCAAAGGAACTTTCAATTGTGTAACTATATGGAAAGCCAAATTTGCTAAAGAATACCGCACGCGAACAATTCTTTTTCTGCGCTTCAATTTCAAAACTGCACTGCTTTAAATTGAAATCAGGATTTCTTTTGCCGATCATATAAGGGAATAGGCGACTGTTGTCGAAATACTATGAATTTTGATGGTGAGGTGGACCATAAGCGAACACATTCGGCTGCGAAGAATGCCCATGAAAATCAATAAATAGTTTTATCTTTTTAGCAAACCGATGCTTCTGAGCTTTAAAATATTTGACAATACCGATCAGTTCAGGAAAGAGATGCTGGCGCAGAGCTTACTCCTAAAGGTACCAATTTCTGTTAAAGTCATACCCCAACAAACCCGTGCGATTATTACCGAGAACCACTCCATCGATATTGACCATAGGAATAACGATCCAAAAAATACTGCTGTCTGATTATATCTTAAGTCTGTTTATAAAACCCTCCATCAGCCACGAGCCTACTGTTTCGCCAGGGTGCTGTCGAGCCAAAGCCACAACCACTGCTCGGTAGTTGGAGTGTTCGTTGATGAGAAAAGCCGAAATTTCATTGCCGAGCAGTGTTTTAGCTATTTTTATTTTTGAAAAAGATAAAGTTTTCATAAGGTTCTATGCTTTAGTGAAGGAGTAAGGAGGCTGACTACAAAATAAGACTTAATCATTATTAAACTGGAAAGTATACTCAAATTTTAGTTCGTATAGTTGGTGAGAAATTTGCTCGTTGGACTGTTAATAGACCACATCGCCTGCGATTTGGCGATAGCATCTCTCCCCCTTTTTTATGGATTGAGCGTAAGGTTTAAGTCCTTTGTTATAAAGAGACTGTGGCTTAATAAAGTTCTTGATTGTTATGCATATCTTTCTTGTGGTTTTATTCTTAACAGTGAAATGGAACCACTGAAAATGAGTGCTAGTGTTAGTGTCTGGCTTCATAAATAGCTAGAAACAGCAGTTACTGCTCTCTACCACATATTCGAGGTTTCCACTCTCAAACTAAGAACCAAATGTGACGCAGCAAGGGGTTAGGTGTTAGCTGGATTGATAGTGATATACTATGTGGTCTTTGTGTTTAATTGAAAATCTTTATGCGAGATGTTGCTTCAGGGCTTGATTTACAAAAGGGGCAGGAGGCGTAAGGCGTGAAGGAATGACTCTGAGGGGATGCGAGTATGTCTTAGGAACATATTTAAAGTGACTAAACATCGGGATGTAGTTCAGCTCGACCAGTTCTGTTTTCGGGTCCGAGGTAAAGCCTTATTCTTCATTCAATTGCATTAATATTATCAAAGACTCCAATAAATTTTACCACAGAAGTTAACCTTCAATTATTAATCACTCCAATCATACTTGAATTTCATTCTTAAGAATGGTCATTCGAACTATATAGACGCCGATCAAGACTCGGAAGATGGTCCACGAGGATATCTTCCATTTCGACTTCGGTCCTGCCCCTGTAGCTCTCTTTCTCCGTGGGCATACGAGCACTGATCTTTGTATTTGCAGAACCCTCGTTCGCTGTAGTTTTTGCAGAGTTTGGTCTTGTAGTTTGCTTGGATATGATCTTACTCGTGCTTAAATTCGCAGGTGTCGCCTTTCCTGCACTAGTTGCGCAGGAAATATCGACAAACTCCATCGCGCTCGAGCCGGAAGAAGTCTTACATGTCTTCTTCAGAGCAAACGTTGACTCTGATAGAGGGTGTTTCCGTTTTGGTGAGGATAGAGTTGAGTGCGCCTTCGATCTCTCTGGTGACTCTACTGTTCATTCAATTTTAATAAGGGTGAGAGTATAATCGAGTTTGAAAGCTGAAAGCCGGCCATTTCCATAAGTGTTCCTATAAAAGATAGAGTGGTGACTGTAGACTGATGGACCAATAGTATTAGTAGTTCATCCGTTATAAATCAATGGGTAACAGTGTCTCGGTCCTATAGTCAGATATTTCGGATTCTCTGCGTGAGGAGTACCAGATAGAGTCGCAGGCACATCTCTTTCACAAAGCCACCCATGAGCTCTGCACTCTCCGTAAAATAACTACCAGCTCATAGAGCGAGGCAGAACGCATCTGTCGCATTATCGACGAGTACGGCAAAAATAAATGCCAGTCCATTTGTCAACTCAAGAACAGCTATCACTCAGATCGGAAGGACTATTGCAATCAAGAACAAACTTTCTTTCTCATTTTTCAAGGAGCGAATGACTACACACTTAGGGAAGAGTTTGTAAAACGCAGGTTCTACCATGCTTACTTCCAGGAGCAGGAAATACAACAGATCATCGAGACCTATATTTGTGGGCTCAAGGAGTATAGTCAAAGTTTCCAACGTTAGTATCCACGCCTCTCTCTCGATTGCATAGCTATCAATCCTGAAACTCGCAAAATATTTTTAAAGGATGCTTGGCTCATCGACCATAGTGAGCAAGACCACATGGATAACATGACTCAGCTTCTCTTGAGTTATCCTTCTCCCGAAAAATTAAGCTGTGCTTACACATACAAAATCGACGACTATAACGAATTCTACTCAAATCTGTTCAGCGTCGGAATGATTGCTATGGAAATCAGCAGCATGGATTTCGTGGATAAGATATACGCCAGGAAAAAAGAAGTAGATTACCCAGAGGTAGCAAGAAGACTGAGAGGGTTTAAAGATGAAAAACTGAGGAGAGGGGTACAGTGCCTTCTCGATATAAACCCCAATGAAAGGAAGAGAGTCTATCAAATTTGGGGAATTTAGAAAGGAGAAGAGCATTATCTGACCACCCTCTATTCTCCAGAACCATAGGCTAAATTTCGACAAAGGCATATTTCCAGTCCTAGTAGGGGCAGTCTAAATCCTCATATAACTTCCATTAGCAGCATCTAATTACCAGATATTTAGCAGCCAAAATTTCATCCACTCTTGCACTATGATCGAATAAACTTTTCAAGTCTTCAACAGAAAGTGCCAGCTCCCTACAAGCCTACCTTTTCAAGTCCGTCCTCAGAAATTAAACGACTTGGAAAGATGAACATGAATGCAGCCCCTCTCGCATCTTCGCCAAGATTAAGAATATCGTTTAGTAATTAAAAACAGTCTCCTTCGCAGTCAAAGATGCAATATGCTTTACCTAGAGTGCCACCAATTATGATATAAACAACGCATGGCTCAAATCTAATATCACAAAGGTAAGTTTCACCAATCAATAAGGTCATTGGAATGTACAATTAAAATTTTAATTACGGGCGTTCAGAAGAATCTTCCCGACAAGCACAACACAGAGAGCCTCCTTTTTGGAGGGGAAATACAATAGTTAGCTCTCCAATTAAAGCTTAAACTCCAATGAACTGGATACCTCCATCAATCAACCGATCACCATAATCAAAGAAAGCCATATATTTCAACCAAATTTACGATGACTCAAAATAAATCAAATGGGTAGCCCCTCAGCAACAAATAATAAAAAATCAATACCACTGATACCTTATTTTCTATTTGCTACGCTTTATAATACTTAATTGACTCCAAGGCATGTCGGATTTGGACATGGCCAGTGAGCTATAGCTCAATCCTGACAATAAGGCTCCCAGCTCTCTAGAGAAGCACTCGAACTCTGACTTCGACACAGACTAAACTTACTCCTTTTATCGACAGTTGATGAAAGACTTGTAATTCGTGCAAATGCTGGCCGACGTGAGATACATCAGTCAGTTACATCTACGGGGATATTTTTATGACCGCAAGTTCAAGGACTACCTCAAAGGACTCACGTATTTGTTAAATAGAGAGTACATTAAACTCATGCGATACCCTGAAGGATTGTGGAATTTGAAAACGCTTATGAAGGAAGGATTCATCGAAAGCATCAAAGACTCTCATAATTTCGACAAGTTCATCGAGCATTGCTTTGCCCGCAACGCACAAATTAAGTAGTCTTACACTTGATAATTTTGGACAATATACCTATGAATTGATAATAGCAATAGGCAATGTTGAAATATAATAATAATATCAAAGAGGAAATGTCGAGGATAATCATCAAAAATGTGCCCAAGGTATTCACTGAGAAGGAGATCGTTGCCCACTTCAGCAAACTGGATTAGATTACTGACTGCAAGGTCATGCGCAATGAAAGGGGAGAAAGCAGAAAGTTTGCATTTTTGGGATTCAAGGGCCGAGATACTGCCTAAACCATCATTAAAAAATATGATAATACCTATTTGGGAGCAAGCAAAGTTAGGATAGAAGTTGCCTGGCTCAAGGGGTAGCAAGACCAACAGCCATAAAGGTCCAGAACTCGAGATAAACCAATTGACAAGAGTAAACCAAAAGTGGAGGAATTTGGTAAAACCTTTTAAAGCTATAAGAAGGTTATTCAGTAGCAGGTCAAGAAGTCATGGGATGATCTCCTTGTACCATAGCAAAAGATCTATTAATAACTTTAACAGGAAGAAAATAAACCAAAAAAGATAAACAAAGATAAATTAACCAATATGGTGGAGTAGTCTCCGATCGTGTAATCAGCCCCTTTAAAAAAAGCTGAGGTTGAGGTAAAGCCGATACGGGTTCCCCAGATCAGTGAAAAAAACAAGCAGTTCGTGACAAAACCATTATAAATAGATTCTAATCGCCTGTACATCACAAACATTCCTTACATCCTGGAATAAAGCGATATCAAAGCAACTTTTTCTCGGTTTGGCAATATTACTAAAATTAAACTTCCTAAATAATATGACAACAGGACCAAAGGCTACTTCTTTATAACCTTCGAAAAACCCGAGGAAGCTCTACGAGCTTTTTCTGAGTTAGACAACAAAGTGGTTTTTGGCCGTATCATTCATATTAAACCTTCGTTGTAGGATATCGGTGCAATTATTAAGACAGGCAAGTAAAGTGCTTTTCAAGCGAAGATTAAGTAGCAGTATGGAGATGCGATAGAAGAAAAGTCCTCCTTCAAGAAGAAGCGCAAAAGATAAATGAGGCTGAAGTTGGACGATACGACAAACTGGAACTCTCTCTTTCTCAATCCCAACACTATCCTATAACGAATGGCCAAGAAACTCCACATCACCAAATCCTAAATATTGCTGTCCGACAATCTCGCACCCAAAATAGCTTTGGCAGAAGCAGAGGTAATTGAAGAGACCAAACAGTGGATGATGGAAAATGCTGTCAATCTCCAATTCATGGAGGTTGATCGCCAACTTTGCGAAAGAAGTAAAAAGACTATTCTAGTGAAAAATTTAAATTATCGAACACAGTAATCTGAACTAAGAGAGTTGTTTGGATTTTACGGTATTGTGGAAAAACTGATGGTGGCTCCAAACAGGGCAATCGCTATCGTTGAACTGCAGAACGGAGAGTTTGCTGAGAATGTGATGAAGAATTTGCAAACCCAAAAATTTAAAAATGCTTTTCTCTACCTAGAGTATGCTCCAGTGGGTATGATAAGTGAAGAAAGCGTGGAGGAAAAGATTAAAACATTAAAAAAGGAGACAGAAGAAGCGGAAGAGTTGAGTAAGGTTGTCTACATCAAGAACCTTAACTTTTAAACGGAAGAATCATCTTTATATTAGCTTTTTGAAAAAATAGGCCCCATCAAATATGCCAAGATAGTGAGAAGTAAGGAGGGCAAGTCTATGGGTTTTGGCTTTGTAGAGTATTAATCCACATAAAAGGCGCAGTAAGCAATCAAAAAATTTAATGAGCACCTGCTAGATGGGCATAAGCTTTTTCTCAGTCTTTCACGTAAGAAAGTTCAGAACGTGGAGGATATTAAAGCTTTAAAAGAGAAGATACATAAGGAAGAGGCAACCAATAATAAACTTTTAGTCAAAAATTTAGCTTTTCAGGCAACTAAAAACGAAATTACGGACCTATTTAAGGAGTTTGGATCTCTAAAGAAAGTTAGATTGCCTAAAAAAATGGACGGACAGCATCGTGGTTTCGCTTTCGTGGAGTTTGAAAGCATGGAAGAAGCTGCATTGGCTAAACAAGCTCTGAGTAGCGCCCATCTATATGGTCGCAAGCTTGTCATTTAATACGAAAAGGGATCTCAGCATTGATCGGATTTATACTCTCATTGATCTAACTATAATATAGAGTAATAAAATGCATATTTCAACAGTCCATGAGCTATTTAATGAGTCTTAATTCGTCACTTTTTTGTTGCGCCCACAGCCACTCTTCCTTTGCTTTTTTACGGTTATAAAGATTGACACAGTTCCACTATGTGCATTCCTGAAAATCAATTTTCTCAGAACTAACGCATTTTCGGCAGACTCTTTCAGTACTTTCACTTGCCTTTTAGAATTCACTACGTTCTTCCTCCAAACACTGAGAGCATATGAGTTCTTTTGGCATAGTTTTATGCTCATGCAAAAAAACTTCCTCCTCTTTCTTACTTCTTGAGAATTGGTTAACTGTTCCCCATTCATCGAGATTCACCAGAGAGATGAGAGCTCGTCTGAGTGGTGGAAGGAAGAGATTTGAGTAATAGTAGTTGAGATCAAGTTGATACTTTTCACGATGCAGCATATACTCAAAAAGAGGAATAGCACGATTTTTTATTGCGTCGATTCCCTATATAACAAGGTATTTAAGCCTTTCCCCATATCGAGGAAGGAGCATAGGGTCAATAGCTTCGAGTCGCTTTGCCGCTTAGCCATGAGCAGGCATGTACTTCGGGTTGTATTTTAGTAGTTTTACCTCCTTAGCCAAACACAGCTAATTTTATGATACTAATCCCTCCAATAATCTCTTGGACTCTTTCATCAATATGTTTTTAACTGCGCTGAGATCTTTCGTATCGATCATAGTTTTTAGAATTTGGTCCATAACTTGGGAGGTAAAAGGAATTCCATCTCTTCTAACAGTCTATATGCCTTTTCCCTCGTAATTTGGAGGCGAATCCTTGGACTCATAGCTTTTACCATAGTAGCGCTTTTTGGAAATTAGAAACAGGGACTCATACACTTTTTAGAACTTCATTTCCATCGGATAGGGGAACATCTTTGTAATTTCAGCTGCCAGATTCTTGCCTATTTAAAATGTTTCTGATATCTTGTAGTTTGGTAGATGGAAAAAGATACTATCTGTGTCTCCGTACAGCACCTTCCCCTTGTAAACTGGATGGCTGTTGAGGTAGTCGATGGATTTTCTTAGGCAGTATTTGGACACTTCGACTACTGCATCTGCAATTTATGAGCATGGCATTCTTCCAGTAAAGGTGGCTCCAATATAGCCGAATGTAGTATTCATGAACATTTTCAAACTTAATTGTCTTTCCTTTAAAATACTCTTAATACTTTCTTTGTGATAGAGTTTGCTTGAATTCTTGATCATAATGCGGGTTATGAGGAACTATAATAGAATCTTGGGAATAATGCCCTATTTCAGGTTTTTCTTCACGAAAGCCACCTTATTGGGAGTTATAAAGATGTAATTACTTAGGGCACGCACCATTTCATCTTCATCCTGATGTGTTAATAAGCACTCACAGATTGAATCCAGGTGCATTGACATCTCAGAAGATACTCCTAACTTTTTAAATTTTCCAGGTTTGAACAACTCTTTGATTGAGCCAAGACAAGTTGAGTAGCAAAGATTGTAAGCTATCATCACAGAGGGGTATAAGGACTGAAAATCAAACAATAACACTGGTCTATACTATCTAAATATATACTCGCAAAAGAATTCCTTCGGTGGTTAGAGGACCATTGGGCGGCAATCAAGTATGCTTTGACTGGAGACTTGCTCTTTTGTGGCAGACAAAGCGAGGTAATCATTTTGCTTGGTGGTTCGACAGAGGATGGACTCGATCTTAAATTGAGTACCCCTCTCCATCTGCATCAATTCTAAACTACCATTGATAAGAAATCAACCCCATACACTTTTGATTTTTCGACAATGCCACCGATCACATTCAGCTCATGGGCAACTAACCCGCAGTATTCCACTCTCTTCGACACAAATTATAAAATCGATGTTGGCGATTACCTTAGTTTTTTACAAAGATAAGCGTCGGTAAACTAGCTAATTTGTGTTCCATATAAATGTTTCACGACTGATTGCAGGGAGTAGCACCTCAATTTAAGTACTTGTTCGCAAACTCTAGTTATGCTTATATTCACCCTTCCTTTAAGTTCACTTTGTAAATACGATTTATGTCTTACGATAGGCTTTTTACTTTTAGCTTTCTTGATCTTCTCATTTAGAATCGACAGATAGTACGTGTTATCTTTGGAGGGCCGAGATGTTGCCAATTCCACAATATTGCCGTGGGTTAGATACTATCTTTTTAGGTAAGTCTCCTTGACAGTTGTGAATAGCAACAAATTTATGTGTTAGAAGATGTCTTATAAATCGTTTACTCTTGATAGACAAGCCATAATGTTTATTCCATTGACAACCCCCCTTTGAATAAGATATCCCATCCCTTTCTTTTACATATCCCAGCTCATAAATATATCTGGATCTACTCGGAATACAAGATTTATCAACAGAGATAAGATGCCGCGTTCATCTCCCACCAGCATAATATCATCAAAGAAATCACTGCATTGCATGTCTTTTGCATAGCGTTATTGAAGAATAGCCCCTCTGATGACTTGAACTGTTGATTGAGAGTTATAAAGTTCAAACACGATTCCAATAATTTGATGTTTTTCAGGATTGCCAATAAACAGATTATTTTATCGTATTTAGATTAATAGGTCAAAATTGAGAATTACTAAGTCAGTTAAAAAAGTATCCTAGAATTTATTGGTGGTAGACCCTCGATAATTAATTTTTTATTATTTTTTCTTCAAAAAACTCATGACTTCCTGAAAAGCTGGAGGCAATGGCATATACTCAAGCTCATAAGTTGTCATACCGAAGTCGCTTTCAGGTTTGGGACAATGCAGCTCAAAAAAATATGGGAGTTTAAGTTCGTTTTTTATTGTGGTTGGCTCTCTGTTGAAAAGTAGTGTATTTTTCAATTCTTTCTCTAAATATTGAGCCATTTTTTGTTAAACGAAAATACTATTTCCAAGTTTGTAATGTTGGTAAAGATCCTGAAGCTTAGAATAATAAGGTTTTTGATATTATACTATTCTTGCCTCCCTCACTTCTGTGAAAGAGGGTGCCGCCCTCTCATACTATACCTCAATCTCTTGAATTTCCTCACAAATCGTTTATTCTATTATTTTTTAATTATTTTCTTCGTCTTATTATGGAATGCATTTGCATTCTTCCTCCCCACATTGCTCGCATATGATGCATGTGCAATCAAGCAGCTTCTGCCTGCAAAATCTACAATCGCTGAAAAGAGATTTTGTCTTGAAGTCTGCAAGTTAAAATTTAAAGTTATTACGATATTTAACTGTATTATTGCTTGATTACTCAAGCTTATTGGCCTTTGAAAGTATCTGAGTTCTGCTTTCTGCTAGCTAATTATTATTTTAATTATCATTTTAAATACCATTTTCATTAGCGCTCTCTTCGCTGTCGTTCTCTGAACTCTTTATTGATTGATCTTCCTCCCACTCCGGTAGCTATCTCTGCTCACCTTTTAGAAGCTGCTCAATAATATTGTTTTTTCTTGATTCGTAATATTTCCATCGATTTTGAGTCTTTTGTACAATCTATTCTTTCTGAGAGGCCACTATTTGCTGATAATTATAGCAGATTTCCACATCTACCGCTAGATGAGTAAGTGGCTGAAGTAGTTAAGCGTGTGCATAGGACTTGAGCATGGCAATAAAGTTAGGGCCGTTTTCACCTTTTTCTATGAAATTAATCCACAACGGATCTTTCAATCCCTGTTAAACGTCCTTTGTGCTCTCGATATTTTTAGTTAAGTCAATAACTCCCTCGAGGGGTTCATTGATCTTAAGTCTATTTCGTTTTTTCTTCTAGTCTCTCCAAATTTATTACAGAGCTTTCGTGACAGTGACTTTCATTTTTCTCATTCCCTGGATTTTCTCAGCTATTTCTTCATCTGAGCTTTCCATTTCTCCATCAGAGCTGTCTCTATTTTGATAGGCATTTAAAATGGCATGATAGTCAAAATCAATCTAAAGATAGCATGAACTCGTCTTGTGCAATGAATTGAAGCAGTCCGGCCTATCTATCTACAATTGTTGAAGCTGCCATCCTCTATGCACGATTCCCTCCACCAATTTCGAAGATATCTTTTCAAACAACTCCATGAAGGTTGTATTTTTGCGAAAGGTGAATCCACATATCTTCATCTCATTGATGCCGTAAATGTTCAGGTCAGAGAAAAAGTGCATATAGTAGTTGATATGAGCTTAGTAGCATTGAAATGCCTTTCCGCCCACCACTTTAGAACTTAGTAATTCGCGCAATTTCGGAATATAGAGGGGATCAAAAACAAATAGCTTTAGGAATGACTCGCGTTGAGTATGATATCCATAAAAATCAAATTTCTCTTAAATTTCTCCTCTATATAGAATGGGTTTGTCAGTTTTGAAGGCAGCCTGATAAGCTGATTCCAATTTAAGCATAATATCAAGCAAGAATCGCTCATCTTTGACTGCCTATCCATACTACTATACTTTGATGTACAAATAGGGGAAATATCCATGAACATGCCCACAACATTTTTCTCCATATTAATTTGTACCATAAAGGCGAATGACTGGTGCGACTCTAATCTGCTCTCCTTTGAAATTGAGTTTGTCTTTGTACAAAGGAAATGTGCTGTAGAAGGCGTGTCTGTCTCTATGCGGTAATTCAAGCATGTAGTAATCGTGGTTGAAGGTATATATGCTCATTTCCATTTCGTTGGGCTGATGAGTAGTATTTTTGTGCATGTAAAGTACGATTAAATATAACAAAAACCCTCCCTTTTAAATCTCATGAGTTTATTTAGTTTAAAGTTAATTTCAGACTAGTATTTGCCTTTGTTTGAAGAGATTATCACTAATTTCATAGATTTGAATTAATGATAAATGGATGCAGTTGTCCGCTTAAATTCAATAGTTGTGAATCATATATGAACATTTAATTCCAGCAATTGCAATTTCCTTTTTTTAAAAATTGGAATGTTAATTTGTGTTAACGCTTCAATTTTATTGTAGAGATGAGCCTTAATAAATTAAATTGGCATGGACTTTCTTAGAGAGTTAGTAGGCGGACCCAAAAATAGATTCAAGGAGCATGGGTACAACCTCGATCTAACTTATATCACTGAGAGAATCGTAGCTATGGCTTTTCCTGCCTCAGGCATTGAGAAATTATACCGCAACTCAGTCGACAGCATCAAAGAGCTTCTTTAGACTTCTCACCAAAACAAATATATCACAGTCAACATTAGTGGCAGAGCTATCGAGGAGGGAAAACTCATGAATGTGCTCAATTATGAGTGGTAGGATCACAAAGCTCCACCTTTTGATACTCTTTTCATGATCTGTCAGCAAGTTGCAACTTTTCTCGACTAGGATGAGGAACGGATCGCAGTGTTTCACTGCAATCACGGCAAGGGAAGAACAGGAACTATTATTTGTTGCATCTTCTTATTTCTCAACGCATTCAAAGACACAAACGAGGTTATGAAATTTTATGCCAAGCGACGCTTCGCTTCTGATGGATACGGGGTTACACAGCCTTGCCAAATACAATATATCAGGTATTTTCAGGCTTTGCTTTAGAAACCTCAACTGTATCCTAAGATTATTACAATCAAGAGTATAGAATTGAGGGGTACCTTCGCCTTTGATCAACCATATATTAAAATCTATCGATTGAGTGGAAAATAAATTGCCTATAACTCTAGAGAGATGGGAGATAAGTTCGAACCTGTCGAAGACAAACTTGCTTTGCAGCTAAAACAGGAGGTTAACTTGATCGGAGACATAGCAATTGACATAAAGGACAACAAAACGGTCGGTCACAATCTCCTCATCAGCTATGTTTTCAATACAGCTTTCATCGACTAAAATTAGTAAATTTATCATAATTTATAACTCTTAAGGTCAAACTAAAGGATCTATCTCCTCTTGGAAAACAAAAACTGCCCAATTTTGGGTCTGATTTCCAAATCCTCATCGAGATCGAGAAAGTTTGTCAGTGCGCAGAAAAACGAAGTTTGACCGGCTGTAATAAGTGTAAGGCTATACTGAAAACCGAATATGAAAAGTGGCAGCGTATCGGTAGTATTCTAAAAGCTCGATAAAACTACCTGCCTCGGAGTGATCGACTCTGCTATGGATCAAGTTCATTTTGATCAAACTTTCTTATACTTTTGATAGAATATTTGTAATAAATTCTTTTGTCCTAAGTACTGAATTTTAAATTTTAAAATTGAAAAAATAAGATTGATACTAATTAATGTATTTATTCTCATCATTATAATAGAAGGAATATATGGAATGCCAGTAGGTTAAACTATTTAAACAGTTTAACCAAAAGTAACTTTAGCAAAAGTATTTCATCAAAGGTCAGCCAAGAACTTCCACTATTGATAGGATATTTACACTATCAATCAATTAAACTTCCTACAACGGCAAAACAGATTAAATGAAATTTCCCTTACCAAAAGAAAAACTTCATTCCACTTTAAAACCACAACCCTATTCTACAACTCGGATAAATTCAAGGAAGTTAAAATAGCAAGAGGCATTATTCGAGCAAAAGAGTGAATATGATCAATTTTAGGATCAAAAATAAAAACAAAAATAGTAATTGACCAGAGAGTAGTTAGATGATGGCAATGAAACTATCCTTTTGACTGTTAACCCCAAAGATTTTCACAATTTTTCGGGATACTACAAAGATTCTACAAATCGTTCAACTCATATATGCTTTAATCAGAGTTAAAGTATGGCTAACAATACAGTAATTATGAAAAAAGGCCGTAAATCCTCACTCTTTAAGCATTATATAGTCAATAGTGGTTGCAAAAATAGTATTTTTAATCCTAAAAAAGAGAACTCTAACTCGGGATATAAAAGTCAATATTTAAGCTGCAATAACAGTCAATAGAAGGGTTCATTCATAATAAAGAAAAAGCATAACTAACTGATGGCCAAGCTCAAACCGTTAAGACAATAATCAAAGGTAGCTAGTCTTAAAGAAAAGCTAAAGCATATCATAAAACCATAAATAATCGTGATTTAAAGTGGAGAACATCTACGAATCTGACTTTAATCCTTATTGTACTTGTATAGTTGTGATAATATTTGTATATTTGTTAAAGCTATATAATAGGATTTAACCATCTTTACAATGGGTGCTAGGGAAGAAACCATAAGAATCAGCACTTTCTTCTTTTTACTTTTCACTCCTTTTAGCTCTTATATGACCATCCTAACTCACATCTATGAGACTGCACACCTTTCAGCCATTGGACCTGCTACTCTTTCCTGCAATTATGTGGCATTCATTACTTCTACCTTTGTGGCCCCTGCCATTCGATTACCCCTTAAAGTACAGTTAATGATTGGAGCTCTTGCATACACATTCAATTATTCTTCAGGTATATATGCATCTATGACTGATGAGCCAGTCTACAAATATCTCATTTCTTGCTTCGGATCGACAGTTGCTGGACTTTCCGGAGGCTTATTGTGGGTCAGTCAAGGGAGATATATTCATTTAGTCTGTAAAAAATATGGAGTGGTTTCACGCAAAGGTGAAATGTATGGCATTTTTAGTTTTTTTTATTGTCTGTCGAATGTCAGCGCTGGACTGATAACCACTTTTGGATTGGGATTTTTCGACGCTCAGACTTATTTCTTCATTATTACAGCTTTAGGTATAATATCAATATTATTTTGCCTATTTTTTGTTCGACCAATATCATAAGGAGGAGAATAGTCTACACATCATCAGCCTGTCTCCAATTAAATAGGAATAGAAAGCAGTCATTAATCCCTCCTATAACTGAAAGAAGTCAAGCCCTATCGTATTAAATAGACTCTTATGAAAGTCGTTTATTTTTTTCCAACAATGTTTAGTGTTCTTCCTATTTTGATCATCGATGGAATTTCTCTTGGAATTTATTCTTCAGAGATTACTCATCTTATTCCCTCTTCAGTCCCAAAAGATCTATTGAATAAGTATGCTGGATATAGTATGATTTCACTTGGAACTGGATCAACCATTGGAGGATTTCTCAGCGGAAAGTGTGCTGATAAGTTAGGCACCATTATTTCTGGTAGAATGGGGCTTGGATTCTTCCTTTTGGGCTGTGGACTTTTTATTACCGCAGTACATGTCTAAAACTTTGTTGTTACGCTTATAGCTGCCTTTTAATGGGGTTTCTTCCTGTTTTACATTGAAGGATGGATGTATTCAGTCTGTTCACGACATTTTGGGGGAAAATCTTAGGCGTTTTCAGTAAATAAACAGCTTCACTCTGTTTTTTTCCTTCTTTTCCAGCTAATTGTAATTTATACTGGAAATGATATCCCTCTTTCATATTTGGTTGGGTGGCTGATGCTGTTGTCCATGCCAGCATTACTTTTAATTAACAAAATACCCAAACAACTCTCAAACAGCGAGTGACAGGTGATGTAAATATATTTCATACTTGCCAATAAATATACATTTTAAACCAATAAAATTGAAATTGAGAAGAGTTTGTATTATTATAGAAATTGCGATGAAGGAAAATATGTTTCAATCAAGAGAATAGTTTCTGCTTACATTTATATTTTGTATATATTTGTACTTATAATCGATGGAAGTTTCTTTATGATTATTATTCTTTTATCGAACATGGGAAATATTCTAAATGCATCATCGGATCAGCCCAACGACCATACAAGCTTATAATTAAAAATAATCATTGACCTCAATAAACCAGTTCATTAGGAAGTGAAGCAACTCCTTTCCTGGTCGCTCCAGTAGATTAGGGATATCTACGCGCCATTTCGCAAAAGAAAAAGCTCTCCACTCCTCACCAGATCTGAATTTTTACGTTTTGTACGACTATCTAGAGTCGCAGCTTTTCATATTTACGATTAACTGTGCAAAAATGGTATTTTTGTTATCATATAGATATGATAAATGCATTTGAAGTGATGGCCATTCTCATAATGACTGCCTTCACAACCTATACCTATAAAGTACAATGTAACTCTTTGTTTAAGTAGTCATGTTTAATGTTTTCGATTTATTGTCCACCAAAACCTTAAAATTTTCAGACCTCATTTTAATGTTTAAATCAGTTGTAAGAGGATTTGCCTTTTTGACCAAACAACCTATGCCTAATGTTCAACTACTTTAAAAATATGCCATCACGATCTTCGCTAGGGCCGATCTTAACAATGATCAGATTCTCTCACTTCCATAGTCATTATTCCTTTATACAGAATTATAGCCTGGTTCCAAGAAAATCGTGATGCTTCCTAAATGTTTAAGAGATTTGAACCGAAGAGTTACGGCAAAGAATAGTACCAAATTTTTAATGGTTTTTGTCCTTATAAATAAGAAGAAATTGATTTGCTATTAACTAGAGTTAAGAAATGTCACAATAAATAAAAGTTGTAAAATTAAGACTATCAATTACTGAAGTTTAGTGAAAGGCTTCCACGAAACGTATTTGGAAATAAGGAAAATGTATTTTCTTTGACTAGTCCTCAAGTTGTGATGGGCAAGAGCAAAACATCCAGAAATGATGAAGAGCACAATCAAAGTGGATTTATAAATAAAAGCCAAAAAATTTCAATTTTTCATCGAAAAAGTAACTCCTTACTTCCCACCAATGAAAAAACAAGTTAAATTAAGCTTCCTCATTTTAACTCAAATCTAAGCTCTTATGTTCAATCCTCAGAATGTACAGCGAATACAAAACTTAAAAAAGGCCATTTCAGCAATATCATAATAATAGTAAATAATTTATTATTCAGAAGGGAAGGACTATTACAAAGCGTTAGATTTTCGAGCTGAGGGATTATTTTGATCGTTTGTCTGGCGGCAAGTAGGTAATGTTGATGTAAGACTTCATTGAAAGCTTCAACCAGGAAAAATATAATCACATGAAGAGTGTGGCTGCAAGTTTATATAACTTTTTGGATCATGGACAAAACGGAAGAGTATCATTTAAAGAATTACTGTTGAAGCTCTACCCTAATCTTACAGCTCATCATATTATCACAATCGACCGCTGGTGTGGATAGTACAATATCAACTTTAACATCAAAAATTAGATTCACTTCAGTCAACAGCGTGATTAAACCAAAAAAAGAGTTCTACCAAAATCCTGCCTACCGCGATTTAAAGAAATGTTTATGTTTTATGATAGAGACAAGAAGGGATTCATCAATTTGGATGACATGAGAAAAGTCCTTAGTGAGGTATGCCCATAAAAGGAAATATTGTAACTCTTTTAAGAAAGTGATAAGGATAGAGATGGCAAGTTAAGCCTTCAAGAGTTTGCCAATGTGATCCTGCCTGTGGACCTCTAGATTGAAGGCCTTCAATGATATAATACTTTTATATTGACAATTATTATTTATGTGGACCAAACAAATCTCTCGAGGCTTCTTAATTTTTCAACTTAATCTACCAAAAAAGTGTCACTCCCCGAACTTAAGTTTTCCTACTCCTCTTTGGAACCAGTGATCAGTAGCAAATTACTTTAAATTCATCATAAGAAGCATCATCAAGCCTATGTGAACAATCTTAATGCTGCTCTCGATCAGTTTGAAGGTACTTTGCATTTAATCAAGAGGCCAAGGCTAACTTTGACTATAACAAACTCGCATCTCTTTGTCAAATAATAAAGTTTAATCTTGGAGGACATGTGAATCACTCTATTTATTGGGAAAACCTTGCTCCAATTGAAGAAGGCGGAGGTGAATATCCTACATCAGATTCACTCTTCACTCATCAGGTGGTAAAACAATTCGGTTCATATGAACAACTTATTGATGAGTTTACCAAAAAAACCGTGCCTATTCAGGATGGGGATGGCTTACTTATGACAACACTGCCAAATCTCTTCGGATAATTGAATTGCCAAATCAAGAGATGACTGCTCCAGCAGGACAAACTCCACTTCTCTGTATATTATACTTCATGCAGCAATTGATGTTTGGGAGCACGCCTATTATATTGACTATAAGAATATTCGTCTGGATTATGTAAAGCAGATATGGAAAATTATTAACTGGAAAGATGTTGAACGTAGATTCCTTGCCACGATACCCAAAAAATGATTTGAAAATATTAGTCATCATCAGTATGGTCATATTCAATCAAATTTAAATCCACTGTGAATGGCAACAATCCCGTCTGTATAGTTTGTGAATCCACAGTCTTTAAATCCCACTTCTTGCATCATTGACAGCAGTTGTTCTTGTGTTAAGAATTTTTAAATACTTTCGACTAAATACTGATATGAACTTTTGTCGTTGGCAACTAACCTTCCAATTTCAGGAATCAATTTAAAAGAGTATTGATGGTAAATCTAACGCAGAATTTAATTTTGAACTTTGCTGAATT
>Ga0302185_10000214_pt1 | contig 46078 bp, 53 predicted proteins | sample II_Bog_E1_1_FD_200231 | JGI IMG/M metagenome (GOLD analysis project Ga0302185, IMG submission 200231) | Peat permafrost microbial communities from Stordalen Mire near Abisko, Sweden - II_Bog_E1_2 | ecosystem: Environmental > Terrestrial > Soil > Wetlands > Peat | place: Sweden: Abisko... | reverse complement strand
AAAAATTAAATTAAATCTGCTTTTTACGCAGAAAACTTTTGTCTTTAATCATATAAAAATAAAGAGCTAATTTAAATTAGCAATATGCACGAGAGGAATGCAAACTTGTGCTCCCCAGACTACGATTAAATTTTGGAAAAGCAAGACTTTTTCTCAAAAATATTTCTGATCCCTTCCGAGATACGACTCCACAAAGATTATGGCTTGATGGTAGTCAAGCGCAACAATAACCATCCTGACAAATTTGAAGAGGAGGAAGTCTTACCTATTACAATCAACGAGCAATAAATCCTTAACTTTGACTAAAATCCTGATAATACTCATCACCCTGCAGGCCATGGCCTTCTTTCTCTCTTCAAGCGTACTTCAAGTCGTCGCATTAAATTAGCCATTTGCATATGCGTATACAGTGAACCGAAGCACATGCTAAAATCCACTATCAACGGTATTCAATAGAGTTATAAATATTTTTTAGAGAAAGCAGGCATTATGTCCCATGAAATAATTTTGGTCGTAATCTTCGACGGAATATAAAAGATAAACAACTCGAAGGATCAAACTTAAAATATGATCAGCTACTTCACTGAAATCGATATTAAGAATGGATTTAGGCATAAACCATTCGGCAAATCACTGGAGGAGTATCTAAAAAAACTTGAAGAAAGAAATTTTAACTTTAGCTTGTTTAATTAGTATAGGGCAGACGATGTGAGTCTATTCACTGAGGATGAGCTTATCAACCTTAAACCGAAACTGTTCGAGAATCAATACAGTGAGTATATTCGCATTAAAGTACTATTGCAATAGATTAAAGGCTTAAAGAAACTAAAGGATATAAAGATAGACAATCTGCCCCGCGACGTCCAGAAAAAGTATGAAGAACTGAGCCTTGATTTCTGCAATAATAACAATCTGTGGTATGAGACACAGGAGGAAATACAGGAATATCTTAGTTCGAAAAAAAATGTGAGAATAAAACTGATCTACGAAGCCTTGCACGAAATTGAACTTCTATGCAAGCGCTACATTAATTCAAGGCAAGACAAAGCTATTTTATATCCTATCCGTTTGGAAAGCAACGATTTGGAGAATCAAAGAATAGATCTCTAATAGGTTAAATTGGAGTTTAACGACCATAAAGAGTATAACTACATGTTTTTTTGTGTGAAACATAAGAACTAAGGAAAGTTATCCTCTCATTTATTGTTTTTTGAGGGGTTTTGCAAGTTGTTTGACCCAGAGTATTGCATCCTTACAGATGTAGGTGTTAAACCTAAACAAGGCGCCATTTATCGAATGTGGGCTCATATGGAGAACAACCAAAAATGCGGTGGTGTGTGTGGATATATGGGCCTGCAGATAGAGAATCCAACTGATGATCTTGGCTATCGTGATGATGGATACAATCCCGAGGATCTTAGTTGGTTAACTGTATGTCTTGATCATTGTTTCACAGTACAAAGGGCTCAACAGTTTTAGTATCATTTCGCTCACATGCTGGACAAGCCTTTTTAAGCGGCTTTTGGATACATTCATGTCCTTCCTGGGGCCTTCTCAGGATATAGATGGAAAGCTTTAAAAAGTATTGCTTATAAGGGAGATGAAGGAAGATTTTATTAGGGAACAGAATCATAAAGGTATAACTCTGAAAGCCAGTATTCTGATGCAGAAGAAGATTAGACATTAATGAAGCGATATCTAAAAACGGCCCTTTCAGAAATGGTGAATATATCTCTTGAGGATTCTAATATGTACCTAGCTGAGGATAGAATAATGTGTTTAGGCATTCATAGTCTCGGATATACTCTAGACTACCTACCAGATGCTGAATCTGTGGTCGATCCAGTGACTTCTTTAACCCGTTTGTTAGGCCAACGTCGACGTTGGATTAACGGTTCTTGGTTTGCCTTTAACTACGTGCATGAACATAGCTACGAAAGCGATTCTTACTTATTTTGTATTCAAATGATGTATTACACAGTAGTGCAGCGAATAAGTTGGATCCAAGTAGCTATTTTCTATGTGACGATGAATCTAACATTGATTGCTTCAGTACAGTCATATGTGGTTCCAGCCATTTCTAGCTTTTTCAATACAACTCAATCGTATCAGCTCTATAACTATAGTATTTCAATTTTTAACTTTCAGAATGTAATAAACTCCATCCCTGACATCATTAACTTTATTTACATTGTCCTCTTATTCGGTTGTTTGCTATACAGTGCATTGGTGAATCATAATAATAATCGGTTTAAAAAAGTATATTATCTAGCATCAACTCTTCTTGGAATTTATGCTATTATAGTTATGATGCTCCTTGTTGCCAATATTACTCTTATACTTCTGGAGATGATAAATGGACAGGGAATTTAGAATTTTATCATTCCGCTCATCTATCTCAGGGGTTTAATTATCTTTGTGATTGTTGGTCATGCTCTACCGATTCTATGGACCTTTAGCTTTAAAAAATATATCGAAATGATCACTTCCCTCCTATCCTACATATATTATTCACCCTCATATGTGAATTTGCTACAGATGTTTGCATTTAGTAGAATTGATGACCTTTCTTGGGGAACGAAAGGTCTTGACAATGAGTAAAGCAGTGCTGGAAGGGAATGGTAGCGTCGAAAGTACGTCTTTGTTCTACAGTACGTAACAACTAACGTCGTTCTATCGTATATTCTAATAAAATTTTCTTTATTTGACTACCCTAAAAACGTAATTATATTGTCCGCGACATGCCTTGTCGCCTTCCTTCTGGGGTTTCGACTGATATTCGCAGCTATTTACTTGATAAAATATTATATAAAGCGGCCTTTTTCAGGATTTGCATTTAGCTATATAAACTAAAACAGAGCTAATGGCAATAGGATCCTAAATGCATTGAAGATGATTGAACTGAAAATAAAATAGCTGTAGAAAAAGAAGACAAAACAGAAAAAGGAAGAGTAATACAAGAGATTGGCAGATGTCACTTCTCAAATTCTCTCCAAAACGCTGAGCAATTTTGATCATCAACTCAGAAATAAAGTAGCTCATCATATGGTTAACAACAATATCATACCAAAAAGGTAACTGTTGGACATTATACGAAAGGTCAATCTCAAGAAGAATTTATATGCAGTTCAGGAAATAAGCAATGAGAAGGAGGAAAGCAACATGAGAAGCTTAAAACACATAAGTCAAGACCCATACGACATTGTTATTCCTCCATCACAGCAGGGAAACGATTTACGAGCAAGAATAAAGGCAATCTAGGAAAAGAAAATCAAAGAGGTCAATAAAGGATAGGATCACTGAATGATTTTATTACTTATTAACTGATAGTGATATTGTTGAATGATTGAAGCGAGTATTATTTATCGGAAATGATGTTTGCTGTACGGCATGATTATTGATTCTTTTCTTCTTTATTTACGTTCTTCTAGATTTTGAGTATTAATATTCTTCTTTTTTATGAATTCCAAATATCGGTCAAAATCAACGACATCAGTCACAATGGTTCACCGCAAATTCCTATAAAAATTTATAGACAAGTCAAATTTTATCAGCAAGGAGGGAGTGATGTGCGTATTGTTCAAGACAGGCGATCAGCAAGAATCCTTGCGACCAAAATCAAAAACGATTCTCGAGAAGTAAAAGGGAAATAAGTCTCACTCAAAAATTACCATTCTCAAGCCTCGAGAAAATATAATGGTTAGTCTGCCTCTGATTCATAAAAAGGGAAGTCAGACTTGCGAGGGGGATTTTATGTAAATACGACAGAAATAAAAAAGATAAAAAACTTCAAATTATCCGATGAAATTATTGATATGCGTTATTTTTCATGACAGATGAAATTTATTGCAAGTTTTTTAGTGAATGTATGGCAACGGACACACTTTTGATTCTTTAAAGGATAAGGTATAAGAGAGTTATAATTAAACTAATTTAGTTTGAATTTTAAGTGATTTTAAACTACACAATTTGATGGGGTATTGAATTCACAAAAATTAATGACAAATTGATAAATATAAAACAATAATCAATGGATATGCTAGAAGGAGGACTCTCATTCTTTACTGTTGATAATCCTTAACCCTTATTTGATCATTGCTAAACTCAACCGATCTGAAACATGCATTATAATGGCAAAGTATTGGAGAAGGGCAGAAGGATAGAGTAGTTGTTGTTTGAGTGTCAGACAGCCAAGGGTTTATAATCATGTTCATAAACTCTAGTCCATAAATTATCATCATCTATTTGTTCAACAACTAATTATTATAACAGCCAATTATTAAATACCGATTTAACAATCTTCCCTCATTTTCTAATTATCTTATATCAGATTCAATATTTCATCATTTTTTGGATTTGCAACACCCCGAACAAGCCAGGATCAACCCGATTCCGAAAAGAGAAATTAGGTGCGAAACCTGAATATCTCAAGAGTTACCTCAGATATTTCACCATAGTTCCATTTTAAGAGGCTATCCGACTCTATTTTTGGCCATAGTAAGAAAAATATTTCGCCGAACACTGATACTGCATATAGAGTTCCTCCAAGGCTGTCTCCAATAACAATAAGTAGCACCACAAGAGCTTCGAAAAGGCCAAAGATTCGAACAGCAATCGACCAGTTAGCCTAAATAACATAAAGCATACATTGTCCCAAGGAAGATCAAATTGAAAAAAATATTGACTAAGACTATCGATGACAGAGTAGTTTCCGCTGAACTCTTTAGTGCTAAGATGCGACTGATAGATGTGTAGGTAGGCTGAGGAGGAGAGAGCTACTACAATGAGTAGCCTGCCAATAAAAGTAAGGATGGCCATGTTGAAATATTATGTAAAAAAGATGCTCAGATTTTTGTTTGCTTATCATGATTCATAGTGAGCTGAATATTTATCATCATCGCTGTAGAACAACCCATCAGTCGCTTATATCACTTTTAGAACATCCTTGCACAGCATAATGGGTCTCTTACATCATTAATCAACATCAAATATCTTAGTCAGCAATATTCATTCATGCAAAGACAAATTGATTGTCTTCCTATTAAATAGCAGGTTTAATAGTATAACTTTACAATTAGATTAATCATCAATTAGATAAGTCATAACTCTTATGCAGGACTAAACCCTTTACCAGTACATCGTTTGACTCATGCTTACGAATTTATGGCAGGATAACAAAGCAATCCTCTTTTGGTTTGATGAATCCATCAAAAGGATCATGAATTAATCCATTGAACTCTACCCTTTTTCCGATGCCAGCCACATCCACCATGAGTGGTGGATCACTAATCCGACACTAAAGCATGAGGCAAATCAATTGTTAAAAAAAAGCCACTATATGTTCAACAGCATCCCTTCGCTCGGTGCATGCAATTCCCAGTGAATCTATAATTTCTTCAGCTTTGCTAATAAATTGTTATTTTTGAGTAATTAGAGGGACAATGGCTTGGTGTTTGGTTTGAAAAGCTTTTCTTAAAACGTTGATGACTGGACCCTAAAGAGATTACAGACATCCAGCAGTTTTAATAGCCTCCAATGCTGGCTAAAAATAACTATCAACGAGATTAATGGCTGTGGAAAATGTTTGTAAGTAAAAATAGATGACTCCTTTTAAAGTGAGCTACTATGGACCAAGCAAGTCAAAGAAAGTATCTAAGCATTCATACTTATAGAACTCTGATATTTTAGTAGTGAGTTCATTGGTCATCGGGAAAGATGAAGTGGTATTATTAAATCCAGCCACCATATGCCTTAGACTATTTTGAAGGTTCATCACCTCTTTCTGAAGTTGTTCGTTTTCCTTCTGAAGGGCGTCTTTCTCCTTTTTGGAAATAGCTAGCTTTCCCACCAACACTTTCATCTTTCCTTTCAAGTCCTTCAATTCGGCTGTATCTCCATGTCGTGGCTGGAGGCTTTCCTGCTAATCCTCGTAGTCACGAGGGGGGAGATTGCTGCGATGAGGTTTGTTCTCAATGGGTTTGTTGCGACCATATTAGCGAATGTGCATTATTCAAAATAACTAACGAACTATTTTATCGTTATAATTTGAAAATGGCCCTACTCAAAGAAGACAACATCTTCACTCATGTTATTGCGATTGATTTTGGCACAGGTGCTTCAGGGTAATCCATTAAAGATGCAGATTTGCAATTGCTCCCAAACAGCTCGATCAGGAGGGAAAGCTACGCATTGAAGTGTTCAATCCTTGCGATGGTAGTGATGATCAAAAGACTCCTACAGCTATACTATTCAGTGATGAACATTAGTTCTTATAATTTGGAAGCAATGCAATACAAAAATACGCTTAGATTGTCGAGGATGGAGGGTCAGCCCTGCTTTTCCAAAGCGTACATGTGGATTAACCAAGTACAAAATGCATCTGCTGCACATGCACACTTCTGCCAAGTCAATAGACGGTAGAGAAATGCCTTTAATGACAATTGTGGAGCATACTCTTAGATACATCAGCCAGCAGGCACTCAGCAAACTAAAGGAACAGGTCGGAAAAATTGTATCTTCCAAAATAAGATGGGTCCTTACTGTCCCGGCCCTGTGGAGTGAGGAGCACAAGCTGTTCATGCGCAAGGCAGCACTACAGGCTCAAATCGTTGACAATGTCAACAGTCCGAACCTTCTGCTTTGTCTTGAGCCTGAGGGAGCATCGATTCAGTGCAGGTAAGACGCTTAATAATCTGTAAAGGAGCAAATGGGTAAAGGGAGCGTAGTAATGGTGCTTGATTGTGGAGGAGGAACAGTCGACATCACTATTCATAAACTGTTGTGTTAACTCGATTAGCGATTTTTATGCCAGGAACTTATTCCCTCGAGCGGTGGATGCGAATGGGGCAGTAAATATGTTGATATCTACTTCGAATAGTTTATCTCCGAGCTGCTTGGAAACGACCTAGCAGAAATCTATAAATCAAATGCTTTGGCGCGATTGGATATTCTTCGTGATTTTTAAATCATCAAGAGGAAATTCAAGGGTCAGAAGGATGAAAGATCTATGGTCAAATTGAGTTATTTGGGAGAGTATCTAAACTCTAAGAAACTAAAAGCATTGGTGGAGCAACATAACAGTAAACATGCTCCTGAATTCCAGATAAAGGTGAAGGGGGCTTCTAACATTGAACTTCCCTCAGCTCTAATGGCATCCTTCTATCAAACTCTATTCTAAAATATAAAAAGTAAAGTATAACAACTCGTCTCGCAGGTGGAGGCAAAGAAAGAGCAAGTTAATTTTATATTTATGGTGGGGGGTTTCTCAGAATCTCCCTACCTTAAGTCCGAAATTAATCATAAATTTTAACATACAAAGATACAGGTTTTAGTGCCAAGGAGACCTCAAATATCAGTAGTGCGAGGAGCTTGTCTTTATGGCTTGAATCCAAGATCAATAACCTCAAGAATTGCCAAAAAAACATATGGAATTAACACTCTGACAGTCTTTGATCCTGAGCTACACCCTGAAAGCAAGAAGGTGATCATCGAAGGGGAATAATTTTGCGAAGATGTCTTTGATGCTTTTGTTCGGAAGGGTGATTCAGTCAGTATTGATGAAGTGCACACTAAAATTTATTGCCCAGTTAGAAACAGGCAAACTGTGATGCGAATCATCTTTTACTAAACTGAATTATCAGATGTTTAGTTTATTGATGAAGAACATGTAAGACAACTGGGATAACTTGCCATTGATATCGGCAAAATTGGGCAAAATTCATAGGAAAAAACTGTTAGGGTGACTTTGCTTTTTGGAAACACTCATATATACGCTACAGCTACGAACAAAGAGGGAACTTAAGTTAAAAATTGTGATTTCCGCTTTGATTGCCACTCTTGATTAATTAATGCTTATTATGGGATATTTAATGTATTATAAGCATTTCCGAAATCAAGACCTAAGAAATTTAATCCCTTGGTAGATACCGATGGCAGCTAGGGGCACTAATATGGGAGTCAGCATCCACCAACTGCCTTTCTTAGGTTCGTCCTCCTCCTTCTATAGTTTTACTGGTTTTTCTTCTTTCACCTTTTGAGAACTGAAAATTTTAGAGTTCAGCTATTTGCTTTTCTCCTGATATTTTTTGACCATGTCGTTATATTTTAGCAGAATCTTTTCATAGGATTCATAAATTTATCTGTTTGTTTTATCGAGAGAAAAAGCATACTTAATGTCCGTCATTGCTTTTTCAATTTATCCCAACTCAAAACGGGCCAACGATCTCTTGTAGATGGCCTTCACATAATTTGGATTTACAGTTATCGCCTCGTTGTAAATAAGTTCGGCTTGCTTCCAAAGGCTTTGATTAAAAAAACAAGAGCCAATGTTGAACAGCAAATTTGAGCTCAATTCAGCCATCTTTACACATTAAGCTTCTGAAGCACCGTAAAAGGCATTTGGCTATAAATTTCCAAGTGCTTGTTGATAAAAATTCTTGGCTTCCTAATATCTTTTAGCTTTAAACTCTATATTTCCCTGACTCTTTAAATCCAATGCATTTTGGATGCGAGTTTCGAAGAGCGCAGAGAAATTATTGATTTGAGATGCTGGCGAGATTGGTGCCGGAGCCTGTTCTTATCTCTTACCTGGCATGCTGAGAGGTACCTATTTTGAGGGAGATTGGTTAATTTATTTATCCATTAAAGGTTCGATTGGTTTGTCAATACTGATGCCTTCCATCGATTCCCTAAGTTCAACTAGCCCAACAAAGATATTGATTATAAGTGTGACTGGAAATAAAAATGTGAAATGAGATAAAACTCACAATTGAGAAAAGGCAAATAAATATCATTTCGTTGGTGTTAATAAAATTTTCAATCAGCAATTTATTAAAATAACATCCTCTTTCTTGTATAAACTAAAATATATATAATGTGGGAAGGACTTATGGCTCAATGCAAAGACGAGAGGAAGTTATTTGACACTGCTCAATTTGTGCTAGTCCACGAAAACTACTACCACCATTCTGATTTTATAATTGTTGGATGGCTTATGCATCTGCTTGCCCATCAGGAGCAAATAACATTTATCTCCTTCAGATAAAACTACGCGCACTATACTAGCTTATCAAAAAAAATGGGAAAGAGCATTGAAGGATATATCAAAACAAACCAACTTACATATGTTGAATGCTTTTAGAGTCACTATTGTGCCTCCTTACCACTGATGGAGTCAACTCCTCAAACTTACTCTTCTCCGCCTTCTGCTGCCATAAAGATATTTGCGAAGGATCTGATTATGCACGAATAGCTCTTTCAAAAGGGAAAAATTATTATTATTGACTCGGTAAGCTTTATTGATTAAAATGTTGAGCTTTGCTTTTGGATCTATGAGCAAGCCATTTTGAAATAATCGCGCTTGATTATGGGAGGCTGTTTATAAAATAGTGAAGTTGGCCAAATTTTGAAATTACTCGCAGAGTTATAGATCAATTTAGAGAATGACGTGGGTGGCCATGGGAAATTGATTATTAAATCTATGTCACACACTAGAAATGTTCTCTGGAAAAATGTGAACTACCGTCTCGAGTTCAGTCAGCACCTCTCGATTTGATGCAAAGCATATTATATAACGTTCAATGAAGTATTATAATTTTAACATATGAATAATTATGCAAAAAGCAAGTATCTGCAAAAGCCCATTACCTCAATCACAACCCTACATAATAAATTGTTTCATCAGCTGGAGGAAATTGAACATAAGGATCATTTAAAAAAGGGATATGATGATCCCTATTTCTAATTTTAAGAGCATCTCAACCCTCATGCTAATGAACTGCTTCATAAAGCCAAGGATATTGTACTTTCCGCATCACGCAGACTTACAACAATCGAGGAAAATTGTAGAAAATCAAGAGAGAAATCAAGCAGTGCCCACACGATTAAGATCGAGCATTTGTAACTGGCGTGGGCCTATTTACCCAAGAGAAATAAACCCCCAAGGAGGACTGGAAATAAATCGACGAAGATTTACTTTTTAAAAATCTGAATCAGTCCTAAGAAGATGATTTGGCCTAGCTGCGTAAACTAATAAAAAAAACTGAAAAAAACTTAAAGAGCTACAGTAGAAGCGTAAGTGCGGTTGTATTCAGGTGTATAATATTAAAAACGATATTGTAAACGCAGCTGACAAGTACGGAAATTCTCTGGACGTTGGGTTAGTAATTAAGATCAATAAATGCGGGTTCGAGAATACTTTTTACAAAGAACCAAAATACAAAATCCACCCCAGCAAGGAAACGGATTCAATTAAAAAAAGAGCGATGTCTTCGCACATAGTCAAGAAGAACAAATTTTGACTACTGTTTTTCATGTTTTTATACTATGTTTATTGATAAAATAGCAGTAGTGGCAAAGGTCGTAAGGTCTATCATAGTTATCATATTCTTTTGAAATTCGGAGATTTTCTTTCTTATAGATCTCCATCTTAGTCATCTTATAAATTTCGAAAAGCCTTTTTACCCTCGCAGTTTTAGTAGCTGACCCCTTTTGGAAGAATTTGATGAATATTCTTAACTGTCATTGCACTATTCACGTTTTTATTGATATTTTTAATGGGTGGCTGATGTGTTTAAACAGGTTGCGGCTGACTTTGGTCCCACATGGTTTCTAAGAATTTCTAGAAGGAATGAATCATATTATCAATTTGGTTCTAAGAATAATGAGTAACTCCTTGGATTGAATCAATGTGTTCTTCTGTTTGATGCCGAAACACTGTTATCTTTTGTCTATAATGTTCCAAGCTTTCCTTGCACTCATGGATGTCTCCAGTTTCCTTGATGCCCTAAAGAACCTCTTCAATATGATCTTCAATATCATTCTTAATGACATTAATTTCTATGATATTTTACCTGAGGTAGTCATTCGAAATATCCGCAATCTGTGTGTATTTATCGCTTTAAGCAATTAGATCGTTTAAATGGTCTCCTTTCATTTCTTCAATGATCTCAATCAATCGATCATAAAAAGTTGTTGTTAAATATATTTGCTGCTGATAAGTGTTTTCCAGACTGTTAAACTGTTGGATGTTTATGTTATGCTCATCAATCACATTGTTACATAATTTCAAGATTGAAAGAATTTATTGATAAATGGGTTCATTTTAGTATTGAGGGAGGCTGGGAAGTTAATTTTTGCTACTTTATACCATGGCCATTCCTTAAGCTGCGTCAATTTTGATAACGATACTTTTCTTTATTGCAAACTGAGCTGCACATCTTGCACAATAATGCTCTTCCTCACCGCCGCCTATCTTAACTAAATACTCAGCCATTTTGGTTTGGTGATTCAAGCAAACAACTCTATTTTATCTACTTTCCGGCATAATACCCTTTGTGTTATAACGCGATGTATTTTCTATTTGTATTGAATTCCTATTGATTGCATTTTGGGAAGTTCTTCCGACAGTTTGATTGGTTTTCGGACTGATGAGTGGTTTAGACTTGATGTTATTGGTATTAATTGGGCTACTTTAAAATAAATACATACATATTTTTTGGTAGATGCAGCTGATTTTCCTTTTCCACATTATACGTTGGAGGTATGACTTAGTTGGTTTGCAGTCTATAGGGCGATTTATACATAGAACTCGGGTTGAGCTGTTGGCTCGTCCTCCATTGCATTTAATTTGGTTTGAAGTTATTAAGCATGTCTTTTGGTAATTTTAAATATTAACCGTTGATTATTAATATCAGCTGCCATTATTATTATGCCTGATTAATAATGTATAAACAAAGCAAACACATTTAGCTACAAACAAACATATATATCCAACTAACCAATAATAATATAATGAATTTAATTTCGGCAATAATTTTAAACTCAAAACCAAAGTCATGACCTATTATCAAACCAAATTTTACCAACAGAATTTAGTCACCAAATAGTTAACAAAAAAATATTTAAAAAAACGGATGGGCTTAAACTAATAAGGCGTAGAGAGAAAAACATTTTAACCGAAAACTCTCGATGAACAGCAGGCCTTACTCAAGAGAATCCACTTAAATATTTAAAATACTCCTTAAATCAACATAATAAGAGGCATCCGTGAAAAGATTGAGATAGCTTTGAGAACTTACAAGTGCAGTCTGGCTCAGCAAATGGGACAGTATAATCATCACCAAAAAATAGAATGCCTTATAAAGTTAACTCAAACCTATCAGGCACTGGTAAAATAATATGGATTTTTTACCATTTAGTAGAATCATATACGTTTTGATGAACACCAAAGAATGGCACTATGGATTCATCATCATTTTTTTGAAAACAAGTGCAGTCATGCTTTGAGCCCTAATTAAGCGAGTGAATTGTCAATGGTTAAAATATTTATGGGATTAATTAAGAAGTTTTTTCATAAATTATTTTTCCAGCAAAGATCTATTGTCAATTTGAAGGATCTCTAAAATTATCTTTTATTTGTCGACAAAAGAAATAAAATTCATAAGAAATGCCAGAAAACCATCATGGAAAAAAGCATAACTGTGAGGAGCGCAACGCTATCTCCATCCCATTCTCGATTTAGAAACTGCTCCATTAAATGGTTCGATTCAATTGAGAGACCCAAGAATTATTCACTCATGGCCTCAAATGTTGCGAGTCGGACCAGTAGAGCCCAGTCAAAATAAGCATCTTATTTTAATATGTGCCTCAGTAGTAACAACATTTCAAAGGGACTAAGCGATGCTATGTGTCGCAGATCGGAAATAGAGTCCACTTTCGAAACAGACGCCCTCAGTAGAAAAAATGTTAATAGTTTACAAGTGAGCAACATTGTTAAAGTGCCCCAGAACAAGTCGAGCATCTAAGGACAAATTTATCGCAATTCATAAAATCGGCCTAATTTATCAACTCTGATTTAAAAGTCGAAGCTTACTTCCTCTAAGATCAACACACACTTCAGTCCAATCTTAAATAAAAAGTAAATAAAAATTCATTCTGATGGTTAAATAATGAGCAAGCCATCAAAATAGCCATTGATATCAAAATGCTCAAAAGAAGTAAAAACATCAGTGGAAATTGGGTTGAATAACTTATTTTTAAGTCAGATCAATGAAGATTCTGATCTGTAAAATTAGTTTCGGGAATCCGACTTGAACCATATGGAGCATTTCAAGAGCATGGTCAATTAATTTTAGAATATTTTGTTCAATTGATTTTTATTCAATTTATCTTAACATCTAATAATCAGTAAGTTTCTTATTTACAAAGAATGCAGTCAATCATTCATTTCTTGAGATGGCCAAGCTTTTATAAAGCAGATTTTGTAATCGCATAGGTAGGATCGATTGACTCCAAATCATATTTTTATGGCTTCAAAAGGGAAAGAGCAGCTATTCCAAAGAAAGTGTGGAACACATCAACAGTATTTCCTGGTCTATCGCTTATTCCTCCTTCTTAAGGATCTTGACAATGCAAAATGAAGTTTTACAGAGCATTTTGATCGATCCAATCCTATTTACCCATCATACAAAAAGCAGAGTAAATCCACCAGGAATAACATACATCAGGCAGTTTTTATGGCCGACCATTAAATCCACCCTTTGCTGTCTGCCTTTCACACAACCATTTAGCAAGTAATTCTTGATCAAAGGAGTCAATGAACCCAGTTATTTTGAGAGTGCCAACACAGCAAAAGACATAGGCTCCATGAGATTAAGCATCTGGTATACCTCCGAAAGATCCGTCGAAATTACGACAACTAAGTACATAGTCAGCTGCTTTTTATTTGTCGATTTTTCCAAGAGCATTGAGAAGAGAAAGGCAGGAAACCGCACAATAAGAAAATCTTGTGTCAACTTCGCCCCATACATCTCCGGAAAAAGATCCATTTGACTGTTGAAGACTACTTACATATTAGATCACCTTTTCCGTGTTAATTTAACTTAATTAATCATCAATTACTTGATTCTGTCGAAACCGAGAAGTATCAACACTGCATAATGAGTACTAGTCATATGGGAATCATGCCCAATGTTTCCTCCAAAGCCTCCGTCTTGATTTTGGCATTTTTTAAGCCATGCTACAATTTATTCTCGCTTTTCTAAAGGTAATGGTTCCTTTAACGCTGCAAGACTGGTCAAAGACCAATACCCTCCTGCAATTTTAAGATGCTAAGTCAGATACTTTCCAATGGAATAGAGGTCCTTGCTATTGTCGAGGGCAAGCAAATATTTGCAGTGCTGCTCCCGATAAAATTTGATGTTTTAATTGTCCATATCTACTATTATATCAAAACATCAGAAAATCAATTCTATTAATCATTTTCAACGAACTCGCTTTGAAAGTTATTCACGTATTTACTCATCTGGTTTTATAACAATTTTTTGCGCTATTCTCCCGCCCAGTGATCGTTGCTGAGTTTACGCTCCTCTTCGAAAACTTGGTTGGACCCTTGATAGGCCAACCTTTACATTTTTTGTTTTAGAATCTATTTTTCTATTTGATGGCGAGACTCTGATGATTTAATGGCTGATTTTAACTTGATTTCCTGAAGATCCTTGGGAAGCTGACTAAGTAACTTCATTTCATCCAGTTCCTCTTGCTGCAAGGCGAGAAGTACTTTTTCCTCACTAATCAAGTCTTAAATCATGGATTTTTTAAATTGATAGTCGTCCTCAGTGTCAATATGCTTTTTGATTGATCTGGTAGTGTTATTTACTTATCTGGAACGACTCCTAGCATCGGAATTTACAGGTAACGATGAAGGCTGAGCATAATTGGGATAAGGAAGTGGCTGATTTTGATTGTTTCTCTTTTTTTATTCAAGCATTATCTATAATAACTTTTGATTCTATTAGCTTTTTAATTAAATCATTCTTTAGAGTATCCTGAGACTATCGTTAGGCATCTGCTGCTGAGAGGGCTGAGGATAGGGCATCATTATCACTTGAGGCTGAGCGTAAGGATAATTAAAAGGTGGAGGTTGAGAAATTTCCTTGTCAGCCTTTGAACTAGTTATCCTTTATTATTTTTTAACATTAGAGCGTTTAATCTCCTCCTTGACTACATTTTATTCTAAGTCCCTTAACTTTAAAATAGGAGTTGATACCCTACTTTAAATGAATCTCATAGAATCCTCCTCTTGGTCAATTTTTTAATTCTATTTTATAAATTTCTGATAAAAGTCGATCATCTTGTCAACATTGCTCTTAAAATCTTAACGAATGCCTCCATTTTGAGCATACATGCTTTTAATTTCATTGAGTTCGTCTAACTTGAATTTGGCGTATTCCATTCTATCCTTTTTAGGCATTCTTCCCAGGCTGGAGTTTGATTTATCTAAAACGGTATGGTTGCGCATATTAAACTGATCGATAAAGGTGGGACCTATTGAATCTCCTGTTGGTGGTCTTTTCTAATATTTTTTTAGCTATTCATTCACTTTGCTTTAGCAAAAGGCATTGTTGGTTAATCTTGTTTGGTTTAAATAGGAACTTTTACTGTTGCGCAATTAAGATTCACTGACTTCAGAATTATGCTTGTATTTATTGACACCTTACTGCTGTCTTCGGAATCTATTAATATTTTTCATTTCCTTCTACAGGTTGCTCGCATTCAGGGCATCACCTTCTCCTACTTTGGACAAGGAGTTAGCTCCATAGTGTTGCAGATAATTTTTATGAGCGATTTTTGGTTGATGAGTAGGATTAACCCCATTAAACTAAATCTTAGCCAATCCTTCGAGATTGTCATAGCCGCTATTGATGCAAAATCTCCGTTTGTGATTGAGTAATTAATTGGGTGAGTTAAAACTGAGTCCGCAGTCGAAACATTTATTGCTAGAACTATTACTTTAAGCATACATAATTGATTATTAACTTTCGATAGAGGTGCAGCATTGATTTTAATGCTCTATCCAAGAACATCTCAGAAAACTACTCAAGAGGGCACCTTCTATTTTGATTTAGTAAATTACAGGTGGTGATTAAAATGTTCCAAAAAACTTATGATTAATAATTTTAGAATAAAATTATTACTAATTTCTATTGCGGAATGAAAAGAACCGACGAATCAGGAGCCATAAGGAAAAAGATAGAGAATTATTCTTTTCTCTTAAGTCAAAATATAGGGAAGGGCTACTCAAGCATTGTCTACAAAGGCAGGAACGATGAGACAGGTATTTTTATAGCAATTTAGATGAAACAGTTGCCATCAAAGTCATCGACATGAAAATGATGAAAGGAGAAGTACATAAAAATCTGCTGACGTCGTAAATTGAAGTCCTCAAGTCTCTCAAAGACTGCGACAATATCATCTCGGTTAATGACATATTCAACACCAAGAATAACACCTATATAGTTACTGAGCTGTGTGATGGCGGCGATCTATCCAAACTCATCTTATCAAAAAAATGTTTTTCTGAAAAGGAAGCCATCCCGTACATGAACCAAATCCTTAAGGGGTATTGTAATTTCCAAAACCGTGGAATTATCCACCGTGACCTGAAGCCAGCCAATATCTTTCTAAAAGACAACACAATAAAGATAGCGGACTTTGGTTTTGCGATGAAGCAGAGTGATTGTAAGAAATACTCTTCTTATAACGTGGGCTCTCCTGTCTACATGCCTCCAGAAGCCCTCAACTAAAACAAATACAGTTTTAAGAGCGATATCTGGGCCTTAGGTGTTATCTACTATGAAATGCTGACGGGAAAGACTCCATGGAGAGCAAAAACTGAAAAAGAGTTGGCAAAACAATTAACTGCTATCCCTATTAAAAAATTGCTTCCTCCATCAATAAGTCAATCTTCTGAAATGTTTCTCCTGCGCAGTCTCACTTGCGATATAAATGAAAGAATGACTCCCGAGGAAGTACAGAGACTTACATTGTCATGTGATAGCGTAAATGCGAGTAAGCAGCTCTATTCAACTTAAAACTCAATTTTCAACGGAAGAAACAACACTATCAGGAGAACCGATCAAATGATTCGACAGGCTGAACAGAGGGAGACCTCACTGGCAAAAAATTCGATTAATACTCCCACCAATGCAATGACAGCTAAAAGATCGACATTCCTTCAATCTGACGATGGCAAAATCCATAACTTCAGTTTGCCTAAGACAGCAGCTTCAATTTCTAATAAAACTGAGCATTTCATCTCAACTACTTCTAATCAAACGATCAACAACATCTAAATGCACACTCAAAAATAAATAATGCCTCAAAATGGAGCTGATACTTATGACAAGAAGTATTTGTCGAAGCAGCTACTGAGTCAAATTCATTTCTGTCGATTCTTGTACAAATTGATTGTTAGAATCAACTAAAAGCTGCATGAATAGGTCAGTGAGGAATTGGAAACTTTGAAGAATTATATGACTGGACTTATTTTTGATAAACTTGAGGAGGTGGAGAAATTAAAAGGAGTTTAGTTAAAGTATGTGCAGGATTACAGGAATTCTCACGATTTCCAGAAGATTAGCCAGATTGTCGATCAGTATCAAGTCAAATACACAAAAGACCTGGCAATGGGCAGGCCAATCAGTAAACCTCTTTCCAATGTGAAAGACCAACTCACTAAGAATATCATCACCATTTATGAAAAGGTCCAAGATCAGGAGGATATTAGTTTGTGTCAAGAGGAAGTAATTGTTCTAGACTATCTTGTGACGCTCAGACAGTTGATAGGCTTGCTGCAAAGCAATGAGCTCTAGGGATTTCATAATAAGTCAAAGATTGAAACAATAGTTGAAGGCTCTCCCTCAAAGACGATAACTCACTAGCATCTAAACGCAATTCGTTCCAAATTGAAGGCAATCCGAATTATTTGATTTAATAACGTTAATTTATTGTCAGTACTATAAGATAATTACTGCTCATTTATTTATGAATGCTATCCTATCGAACTGTCGTTCAACTAATGGAAGAGGGACTACAGTAAGGATAAATCAAAATGAAAGAGTATTTAAAATCATAATATTTTTTGTTTGCATATAACTACATTATACCCATGATATGTTCTTTAATTTTATTCGATAATAAAAGGATATTTTTCCATCTGCAGGGGTTTCGCATCACTCAAAATTAGAATGCCTACTTCCCCGAACCTAAAATTTGAACTAAAATTAAGCGGGAATGTTGGGGGAGAGTTGCAAAGTTTTTTTATTTACAACAGTCATTTCCAACAAACATAAATATCAAGTGACCGACAATTAACATATAAACTTTGTTTGCAGTATTTTCGGATCTGCTCCTTGCAGTCTCGGTTTATAGTTTTTGCTAAAATTCAAAATTAAAGAGCATCTTTGGGCACTTAATAGTTCATATACATTCGGCTCTAATCTTAAACAAAAAGCAGTAAAGAGGTGTCGACAGAAAAGAAGAGACTTCAATGATCCTTTATAAGGGGTCCCTTGAACAAATAATTTATCCCTGCTCATCCCTTGACTATGGATGTTAGCAATTAAATATTATCAAGCGTTATCAACAAAATTCGCAAAGAACTTGGGCCTCATAGGAGAGTAGTCCTCATCCTAGAAGGAGAGAGCCTAACTCAGATATGAAGGTATTGATAAGTTAATAGAGTAGTTAAGAATATGTGAATTGATTCACTATCACTCGGTCTTGCTCTCGCCTGTTTGTCCAATCAGTAAGTTTTTGTGAATGTGAGGGATCACACCTCCGCCAGCAATGGTAGCCTTGATGAGAAGGTCGAGCTCTTCGTCTCCTCTAATGGCCAATTGAAGATGTCTTGGTGTGATTCTTCTAACTTTGAAGTCTTTTGAAGCGTTTCCAGCTAATTCGAGCACCTCAGCAGTAAGATACTCGAGGATGGCAGCGGCATATACTGCAGCAGTGGATCCAACTCTGTTATGAGCGGAAACTCTGCTTTTCAAGAACCTGTGAATTCTTCCAACAGGGAATTGAAGTCCAGCTCTTGTGGACTTGGACTGAGCGGGTCTCTTCGACTTTCCGACTTTGCCACCTTTTCCACCTTTACCTCCCTTTCCTCCTTTTCCAGCCATTTGTAATATAATTATAAGGCTCTCCTTAAAATATAGATTTTAAATTCCCATTTATTTTAACTCTTATTCTGATTGGCTGAAAAACTTACCCTGCTGATTTTTAGGTCCCAAATCGCCACTTTTGCCACGGCGAGCACCCGCAGCCCTTGGGTGTTTTGGTAAATTAATTGTTTCGAAAATAATCGATTGAGGTGTTTGCGATTGCTTGGGCATTGATATTTGGAGATGGGATGATGGGCCAAATATTTTTGGTATTCCTATAGCAAAGGTGCGGAAGATGATTTGGTGGAGAGTAAGGTTGAAGTTTATGGTAGGGTTGTTTGTTTTATTTTAATTGTTAACTTTTATTTCTGCCTTATTATATGCCCATTTCTGGAATATTGGATCTAAAATTGCCAAATGAAGAAGGAAATGGGCCTGCAGCCGCACTTGGGACCAGCGTTATTATTTTATTGGGTCTTTTTGGGGAATGACCCAACGGCAATAGACTTTCTGCCTCTAATCGATTAATATAAATGCTTAAATGTTATAAATATAAGCTTATTGATATTGATTCATAATTATTCAAAGCCCAAATATTTAACGCCTTTCTATACAAACTATTCCTTGGTATGGTAAATGATTATTCAATCATTGTATTTTTTACAATTCACGAAGACGTGTCGGCCGTATCGTAGCTTTATCTTTAGATTAGGCCGATTCAGCGCAGAAATCTTTTGCATCAGACTTTGAATCACGTAATTGCTGTACTGGTGTTTGGCTAGACTCACGAGACTAAATCACCACATCCATATCTTTCAGAACGCTTCCCCAGTTTTTCTCAGTACTCGAAAGTGACCAGTTTGATAACTTTTTTTATGACATTGCTGACATAATTGTTGCAGGACAGAAGCACGAAGTTATTGATAAATATATCCTCAATGGTAGACTTATATTCTCTGGAATGAGTGACTATATGCTGCATGACGTAGTTGCCATACTGGCACTGCGACAGTTCAATGCAAATCGCCAGTAGCTTATCAAACATGATTTTTTCCCTGATTGTGACTTTGTGAAGATATCCTTAAAGTCGGGCTGATTCATTATAATTTTGGCATTTGGAAAGTTTTTGTCCCGTCACTGTTTGCTCATCATGGAGTTTCTCCAAATATTTCTGAATGACTCTGCAGCCATAGGCGTGCAACGATATTTTTTGATGCTGAGTACTGAAAATGTTACATTGTCAATAACAACTTTGATGATGTTGCTCAGGTGGATAACTTCAAAACATTTCTGCATGACGTGATTGCCGTTGATGTTTTCAATTAAGTAGAGAGAATATGGTTCTATCAGCTCTATGATTTCTTTCTGCAGAGGAAGTCTTTCTTTCGTAAATTCGATGACCTTCTGAACCACTCGACACCCGCAGCAATTATTAGAAACCCAAGGGCTACTGCAACACTTTCGCCCGGGTTTTAATAATTAAAAGATCTAAGTGTTTGTGATTGATGGTTTCTGCAGTATTCTGGATTTTCTTTTGTCATTGGCAGATATTACGGAGATCTCTCTGATTTTATTTAAATGTAGATTCAGTCTCTCACGATTGCTTAATAATTAAATCTTTCACAAATCAATATTTATTTGTCAGTTAAAATTTGAAATTATTATCTCATTTATATATATAAACAATTTTATAGATATGAATGAGTTTTTACTATTGAAAATGAATAATGTGACTGTTTCGAAGTCATTTTATCATTACTGTTCAGATTGCATTGCTCTGGAGCTATCTACTACCTCATCCCTGCTATGTTTCCATTATTATTTTTTCAATTCTTCAGTAGGGCCCTTGGGTCATTTGGGTCAAAATGGGTCCACTTTAATTCTTTGATCTTTAATCAGAATTTATTGACGACCCAATGACCCTGGGTCATTATATAATATAGTAAATTAAAGGATGTTGAGTTTGACCATACCAAATAACTTTCATCTTTGCTCCTCGCTACCAAGTTCAAATATTTTCTGGAAAACGTAATTTCCAAACTTGTCCTTGGTCAATTCGATACCCTCTCGGAACAGGCATTAAAACACTGCGTTTTTGGCGTAAGGTTCTTCATTTTATATAATCGCCTGCACTGCCCGTGAGTCGTACTGGTCCATTGCCCAACACGCTGCCTGGTCGAGATGATTCAAAATTTTCTCCTCAGGAGAGAGAGGATTGTAGAATGGTTGAACTGGTACGTGAACGGGAAAGTAGCTGCTGTATTATTCGGTTTGCAAGCTGAGCCTATCCTTATTTGATGGGAGTACTTTCTGTAATTATTCGACGGAATATCGATACTCTTTCTCTTCTGATTTGTTGTTCCAGATTTCGAGGGGCTGTTCTTCTTTAATTCATGGTCTGTCAGCGTCATTTCCTCGATGAAATCTTCGTAAAACTGAGCTGAAGCTTAGTTACGCGTGCCCCAATATCGAACAGGATGAGAGGGCAGAGAAGGCCATAATTTTTTAAGAATTGTAATTTGAGTGAGAGGAAACGGTGTCCTGAAGATCATGGTCTGTAAAATAATAAAGTTGAGTACCCTCCAGAAGTTTGCTTATTAAAAATGTTTATTAATCGTGCTGATGCATATTTGTTTATATCTTGATAATCGTAGAGTAATTATAACTCATAAGCAAAGCTGCATTATAGAGCTATGCGCCTGCCCTAAAATCGAGAAGGTCGATTCAATAGCAACCAAATTGGTAATGATAAGAGGGCTATACAAAAATGATGCACTTATTATTTTTAGTATGATAGTGGATTGTTAATTATCAGTATTTTTCATAATCCATAATAGCCTTGGACTTGCTCTCATTTGATCTTTGGCAACTCATTTCCAAGGAATATGAGACTAAATGACAATTTACTATACATTCTCCCTTTTCCATTCATAATTTTCTTATTACTCCTGATGGGCTGGCTTTGAGCAGGGTTTCAAATTGATAGCTTATCAAAGCCTACAAAGGCCAGTCAAATTCCTATTAATGTGTAAGACAGCCATTATAATCATTTACAGTTGCTATGAATCAATTTGCTCTTCTTAGATTGATCATCCCCACCCTCAAGACCACCAACAAACTTTTCCAGCCTCAGTCTGAAAGAACGTCATAATTCTTCAAGCACCTCTGTCAATTTCCCTCGCTCTACAACATGTCGGAAAAACTAACTTCATCGAAATCAACCCTCTCCTCTTCGAATATCTCCAAATCTTCCTTAGAAGCAGCCAGTGACGAAAATTCAGAAGAGAATTAGCAAGTATTAGTCTAATTAGCCCAATCTCACGATTTGCTATCGGAACGGAGACTGGTCAGGAAAAATTATATTGATAAGAGGATAAAGACTTTGCAATACGAGGCCAATAGTCCATGCGAGGATAGCTGTGTTTTCCAACAGCTGCACACTATTGATGCATATACCGTCAGCATCTTTGATGGTCACGGAGGCCCGGAACTTGCAGAGTACTCGCGATCAAAAATTAATAATCTTATTGATAGCTATCTGCAAGACTACTTTAAGAAGAATCACAATATGGCTACCAAATCCATAGGCGAGATCTTAAAATAGTCGTTGGTGTGGAGCTATCAAAAACTGTAAGATACCTTTTTTGAAATATACTAGCGGCAGATAAAGATGGGCAATAAGAAGATAAAAAACGTGGGGACCTGTGGAATTACGGCTATAGTGCACAATGACCGGGTTTATGTGGGCAACTCAGGCGATTCCCAAGGAATATTCATTAAAAAGGAAGGAGTCAATATGCTAAAAAGCGAAGACGCAAACAAAAGACTTTCAGCCAACATTAAATCGGAGAGGGAGAGACTCAAAGAGCAGTGGGAGGGTATTGATTAAAATATCATTTCACAGTAGTCCAATAATTGTTTTTATCTTAAAGGCAGACTCCAACCCACTCGAACTATTGGAGATTATTACCTGAAAAAGAAGGATTATTACAATGGAACTGACACCTTCAAAGGACCATACTTGAACTGCAAGCCAGATGTAAATGAGCATCGAATAACTCAATCTCATAAATATATGGTCCTCGCATCTGATGGAATTTGGGATGTACTCGCGAAGGATTAAGTAATGAACTGCCTCCTTTTCGAAAAAGAAATTGACTTGAATAAAACCTGCTACGACATGGATGATAATTAAGAAGCCCCATACCTCAAGAGCGTCTTGAATAACGTCTTGGACCGTGCTTGTGAAATGAGTGGCCGCAGCCTCGAGTAACTGAAGAAGATGTCGAAGGGCAAGCGAAGAAACTACCACGACGACATAACAATTGCGGTTATTAACTTATAAAATCAGATATGATAAATGATTGCTTACTTTATTCATAATATCAATCTAATGCCGAAAAAGGACGTTAATTCTATGCTACAAAACCGTTGAGATTTTGATGCGGGTGTATGATTTTTCTATTCATTTCTAATGATGATCAGAATTCAATAAAATCATTTTATTGATAACGCAAGAGGGATTGTTCACATGGGAGTGAAGGAAACCAACAACTCTAAAGATCAAAAAAACAAGAATAGGAGATAGTCGGAGGAAAGCAGCGATTAAGAAGAGTCCAATGAGACCATGCCCATTCCAGCTTTATAGCAGATGTCTTTGCATTAAGGAGCCAGCCCTGCAGACAATAATGCTCCTCTTAACTGCCAAAGCTTATTAAACTTGATCAAGAACAAGCCCATCAAGAAGAGAAACAAGCGCAATGAAGGTTAAGGCAAAGAGAAACTGAGACAGAAAATTTAAAAAATGGGGAAGACCATCAAGGAACTTTAAGAAAAACTAAAATAAGCCAGAACGCAAGAAGATTCATGCCCTCACTGTCATTTTTATCTCAACCAGCCCAAGCCAACTCAGCGATAATGCATGACTCCAGAGGAAAACTCTATGCTTGACTCCTACAAAAGGTCAACCTCCAAAGACTCAATTTAATTTGAAAAGATCGATTTTAATTTGCCACTAATGTGCAGTCCCGAAATGGAGGAAAAGAGTTGGATTTTTTTGGGGACTATTATGATAGCGATGGGCAGTAAAGTGATGGATATGGATGGTACAGTCAACGTATTTAAAATACTGAAAGAGTCAGTGGACCACATTCGCAGACAGGTGTAAAAATCAGAATAAAAATTAAGCATGGATTTTTTCCTAGTAAAAGAGGAGTTATAAACATAATATGGAGCTATGAATGGACTTGACTTCGACCCGTTCTACCATAAATAAGATTACAGAGGTGGGCTGCAGTTGTAAGGGGTGCGGGTGGAGAGCGTGTAGGAATACGATTTATGTTTTGATCAAAAGCTCCGTTTCAATGTAAAATACGATGCTCTAATAACGATAATGGAGTACATGAAATAGAACTGTAGCATATTGTATTCATGAGAATGATTATCTCTTAAGTTATTTAAAATTTAATTTTAAAATTAGTTTTGAAAAAAGTCTTATACACTATCAATAATAGTTAGCACGTGGCGGTGGGTAAAATAATGATGGCGGTGGGCCATATGGAAGTGGAGGAGGGAGGTAATATGGTGATGGAGGCGGGTAAAATGATGATGGAGGTGGATCAAATGAAGGCGGGGGGTAAAATGATGGTGGAGATGGGTAAAATTTCTGTGGTGGCGGTCGTGGTGCTGAGACTGTCAGCGGCGGTAATCGCGATGAGTAGAATCGCAAATCGTTTCCATAATTATTTTTATCTATTGCTAATTATACTTAAGTAACATTTTTTGTATCTTTCCGAGGTTATATATCCCCGTCATTGGAATTCTAGTGATTCACTTCATCTTCGTTTCTGCAGAATAAAAATTAAACGACTTCCTTAATGAGGAGAATGACTGAAAAGCACATTGAAATAATGGCAATGAGATCCCAGGTGTGATTTAGCTGGTTATTGATGGCTTGAATAATGACTTGAGGAATATCTTCAAAGAATACTTAGAGATGGTGGGAGAACCAATTAATTTTTTTAACAGCCTCATGTTCCTCCGTTATTTTGCTTGTTAAATCACAATACTCAATAAACTAAAGTATCTTTGTCCAGATCAGAAAAGTGCAAATCATGACGAGAGGAATCCACCCACAAAAAACAACAACTATACAGACTTTTTCCATTCCACATTCTTTCAGTCCGTTTGATTGTGTCATGAGATATACTCCTAGCCCCATGCATATGATAAAAGGCATAATTAAAAAGGCGAGGGAGGCGTTCCTTAGAGCAAGGTTACCAAAACTATCCCAGTTTGTAATTACATAAATAACATCTGATATTTAATCTCCTAGACAAGCCACTATCACGAGGATTGTTTTCACGATTGATTTTTTTGCCATGTTTGCTTAGAAGTGGATGAAATTAATGACTTATTAATTTATTATTCGTACATCATTAAGAGTTAATTTATAATTGAAGAAATAAAGCAAATAGACTATATTATAGCCAAAGAAAGAAGATAAGCTGATTAATAAATAAATAGCAGCCAGCCAAAGGATGCATCAATATGAAATCAAATAAATCATTTTGTCAGGTATTTCATCTAGAATAGGATTTCTATGACTGTTGATGCACTGTTATCACCCTAAATATATTTAAAATGCTATTCCATATGCTTTATATAAGGAATTAGATGGATAAGCGTCCTTGTCTAGATGGTCCTATTTTATAGCACAAACTAATATTAGGATGTTAGATTTACACGATATAAGTTATATTAAATAAATCATCAATTTCGATGGATAAGAGGGCTGATAAATGGGGAGTTAAGATTATTTACTCAGAGTTGTAGCCGGATACCGAACTCTAAGCCAAGCACGTCATCAGCCACGCAGTCGACAATCGATCCAACGACCAATAAATCGCAGAGTAAATTAAAAAGTACATGGATAAGAAGTACTATGGAGGATGGTTTGTAGTTTGTGGTAGAAATTTCGGGCTGGATGTAACTCACGAAGAAGGCAGCTTTCTGCGAGCATCAAAGGGGCCCATTCAGTTTGTGATCTATCGCTGTTCAACTTGATATTTGAATTAATTTCACTTGAATAAAAAAATTCTGAAGGAGGCAACGTTAAATGCTGCGATTGAAGAATTTAAGTCATTGATATTAGATGGATCTATCAAAATTACAACAAATATTAATAATAGTAATTTATATGCAGGAAACATTCAGCCTCGCTCTTAAGTACATCAAGGAACTACCAGCCACACGTAGCACTAGGTCAATACAGCATAGGCAGGAACCCCCGAAATTTCAAACGAGGACAAACTCCAATTTTATGCACTTTTCAAACAGGCTACAGAGGGATAAAATAAAACTAAGGCTCCCAGTCGTTTGAAAGTAGTCGACAGGTTCAAATGGGACTCTTGGAAGAAATTAGGAAAAATAAGCAAATAATAAGCGATGAAGACCTATATCGCCAAACTGACAAAACTGAACCCTACGTGGAATGTGAAGGCAAAGTTGTGATTGTATTATTGGAAATGAAAATATCAAATTAGATTGAATAGCATCTAAGTATTGAATGATATCTTCAGAAAACTCTGGAACAGATCATTGATTATAATTACATATCCATGAGTAAGTATTCGTAAAAGCTGGCTGGAGTGGCAGGAAAACTGTTCATCAACGGAGAGTTCGTCGATTCTAAAGGAGGTAAATATTTTGACGTCATCAATCCGGCCACTGAGGAATCGATTGGAAAAGCTGTGGCTGGCACTAGTGAAGATGTTGATTTAGCAGTCTCAGCTGCCAGGAAAGCTTTTGATGGAGCTTGGAGGTAGACTGATGCTCATGTGAGAGGTAAAATGCTTTACAAATTGGCTGAATTGATCGAAGCCAATGCTTAGTGGCTGGCCTATTATGAAACTTTAAACAATGGCAAGCCCCTCTCTTTGAGTGCAGGCGAGGATGTTCCCTATAGTGCCTATATTTACAGATACTTTGCAGGCCAAGCTGATAAGATAAAAGGAAGTACTCTACAACTGTTCCAGCCTTTCGTGGGTATGACCCTTAAAGAACCGATTGGAGTTGTCGGCCAAATTATTCCTTGGAATTATCCTTTGCTGATGATGGCATGGAAAGTTGCTCCTGCCTTGGCTGCTGGTTGCACAGTAATCCTAAAGCCCGCTGAACAAACTCCTTTTACTGCCTTGATGCTTGGACATTTGTTCAATGAAGCAGGTTTTCCTCCTGGAGTTATCAACATTGTCCCTGGCTTTGGGTAAACAGGCTCATTTGTATCTACTCACAAGGGAATTGATAAAATTTCCTTTACTGGTTCAACCTAAGTGGGCTATATCATAATGCGCAATTCTCACAAATACAATCTGAAGCCTATAACTCTTGAATTGGGAGGAAAATCGGCTAACATCATCTGCCCAGACGCAAATCTTGAAATTGCTATAAATCAAGCGTGCATTCTTTTTGGAAATTGTGGGCAAAGTTGCGTGGCTGGTTCCAGAACTTATGTACACGAATCAATTTACGACAAATTTGTTGAAGGATGTATTAAGTATGCTGAAGGCATTAAGGTTGGTGATCCAATGGAGGCATCAACAACCCAAGGAGCTGTTGTCAATAAAGACCAGTTTGAACGCATCCTCTATTATATTGGGGAAGGAGTTCGCGAAGGAGCTACTGTTGTCACAGGTGGAGGCCGGTGGGGAGAGAAGGGATATTTTATTAAGCCAACAATCTTCACCAATGTTGAAGATCATATGAAAATTGCAAAGGAAGAAATCTTTGGCCCAGTTATGAGTATTCTGAAATGGAGTGATGAGGAAGATGTCATTACTCGAGCCAATTCACTTCCCTATGGCCTTGGAGCAGGAGTAGTGACTCCGAACATTGACAGAGCCATCAAGTTTGTCAAAAGACTGCATGCTGGAACTGTATACGTCAATTGCTATGACTATACATAAGCTAGTACCCCATTTGGAGGATTCAAAGACTCTGGAATTGGAAAAGACTTGGGAGATGAAGGAATAGAGTCCTACTTATTGACAAAGACAGTCATTATTAAGCAGAACCAGCTTTGATTCGTGTCATCATAAAATGCTGATTTTGAAAAATATGTGAGTCCAGATATAAATGATCACTTCTTTTTTTACTGTTTGCCCTCGCATCTCACCCTGAACTTGAAAATCGTCAACTAGGTATCCTATTCGGCGAGATCGGCATCTCTCTCATCGTCTTCCTCCTACTCCTCTTCGGGACTCTAGAGTTATTCGACGGAAATAAACTCCTTTAATGTCTTTCCCAAACTTGAGCAAAGCTCTTGTCCTTCTGAAATTCCCTATCTCAAAGCTTCATGATCAGAATCAAGCTCCTAGATAGTGATTTAAGTACGTTGTGTGCTTTCCAAACAAATTCTTGAAGAGTGACAAGTCCTTCCCCCTCTCCGAGTATACGATCGGTCATTCTCCCCAAGCCCTAAAGATTTTTAATTTGTATGGTAACTTCGTGGGTGACAATAAAGACTAGAGTTAATGATTGAATACGTGTAAAAGTGGGTACTTTTCTGACCAAGTGATATTTGGGTTCCACCTCATATTTGGATATTTCAATGACTTATGAGCAGTCTGCGATTTATTGTTTAGTTTTAGCCTTCTCCTTGCAGTGGTCGATGGATATCCGTTCAATATTTTACAGCACCCTTTCAGCTCTGAGAATGGCGTCCGTTAAAGATTTACCTTCGGATTAAACAGTGAGAGTTAACTATACATAGTTGTCGGCTTGATCAATTTAATGTTCAATAACATAGGTGAGGATAGTAGTGTCTGCTTGCAGACTAGCCACAATCATGAGAAGAGCGAGGATTGCCGCGAAGATACTTACTCTCATTGACAATTAATAAATATTAATAAATCTAAAACACGAGAAATCTATCGTTTCACTTTAAATGGAATCAGTCTTGATTGATCGATTCGAGTCATAAATGATTTATTATTGGCAATTAGCCGATGCATGTTTGTATCAGAAATTATGAAAATCAATGCGCATATTTCTCAGAATAAGTTTAGCAAAGATATAAACATTTATATAAAAAGAGGCACGTCATGGCTAAAGCGGGCAAGTAAAAAATTGATGAGCTCATCAAATAAATGAGCCACTACGACCCGGATAACATGGAGATGGGCGCAAAGCGGCTCACTGAGATGATCCTGGCAGGATAGGTCAACTTGGAAGCAGACTAAAAAATAGCTAACACCGTTCAAGAAGCTTTCATGAAACAAATATAATCCGAAAATGATACTGTTCAATCAGAAGCTATCAAATACTTGGCTGAGATTGTACCTAGTCTGCCGAGCTAACAAGTTGAGATTATCTTTGAGAAGATCCTCCAATACATCACAAACCTAAACCTAGCCGAAAAGAAAAGAGAGAGATACGGAGCCTGTGCTGCTACTGTGATTCACCAAGCCTCAGTCCAATTCGGCGGCAAGCTGTCTAACTTGTTCCTAAAATCAATAAAAAAGTTGTTGTAATTCAAGGACAAAAAGACTGAGATCTAAATAATCCTGATAACCATCATCACTGAATTTCTCAAAAAGTGGCCATCTGAGGCTATTCATCTCCAATACGACAGGCGGAACCTCGTGATCTATCTGCTGAAAAATGTTGAAGTGAAATCAAAACTGGAGATCATTAAGAAGTCGGAACATTGCATTGGCAAACTTTCAGTTATCGTCGATAGGGACATCCTGGACATCATGCTCAATGATAACGACTGGGGCCTACTGAAGGTACTCGCCAAGAATAAGAGTAAAACTAGCATTGAAAGTCTAAAACAACTACGAAATGGACTACTCTGTTTAGCCCAAATCATGAGGACTCATAATGTTGAACTGAGGTATTGGATCAAAGCCACATCGCTCTTATTGGTGGAGATCATAAATCAGTTCAAGGGCAGTTAAGAAATAGACAATATAGAAATCATCTGTGATATCTTGGATGCTTCTCTCACTACCCTCTCCTATATCTTCAAAGCATTTTCTCGCGAACTTAGAGAAAGTCTTGAATCGCGTGATAATCCATTCAACCGGTTCGTAAGCTAACTCCTTAACTTTAACGTGGAAGGAATGATGAGCTACGCAGGAGAGGCCATGTAAATTGAAGACTAATATCAAGAAGATCAGTAGTATTATGAAGAGACTGAGGTTGACGAAAAATGCTGGAAAGTAAGGAGATCTACCCTTTTCTATCTTTCATTCCTGGCTAAATATGACAAACACTTCCTGCAAAGAATTGGATAGGGGGAGTTCCTCTAAGACCTTGGAAACAAACTGATCGAATAGCATAGTTTGGTGAGTGAAATGGCATTTATGACCTTCAACTCCCTTATTGACCTGATCTCAGTGGATCGTTCCCTGAACAATGATGAAATTCAGTTGTAATAGATGGGTCTGCAAAGAGTGAAATCGTCTGCTCTATAAATCGCAGATCACTTGATAAAATAGATAACTGTCCGCATCAAAGTCGTCTTCAGCAACAGCAAATTCAACGATCAGCTGAAGATCTAATCATCCAAAATATTGCTTCGGATCATTCAGATTTACAACCACATCCTCATCAATAACGAGAACGACACTTTTTCGTTGATTTCCTTCATTGTGAGTGAACTCAAGAAAACATTGATCATCGAAAACAAGTCCAACCTGATCCTGTGCCTGAAGGAGTTAATTTCCAATGAGCATACCTTTGCCAGCTATTAGGAAGTGTTTCATCTTTTCTTCGACTTCATCGCGAGAAATAATAACATCAAAATACAGAATTACTGCATCCTCAACATCAGGAAAATGATTGAATTATTCCCAGCAGATATTTCCGCTAATGCAGGATGTTTTCAAAAGGTATTGACTCTTTTCAAGACCAAAATCAAGGAATTTGACAGTGATAAGCTAATAAAATATGCAGTAACCAAGTGCATCCAATCTCTATTCTAATTTTACGTCCTCTCATAGGAGGACACTGTTTTCTTCCTGTAAATGTTGAGCTGCAAATTGAAAATATAAGTCTAGAAATTATACATCATCGAGGTGATCAATAAACTTCAAAAGACTAACCAATCAAGTCCAGCCAAAAATAAGATACTCGAGGTATTAATCAAGCAAATTGCATAAAACCTAGGCAGTAACAACTACGAGCTGAATGCTAAGACCATTGAAGCAATTCATAACATCCTTACAATTCTCGGAAACAATTGCAGCCAAAAGGTTATTGAGGAGTTGCTCGAGAAGTCCAAGCTGCTTCTGAATGACGGAAAGATACCATCATTCTTCTCCATAATAGTCGATAGCAAACCTAAATTGCTGAAACCCTTTGCCGAATTAATCGTCAAATCAACCGAAAGCAGTTATATTTCAAAGCTAATCAAAAATTCAGTGATCGATGTGAACAGTTGCATTAAAATCCTTAAAAGTATCGATCTCACCGAAAAGAGCAAAAAGATCAGTCTCACTCTCAGCTCCATCAACATCAAAGAAGAGGCAATTGTTGCGGAAATTGACTAATCTGCATGGGGGAGAATACTAATCGGCGCTCTTGGATACATTGGAAACGAAAAGACACTTAATCTCCTCTTCAAGTTCATTAGTACATTCAAAGCTGAGGAGACCCGGTTTTAAGTGGCGAGTGCTATTGGCAACATTGTCTCTAGAAACGAGGCCAAGCTTGTTCCTGAGCTGATTGCCCTTGCCAATAAGACAAAGGACGTCTATATCTTTATCTATATTTTCAAAGAGATGCTCAACTACAATGTTCAACCGTTCGAATATGTGACTCAACTGATCGAATGGCTGCTTTTAAAAAGTTAAAATAAATTTGAAGCTGAGTCAAACTATTATATTACTTCGGAATGCGTTGGCAAGCTTGCTTTCATTAGTTAATAGGCTACTAAGAAAGTTATCTCCAGTTCACAATCAGACAATTAAAATCGAAGGCTTATCGTTGCTAATTCCTTGAGATATGGTCTATAAAATCACTCAAACCTAGAGTCGCCCTATCTCCAAGATTACATTGAAACTATCGGTAATAATACAATAATTTAGTTCGTTTACTAAACGATGACAAAGTCCGAGTGCGCGAAGGTGCGATAAAATCGTTAGTGAATGTTGGTCAACTCTTCATTAAAGGCATTAATGGGTACATTCACGAGGATAAATTTTGGAAAGTTCTGATAAATAATTGCACCATAAATAATAACCTGATCGTTGTCATCGATTATGGAATTTGCAAATAAGTCAGAGACTAGGGTAAAAACTTGAGACTTTAATCACTGAATCTGCTTCAGATTTTAGTTAAAAAAGTACAGATTGAGCCGCATATCATTGAGGAACTGATGGCAGTCGTCCTCAACAGATTAAGTACATATTTGCTTATGCAGACGAATAATCAAGCAACGACATCCTGTTGAAGAGGCTGAGTATCCTTAAGAGCCTGTGCGAGTTGGACTACGCTCAATTCATTCGACTGCAAGAGGATTTCATCAGGAAGATTGGCTTTAAAGAAGGCATCTTCAAGAAGTACAGCACTAAACCCGTGGAAGATGAGAGGGCGGAGATTTATATCAAAGGAGTCTTAAAGGAAATAAATGAGATCAACCTCCTCGCTAAACAGGAAAACATCGATAAAATTGCAACTTTTATTGTCGAGCTGCGCAGCAATCCAACCATCGGTCCTTTGATGAGTCTCTTCGAAAAGGCAGAAATATGATGTGTTAATTTGCAACAGATATATCATTAAATTAATGTCAACCATTTCATGTTGATATCATCCATAAGAATAGGCAAAATCATTTTTTGAAGGATGTTTTAGAAAATTTCTCTTATTTTAGTCTCTTGAGCTCGTGCTCGTATTATTTGTTCTGCTTGGTGAGTTATTGGATTGTTTGGAGTGCCTTTTGAAGGGTGATTTCCATCTTGCTGTCGTTGGCAGTTTTGCCTTTGTTCATGTTGGTGATAGCGTCCTTGATTTGTTCTTACAACTGATTGTCCTCTATCTTCACTGACTCATTGACAGCGTAGTTTTTAAGATCCAGCAGTGTTTTTTGAAGTTTGGTAAGTTTTACATCTTTTTACTTTGTCAACTTTTCCAAATTTTTAATTTTCAGGTTCAGCCTCTCTTCGCTCTCTAAATATTTCTTTTTCTCATTCTCCCTTTCTGATTGCAGATCATCCAATTTTCTTTCCAGAATTCTCTCACCCTTTTGCACAACTTCATTATTCCTTTTTTCTTTACCTACATTATATAAAGCGTACTTATATACAGTTTATCGTATTTATCCTGCATTATCCTCAGCTACTCATCTTTCTTGTCAAGGGCCTGTCTCATCATAGTGGTATCTGACTCGCCTTTACTTCCAGGGTAAAAGTTTTTGTTGGTGGATCTGGCCATGAAATCATTGAGTGGACCTGTCTGCGCTTTGATTTTAAATTCTCTAATTTGCTAATTCAAGAACTGTATCTCCTTGCAATCATCTTCCTTATTCCGCAAAAACTACTTTTTCAGATTCTCTATGATTTGCTCCTTGCGCTTTAACTGATCGTTTTTGTCATCGATAATCCTTTGAAGTGTGTCTATTGACTGCTGAGCGGCTTGAGTCAACTTAATCGCTTCTTATTTATAGTAGTTCTATTGATCCTTTTGATTGTTGATAAAGCGGCGAGCATTATTCTTCAGCTGACTCGTTGTCAGCTCAGTCTGCAGCAAGAAGTTCGTGGTGGAGGCGCTCATCTGTCCAGCGAAATCATTGAATTTAGCTTCGGGAACAATTTCCTTGAAAGTTGCTTTTAATTGGTAGATCTATTTCTCTTTGGCCATCAGTTCTTGCTCGAGATCATGAATTTTAGACTTGAGCTAGAATACTATCCCGTCATTGTTGGCATTGCTACTCCTCTTGATGATACTTGAAATTTGGGACTGTTTTTATTCGGGTAGAGATTCATATTGTTTGGAGACCTTCTAATTTTATCTCTATTTCTCTTTGAAAAACCTGTCAGCGTTCTGCTATTCCTGCCTATTTTTAGTGTTCTCCTTCTGAAGATCCTCCATCAGTTTCATCTGTTCTGACAGTCTTTTTCTCCAAAATTCCTCCCTTTCATTATATTTCTTTTCCCAATTGGCAAGCTCCTCCTCTATCTCTTTAATGCTCTCTGTCTGCGTGTTGTTGACCCTTAGATAATATTACTCTTTTTCCTTCAACAAGCCGCACTACCTCTTGGCCTTCAGTTAGGCCATTTTATACTCTGACAGCTTTTTGGTGAGGTCTATGATGGTTAATGAGGCCTCATCAGTATAGGTTCTCCGCAACTTCTTTTATAGTTCTTCGATATGCAGCTTTTAGTTTTAAATGTAGTCGTTCCTCACTTGAAGGTTGAAGTTCAACTCTCGAATCTACTTGTTTTACTTCTCCAGTTCGGTCTTCGAATTGGAAATATCCCTGATTTTAAGAAGAATCTATTAAATTTTATTGGCGTTGACGGTGGGCAATATTTTATCGTTCAACTAATCGATGTTCCTCTGCATCAACTGCACCTTATCTTCCATGAAGACGTGAATATTAATAATTTCCCTTTCCTTCTCCGAGGACTATTCGCTCAGGTTGCTATTCTCACTTTGCATAGTTCTGATTTCCTCAATTAATTCGTCGTATTTCTTGTTAACAATCTCCTCGTTCCTCTTACTGATTTCCAACTCATACACTTTGCTACCGTAAGCGGCATTCATATCCGATATACTTTGAAGTTATTTGACAATTTCATAGGACTTGTTGACCTCGGACTCGATTTTCACTATTCTCATCTCTTCGTTTTTATTTTTGGTGGACAATTTCTAAAATAAGTTCTTATACAACTCCACCTAATTCTTGAGCTACAAATTATCTATTTTCAATTTGTTATCCTCCAGCTTTAGCCTTTTGGACTCCTCCTCTCCTATCCTGTTCTTGATTTGCTCTTGTAATTTAATCGAAGACTCTTTCTCCTTGTAAAACTCATCGCGTATCTGCTAAATGTTCCTTTCCAACTCCTCAACATTCTTGTTCAAATCAATAATTTCTTACTCCTTGGCAATGGTAGTTTTGATGAGCTTATCTGATTTTTTAAGGAGAGAGGCATGCTTGGTTTACAGAGACATCAACTTGATGCTCATCGATTTTTACTCTGATATCTTTGATCTGTCTATTTATTTGCCACTGTTGACCTGGTTCTCCTTCCGTAGTTCTTCCGTTCGAACCTTGATGTATTTTATTCTGTCAGTACGCTTTTTCTATCTTTTGGCCTACTCAAGCACCCTTAAGAATTCATGGTACTCCACTTTTTGATCACGGTGCCGGTCTAAAAACTAAAATAACTCGAGCAGATCCTTTCTTTATAGCTCAATGCCTGCCTTCGTGAAAAACTATTGGAACTCGTTTATCGTCAAACAACAATTTCCATCTGAATCCAACGACCTAAAAGTCTATTGTAAACCTCCTTTATTATATTTGATAGAAACCTCCTCCATCTTCAATACAAAGGCTAATTTCCAGTCCAAATCTCCTGTAAAGACTTCTTTCTCCTCAATTGCACTTTCCCGGACGATGTTTTCGAAAAGCTTTTCGAATTAATTGCAGCTGATAGTGCCGCTCATATCATCATCACACATTTTGAATATATAATCTATTGTATTCATAGTAATATCTATTCCTATTTTACGGAAAGCGGTTTCCATCTCTGTCTTGGAGACTTCATTTGAGCCGTCCATATCAATAATCTGGAAAGCCTTTCTTATGGATATGTTTGCTTGCTTGATCGCCTTGAAGAGTCGATATAAGGCTTCCTCTTCCTTGTTTTTAGTGTAGACTCCGCTCCTCCTCATTTTCCTCAAGAACTCTCCGTAGGTAATGGACTGACTGCCATCGAGATCAAATTAATTAAACATCAACTAAAACTCGTTATTGGTGATCTAAAATCCTAAGGCCTTGATGGCGCTAATAAATTAGTTTTTATCGAGTTCGCCACTTCCATCTTTATCGAATTTCTTGAAATAATTCATCACAGAAATGTTGTTCTGGTTGATAAAGTTTATCAATCTTCTGAATACCGTCATGTACACCCTGTAATCAGAGTCACTGTTTTATAGTCGGTTTTTTACAATTTATAACTCGAGGTTAATGTCAAAATTGTCCTCGCGAAGAGTTTCAATAATATCATCCTTTATGTTGATCTAGCGTTCAATGTTCTAGAGCTTATTGATACGCAGGCGAAGTTCAGTTTATTTGATAGAACTGTTGACTGATCTATCTTTCAGAGCTTGGTTGCGACTCAGCAATGCCTTATGAATTTCAGCCGAGACATGCCCTTTCTTTTAATCTAAAATTTTATTCAGGAAGAATGTGAGTTCCTTCTAATTTTTCTTGGCGTAGGCTAATTTCTCTTTGATTGAGTATTAGTTTTCAGAAGATTTGGCTTATAAATGAGTATAGGATTCTCTAAGCATTTTGTGCTCCGCACTCACCACTTCATATTTCTTTTTCATTTTCATAAGTTCGGCCTAGCTAATCGCCAGCCGAGAAGTGAGCTCCTCGCACTTCTTTTACACCCCTGTTTTTTTGTTCAGAGCATTAAAGGAATCTGATATGATTGAATTGGTAGTTTCCAACTGTTCTTTTTCACCAGTAAGGATATTTTTATCTATTTATAGCTGTCTCATCTTTTAGTTTCCCTCTTCCCTCTCTTTGAAATAGCGCATGAATAGATCGTCTTGCACCTTCAAACATTGGTCGTATTTGGCCTTCAAATCCTACAATTACTTAAACAGTTTGTTTTAGTTAAACTGCCTCTACTTTAACAGCTTTAAACTCTCAATGTTTTGAAGTTGAAGAGCCGCCACCTCATATTTCGCCTTGGCAATATTGAATCCCGCCTCGTCAGTCATATCCTTTAGGTCTATCGGTATTTTGGAGTTATACATATACGAGTACCCTTCCTTAATGTTGGACCAATCGTTATGAGATATGGGTAAGGGCATAGGTGGCCTAAACTGATTCCCATCCATATTGATATTGACCGTACTTTGCTTGTTATTCACTTCATAGTTGCTGTGGGGGTGGTTATTCATATCTGCTGTTATCTTTCTCATGTCCTATCTGAGAGGAGTAATCAATTTGTTGAATTGATCCTACAACTTCCGCAGAGCCTCTATTGATAATTTTTCGGTAGATTAACCTTGCACTCCAGGCTTTTGGATAAAAGAAGGACCTCCTTTGGTTTGCAGAATTTCAATTTGCGCCTTTAGTTTGATGATCTATCTCTCCATCTCTCTTTGAGATTTGTCTATTTGAGGAATCTCTATCTTTCCTTCCTTCAAATTCATGGCATACTGATCCAACAGTTCGAGTTGCTGCTGATTCATGTCCTTGTAACGTTCGCCCTTATTTGAAAAAAGAGTATTGTATTGTCTCAGCCTATACCTGAGCTGCGTTCTTTCGGCTTAAAGCTCCTAAATTTCTGACTCCAGCCTCCTGCACTGAGCTTTATAATCTTCTAACTCCTGCTTTTCTGCGATTTTGATTTCTTCCAAATCGAAGCCAAAATTTTCTGGAACTCCATGCAACTTTCTCAATATTTTATTTTCGGCCATGATGTTCTCCATATCTCCACATACCTTGTTGTATTTCTCAGTCAGCTTGTAATAGTTATTGTTCGTTATGGCAGCTTGGTCCGCAATTTCTTTGGTGTTAACTAGTAAGGAGGGGTCCTTATACTTGCGACTCATCTAACGCAATCTGAGAGACAACTCGGAAATCACAGTCTATTTGTTTTTTATTTCTTCGTCAAGCCTCTCCCTGAGCAGTTGCTCTTCCAGTACCTTATCCTTATATTTTTGCAGCTAATTGAAAGACTACGCATTTTCCTGCTCGAGCTTTGCCTTCATCTCCTTGATATTTTGAGCGATGATCTGGTCTACGTTCTCGATGGTCTGTCTCGCAATAACAAGCTCTCCATGAAATCGATCTCGTTCCTAATATTAGCAACACTCTTACAGCCTGCACCTGCACAAACCTCTTCTCTGTATTTTCTCGATCCTCCTTTTATTCTTTGACGAGTTCGCGTAAGCGTTGCACCTCTTTCCGTAACTTAATCACCTCATAGTCGCTCATTTTAAATAAATTATAGAGAATAGCAGAAGGATAAAATTAATGGTGCTCATCCAACCGTAAACTACAATAAATACATGTTAATTCAGACAAGTATATTAGGAATAGAATGTACAAATTTGCACAATCACTTCAGGAATAACTCCGTCAATACCTTCACCGTTTCCGTTGGCCCACCGGTGACTGAAAACCCTCTCCCCTCCTTTTTCATTAACTCGTAAATTTAGTGGTCGTTTCCTCCCTCGTAGGTTTTGTCTCCAAAGAAGTAAATCTCGTCGTATTCCTTTAAATAGCGCAAACAGTATGTTTTATCCCAACCCACAGGGAAGATATCAAAACTAATCTGACCGCCGATTGAGTACTTCAAATTGAACTCTTTAAACTCCTCCTGCAGGCGGGATATAAACGCTTTGCGAATCTGATGTTAGTGGTCGTACCTTTCAAAGTCTTCTCTTTCCTGCTGAGAACAATTGCGACCAATGGGCGAGACATTGATCAACCCGGTGCGATACTAAATAAACGTGCCTCTTTTAATGGGAATATCCAAATCTGCGATATAATGCAGGCAGAAATTGATTAACTTCTTGAGACGAGGCTCTCCCATGTGATCTTTGATGGTCTAAATTAACACGTATCTACTGTCTTGCCAATAAGCTAGGCTCCTCTAAAGGCCAAAAGCCCATTTTCGCTAAAAAAGTAGTTATTTAAAGCAATGGTTTACTCATCAAGCTGTTCCCGTATTTTGACTGCATCACTCCCTCCAACAAATCCGATATCCATTACCTTCTTTAGTTATTTCAAGCAATCCTTCATATTTTGCTCTATTTTCTAACTTAAAAGACAACTACAAGGCGAGACTTCGTAAGGGTACCGTCAATGTCAAACAGACATATGCGTTTGGTCATGCTTTATTGTATTTATAAATTACACTTATCCTACTACTATTAAATAGCCTATATAAGACGATGATGTGGCATCCAACTATAATGCCATTTGAATATATAACTTTATATAACTTATTTCGAATTAATTTGCGATGAACCTCGTCGATAACTTTAAACTAAGAGCGATCATTGACGAATCCATCACTTCTCTGCAATTCTTAGATACTGTTAAAGCGCAGAGCGACATCAGTAGCGAGCTGGCTGGCTTTGAAATCAGCAAGCTGCTTAAAAACCAGGAAGATAATGAGCTTAAATTCGCAGAATTAGTCAAGAAGAGAGCTAATCTCACAAAAATCACTCAAAAAAAAGGTATGTCTTCCTGACTCAGAGCTCTAAGAAATAGAAATCGAGATAGCTAACCTTTCCATGATCCTAAAAGAGAGCACGAAAAAGTTATGCAAGCTCTTTAAGGAGAATCCGGACCTCGAGCGTGATACTTTCAAAGTGGGCCGATAGAGAAGAAGTCTCATCACTAAGTTATAATAGCTCAGTACCATCCTGTCTTATTGATAGTCGAGTTCGTAAAAAACAACACCACTCAAAAATTCAACACTTTCATTACGCACGAGCTTGAGAACCAAGACCAGCTGCGGAAACTGTTGGAGAAGGAGAAGAACCTCAACATTGAAATCAAGAAAATTCATCAGGAGAAGGACCTGTAATCGAAGGAGTACGAGAAGGAAATAGCTGAGAACCAAGCCAAGATACAGGAAATTAAGTAGGATCTGATGGAGATTCAGCAGCAGACTGAAATTTAAATATCATACTTTTCGAAAGAGACCAAGGCAGAGATATCAAACCAGACCAGAATATTTGACCAGTCTGAGAAGACTCTGTTCACGGAAATTGAGAACATCAAGTCATCAATCAGAACGGAAACGCTTGTCCATAAGTAGTTGGAGGAGTATTTGCTGAGGAAAAACACGGATATCAAAAAGAAGAGCTAGGAGCTCACCACAAAAACTGAAGAGAGCAAGGAGAAGCTGGAGCAAGACATCAATTAGTTGAACGAGCAAATCGAGAACACCAACAGGGAGTTGGAAGTATTTAAAAAACGGTACCAGGAAGAGTAGGAGAAGAAATTGGACAGATAGAGACGCGAGCGTAACAAACTGCTGGATAAGCAGAGAAAAGTAAGGCTGATCATATATTTAGGAGGAAGAACTGATCAGACTGAATAATGCCATCAAATATATCCAGAATTAGTACTTGGCGTGGAAGGAGGCAGGTGGAGGCAAGAAGAAAAACAAAAAGAAGGTGGTAAAGAAGGACAAGTGATCATATGGTCGAATTATCAAAAAGACGTATATAATGTTCAATCACTTCGTTCTTTTGGTCATGCTCGTGAAGATTTAGCGAATCGAGATGTCCTCCACCTCGACTGCTTGCTCTTTAATCTTCTTAAATGTTGTGGTGGTTGAGTCGTCGTCCAGAATGTTCTAGGAGTTGAGGTCGCAGTAGCCTCCTTCTGGTCTTTTTATTGACTTGCTCTTTTGTAATTTGGTTTGCATGTAGCTGAGTTTTGCCTTCATGAAAGGGTTTTAAATTTGGTTGAGGTTGTCGTTAAAGAGGGGTGCTTTGATATATTAGTTGACTTAGAACATTGAAGAAGCCTTTAGCTTTGGAGGTTCCTCCTTCATGTTGTACAGATATTCGGATATTTTAGGTGTGATAATTTGTGAGGAGGAGCATCGCAGGGGTGGTTCTTCCGAGCAATTACTGGTGGAATCAGATATCTTACTGTCTTTCTTCGAGACAGAACGGTTATATTTCGAATGACTCATCGTGAGAATAAATTTGCAGTATAATGAATTCGAAACGGTTTATGCTATTACGGAGCCAGTAAATTTTAACTGACACCAGTTGATGAAAGATTTTGGATTTCAAATTGAATGTAAAAACTATCCTTTTTGCGCTATAAGATTCCATAATAAAATAAAACAATCCTGCCATTATTTAAAAAGATAATGGTTAATTGCAAATTAATTCGATCCAATGGGGGACAATCAGAAAAAGGAAGGTTTTGATGGTGGGTTGCCTCGGGCATTTCAGTGCTGATATCAATAGGAAGGCGTTAAAAACGATTAATAGTAAAACAGTTATGACTCTTTATCTAACCCATAATAATATTAATTAATGGGTAAAAAAAAGGAAGTTGACAACGAGGAAGACGATGATGTGGAATAATCCCAACAAAAAGACGAGGAAGATTTCGCAGAGAAGAAGCCAAAATCTAGGAAAAAACCCATTGCTAAGAAAAAAGAAACAACCGCATCACCCAAACCGCCTAAAAAAACATAAGCACCAAAAAAAAAAGAGGCCGAAGAGGAACCTAAAGAAACTAAGAAGAACCAAAATTCTAAACCGAAGGCTAAGACCAATGGAAAGCCAAAAGAATAGGACAAATAGGACAAAAAGAAAGACTTCCTGCCAGGGTATAGAGTACATTATCACAGTCAAAAACATCCAACTCCGTAGGAGGACGATGCTCTCTTCGCTTTCTATAAAAGTCTCTACGATAAAAACCCGAAATCATAGATGGCGAGAAAGTATTGTCTCGAGTATGGCGTGCTCTAAGTAAAATAGGCCTAGAAGCTACTGAAATAGATTGGAAATAAAAAGAAGTGATTTATGTACAGAGGACAACTCAGTCATCAATTATCAATTAGCTAACATTATCAATGGTCATCTCCTTTATTTGATTTGATTTCGATATTCGTAATTGATAGTAATACAATTTTGAAATATTTTAGGGAGGATGATCTACTCTAACTTTTTCTCTCCCCAGATGATCTCCATGCTGTTCTGCCTGCATGAAAGCACGGTGGAGGGGGAAGAGAAAGACCCGCATAATGAAATCATCGAGTTTCTGATTAAAAAGATACTTACCATCACGGAATCATCCAGTGTGTGCCTGACCAATGAAATGTTCGAGGCAGAGATGCTTTCGGTGACCAACAACATTTAGTTCGTTCATAAGTACCAGTAGTGCCTGCTCAAGGTAAATAGCTTCAACGATTTCTACCGTGAGGTGTCAAAGATGCTCAAGACGTTACGCAGCTTGAGAAACAACAAGCTAGAGCAGGGTAATTTGATAGACTTCCTCATTAGGAGAATGTACATCTATTTTTAAAAACTGGATTTCAAGGAAATCATCAAAATATATGAACAGTTCAACCAATACAAAAATGGGGAGGAAGTCAGGGTACCACAGCACGAGTTCATGCTCACAAAATCAATCTAAGAGATTAAATTTAACCTTGAGAACTATAGTCCCGAAGTCAATCCTGAAGAACTCGCCAAACAAGTGTTGGAGCTCAGCGAGTATGATCATACATACAAGACTAGCTACTTAACTTCTCTGCTCAAATCATCAGAGCATATTCCAATTGAATCCATTAACTAGATGCACAGATATTTCGATAAAAGCCTGGGAAATCTGTTCCAGTAGAAGACAGAAATAAATCTAATGAGCAATAAGATAAACCATTGCATTCTCTCCAACGCATTCGTCAATTTACGGATGAATTACCTCGAATAATGCCTGCAATCTATCTCCGAAGGTCTGCGGATAAGCCAGAACAACACAGATGAGTAATCAATCAACAATTGCATCATTTATCTCTACAAAATATCAGAGCAGCTAGGTAAATACGAAGAACAGATATTACTAAATTAGCATGCGATTACTCACTCTCTGAATTTGAATAATATTTTGCTGATGGTCTACTCCTGCTTTAATTACAGTCTTTTCGAGATGAAGTACAACTGTAGCGATCCGAATATAGTGCTCATGAAACACAGGAATATAAACTGGACAGACGCCCTCCACTTCAGCAAGAAGAAGATTTACTCGACCTTTGAGAGCAACTGCAAGAACATCTATCACACCTATAGAAATTTGCTCATTCCCACTTTCATGCTAAAACTATCAATCCTCATCCATTTGCCCGAACTGAAATCTCTATTTTTAAACCCCTATTATGACAGGAAATAATTATACGAACTTTAAATTTACAAACAGTTCAAAGGCGAAACCGAGTTCGACAACAAAATTCGAGATATCCTGAAGTACTACAAAAACAATCAAAAGAAACTGCTATATAGTAGTCTTAAATCACTGAGATAGAGCGAATAAAAGGCTTTGTCCCCTCTCTAAATTATTAAAATTAAGAGCACCATTAATAAGATCAAACTGGAAGATAGTAACGTGATGGACTATTACAATTAATCCTAAAAACTGATAGATTTCTGCCAAAAGTATGGGTTTATCAAGGAGGAACTCTTGCAATAGCTCGTCTCTGTTATCAAGTTGCTGATTAAGAATGAGATGTTCTGTGATTCCATGGTCAAAATTGAGCAGGCGCTGCAGCAAGCGAAAGAGCAGAAATTGAAATAGTATGTCATTGTGTGTCAACTGCTCAAAATACAAATTTACATGCATCTTTAAATGAACATCAATGAAGGATTAGCAGCCTTGAAATAGATCGAATAATCCAGCGAGATTGCTGAACTCAGATCGGAGTTCAAAATTGTGTTTTACGAAACGAAGGCACTTGCCAATCGTAAACTTTATGAACTGTTTCTTTCGAATATAAGTAAGTTGTTTGCTATTCAGATCTGTACGGATAATGCCAGCTATTGAAGATTAATGAGTTCTAGAACATGGAGGAAATTCTAAAAATTTATATTTCTGAGAATAATTTCGTTAAAATTAGAGCTGTCTTACTCAAAATCAATGATATCATCTTGCTCAATCCAACTGTAGTTGCAAAGCCCAAAAATGAAAAGATCAAAGCCACACTAGTGTACCTCTAAAAGGTCATTAGCACTTATTCAACCATCGATTACAAGGAGTATAACGAGGACGAGTTGATTGACAGGATCCGTACAAAAATCAAAAAGCTATACCTGTAGTGATAAAATTTATAAATCAATCTTCATATGTCTGATAAGGCAGTTTAATTGGTATGATTCGTTATAAAAGATAATAATAACGTTAGTAACATATTTAAGATGTCCTACATTAGGCGGAAGAATGATATCGTAATTGAAAGGCAGCAATCTATCGATTGCTACAGTAAATAAACCAATCATTACCTACAAATTTGCAGGAAAAAGTACAAAAAGTAACAAAAAAAGAATAATACACGTTCGTTGCAGTCATTGGAAGTCAACAGATGTTCTTTAAACCTACCCCAAAATTCAAGGCAAACTCAAAAAAGAAAATTGCATAGTATCAATGTGAGTAATGCTAAAGGCGTACTAACTGAGCGTCCGTAGGTTTACGAATAAACAGCAAAAATAAATCATTATCCAAAATTTAGCCAGTTTCAGTTTAGACATCGGTCTGATAGAATGCACACAATGGATGAAGCAAGTCTTTAATGCAAGTAAAACAAAATAAAAAACTGTATTGAGCTAATGCAAGGGGTTCTTGAGTAGATTAAAAATTAAAAAACGAGCAGAGGACTAATAAAGAATAGGATAAGGGATGAGTTTTCGAACGATAAAAAGAATAAAGAAAAGGAAGAGACACAGTCAGGTTCTCAATCAAAATTTGAATCGTATGTAAAGACTATAACAGCAGTCAAACATGACAATAAAGTTTTACTTTTAAAAAAGGCAAAGTCTAGATCCATACTCAACAAATAAAACATGAGGTCTTCCATCATGCTCAATGCTGATAAATTCGAAACTATCATCAAGGATCGCCTTATAAAATAGGAAAAGGTGTACCCATCCGGCAATAAGATACGTCGGTAGTCAGTCAACTGCGCCGATAAAAGTAATGTGGGTCACTTTGAGGCCAAAAGACTGGAGGAGATTTCTTGCAGTTCCATTGATAACGTGAATCAGAGTTCATTTATAAGTTCAGTGGGCAAAAAATCATTCATCAGACATTTAGAGGAGGAAAGTAAATAAAACTTCCACCGATAACGATAAACAATGGAAAGCAAAAAAATGTTGAAGATTAACACGAAGAGATTAAAAAGTATATTTCCTGATGATTTTTTCTGACGGTAATTGGTTTGATTATAGATTATCATTTTGCTTTACTCTCAATGGCTTTGGAGATGTAAGAAGTGAGACTCAGCAGTTCCTCATTTATTTTTTCAAACACTTATTTGTCTGATATTCCAGTTGTGTTTTTCAATTTGGCTTCAATTTCAGAGACATGTTTATCAATTAAAAACTTTATCTGGAATGCTTTATCGCCTTGTGGAATTTGGCTAAGAATGTTTTTATTCTAGGCTTGCAGTTCTTGGATCTTCTTGTAGTAGTGAGTGACGAGCGGAGATAGTTTTTGAACATTATCCCTATATTTGTTTACTTCATCCTCCTTCTCCTTGACTCTCAATTCTAACCTTTACCTTTCCTATTTAGTCTTTCTACTCTCATTGATAATTGCTTTTAACGCCTCCACATTTTCTAATTTAGTTTGGCAATCCTTTTCAAGTTATTTGAGTAGATCATTGTAGGTTTTGCCGATAAGGAGTTTGTTATTTCCAACTATTGACTGATTGAGCTGCGAGATCATCTCTTCTTGGGATTCTAATCTTGTATTGATTTCCTCAACTTTAACTAGAGATTTCTCAAATCTTTGATAGAACTTCTGCTTCTAAGCATTAATTTCCTGTTCCGTGGTTTTTTTGTTGTATAATTCAGATTAGTCAATCACCTCCCATACACTCTGGTTTATTGTCGATTCGATTTCAATCAGCTAATTTTTATTCTCATGAGTATTCTTTTGTCCTATTTGCTCAATCAACAACTGGAAAAACACGACCTCTTAACTCTTGATTGCAATTTGTTTTGCATACTATTTAATAGCCTCACCTTTTTGAATATCATCAAGTTTGTATTTCTATAGTTATTCTGTCAGTCTTTTGATTTGTGCCTTTGAGCCTTGATACTATTTGAACTATTGTTCCTTAATAATATACTCGAGATCTTATTCAGCCATACAAATTATTATAAATTCTTGCAGGCTATATAAAATTTCC